>Ga0114951_10000339_pt1 | contig 67343 bp, 58 predicted proteins | sample AM7aDNAmetaG_FD_88677 | JGI IMG/M metagenome (GOLD analysis project Ga0114951, IMG submission 88677) | Freshwater microbial communities from Finland to study Microbial Dark Matter (Phase II) - AM7a DNA metaG | ecosystem: Environmental > Aquatic > Freshwater > Lake | place: Finland: Lake Alinen...
CTTCTTTAGCTTTTTCTTTGGCTTCCTCATCCTTCTTTAATTTTTCTTCTTCAGCTATTTTAATTTTAGTTTCACTGATTAAGTATTCCACCTTGTAATCAAGGCCAATATTAGGGAAATCTCGCGCTATTGTTTCAAGACGTGTCAGGGCCGCCTTATATTTTTTCTGCACAAAATAAAACTTACCAACATAAAATTCATGCTCTGCCTGCTTTTGTTTGCATTCCAGAATAAATCTCTCGGCCATTGTAGCAAATTTGCTCTCCGGATAACGCGCGATCAGCTTTTCAAATTCTTTCCTTGCTTTGACTGTTTCTGTCTGATCGCGATCGATTGCCTCAATCTGGTTGTAATGACACATTCCCAGCTGATATATGGCATATGGAATATTTTCATTGGTCGGATGGAGGTTGATAAAATCGCTGTACGCATTTTCCGCTTCTATGTATCCTTTATCGTTAAACAATCCTCTATCGCTAAAATAAGAATCAGCTATTCCCATATCAGCTAAAACAGCCAGATTATGCAGGGGGTACTCTTCCCTGAGCCGTGTAAAATATTCACGTGCTTTTGTGTAGTTGCCATCCTGATATTCAAGGGAACCGCGCGAATATAGCCCCTCCGGCGTCCCTTTTACCATTTCATCCTTCTTTAAAAATGACAACTGACAACCGGCAACACAAAACAACATTATAATTGTCAAAATAAATATTTTTGTTTTCACTATTAACCCTGCCCTCATTTAATTCATTAAAATACTATAAACCCTTTTTAGCAAAAGCTTCCAACTTCTCTTTCGGGACAAGCCCGATCAAGGTATCTAAAACCTTCCCGTCTTTAAACAGAATAAGTGTGGGAATACTGCGCACACCGTAATTAATTGCCGTTTTCTGGCTTTCATCAACATTTAATTTCATCATCTTGACACTGTCTTTTAACTGAGCGGCAAGCTCTTCAACAATAGGGCCGATAGCTTTACATGGCCCGCACCACGGCGCCCAAAAATCGATCAGCACCGGCTTTTCACTTTTCAGAACTTCAACTTCAAAATTATCATCGGTGGCGACACCTACAAATTCATTACTCATATATCGCAACCTCCTTAATCTCTTTCATTTGGAAGTTGTATATGTCACAGCGAGCTGAAAAAAGTCAAATGCTATTTACCTGCAACAAAGTTAGCCGAAGACCAGAAGCGCATCCCGCAGGGGAGCGCATAGTAAATAAATCTTACCTTACCGGTAAGTTACCGCCTTCAAGGTGGTAACTTACAAGCAAAATAGTGTCATCATTTCTTTGACTGTTGAATACTAATCTGTTATTAATCCAAATATATAAGGAGGATTTATGGGACTGTTAGGAATCATTTCCGGCACAATAATTATGGAAAAAAGTAATCTGGTAAAGAACAGTAAATTCAAGCTTATGAAGAATGAATTCGGCCAGGCATTGGTACTGTTGTCGGATAAAATTGCTTTGATTCTCCGGCACGGCAATGATCTCGATAGCCACATTTTACCGCACAGAATTAATCATGCGGCCAATCTGCGGGCACTCAAAGATCTGGGCGTAACCGAAGTTGTGGGAATTAACTCCACCGGTTCATTAAAAAAAGATCTATACCCGGGAATGATTGTTATTCCCGATGATTTCATTACGCTGACCGCTGCCCCGACCATTCATGAAAATAGCGCTGTACATATCACTCCATCATTAAATAAAAAAGTGCGTCAAAAGCTGATCAAAGCGGCGCAAAACTGCAAAATTTCAGCCCTCGAAAAAGGAACTTACTGGCAAGTGCCCGGCCCACGGTTGGAAACAAAAGCGGAAATTAAAATGATGTCTAATTTCGCCGATATTGTGGGCATGACCATGGCCAGCGAAGCGGTAGTCGCGCTGGAACTTGACATTCCCTATGCCTCTGCCTGTTCCATTGATAATTTCGGCAATGGCTTGACGGAAAAACCTTTGAGCATGGAAGAGATAACAGCCGGAATCCGCAAAAACGCCGACTTGATGATTAGCCTGCTCCAAAGTTATTTAAAAATATCCTCTTAAAAAGCACCCAACTGGCAAGGCTTAATCTTAATTTTTAGAGCTTCACAGGCAGCGGATACTTTCATGCGCGGCAGATTAAGCTGTTTGGCTATCGCCCAGGCCACGGCACAGGGCAGACGGCCGTCGCTCAAAGCATCATTAATAGATTGTTTTAATTCAGAAGCAATTTCCTTGGCGGGCTGAACAATCTTCTTTTGCGGACTGTAACCAAAAAGTCCCAATTGACATTCGATAATATTGATATTTAAAAGATCAAGGGCTATACCAACCTCGCCTAAAGCTACTGCTTTTCGCCCTGCAATTTCTTCTGCATCCGAGCAGGCAACATTATTTTCTTTTGCGGCTTGCAGAACTTCCTGTTTTAGATAATCTTCAACTTTGGTCGCGCTTGAGTGCTTTTGAAAATACTTACCTTTATCTGAATGTGCCATAATTTTTCCCCTATTTTACACTATGACTTGGTTCAATCGCCGAGAGCGCCAGCGTATCGAGTGTCTTGAACCCCTTCTCTTCCAGCATTTTTTCTGTTTTTTCGGTCTGGTCAACATCAACGACAAATACTGCTTTTTTCGAACTCTCCAGGACAAAGCCATAGGCATTGTTGATGTTGATGCCCTCCTGATAAAGCAACTGCATAAGATTATCCAGCCCGCCGGGCTTATCGTCAATGAGCACGGCCAGCACACTGCGCAGATGTACGGTTACCCCCGCTTTTGTCAGAGCGGCTTCTGCTCGTTTGGGATCATCCACAATCAGATTAATAATGCCGAACGTATCCGCTGTGGATATGGTTGTCGCCCGAATATTGATCTTTTCCTTACCCAGAACGCTGGTTAGATGAGCAATTTTGCCGGGTTTATCTTCCGCGAAAATTGAAAGCTGATATGCAATCATATTCTTCTCCTTAGCTGACTATCATTGATATTGGACTACAAAATTCCTTACGCTTCCCTACGTGATATTTAATGATGACTAAAAAGATCCAGAGGCAAGGCGCGCGAGTATCGCGGAGTGAGGCCTAATTTTGCGTAGGCCGCAGCGACACGAGACGAAGCGCAACACAGCCTATGGACTTTTTAGCGCGTCATTAATCTTTGCGGTTGTCAATGACTCGTATGGCCTTCCCCTCCCCCTTAGGAATACTGTCCGGCTCAACCAAATCAACTTTTGGTGTAATCAGAATCTCTCCCTTTAACTCCTCGGCAATTTTCTTTCTTAAACTCTCCAGTTGCTTGATATTCCCGGCAAAATATTTTTTATTTACTTCCACTTTCACCGTCATGGTATCATTGAATTCATGGCGGTCGAGAATAATCAGGAAGTTTGTGCCTACATCAGGTATTTCCATCAGCTTCTTCTCAATCTGCATGGGGAAAATATTAACCCCTTTGAGAATCAGCATATCGTCAGAACGTCCCTTGATCCTTTCGATACGGCGGTGGGTTCGGCCGCAGGGACAGGTTCCGGGAATAATTCTGGTTAAATCTTTAGTCCGGTAACGCAACAGCGGCATGCCTTCTTTTTGAAGTGAAGTCATCACCAACTCACCTTCCTCACCATCGGCAACCGGCTCCAGAGTTTTGGGATCGATAATCTCCACCAGAAAACTATCTTCCCAGATATGCATGCCATTCTGCTGTGGACATTCAAAAGCCACACCCGGCCCGTTCATTTCGGAAAGGCCATAGGAATTGAAAGCTTTATAGCCGTACATTTCCTCAATCTTACGCCGCATTTTTTCCGTGTGCGGCTCCGCGCCAAGAAAAGCAATCTTTACTTTCGTATCTTTCCGCGGATCAATTTTAAGCTCGGTAAATACTGTCGAGAGGTGCAAAGCATAGCTGGGAATAACATGGACAACCGTTGTTTCAAAATCCATCATCAGTTGAATCTGGCGTTTGGAGTTGCCGGCGCCAGCGGGAATAACCAGCGCGCCGATCTTTTCCGCGCCGTAATGGAAGCCGAGACCACCGGTAAAAAGGCCATAAGTCATCATGTTTTGAAAAACATCGCTTTTACGCATCCCGACCATGAACATGCAACGCGCCAGAAGATTTGACCAGATGGCAATATCGCTTGCTGTATGGAAAACTACCGTGGCTCGTCCGGTTGTTCCTGAAGATGAATGCATCCGGACCAGTTCATCTTTCGGCACTGCGATAAAACCGTAAGGCCAGTGTTCGCGCAAATCATCTTTCGTGGTAAAGGGGAACTTTTGAATATCTTCAAGAGATTTAAGCAAATTGACGCTAAGGTTTTTCTCTTTGAATAGTTTGCTGTAATAATAAGACTTTTCTACTCTTGTAACTGTATCTTTGAGTTCGGCCAGTTGCAATGCTTCCAATTTCTTCCGGTTGATTGTTTCTACATCCTTTTCCCAGTACATTTAATCCTCCGCCGAATCGGCATTTCTTTCTTTTTTACAACCGTGCGGATGTTTTATCAAGTTTAATCTTAAGGCTTTATTTGTGAAGCTCCAATTACGAAAGCGCAGCGGAATGGAGTTTCACAAATAAAACTGACCGGCTGCCCTGTTGGGCGCTAACCTTAAATCCCGCCTGCAAGGCTAGATTTACTGTTTTTGCAAAGTTGGCTTTTGTCACATGAAAAGGGGGTTCCACAAGTAAAAAAGTCCCGTTATCTTTGAGCACAGAAAACAGTTCATTCAAAAACCGCTTCCTGTCCGGGACTTCATGCACCATCCAGAACGCCAGAATGAAATCAACTTGCTCTTTAATTCCCAGCGAATCGGGCGAGCTCAAATGTCCGATAACACGCTTTTCCACACCAGCTTGTTGTACCCGCTTTTGAAGAGCAAGGAGCATCCTCTCCTGAATATCCGCCGCAATGATCCGGCCTTTAGCACCTACCATCTCCGCCATAGGGATTGTAAAATAACCCATCCCCGGCCCGACATCCAAAACTGTATCTCCTGCTTTTATATACTGGCTCAGGATTTTATAAGGATTATGGATAAGCTTCCGGAAAATGTTATCAAACGTAAAGCATAACCACCACGGACAGACATGCTTATCGCGAACAAAAATCAGGTCTGATATTTTACTCATATTCCCATCCTTTCATTCATGGATAACCAGATTAGTCACGATCATATTTTTTAAGAGCAGGAAAGTCAAACGTATTTACACACGTTTTTTATTTGGAAAATACAAAAAGTTATGCAATACTAATTCAAACAGCACAATCATCTCTATCCTGACAGCGGGGGTACAAACATGACGAAAAAATATATCTTAGCCCTTGATCAGGGCACCACCAGTTCCCGTGCCATTATTTACAATTTTGATGGACAGATCGTAAAGGTAGCTCAGAAAGAATTTACCCAAATCTATCCCAAAGCAGGCTGGGTTGAACATGATCCGATGGAGATTTGGGGATCGCAAAGCGGCGTTGTGAGTGAAATTCTGGCAATGACGGGTATAACAGCGGAACAGATAGCGGCCATCGGCATAACCAATCAGCGCGAAACAACTGTTGTATGGGAAAGAAAAACGGGGAAGCCCGTTTATAATGCGATTGTCTGGCAGTGCAGGCGAACCTCTGCCATCTGCGATGAGCTCAAAGCCCGGGGTCTGGAAAGTTACATAAGAGAGAATACAGGATTGGTGTTGGACGCTTATTTTTCCGCGACTAAAGTAAAATGGATACTCGATAATGTGGAAGGCGCCAGAAAACAGGCAAAAAACGGTGAACTGCTTTTTGGCACTATCGACACCTGGTTAATCTGGAATCTGACACGGGGGAAAGTGCATGTAACAGATTACAGCAACGCCTCCCGCACGATGCTTTACAATATCAAAGATCTTAAATGGGATGAGAGAATTTTAAAAGAACTCGACATACCAGCTTCGATGCTGCCGGAAGTAAAACCATCCAGCGCGGTTTACGGCAATACGGATGCCCGGATATTTGGCGCGGAGATACCCATTGCCGGAGACGCGGGCGATCAACAGGCGGCGCTGTTCGGACAGGCCTGCTACAGCCCGGGAATGGTTAAAAATACTTACGGCACCGGCTGTTTCATGCTGATGCTGACCGGTGAAAAGATGGTGCATTCGGGAAACGGCCTTTTGACCACCATCGCATGGGGTATAAATAATAAAGTTGAATATGCCCTGGAGGGAAGTATTTTTATCGGCGGCGCGGCTATTCAGTGGTTGCGCGACAGCCTGAAAGTTATCTACGATTCCAAAGACAGCGAATACTTTGCCACGAAGGTTGAAGATTCTCTTGGCGTTTATGTTGTTCCTGCTTTTGTGGGATTGGGCGCTCCTTACTGGGATATGTACGCCCGGGGCGCAATTCTGGGATTGACCAGGGGGACAACGAGAAACCACATTATACGCGCCACACTGGAATCTATTGCCTATCAGACTAGGGATGTTCTGGAGCTGATGCGCAACGAATGTGGCATTGATCTTTGTGATCTGCGCGTGGATGGCGGGGCCTGCGCCAATAACTTCCTGATGCAATTCCAGGCTGACATACTTGGAGTTCCTGTGGAGCGGCCGGAGATAATTGAAACAACAGCGTTGGGTGCGGCCTATCTTGCCGGCCTTTCCGTTGGTTTTTGGAAAGATCAATCGATGATTGCCGAGCGGCGGAAGGTCAATCGAAAATTCAAACCGGACATGAACGAAGATAAAAAAGAAAAACTCTATGCCGGTTGGAAAAAAGCAGTGAAACGCTCCATGCATTGGGAAGATGAGACGTAGAATCAGATGATTAAAACTGATGTGATCATTATCGGCGGAGGAGCTACCGGCTGCGGTATTGCCCGGGATCTGGCGCTGCGCGGCATTCCCCACTGCCTCATCGAAAAAGGCGACTTCGCGGCGGGAGCCACCGGCGCCTGCCATGGTCTGCTGCACAGCGGCGGCAGGTATGTAGTTACTGATCCGATAGCCGCCAAGGAGTGTTACGACGAAAATCTGATCCTCAGAAGGATCGGCGAAAAATGCGTCGAGCAAACCGGAGGCCTTTTCGTGCGCCTGCCCGGTGATTCCAAGCGTTTCCGGGAATTATTTCTTCGAGGCTGTGAAGATGTAGGCATCCCTACTGAAGTCATTTCCTCAACCAACGCTCTCGATCTAGTTCCTAACCTCAATCCCGAACTCGAAGAAGCGATTAAGGTTCCCGATTGTTCCATTGATCCGTTCCGCCTGTGTATGCTTAATATTCGAACTTCGCAGCTGCGTGACGGCATTATCTTCACCCGACATAAAGTTACGGAAATCGTCCAATCACATGGCCGTTGCATCGGCATCAAAGCCACCGATCAGGCCACCGGTGAAGTAAGGGAAATCCGCGGTAACATCATCGTCAATGCCACCGGCGCGTGGGCCAATATGATCGCCTCTCTTGCTGGTTGTGAGGTACCCATGACCCTGGCCAAAGGCTCTTTGGTCATTACCAATCACCGCTTGACCAATATGGTAATCAACAGATTGAGGCCACCATCAGATGGTGACATAATAGTGCCCAATGAAGCCGTGTGTCTGGCCGGAACAACATCGCTCGCGGTGGAAAACCCGGATAAAATAGGCATCGAGTCCACAGAGGTAGATACCATTATCAGTGAGGCGGGACGGATGATTCCGCATTTTAATCATACCCGCATTATCCGCGCTTTTTCGGGTGTCCGGCCGCTACTCAAATCAAAAAAAATGGACGCGCATGAAATTTCCCGTGGCTTCCAGATTATCGATCACGGAAACGGCATGTATAGTATCGCGGGAGGCAAATTGACAACTTTTCGTCTGATGGCGGAAAAGATGGTCGATACCATAATGGTTTCTTTTAAGCTCAAAAGAGCCTGCGAAACAGCGGAAATACCGCTGGACGGACAGGAGGAATTGAGCGGTTATCCGCTTTCCAAACGGCTTGCGGATATGAAAGACGTCGTCTGCGAATGTGAACTGGTCAGCAGAAAAGAAGTGGAGCGGATTATTAACCAAACCGGAACACGAAATGTCGGCGACATCCAGCACAGGACGCGTCTGGGCATGGGGCCATGCCAGGGCGGTTTCTGCACTTTTCGCGCACTGGGCATTATGAATGATATGAGTGTCATCTCGCCCGAGCAATCTATGGAGATGCTGCGGGGATTTCTCCAGCGCCGGTTTCGAGGAATAAGATACGCTCTCTGGGGTGATCAACTCCGGGAAGAACAGCTTGTGGAATATATCTATCTAGGCATTCTGGCCATGGAGAAACCGCAATGAGCGTTACCGAATACGATGCCATTATTCTCGGAGCGGGAGTAGCAGGCCTGACAGCGGGATCGTTTCTTGCCGAACGCGGTTTTAAAGTCGCCCTCGTCACCAGCGGGGAACCGACGGTTTGTCTTTCCACCGGCTGCATTGACGTTTGCTCACGCGATCACAATCCTCTTACCGGCATTAAGGGATTAGCTCCTGAGCACCCCTTTCACCTTGTCCCCGAAAAAACGATCAGGGAATCGCTTAATAATTTTCAGACGGCCATGATGGATATGGGATTTCCCTATACAGGCACTGCCGAAGAAAATCGCCTTATTCTTTCCGCTTTGGGCACGTTTAAGACTTCCTGCCTTGTTCCTTCAACAATGAAAGCTGCGCCGCAAGACACTAAGGACAGTATACACATCATCACCTTTGCAGGGCTCAAGGATTTTTATCCCAGCTATATTCTCTCGCGACGCAAGAATACTAAATTTTCAGTTTATGATGCCGGCGTTTCCAGCACCATGGGTATCGCATCACTTTTCGAGGAAAAAGATTTTCTGGAATCCTTTATTGACTGGCTTAAAGGTCAAAACATCGGCGAAGACAAGATCGCCTTCCCCGCCGTTCTCGGTCTGGAATCGGCAGCCGAAATTGTTCAAAAAATAGCAGCACATATAGGAAAGCCCGTCTTTGAAATCCCGACCATTCCGCCATCAATGCCCGGCCGAAGGCTGTTCAACGCGATGAAAGACTATTTCCGGAAAAAGGGCGGTGATATTTACTGGGAGTGGCCGGTTATCGGCGTGGAAAAATCTGGCAGGATCATTGAAGCTGTAATGACAGCATCCAAGGGAAGGCCCAATAGTCTTAACGGGAAGGCTTTCATCCTGGCTACCGGATCATTTGTCGGTGGTGGCATTACAGCAGGGCGGGAAACAATTACCGAAAATATTTTCAATCTACAGGTGTTCGCGCCCAGTCCGCGCGAAACCTGGTTTGAAAATGATTATTTTTCTTTCAACCACGGCATTGGCCGGGCGGGAATAAAAGTAGATTCGTCTTTGCGACCAGAAGGATCGCGCTGGGAAAACATTTTTGTGTGCGGCGGCATCCTTGCTGATACAGAAATATTAAAAAACGGCTGCGGTCACGGACTTGCACTGGCAACAGCCCATTTGGCGGCGCAATCCTGTATGGAGCATATTCGATGAATTTCGAACACTGCATACGCTGTACTATCTGTGTGGAAAATTGTCCCGTAATGCTGGTCAACCCGGATTTTCCCGGGCCCAAGCAGGCGGGACCCGATGCTCAGCGTTTCCGGTCGGACAGGGAAAAAGCGGAGGACGAATGGGTGCTTTTATGCAGCCAGTGCAAGCGCTGTGAAATGGCCTGCCCCTGCGGTGTAGAACCAGCCAGAATCATACTGAAAGCGCAGCAGAGATACGGACTGGAACATACCCATTCGCTGGCGCACTTGCTGTTTGCCAATAACTATTATTTGAGCGCACTTGGCTCTTTAACCGCACCGATTGCCAACAGGTTTGCCGCGACGAAAATCGGCAAGAAGATATTCGCTGCCATAAGAATCGCCACCTATATCCCCTTCCCGAAATTCCGTTTCCGTAAATTGAGTTGGAATAAAAAGACGCCCAACCGAAGATCCAGAAAAGTTGCCTTTTTTTACGGCTGTTTCATTAATTTTTACCGGCCGGATATCGGCAAAAAAATTATTCAACTGCTCAAATCATTTAACGTGGATGTTGTCTTGCCGCCGCAGTGGTGCTGCGGACTGCCGGCTCTGGGAAACGGAAATCTGCAGCTTGCGAGAAGTTTTGCCCTGAAAAACACCGCGTCACTATCCAACTATATCGATGCCGGATATGATATCCTTTATTCATGCACATCGTGCGGCCTTTGCCTGTTGCATGACTATCAGGACATTATGGATATACCAAAGGCCAAAAAGATTGCCGAAAACACCTATGACCTCCATGAATACATTCTGAAACTGGTGGATGATAATTATATTAAGCCGCAGTTTCAGGAAGTGCGCAAAAAGCTTGCTTATCACATCCCCTGCCATCTTCGGGCACTGGGCATCGGTTACCCGGCGGCAAAGTTGATGTCTATGATTCCCGGTTTGGAATGTGAAATTATTGATGACAACTGCTGCGGGCTTTCCGGCAGTTACGGATTTAAAAAGAGTAATGAGGCAACCGCCATTCAAATCGGTAATCGTGCGGTAGCTCGTATCAAAAAAACCGGCGCAGAGGCGATTGTCGCGGATTGCGGATCATGCCGAATGCAATTGGGAGGCATCTCCGGCCTTGCCACTATTGATCCGGCGGAAGTTCTCAGCGAAGCATTGGGGATTACGCTGACAAAGAAAAAATCATCACGGGTATGAACACAAAAATCAAACTTTAGAAACATTTCGCGGCAAACTGCTGGGTATTATTATAATCCCAATTATACCCTCCGCTTCGCGGGATTTTTCAACTTACCAATTCCGCTGCGTTGCACTTTCGGAATTGGAGTTTCAATAATAAGACAGAGCAAGCTTCTTTTACGAACGCCATTTCACAACCGGCGCGTTGCGCTTCGGAATTCGTGAATACTTGTATTGCGGATAGCCAAGCATCATGGCGCCAAAACATTTGTGCCCCTTAAGCAGGCCCAAAGCCTGTGCAAGAGGTTCATGGTAATTGGCCGCCGCGGTCAGGTAGCCAGCCCAGCATGTCCCCAGTCCTTTTGCGTAGGCATAAAGCTCTAAATAAGACAAGGCAATCACACAGTCGGCTTCGGCAAAGGGTAAATCAGATTGGGAATGGACTACTATTAAATGCGGTGCGCCACGCAGAATCGAATCTGTTCCTTTATCCCAGGCCGTAATCCTGCGCTCCATTTTTTTGACCATTGACTCGTCCGGCATCAGCGGGAGCATTAATCTTGCCCAGTCGATCACCATTGACGCAAGGCGATTTACCTCAGTCGGGTTTTCAAAGACTGTCCATTGCACCTGCTGTTTATTGCTCCCTGTGGGGGCATACCGCGCCGTATCGATCAGCTCTTCCAGAAGATCATGGGTAACAATCCGGTTTTTGTAAAAGCGTATGGAGCGCCTGGCCATCAAAAGCTGTTTTATCTGACCAGCATCGGGGATGAGATTTTTTTGTATCCTTGGACATTCAGCCAGAGGCATCGTGTTGATCGTAAAAGCCCCGTGAGGACAAACAGCTACACAGTGACCGCAGTTGATACAGTATTCCTCACCATTTTCCAGCAGAGTCGGGAAAGTGTCTTTATCGGCTAGAACGATAATCTGCGACGGGCATTCCTTCGCGCACATGCCATCACGTTTGCATTTCTTCTGGTCAATGGTAAAAAGACTCATCTCAATTTCCTTTGCGGTATAATTTATTATTGAAACTACAATTCCAAAAGCGAACGGTTTAAGTTACCTGCCGCCATAAGCGGCAGGTAACCATCAAATTAGCATAATTACTTAAGTCTAAACCATTGCGCGGATCTCCCGAACAAACTAATACCAATGAAACCACGGACTGTCAACACGTCGTCCTTGACCCACATTTTACATTTATAGGTATCATTTTCGTCAGGATCAAAGATAGTTCCACCCGCGTATTCCGATCCCAACTCCTTATCCACATCCCCGGTTTTTTTCATGTCTTTTAAAATGATCATGCCAACGAGCGGCTTATTTTTTAAATCTCCCGTGCATTTATCACAGACCTTATCCGGGGGATCAAGCAATAGTTTAGTAATCTTACCGAAATATACGCCATTCTTCTCAAATATTCCGATATAGGATGCCGCCTTCCCCTTGTCCACACCTTGATCCGCTATCTGCTTCCATGTTCCAACAACTGTACTCTCCGCTTTTGCGGTAGCACTCAAAAAAACAACGACAAACATAAGACTCATAACAACTGCTAAAATTTTCTTCATAATTTTATACCTCCTGTGAAAATGCTTTGTTTAAAAACGAGTTAACTTCTTACAATATACGACTCATCATGCTTTTCCGGGCCGCCGCTTAACCCTGGTTTTTGTCCGCTCCTCAGCCTTTTGCTTGAGCATGGGAACCACGAAAAATGTATAAAACGTCAAGAGCAGAAAAAACGCGCCCATGACCACGGCGACCCAGTAATTCTTAAAAAGCTCGTTGCCGGCGTAATCCCTGCTGACATCGGAAAAAATGCCGAGAAGCAGGCCGGTAAAGACTATAATCACGATTATGGGAATGGTGTAGCCCATCGGAATTTTAAACGAACGTTCCTTTTCCGGGTATTTTTTCCGAAGCCTGATCACGCAGACGGCGGCCACGACATAAATGAAGCACTCGAGCGCCGCAGCCATCATGATGAGGAAGAGATATTTCCCCGTATAAAGCGTCGCCAGACTTATCGCAACCGCGAAAATGCCGAGAGCGAGGATAGCGACCCATGGCGTCGCGTATTTCGGGTGCAGTTTGCTGAATATCCTCGGAAGGACGTTGTCCCGCCCCATGGCGTATGAGAACCGCGACGTGTTGAGCAGACCCGAATTGAACGACGTGACCGATGCCAGTATGCTCATCCCTATGAAAGTGACAGTGCCCGCTGTGCCGAAGAGGTTCGTGCCGAAGAGAATGTGCGGGATCGGCGTGCCGCTGGCCAGCTGCTCGTGCGTGAGGCCCGCGTACATGGCGACGATAAACATGGCGTAGGTGATAGACAGAAGGCCAACTCCCCACAGCATTCCTTTTCCGATGAGACGGTAATCCGTTGTCTCCTCGGCTAGGGGAGCCACCCATTCAAAGCCGACGTAGAGGAACACGCCCACACCGGCCGCCTGAATGATGTTTCCCAGGGTGAACTTAGCGCTCTGCGCGGCAAGGCTGAAGTTAATGTCGTGTGTGGCAAAGGTATAAATCGACACCCCGATCATGAAGGCGACCATGACGTAGGTCATAATGTCCTGCAACAGACCGGTTATGAAGACACCCCTGAAATTGATGAATGCCACAAGGAGAAGGAAAAAGAGCATCCATATCACTTTATCATAATAAGGGTTGATGATCTGAAAGGAGCTGGAAAGCACGCTCGACAGGAGGAAACTTTCGGCGCCCACCATCGCTACCCCGAGTACAACGTAAAACATGCTGATGATGATGGACGTTCGCTCGTTGAAAGCGTGCTGGATGTAGAGCTTGATCCCCGCCGCCGTCGGGTACAGAGAAGTGAGTTCAGAGAAACACATTGCTGAAAGCAGGCAGAGAAAACCAGCCAATAATATGGAAATCCACGCGAGCTCGCCCACCACAATAGTGGCCACCTGAATGCCCGCGAGGTAGCACGATGTCGCAATGGCCATACCCGTAGCCGTTGAAATGATGGTGCGAAGTTTTAATACTTTTTTTAATTCAGTCATAATCTTCTCCTTATGTATCCGGCCATATGATCATAGTTATGGCATCAAGCCTGACGATGTCCTCCTGGCTTGCCTTCACGCGTATTTCCCCCTGAAGATATTTCTGGGAAGGATTGAGGTCACCCCAGAACATGTCGCAGAGGTACTCGCTTTTCGCGCTCACGATGATATCGGGAGCTCCCACAGCTCCTGCCTCGAAGGAGACGATTTCGCCATTCACGCAGCTCATGGTGAACTTGTCCTCAGTGTCATCCGCATTAAAGTGAATGAGCTTTGACCAGTCCCGCTGCATTTTCCGAAGCCTCTTGTTGCCGTTACACTGGACCTGATAGTCCGCCAGCGCGTCAAGAATATCCTGTTTTGTCGCCATTAGTATCCTCCCCTTTGATTGCTATATTGTTAATCGTTCTTGCCCAGACCCGCTTCTTTGGAAAGCTCCTTCATGGAGTCCTCGAGCGCGTTCAGCACATAATCGACTTCTGCGGGCGTAATCACCAGCGGCGGCATAAGCCGGCATATACTGGGATCGTTCCCCGTGTAGATGGCGATGACGCCCCGTTCCGCCATTTTTTTTGTCAGCCGGGGCCCGATGGATTCGTTGGTATATTGGAGCCCCATCATGAGGCCCTTCTGGCGAACTTCCAGAAGAAGCGTGGGAAAATCTTTTACAAAACGGTCGAAGCCGCTCCTGAAGCGCTTGCCCATTGCATCTGCATGGGCCGGCAGATCGTTTTTTTGAATGTAATCGATCACCGCCATTCCGACCATGCATCCGAGATCAGACCCGCCGAAAGTGGAGAGATGGATGAAGGGATGGGGAATGAAAAAATCCTGTATCTCTTCCTTAAAAATTGTCGCCGCGATGGGATAAAGGCCACCGCTGAGCGACTTGGCCACGGTCATGATATCGGGAATAACTCCCCAATGTTCACTAGCGAACATCTTTCCCGTCCGTCCGAAGCCGGTTTGAACTTCGTCGAAAATAAGCAGAATCTCATGTTCATCGCATATTTTACGTACTGCAGGCAAATATTCGTTGGGAGGGATATTGATGCCACCCTCGCCTTGAATCGGCTCGAGAATGACGGCGGCGGTATCACCGGTGACGGCTTTTTTAAACGCTTCGATATCGCCGAACGGAACCATCTTGAATCCCGGCATAAGCGGCTCAAAGGGCTCTTTGTAGGACTCGCGACCGATAGCCGAAAGGGCGAATCCGGTATGGCCGTGATAGGCTTTCTCTGTGTAGATGATCTCTTTTTTCATCGTGTAGCCCCGGGCTATTTTAATGGCCGCGTCATTGGCCTCTCCGCCGCCAACGCCGAAGATTGTGCACGCAAGGTCTCCGGGTGTGATCTCGGCTAGTTTTTTGGCCAGGTCCGCCTTCGGTTTCGAACAGAGGAGGAAAACGCCGATGTCATACTTGTCGAGGGCATTTTTCAATGCTGCGACGATTTCATTATTGCGCCTTCCGACATTCATGATACCGGAACCTGTCTGGCAATCGATGTATTTTTTCCCGGTAATATCCCAGACAGAGGCGCCTTCCCTTTTGTCCTCAATGATATCCAGCCCGGCTGCTTTCATCGTGCGCACCTTCATCGGGCTGATGTACCTGGAAAAATCCGATAATGCATTTTCTTTTACTTTTTTCAAGTCATGTTCCATTAGACGCCTCCTGTGAAAAAAGATATTATCCAACTTTCATTTCGGTGTAATCTATGTTTAACGCTTCTGCGACGTTTTTGTTTGTTAACTTGCCCTTATAAACATTCAAACCACTAGCCAGTACCCGGTTCTCCGTCACCGCTTTATCAAAACCTTTGTCCGCAAGCTCCAGCGCGTAGGGCAGGGTTGCGTTGGTAAGGGCATAAGTCGACGTCCGAGGTACCGCCCCCGGCATGTTGGCGACACAATAATGTACAATCCCCTGTTTGATAAAAATCGGATCGTCATGCGTGGTCGGTTTGCTTGTTTCCGCGCACCCACCCTGATCGATCGCAACGTCCACCAGAACTGATCCTGGCTTCATGCGCGAAAGGAGATCTGTCGATATCAGTTTCGGCGCCTTCGCCCCGGGGATCAACACCGATCCTATCACCAGATCCGCTTCTGAAACGCATTCCATAACAGTATCGGCATTTGACATAAGGGTGATGACACGGGAATGGAATATATCTTCGAGATACCTGAGACGGTTGAGATTGACGTCCAGTATGGTCACGGCCGCGCCCATTCCGACCGCAACATGGGCTGCGTTCAGCCCTGAAATGCCTCCACCGAGTATGCAAACGTTCGCCGGATGTACTCCGGGGACACCGCTCAAGAGTATGCCCCTGCCTCCGTTTTTTGCCTCCAGGCAAAAACAACCAATCTGGATCGAAAGCCGGCCGGCCACTTCGCTCATGGGCGCGAGAAGGGGAAGTCTTCCGTCGTTTTCTTGGATGGCCTCATACGCGATTCCTATCACCTTTTTTTCCAGCAGTTTCTTTGCAAGCGTTTCGTTCGCAGCCAGGTGCAGAAACGTGAAGAGTATCTGGCCATCCTTCAGCCGGTCAAACTCCACGCTGATCGGCTCCTTGACCTTGATGATCATGTCAGCCGCTGACCACACGGAATCGGCAGAATCGAGAATCGTTGCCCCGACCCTGACGTATTGTTCGTCATTGATGCCCGAGGCCTTGCCGGCATCTTTTTCGATGTAAACAAAGTGGCCGTGGTCAGTCAGGCGTTGAACACCGGCGGGGGTCACGGCGACCCTTGCCTCCCTGATTTTTATCTCTTTTGGAATTCCGATCTTCATAGTGGACTCTCGCTTTACAGCACTAGTAATGGAATTCGCGCTTTTAGTAACAAATTTTTTTGACTAGTGTGATGTCCATGGAAATCCGCACCCATCTTCGCTTGCACTGAAGAACAACCCGGCAAGCGAAGACGGGATGGAAAATTATCTGCCTAAATCGCGGGCAATGGCCCTGAACATCTCGATTGATTCTATTTCCATATCATCTCCGTCTTTGTTATAGTCGGCATAGGCGGAGGTTTTTGCGATCACTATGTTATACCGCGGATATACATATATGGCCTGACCGTAAATGCCGATGGCCAGGTAGTCACCATCCGGGTTCTCGGGTATCCACCATTGATATCCATAACCAAGTACCCATTTTGCATTGGCCCTTTTCCCCGGCATTAGGTGCGGCGCGTCGGGAGTCACCGATGCTTTGACCCATGCCTCTGGGACTATTTGCTTACCGTTCCAGTTGCCCTTCTTTAAATATAGCCTTCCGAAACGAGCGTAATCCCTCAGAGTCACATTTAATCCGGCGAATGCCGCCTCCATCCCGCTGCTATCGATGAGCCAGTATGCGTCTGATTCCATACCAAGCGGCTTCCAGAGTTTCTCCTGGGCATACTCGGAAAGGTTTTTTCCGGTGGCTTCACGAAGGATCATTCCCAGTACCTGCGTATCCATACTCACATAGTGATGGAATGTCCCTTGTTTTTTTTCAGCTTTCAGGGAAGCCACGAAGTCGGCCAGGGGCATATTAAGACCGAAGTATCTTCCCATTTTATTGATATCGGAATTGAAATCGGCATAGTCCTCATTGAAGCGTATTCCCGAAGACATCTGCAGCACATTTTTGATGGACACGCCATTGTAACCGGATTTCTTTAATAACGGTAAATAATCGGTCACCGGCTGATTGATATCTTTTATGCTACCTTCGGAAACGGCGATTCCGAACAGGGCCGACACGAAAGACTTCGCCACCGACCAGGAGATGGATTTCGATGTTTCAGTATTTCCCCGATAGTAGTTTTCGAAAAGAATAGTGTCGTCCTTGATCACTATGAGACCGGTGGTACCTGTATGGTCGATGAATGAACTCACACTTTTTGTTTTGCCATTGAAGGTGTATTTCTCAGGTAGTTTCTTAATATCATGTTTGAATGTAAAAACATCGGGCCCATGGGAAATGGTCCGGGAATTGAATTTATCACCCATGGTTCGGAAATTTTCGACGATCACATCTGAATTAAAAAGGTTTATGACCCGGTACAATCGCTGAAGCCGGTCAAAATTAAAAATCATCGCGATTAAAATAATGCCAAGGATAACACCGAATACTATTAATATCTTTTTGACAATTTTCTTGCTTTTGATTTTCTCCATCAGAATTCACCTCTAATTTTAATTGTGCAGCGCTCTTTGCTGCGTTAGTTGAATTAGTTGACCTGTCACCAAACTATCATAACATAACAACTTTTGCCTTTGGTAAGACATCGCTTGTTCATGGTTAAATTATAAGAAACTCACTCTTGCATGTCAAGAAAATCTTGACCACAAAAGGTGAGGCCTGTTTTACTGACGGAAAAAGGGACTGAAAATCATTCTACCAGTGTGGCTGGTTGCCGATGCGGTGACCAATCACCTCTGTCGTATCGCTGACGACAACAAAGGCATCGGGATCGATACGGGTAATCAACCTCTTCAGGCGTGACAGCTCGCGAAAGGTGATCACTGTATAAATGATTTCACTTACTTCACCGGTATAGCCTCCCCGCCCCTTAATGACGGTAACTCCTCGATTCAGAGTTTTCATGATTGTCCTGACGATCTCTTCCTGAGATCTGGAGATGATCATGACGGATTTCCTCTGGCTGAGTCCTGTTACAACAAGATCCAAAAAGTGGGCCGTTACATAGATAAAGATAAGGGTGTACAAGGCGCTCTCCAGTGAAAAAATAAGGGCCGTTATAATCAGAATTGCAGTATTAAATGCAATCACCGTATTTCCCATACGGATGGCAAATCTGGTCAGGACCATAACCGAGAGGATGTCCGTTCCACCCGAGGAACCGTCAGAGCGAAGGATAATTCCCGTTCCCACACCCATGATAATTCCCGCAAGTATTGCGCACAGGAACTTGTCCGAAACAGGGATGGGAATGTAAATCCATTGCACCGCAGAAGAAAAGATAAAGGTGCCAACAATACTGTAGAGAAAAAAGCGACGGCCCACGTATTTCCATCCCAGGGCAAACAGGGGTATGTTAAATATCAAATATAGGATGCTTACCGGTAAATTAGGCATGACGTGATGGACAATCAGGGCCAGGCCGGCAACCCCGCCGCTGACAAAGCCATTCGGGATGAGAATCCCGTTTAGAGCAACAGCGCAGATACAGCTTCCGACGATGATGAGACCAAGGTTCCATAGAACCTGCCCCACGGTTTTCAAGTGTATCCGCATAGATTTAGTCCTGTCACCAACTCAAGTACGGCAATTGTTTTCAGTCCTTTTATTTCATCTTCAAAAAAAGTACTAACCCAAAAACAACGCACCAAATATTGATAAAGGCGTTCAAAATCAAATCCGTGTTTGATATCCTGTAGACGCCGTTCTGGATGTTGAAGCTGAAATCGAGAATACCCAGGAAGATAAGACCACCTGAGCAGACAAGAGCGAGAGTCCTTCCCGCTTCCATATTGTTTAACAGGAGGATGCCTGAAGCAATTAAGGCGATTGACAGGATAGTATCGGGCAGAGGGAAAGAATGCTCATAGGCAAAATAGCATGGCGGAGGATTTGCCGGCGCAAGGCCTATGGTAAAAAAGCCTATCCAGAACAGTATGACCCCGACGCCTGTCACCAACTCAAGTACGGCAATGGTTTTCAGTCCTTCTATTACAATCATTTCAGCACCCTCCTTAACTTTTTTGTGTTTTCTTTATGGCCGAGTTCATGACCATATCAATTATAAAAGGCATATGCCTCTTCAAGAAATAGGTTAGTTTGCCGTCAAACCCCGGAATTATCATGAAGGTGTTTTTCCTGATGCCGTCAATAAGCTCTTTTGCAACAGCATCGCTGCTCATGGCCTTGGCACTTTCAGAGATGGCCTTGGTTTCGGCAGGCTTGGTCAGGTTTTCAGTGGCAAAGCCTGGTGTATCGGTGTCGGGCGGGCAAAGCACCTGAACGGAGATATTGTATTTTTTAAGCTCGCTCTTGAGGCTTTCCGAAAATCCCACAATAGCAAATTTTGAAGCCGCATAATCGCAGTAACCGAAAACACCCAGAAAACCAACCATAGATGAAGTATTGACAATTACGCCGCCTTTAATCTTCATGTGCGGCACAAGAACCGAACATGCATTCCATATGCCGTAGAGGTTTGTCTTCATGGTGTCATCGAACTGCTCGAAGGAGATATCCTCGAAATAGTGCGGATAAGCCCTTCCGGCACAGTTTATCAACACATCAGGTACCCCGAATTCAGCCATTACCGATGAAAGCACGGCTTCGACGCGATCTCTTTTAGAAACATCCAGGGATCTGCCGGCAAACTTTTGCTGTGCAGATACGCCGCAGGACTTTATTTGCTTTAAGGCTTCATCCAGAATCTGTTGCCGCCTGCTGAAGATAATTATACTGGCTCCATTGTTCGCCAATAATTTGGCTGTCGCCAGACCGATACCGGATGAACCACCGGTTATGTAAACTAATTTGTCCTTGAAATCTTTCATTTCCACATCCCCCCTATTTTTGTTTTAGCGAAGCGATATCAAGCGTCTTCAGCCATTCCATGGTTTTCCGGAACCCTTCCCGGTAGGTAATGCGGGGCTTCCAACCCAACTCCCGCTCAGCTTTGTCAATAGAGAACCTGAATCTCGAACCCAGGTTAGTAACAGTATAGGTGGTAAGCAAAGGACGCATCTTGATGCGGAACAGCTTCCAGATGAATTCCATCACCCTCGCCGCTGTCATGGCTAACCAATATGGGATGTAAGTCTTGATGGGTGGCACACCCATCGCTTCGGCTATTCCCGTGCAGAATTCCTCCAGGGTTGTCGACTCGCCATCATGCACAAGGTAGCCATTGCCTATAGCCCTTTCATCCTCAGAAATCAGCATGAGCAGGTCGACCAGGTTATCGATATAAGTGGGCCACACGATGGCGCCCTTACGCCAGAAGATCAAGTCCTTTTTGATAATTGCATCGGCAAGCAGTGGCACAAAGGTCTGGTCGCCCTCGCCGAACACCCACAGTGGATAGACCATGGTCAGTGGCAGTCCCTGCTTCTCGTGGTACTTGCGCATGACCTTCTCGGCATCTATCTTGGAATCAGCGTAGGGTTCGCCCCAGTATTGCAGCGGCAAACTTTCATCCATCACCACCGATTCGCTCGTGCCGAACACGTCGCAGGTGCTGATATCCACCAAGCGTGACACCTTCGCGTCAACGGCCGCCCGACAAATATTCTCGGCACCGCCCACCGTGACGTCCCAGAATAACTTCTTCTGCGCCCAGTCGGTAACTATCGCCGCAGTATGGAAGATGATCTCCACATCCCCAACCGCGCGCCTGACCGCTTCGTAATCACGGATGTCGCCGTTGACGACCTCCACACCCTGTTGCCTCAACCCGGCCTCACCGACATCGCCCGGCAGCACAAACGCGCGCACCCTGTTGCCCTTTGCCAGGTTCGCTTTCACTACATGGCGTCCGATGAATCCGGTAGCTCCAGTTATTAAAACCTTTTTCATGTCTCAACCTCTCGCTATTATTATTGTGCACATATTATATAAAGAAAATGTAAGAAAACAGATAATTATTATTCATGCGCGATTTATTGAAAGTATAGGGTGGCATTTTTTGCTTGTCAATAGATATTATACATACAAAAAAATTTATTGACTTTATAATTTAATATACTAAGTTAATACCATTAAATTAACAAAACACAGGAGGGCAGTCAAATGGAACAATCAGGCATTAAGGTTTACGGGTACAGATGGGTTGTGCTTCTGGTATTCTTTATCATCAACGCGTTGATGCAGTTGCAATGGATCACCTTTGCACCTATTACCAGCGAGGCGGTCGCATTTTACAAGGTAGATGCTTTCCATATTGACCTCCTTTCCCTGATCTTTATGATCGTCTATATTTTTGTATCAATCCCGGCATCATATATCATCGACACATGGGGCATCCGGATCGGGATCGGGATTGGCGCCGCGCTTATGGGAGTTTTCGGATTCATGAAAGGATTTTACAGTGCAAGCTATGATATGATCCTCATCGCCCAGATCGGGCTTGCCGTGGGGCAACCCTTTGTCATGAACGCCGTTACCAAAGTGGGCGTGCGGTGGTTTCCTCTTCATGAGCGGGCAACCCAAGCGGGTATCTCCGTCCTAGCCCAGTTCGTGGGCATCATCATCGCGATGGCGGCCACACCGTACCTATTCACGAGTTGCGGCATGGAAAAAATGTTGATGATCTACGGGATTGCCACACTTGCCGGCGCCGTTATCTTTATCCTGTTAAACAAAGAACATCCCCCCACACCACCCTGTCCTCCAGGCCATGATGAGCGCATAGGGGTCTTCGCTGGAATGAAACACATCTTTAAGCAGAGGGATATGATATATCTCCTCATCATATTCTTCATAGCGTTAGGAATCTTCAACGCGGTCACGACTTGGATTGAGCAAATTATCGGCCCGCGCGGCTTCACTATAACACAAGCCGGGATCACCGGTGCACTTATGATGGTCGGCGGCATCGTCGGTGCTTCCATAATTCCAGCCCTTTCCGATAAGATGCGCAAGAGAAAGCCCTTCCTCGTCCTTGCGATGATCGGCATAGTCCCGGGTCTGGTGGGACTTGCCGTCGCCGGCAATTACTGGCTTCTCATGGCATCGAGTTTTATTTTCGGCTTTTTTGTCATGGCGGGCGGTCCGGTGGGCTTCCAGTACGGCGCTGAAATATGCTATCCAGCGCCTGAGGCCACCTCGCAGGGTCTGCTCCTGATGGCGGGACAGATTTCCGGCATCCTCTTTATCTTCGGCATGGATATCGCAAGCGAGGGGGGGGCATCAAAAACGCCAGCGATGGTCGTTTTCATCGCACTCGCGTTGGCGTGTATTTTTATCGCCATGAAACTCAAGGAGTCTAAACTCGTCAAAACGGATGATATTTAAAAATCATATTTTGTTAAACTAGATTATATGGTTATTAGTGTGACCCTCCCGCAATAAATACCGTCTCGGGCAACCGGGACGGTTAAAAATTGATGAAAAAATTTCTTGACTTTATAATTTAACGATATTAAGTTAATGTCATTAAATTAATATTCAGAAGAGATTCTTAACCATGCCCAAAATAACAAGAAGCGTTAAAGAAGTTGACGCGGTTCGTGAACGTATACTTGATTGTGCCCTGAAAATCCTCGTAAAAAACGGATACGAAAGTCTCTCCATGGCCAAGCTTGGTTCCAAAATGAATATGACCGCAGCAAATATCTATAATTACTATTCCAACAAGGATGAACTCCTTATCGCCATACATAAAAAAACATATGCAATGCTGTACAATAAGATCAGTAGCGCTGTGGAAACAGCAGATACACCTTTGCAGCGATTTTGGAATATGATGAATGCTTTTGTGGAATTCGGCATTTCGAACATCAATATTTATGATGTTATGTTTAACAGGCCTATAAAGCAATATAGTGATTATATCGGTACACCCCTGGAAGATTTGTCCAGCGATGAATTTCGTAACTCAATTAAAACTCTGGCCTTTGCCGATAAGGTAATTCGGGATTATATTGAAACAAGGCCGGACTTAAATCCGGATGACGCGAAATCTCTGACGATTCAAAACATCAGCGCGCTGCATGGCATAATTTCACTGCACAACAGCGGAGTTCTGCATCAAATTGTTGATGACCCGGAAATCGTTCTGAAAAATATCGTCAATAATATAATGCGTTCGATCACGGATGAACGCCCTGTTGAGACTGCAGGCTTCCAGAAAGCAGCATGTGACATATAAAATGAACTTTTACATCATTCACCGATATAATCAAGGAGGTTAGGTCATGGGAAATAAAGATAAGTATATTCTGGCAATTGATTTGGGCACATCCGGCCCCAAAACTGCTTTAGTCTCAGTTTATGGAGAAGTTATTGGCAGTGAATTTATGGATACACCCATCATTCTGCTTCCCGGCGGTGGAGCGGAACAGGATCCAGAAGGCTGGTGGAACGCAATTATGTCCACCTCCAAAAAATTGCTTAGCAAAAATCTTGTCCCGCCTGAAGATATTGTTGCGGTGAGTGCAACCTCCCAATGGTCCGGAACCGTGCCTGTGGATCAGGATGGCAAACACTTAATGAACGCCATCATCTGGATGGACTGCAGGGGCTCTGAGGAAGTAAAGGAAATACTCAAGGGACTCATTAAAATTGAAGGTTACCCTCTTCTTAAATTTTTGTCCTGGCTAAAACTGACAGGAGGTGCTCCGGCACAATCCGGTAAGGATTCGCTGTGTCATATTCTGTGGTTGAAGAAAAACTACCCAGACTTATATCGTAAAACATATAAATTTCTCGAGCCTAAAGATTATTTAAACTTACGTCTTACAGGCAAATTCGCCGCTACATACGATTCGATCCTGTTGCACTGGGTAACTGATAACCGTGATCCGCTCAACATCGTTTATTCTGAAAAACTATTGAAAATGGCCGGCATCGAACGAGATAAGCTGCCTGACCTGATCCAGGCCATGGACATACTAGGCCCGTTGAAAAAAGAAGTAGCTGCCCAACTGGGTTTGAACCCCGACACGCCTGTAATCGGCGGGACAGCGGATGTACCATCAGCAGGGGTTGGTTCAGGCGCTGTCAGAGACTATGAAGGCCACCTTTATATCGGGACTTCATCCTGGATTTCCGCCCATGTTCCTTTCAAGAAGACTGATATCTTCCACAATATGGGGAGTTTCCCCAGCCCAATTCCCGGCCGTTATCTCATCCTTTGCGAACAGGAATGCGCCGGCAAATGCCTGACCTGGCTGAGAGACAATTTTCTGTATCACAAAGATGAACTGATGATGGAGGAAAATGCTCCGGATATTTTCAAGGTACTCGATAAAATTGTGGGGAGAGTGCCGCCCGGTGCCAATAACATCATCTTCACCCCCTGGCTTTACGGAGAACGCTCGCCTGTGGACGATTGTAATATCCGCGCTTCCCTGTTCAATCTTTCACTGCAAAATACACGGGGAGACATTCTTCGGGCTGTTTTTGAAGGCGTAGCTTTCAACTCGAAATGGCTGCTCGAACCTGTAGAAAAATTAATGGGGAGACCTTTCCAGCACATCAACTTTATCGGCGGCGGCGCCAATTCGGATGTCTGGTCGCAAATAATTGCCGATATTCTCGACAGGAAAATCCGCCAGGTCAAAGATCCGATTTATTCCAACGCCCGTGGTGCTGCATTCCTAGCTTCCATGGCCCTTAAATACATCACTCTGGAGGACATTCCGCAATACATCAAAATAAAAGCTGAATACACTCCCAACCCGGACAACAGGAAAATATACGATCAAGTATTCGCGGAGTTTTTGAATCATTACAAAACTCAAAAAAAGGCATGTGCGCGATTGAATAAGCAAGCACCCGGTGTGTGTTCGCTGGAAACATAGACGCAGAAATTAATACAGGAGGATACTATTGTATGGAATATCAGGATATTGTATCAAAGAGAAAAGATATTTTAGCAAGGCCGGTACGCCCGATCCCGGCAGACAAACTGGCATCTGAACGGAAACTCTATTATGAACGAAACAAGAAGTCACTGGAGATATTTGAAAAAGCCAAGAGCATTATCCCCGGAGGAGTCGAGCACAACTTAAGCCAGAACAAACCCTTTCCATTGGCCATGGATAGAGGCAAAGGCTACAATGTTTGGGATGTGGACGGCAACGTTTACACGGATTACCTCATGTGCGGCGCGCCTATCATCCTCGGTCACAGTTTCAAAGCATTGGACGAAAAAATTATCGAGATCATCAGAGAAAAGGGACCGTCCAGCGGTTTGACCTCGGAATATGAGCTTTTGGCTGCCCAGGAAATAATTAACCATATGCCCGGTGTGGAGATGGTTCGCTTTCTCCAATCCGGGACTGAAGCTGATATGGCCGTTATCCGGATCGCCAGAGCTTTTACCAAAAAGCTCAAGATCATTAAGATCGGCGGCAGCTATCACGGGTGGTCCGATCAAATGGTTTACTCAGTTCATATTCCCGGTACCGGATCACTGGAGTCCAAAGGGATACCGGCAGAATGCTTTGCTCACATAGTCGACGTAGCACCTAACGATTTCGACGCACTGGAGGCGGCCTTCAAAGATAATAAGGATAAAGGCGGGGTTGCCGGTGTTCTGGTGGAGCCCGTAGGCGGTGAATCCGGTGCCCATCCGGTTCATCCTGACTGGAACAAAACAATCCGCAGATTATGCGATCAAAATGAATCCCTGATGATCTTTGACGAAGTGGTTACCGGCTTTCGACTGGACATGGGCGGCGCCCAGAAGTACTACAACATTATACCGGACTTGACAGTTCTGGGCAAAATCATCACGCACGGTTATCCATCATCCGGCGCGGTAGCCGGAAGGAAGGATGTGATGAGCGCCTGCTCCGGTGGTTTGGGTGAGAAGGTCTTCCTGGGTGGCACACTTGCCGCCAATCCCATTTCCATGGCAGCCTGTTACTATGCCCTGAAGCTCATGGTTGAACATGACGCAGTGGGGAAAGCTACCGCTTACGCGAATAGAATTACCAAGGCATTAAACGATCTGTTTGCGACACGTTCCGACCTGGGATTTTTTGTCTATAATTTCGGTCCGATCATTCATTATATGACTACGGCGTTCTTTTCCTGCGACCTGACACAACCGGACGCGTTCACGCAGATTATGACAAGGAAACAGGTCGCGGACGACTACCAGTTGGTTACAATCGCCCATGGACTTTGCACTCTTGCCGGAACCCGTATGTACACCTGCATGCAGCACGATGACGAAGCGTTGAAGAAGACTCTGGAAATATGGGAATATCTGCTTTCGCTGATCCCCAAGAGCTAGAGATTACAAAAAAACTATAAAACTACATAAGAAGGAGAAATTTATGAAAAAGGAGAAAGAATCAATGAGTCCAAAAAAGGGAATCGGCGCATTCGCGGATAAGCCCATCACACTGCCCGAGTGCATTGACATGGAAAATCACATCATCGCCACCTATGGGGTTCAGGCCGACAAGGCCATGGACATGTCGATTATGGGTCAGATTCTGGCGATCGAGCAGACAACAGGAACATGGGTGCCGGTGCCGGGTGAAACACCTGAAATCCGCGCCAAGCACGTCGCCAAGGTTATCGGCGTCTACGAGTGGCCCCATTATGAATATGGTGTGCCGCCTGAAGTTACAAGCCGTCAGTACATTCTTCAGGTCGCTTTCCCGTCAGTCAACATCGAGGATCAGCTGCCGATGATGCTGACCGCGACCATCGGTAACATTTCCATGGTGCCCAATTTCAAACTTTTAGATCTTCGTATGCCCAAAGCCACGCTGGATCAATTTAACGGGCCGAGATTTGGTCTTGAAGGCTGGTGGAAGGCTCTGGGAGTAAAGCAGGGCCGTCCGCTCTTGAATAACATGATCAAACCCTGCAGCGGCTATCCTTTGGAAGTCGGAGCAAAACTCTTTAAAGAAGCGGCAATGGGAGGCTGCGATGTGATCAAGGACGATGAATTGATCGCCAACATGCGTTATAACGACGCGGTTAAAAGAGTGAAGGCTTACATGAAAATCGAGAAAGAAGTGTATGAAGAGACCGGTGAACACACCTTATACACGGTCAATGTCACCGACCGTCTGCCCCGCATGTTTGATCTGGCAAGGCGCTGCGTCGATGCTGGTGTCAACGCGATGATGGTCAATTACCTGGCCGTCGGCCCCGAAGCGATGCGCGCCCTGGCCGATGATCCGGCGATAAACGTGCCCATACTTGCTCACATGGATTTCGCCGGGGCATACTTCATGTCACCATACCAGGGAGTTTCGTCACCGCTTATTTTCGGCAAGATTGCCCGGCTATGCGGCGCTGATTCTATCGTCCTGCCTTTCTCTCTGGGCGGGAAGGCCATGTATATGAACGAGCGTTTCATGGAGACAACTCGCAACCTTATCTATCCTTTCGGCAATCTGAAACCGGTAATGCCGATGCCTTCCGGTGGCATTACGCCCGCCAACGTTCCTGACATCGTTAACACCCTCGGCAAAGACATTATGATCGGCTCCGGCGGAGGCATTCATGCGCATCCCAAAGGACCAAAAGCCGGCGCACGTGCTTTGAGGCAGGCTATTGATGCCGCGGTGAAGGGTATCAAATTGGAAGAGTATGCCAAACAACATGAAGAACTCGGTCTCGCTTTAGGGGTCTGGGGCAAGAAAACAGATTTCAAGATATAGCAATTGTTTCAACTGACGTGGGGAACGGTCGCAACCGTTCCCCACGTTTTTAGAGGAAGTTAACCCTTGGATTACTACCTGCATGACGATCTCCGTCTGCCTTTAGCCTGGGCACCTTGGTTCTCTCATGAATACATTACCTATTTTTGTGTCCAAGCCATAGACGTGCTCATGGCCCTGCCGCAGGTACAGGTAAAACCGAATCCTAATTTCAACAATAAAAACTGGCCTATCGGTCCAAAACATATCGATTTATATAAGGAAAGTTACAAAGAATACCGAAAACTTTCTCCACTTTGGTCTTTTGCTTATGGAGAGCGTAATGGTGAATACAGCATTGAACCTCCGGAACATAAAACCATTGAGCCATGGAAGATATTGGTTATTTACAGCACAGAACCGGATCTGAACCCTGACCATGATCTTTATCTCAATAAAAAGCAGAAAATGACTGGCGGATCCCACGGCTGGCGGCACATGCAATTCCGAGCACTTGGCAGGAAGTTCGGAATCGCAACAGAGTCTGTCCGTGTAAATATGGATCTTGCCAAAATGGCTTTTACAAGCGGCAACCATTATTGGGGATGGCGGTATCTATCCCGCTGTTCCCATTATCTGGCCGACCTGGGCAATCCCTTCCATGCTCAAGCTGTACCTTCATGGTTCTTGATCAAGAACTTCTTTGCATCAAGGAAGCTCTTCCAGGTTGTCTCCGCCGCCCACCAGGGTTATGAAATATATGTGGAACGCCGTTTTCGTGAGGGATTCCCTGCCTTCAAAAACGCCTTACTACAAGGCGCCCTTGAAGGGCTAGTAACCAATCATGATGTTACCGCGGAAATTAATTCCTACAGGCACCAGTCAAAAAAACGGTTGAAGCCAATTTTCTATTTTTTCCTCGATCAATTCGGCGAGGAGTTAATCGATGCTTTCCGGCAAATGGATCAAAACAGTCCTCTGGATGCCGCCGCGCAGATCAGTATGTGTTCGCAAGACGCGGCAAAAATAATTTTCCGGGATCCCAATCTTCCCGCCCTAGACTTCCTGGACAGGATCACGGCTGAGATTCTTTTTGATGTAGGCCGGATGCTGGGATCATTATTTAATAGTTTTTCTTCCACGAGAAAGTAAAAACCTTAAATGCCCAGCATTTCATATCCTACACTATGATCTTGCCGGCCTTAATGGCAGCATCTATTTTTCCTTTCTTTACAACTTGCTTCCCATTGATGAAGACGGCCTGTATTCCTGTCGGAGTTTTGCTGGTTTCGGCAAGAGTATTGTTGTCGCGAATATTTTTCCAATCGAAAACCGTGATGTCGGCAGCAAGCCCTTCACGTAGGAAACCACGATCCTTGATGCTATATCTCTGGGCTGTGGCACCGGACATTTTATAGACAGCCTCCTCAAGGGAGATGAGATTCTTTTCGCGCGCAAGCTGGAAGAATCGCGGGAAATTCCCATAAGCGGCGGGGTTCTGTACGCCCTTGACAGCGGGAAGCGCGTCGGTCATAAAGAGGGAAGCGGGATGTCGCATCAGGGTCTCGATGATCTCCAGATTACTGTAACTGTGATTGAGCACAGACGCCTTACCGTTGCTCTTGTGAGCTATATCCATGGTACAGTCGAACCAGTCCATGCCCCGCTTCTTCGCTATCTCTCCCAGGAACATGCCGTTGTATTGATTCAGATCCTCGTGGTTGGCATAGGTTATCTGGATATCGTTGTATCCGAAGCCCAGGAACCTCTGGATAGTGCCAAGCTCACTTTTGAGTTTGGAGAGCATTTTTTTATCACTAAATGCACCCGGTACCTTCGCCAGAAACCACGGCGACAGGACCACGTTAATGATTGACTGGCCGCAATGATAGGAATAGGTATCGAACTTAACGTCCACGCCTTGCTGGATTGCCTTGTCGATGCGTTTAAGCCCATCTCCGCAGGTTTTGAATGTTCTTGTCCCCACAAATATCAGATGGGAAATCTGCAGCCGTACTCCGGTGTCGCGAGCAATGTTCAGCATCTCGTCTATGGCCAGCAGATTATGTGGTTCATAGCCGTCAAAAGGCGAAACATAATCCAACAGAATCTTCGGGATGCTCATCGGATATCCCGGCGCGAGCGAAGAATAAGCCCGGAGATGCACCGTCAGCAATTTATTTTTCCTTTTAACAAGCTTCGCGATCTCCCTCAGTTCTTCGCCGTTAGTGAAAATTCCCGGCTCATACTGCAAGCCCAGGGACACGCCGGAAGCGCCTTCGTCCATCGCTTGCTCCAAAAGCGCGAGCATCTCCTTCATCTCATCGCGAGTCATGGGAGCGGCATTAAATCCTCGGATTGAGGTTCGAGTGGTGCCGTGTCCCGCCAGTGTCATCATGTTATGGGTCATTCCGATTCGCTTCACGTGATCAAAGTACTGCGCCATGGTTTCCCATTCAATGCGGAAGAGCCCTTTTTCCCCGAGGCCAATCATGTTCATAAAGTTGGATTTCTTGCGGAACCCCGCCACCCCATAACCGCACTGTCCGGCCATGAATGTGGTAACGCCTTGAGCGGTAAAGGGGAGCTTCAGTTCATCATGTCCTTTGATGGGTAGATACCAGTCCATGTGAGAATGCGCGTCGATGATTCCCGGCATGATAACCAGACCCGTGCAGTCAATGACCTGAGCGGCCCCGGTGATTTCCCTTGCGGAGATTTTTTCGATCTTATTGTCGTGGATAAGCAGGCTGCCGTTAAATCCCTTTTTCCCTGATCCATCAACGATAAAACCGTTTTTCAAGAGGATGTAGTTTCCATCCTGCATGGTGACCATGCTCTTTGGCACTCCGGGGGAGACCGTGGCAGCTTTTGCCTTACTTCCCATTGATTTAATCAGAAGGGGTAGAGCTGAGAACAGGGCAATGGTTTTTCCGGCAAAGCTGAGAAATCTTCTTCTGGAGTGACTGGATTTAGACAGAGCTTCGGACCATTCTTTAATGTTGATCAATTTTTCTTTGATGTTCATTACGACCTCCTTGAAATTATTTTTTTACTTCTTTTTTCCCATAGCTTCCTTAACCTCTTGATTCCTTACAGCCGCAACAAAATCAGTAATTGATTCGGGAAGCGTGTTGACAGGTTTGCCGGTGGATAAAGCCAAATAGTATATATGAGCAACTTTCTCCAAAAGCTCCGCGTTGAGGATTGCCTTATCTAGATTCTTGCCCAGGGCCAATATACCATGGTTCTGGATGATGTAGGCGTTGGCATTATTGGATAATTTTCCGGCCACGTTATTAACAAGCTCCAGGCTTCCGGAAAGAGCGTAGGGAATAATCTCCACCATCTGGCCCAGTGCAAAAGAGACTTCATCAAAAAGAGCCGGTATTGGTGTATTGATCAGGCCAAAAACGCTGCCGTATATCTGATGGGTGTGAACGATAGCGTGAACATCGAGACGCCGCCTATAAATTATGCTGTGCATTCCCGATTCCACAGAAGGTTTCAACTTATCATTCCCCTCTAGTGCTGAAAGGTCAAAACCAATAACACAAATGTCGGCAACGGAAAGCTCCTGATATTTCACCGATGACGGAGTGATGGCCATGGCGTCTTCACTAATTCGCACTGAGACGTTGCCTCCGCTACCCCTGTGAGAGCCAAAATAACCTTGTTCTGAAAGCCAGAGACTAGCTTCCAACACATCCTTCTTATAGCTTGCGTATTTAGTCATGGGCAAAATCAAACTCCTTTGGTTTAATTATATCATCAATATTTCTTTTTAAAAGTACTAAAATTGACTATTACCCCATAAATAAATGTTACCGATAAATTAGCATATTGGGTTATAAAATAGCTCCTATTTGCTGTAACCCTTTGTAACTTCAGAAAGTTTAACCACCTTTTGTATTTTCTTCAAGGTAAGTTTATCCACATAAGATGCAGGCAATAACTTCATCATTTGATACTCAAATTTATTCCTTGCTACAATGTAACGCAATTTTGGATTGGGGATAGTAAGGACTTGATATACTGTTTTGGCTACTTCCAGTGGAGCCAATCCGGTCGTTTTCCCTTTCCGGATTGCATATTCACCAATCGCTCTGGCCTCCACAGCGAACAGCGAATCGGCATATTTATTCAGGTACTTTTCTCCTTTATCCCAAATCGGGGTAGTGACCCGTCCGGGTTCAATAATTATGACTTTCACGCCATAAGGGGTAATTTCTCTGCGGAGAGAATCGGCATAGCCCTCCAAAGCAAACTTACTGGAACAATACGGACCAAAAAAAGGCGTGGCAAAGAATCCGCTGTCGCTACTCATCATGACAATTCTACCCTTCGCCTTTAATAATAAAGGGAACACTGCCTGAGTAATCTGATGAACTCCAAAAAGGTTGACTTCAAACTGAGCGCGAAGATCTTCAACGCTCACATCCATTAATGGCCCTCCGTTGCCTATTCCGGCATTGTTGACCAGACCAAATAACCCTGCTGCTTTTTCTTCAATTATTTTTTTTGCTTGTTTTATATCTTCAATGTTAGTCACATCAAGCTTTAGTGGAGTTACGTTTGGATTTTTTGCCAGATTTTCCAGCGCTTTTTGTTTTCGCGCCCCGGCAAAAACATGCATGCCCTTTGACGCAAGATATTGTGAGATAGCCAGTCCAATTCCAGTACTGGCACCTGTAACTAAAACAGACGGTTGATTATTCATTTTTTTACCTCTGACAAAAATAAGTTTTAGTTTTGACTGAGCACAGATCGGATTAATTACAACTGCATTTATGAATCTTTCAACTATTGAATTGAAATATTACCGATCCCACTCAATTCATCAACACCAATCAGCTACTTTGAAAATATCTCTTTTACAAACTCCAGGACTTTTGTCTTTACCTGATCTGATTCTTTGCCTCGCAAGATGCCATGATGATTGGCATTTACCTGAACAAGCTGCTTGTTCTCCGAACCTAACTTGGAAAAGATTTCCAAACCACTTACCGGATTAACAACAGGATCATCCGAGCCCTGAATAACAAGCACCGGCTCTTTTACATCCGCAAGCCGGCCTTTAACAACTTTCATAAGCTTCTCCAGTTCGTAAACACCGCGCACGGGATTGCGGATATAATTTATAGTTGGATTTTCCGGATCATTGCTGACAAATTCCATTTGGCCTCGGCCAGCATTTATTTTTGAAAGAAATTTATTCCAAACAACAATAATCGGCGAAAATTTAGATGATGAATTCTGCAGTTTGACAGGACCATTGATCGAAATAATTCCCGCAAATTTACCCGGCTTATTTGCCGCCTGCAACAGGGCTATTCCCGCGCCAGTGGAAAAGCCACAAATGGCGAATGACTTCGTCGAATTTTTCATAATGATATAAGCCCTGCCCACAGAATGATACCATTTCTCCCAGCTTTGATCTGCCAGATCTTCAGGGGAAGTACCGTGACCCCGCAGCCTAGCGCCGTAAACAGTATAACCATTTTTATAGAGAAAATCCGCCAGCGGCCGGATCTCTTCAGGCGCGGCCATATATCCGTGTACCAGAATCACACCCTGATTACGCAGAATACGCCGGTGGAAAAAAGGCGCGCCGATTTCCTTTGGTTTGCTTTCGCCTGGGATATAATGCTGATTATACTCTTCTTCAAAGAGCCGCTGATCCACTTCCAAAAATCTATTGCGAATCTTTTGCCGGATATAACCATCGGGATAAACCATCAGGTGATCCATGCCTGTGGTAAGGCTCTTGAGAGGTTCAATCTCATTTCTCATAACCTCGATGATATTATTCTTCCGGATAGTATGGAACTCATAATTTCTGCTGAACCGCTCATCGTTTTTTGTGATGATGCCGTCTTTCAATGTTATTAGGTTATCGGCAACGGCCATCTTGATAAAGTTGTCATATTTATTATGATAATCATCCGTAAGAAGATAGTACTGCTTCAGGTTTAGTGATGTATGATAGTTGGTCAAACCTGTTTGAAGCAAGTGATCGGTTGCCAGAAAAATGCGGTTTCTGAAATCGTTTTCAGTAAAACTGTTTTTCAGGTATTTTGTCAATATATAAGAAGCTAGGTGATCATGATTAACCGTCGTCAAATCATATATGGCGCTCATGTAATCATACATCATGTCCACGTATAGCTTTTTAAAATGGGCATTATCTTTTAATGCTTCAGGATCGAGATAAAGGTTTTCATCTGTTATCAACTCAGCAAGCCCCGAAGTGCCGCCAAGATAGTTTTTTGTTGATATGGGTTTGCCGAAATTAATGTCGATATCAACACCGTCCATAACCATCGAACCTTCAACTTCCATTTCCTCTTTCATCCGCAGTGATACATCATGCACATACTTGTTGACGAGCTTACTTATGGCATTATCCTTAGCCCTTACCGGATAATAAGTGATGTTGACCGGAACTATGTATGTTTCCTTTTCGATAACCCTTTCCACATCCTCAGCATTAAAACCGAAATGAGCCGCCATCCGCGCGATGGACGCGTAATCTTTGCGATCGCGAAATACCCGCAACTTTTCCCGGATAAACTGAGACCGCAGAGCTATGCGCGCCGCACCCGTGTGTGGCGGACGCCTGCCGGAAACATTATAGACCAGATATTTGCCTCTCTCGATTATCTTCTTATCCTTGATCATCTGACCTTCCGGAAAAATAATAATCGGATGGCTGTCGGTAAGAAGAGCATTGATTAGAATTGAATCCCTGTTGGGGTCTGCTGTGGAAACAGCGCCGCCCCTGTTCATTATTTCGCCTAACTTTCCGGCAAAAAAGGAACTGTCAGCAAGAGAGATCGGGTATTTTCTAATATATTTTTTGATGACATACGGCATCATGATTGTTTCCATGCGCGTAAAGTGATTGATAACGTAGATCGCGGGCTGATCCGGCACATCCTGAGCTCCATGCAAACGTATGTCTGTGCCCGATGCTTTAAATATCACATCGAGTGCAGTACTTATCGTTTCAATCATGGCGTTGGAAATATTCATATTGTTCCGAGTCTTTTATTGAACTCTTCAATTGTAAAGTTATACTCTTGGGTACCATAGCACTCAACAGCAAATGAAGCGCAGACACTGCCTATTCTGGCAGATTGCAAAATATCCTTGCCATGAACCAAACCGCTGATCAGACCGCCCCGGTAAGAATCACCGGCACCTGTCGGGTCTTCAACTTTACTGGCTTTTACAACCGGAATTTTTATTTCATCACCCGCCATTAATATCTGTGAACCATTCTCACCCAATGTGGTGATAATAGTTCTGGCCCGTCCCAGTAATTCTTTTTTGGTTAAACCGGTCTTGTTTGTGACCAGCTCCAACTCATAATCATTAACGATCAGAATCCGGCAACCATCAATGGACGCAATCAGATCCCGGGCATCCCACATGGGCAGAGACTGCCCGGGGTCAAAGATATAGTCTATTCCTTTATCCTTACAGAGGCGTGGGTAATTGACCATATCTTCAAAATTACCCGGTGATACAATGATGATCGTCTGCCGGGGATCGAGTTTGCCAAAATCCAGAGAAGATGGATATTTCATCGCGCCGGGATTGAATCCGGTGATCTGGTTATCTGCCTGATCGGTAGTTATGTAAGCACCCGCGGTAAATTCTTCCTCGATTATCCTGATGCCTTCGGTACTGATCCCATTTTTTGCAAGCCACTTAAAATATTTATCATAATCGTGTCCAATGGTGGCGCAGATGACGGGCTTTTCGCCCATCAAGGTAAGCGCGTAGGCGATATTGCCCGCCGTTCCGCCGAATTTTTCCTTCATCCCGCTGACCTGAAAACAGACGTTCAAAACATGAATCTTCTCCGGCAGAATATGGTCGGAGAATTTCCCAGGGAAATCCATAATTCTGTCATAGGCAAGTGATCCGGAAACAATGATATTCATAAGTGATCTTCTCTCAATATTTTTTGGGAAAGCCTGGCAAAATCCGCAAACGCGACAATTTTATTGTGCTTGTATTTGCCATGGTTGAAACTATATCAAATTAACGGAATTTTGCAAATTATTCGTTAATTTAACAGAAATATAGTTTCGATTAAATTATTTTTATTAAGGGTATGAACCCCAAAGCAAGCTGCGGGGTTTTATACCCTGCTTATGCAGGATAGTTCAACTAACTAATTTTAATTCACTGCGTTCTTAAAATTTGAATTTCACTACCCTCCGCTACGCGGGATAATTTGACTTGCAAGTTTCAGTGCACTTCGTTTCTGAAACTTGGGTCTCATTAACTTACCAATTCCGCTACGTCGCAGATGACCTCGTGTGACCCTATACTGACCTTTAGGTTACTGCGCTTTCTGAATTGGAGTTTCACAATAAAATACTTGGTCCGCCTGCAACCATGACCTTAAAAACTGCCCCGCTTAATTGGTTAAATAAATTATAGGCATTATACTATTTTCGATTGACATATTATATAAACAGGTGATAGGAGAAAAAACTTTTTTTAGGAACGATATATAAATATACCAACGTTCCGTCAAAAGGCTGTGTATCAATTAAGAAGGAAATTGTTCGGTAATACTTATGTATTATCGTTAATACATATTATCAAAACTCAAAAAAATATTAAAGGGAGGGAACAACGAATGAAAAAATGTAAGAAGTGGGTTTTAAATGGGGCTTTTCTGCTGTTATTGGCCGTAGTCTTGGCCATGAGTGGCATGAGCAGCATGGCAATGGCGGCAGATCCAACAGGAGATATACTGGTGGTACCTAGTGGCGGCGTCGTGCCGGCTGGTTCTACAGATTCACTTGTTAATATCAATAGGACATTAGTAGACGTAGGCCCTCCAGCCTACCATACCACGACCATCACCCCCTATGGCTCTGATAACCTTAATATCAGTTCCGGATCCTCCGCTGGCTACCTCCATATGAATTCGATAAGCGATGTTAGTATCAACGTGAACACGGACGGCATTAAACCCTTGGAAGCCTTTACGGTGAACGTCGGCGGAGGAGGTGTCGGAACGGCTGTTCCCGTCACAATAACCACTATCTCGTCCAACCAAACCAGCACCACGATTACCACACCGGGTGGCGGCACACTGACCACGAATGCGACGGCATTGACCGCGATGTCCGGTGGTAATGGTCTGACTGTCAACAACAGTGGCGCTATTTCATTGATGAACAACACCAGTGGCGCAGCCGCATCAGGTTTGACTATTGATGCGACCGGCAATACAGTCACCTTACTGAACAACGTGGCCGATGGCCCCGGCACTGTCCCCGCGACTGGCCACGGCCTGATCATCGGGCCCACCAACACCACCTTGACCGGCGGCTCAAACTCTTCCGACCTGATTTTGGAAGACTCTGCCGCAACCCTTGCGGTCGGTACGGCAACAACGCCTGAAATTCAGGTAATACAAGCCACTAATACTGCGGGCGTAACCGCTGTAAACATCGGCGGCACCACCAATGTTTTAAACAATATAACGGCAATGTACGCAAACGGCGTAAACAACCTGACGGCCAATGCAACGACCGGAACAAACAACATAGAAGCGCATACCAACAATATCGGCGTTGCCACACCTGGTTCTGTCAATACAGTTGGTAACGCAGGAACTTCTACCAACGTTATGACTGGCGACACCAACACGATCACCGGCACAACAAGCAGCACCATGACTGGTGGCAGCACTTCTTTGGTTCTGAACAATTTTGGAGCGACCTTTAGCAACTCTACCGGTGGTCCGGTTCAAGTACACGGAGTTGATGATGGCACGTCTCCGTATGATGCCGTCAACGTGCAACAACTTGGAGCAGGTTTGGCCATGGTAGCTGGTTTGGCCGCTCTGCCCCAGGTCGAGCAAGGTAAAACCTTTGCCATCGGCGTTGGTACCGGTGGTTATCAGTCACAGGTTTCCCTTGCCGGTGGCGTGAGCGCCCGTTTCCTAGACAACTTCGTATTTAAGGCTGGTGGTGCTTTTATACCTGGCTACAGCGGCAAGACCGCCCCCGTGTGGAACGCGGCTCTCCAATATTCCTTCTAAACACTTGTTTTCCAGGTAAAATTTCCAAGACCGCTCCCTCATGGGGGCGGTCTTTCTTTGTAGTGGTAGAGACTGTTCACCGAACAGTCCGCAGTGGCGTGTTCGGGAATAACCTGAAGGTCACCAACAAGACACGACCTGCAATGAACATTACTGCTACATTAACAAGTCCGCCTGCAACCATGACCCTGAAAACTGCCTTGATGAGTGGTTGTAATTAATTAAAGGCATTACGCTATCTTTCGCTTGACATATAATTTAATTGGGTGATAGAAAAATTTTGTGGGAACGATATAAATATGCCTACGTTCCGTCAAAGGGATTCTCTCTCCATTTCACCGCTGGCATAACGATCTATGCCATATCATAAGTATTAGAATATATTTAGATTACCCCGGTATCCGAGGGGTGCCTCGCAATGACAAATGACGATTGCGACACGATCTCGAAGACCGAATTTTAGAAAATATGCACTTCTTGAAATAAAAATTAGTTTTAGAAGGAGGGAACATGCTGAAAAAAAATCTTCTAAGTGTGACACTTGCAGTTGCCGTTGGTCTGGTAACACTTATCCCCGTGGCCATCGCCCAGAACCAGCCAGCGGCAGCGCCGCCGCAACAACAGGCAGCTGTCAATGTCAACAACATTACCCAGTTGGCAATGAACTCCGGGATAAAAGCCTGCGCCGGCCGGATCAACCAGGTGTCGAATTTTCTCACTGCCGGGAATCCTGGTTTCGGCGCCATGCTTTTCCTGCCGCCGAACAATCCTGATCAGCAACTGGTCTCCGTCTCCATGGAAATACCGATAAAGGATGCTTCTGCAGGCTATGCCAGCGCCAGCTTTGCCCCTAATCAGGCCAACGGCTGCGGGGGCATGTATGAAACAGTTGTGTACTGGCCCCAGAAATGCAATGAAGTGGCCGATAAAAAATTCGGCACATTAAAAAAAATCGGCGCGTTATCCAAGACTATTTATGTGCGCGATGGCGGCGTAACAACGAAATTTTTCCTGATGCCGGCAGGAAAAGGGTGTGTATCAATTAAGAAGGAAATTGTTCAGTAACATTGTAATGAATGGCCCTGCGGCAAGCTGCGGGGTATCAAAACCGTAAAGTGAAAAAGGGGGTAATTCCCCGTAGCAAGAAAAAGCTAAGGGTAATTATCAGGTTAAATTAAACCAACAAAAAATAAAGGAGAGAAAAACGAATGAAGAAACAACGGGGATTTAAAAAGCGGGTTTTTTATGGGGCTTCTCTGCTGCTATTGGCCGTAGTCTTGGCCATGAGCGGCATGAGTAGCATTGCAATGGCAGCGGATGGAAACATCATCGTAACTGGAGGAACGTCTTCTGTGAATATAACAGGAACTACAATTACCGGCGATTTGAATGGCACTGCTACCTATGCAGGTTCCGCAGGTTACGCTGCGGCAGCAGGTGCAGTCAATGCTAATAATTTGACCGGTGGTACGCTTAACAGTGGAGTAACAGCTTCCAGTTTAACTTCAGTTGGAACTTTGACCGGATTAATCGTAAACGGCACCGAACTGGTAACTGGAGCTGGCGGTCTCACTGTCACCAATAACGTATCTGCCGGCAGTCTCGGTGTCACCAATAACGAAACCGTCGGCGGCGGTCTCACTGTCACCGGTAACACATCTACCGGCAGTCTCGGTGTCACCAATAACGAAACTGTAGGTGGAACTCTCGGCGTCAACGGTACTACAACCTTAAGCGGTGCGACAAACTTAAACGGTGCCACCACTATCAACAACACACTCGGCGTCACCGGAGTAACTAACATCAACGCAACCGGCGGCAATTCTACCACAATCGGCAATGTGGGGAGCGCTACAACCGTAGGCGGCACACTCGGCGTCACCGGAGCGACAACCTTAAGCGGCACTCTCGGTGTCACCGGCAAGATCACAGGTGCCGGAGGCGCGAACATCGCTAGCAATAGCGGCGGGATCACCAACACTCTTGTAATAGGCGAAGCGTTGCCAGATGTTTCGAACGGCATAACGCAATTTTCCACGGCTGGTGACGGTAGTTATGGAGTTAGTGGTCTTAGAACTAATGGTGCGATGATTGGGTCTATTGATGGAAGTGACAATACAAATGCGATGCTAGTGATTGGTAATCCTCTTGGCACCGGTGCTAACAGCAGTCAGTTTCAGCTTATGTCCATAAACAATACTACTGGTGGGACATATGGCATCGGAGCCAATGACAGCAGTGTAATGGTAGGTAATGGAGCCGGAGAAGGGCTCACCGTGACCGACACCGTAGTAGGAGGCGCGGTGACAGGCTCAACCACCACACTGTCCGGCGGTACCCATTCTTCCACCTGGACGCTCACTGATGGCAGCGCAACCCTTGATGTAGCTGGCACAAGCGGCACAGCACAGCAACTAATTTCAGCTACCACCAATGCTACTTCTACAACGAGCGCACTGACTCTCGGTAACGCAGGAAATTCTGTCAACACGATGACCGGTTTGAGCAACACCATCACCGGCACGACCTACATCAACACCGCAGACACAGCCGGGATAACCACAACCATCGGCAGCACAAATGCCAGTGCCGGCGACGTCACCATGCAAGCCGGAACCAATAAGGTGGTAGTCAATAATACGACCGGTACTACAGTAACCGGTGCTCTAACAACAAACGGCATTACCAATACCGGCAATATCCAAACTACCACTCTTCATGTTACCGGCACCTCTCGACTCGACGGCAACGTTTACATAGACGGAAAAGCTGACATCGACGGAAATCTTACTGCCAGCGGCACGACAAACAGGATCGGTACGGCGGGCGTATCAAATAATACTATAACGGGTTTGACCAACACCATCACCGGCACCACTAATATCAACACCATAACTGGCGCTACAACCAACATCGGCGTAGCGGGCGGCACAAATAATCTTTTTGGCACGACACATATTGCCGATGGTGTCAGTGCGCTCGATGTTAACAGTACTTCTGTGTCAGCATATTCTGGTAGTGCGGGTTTCGGTCTAGGTACAATAACAACCCCCGCCGGACCAGTATCGGGCACGTATATCGGCTACCAAAACGGCACCACTCAATATGGCCTCATGGCTAATGGCTCAAGCGTGAATGTCGGTTATATAGATTACACCAATCCAACAACTCCCCATGGACTGCAGGTCACCAGCTCTCAAACCACATTGTCCGGTGGCACCCATTCTTCCAGCCTGACGCTGATAGATGGCAACGCAACTCTGGCAGTGGGAACTTCTTCACCGGCTTCGGAAATATCTCTTATCCGCGCAACTAACTCTGGCACCAGCACCAATGTCTCCATCGGCGAAGCAACCGGCAACAAGATTGACGTCAACAGTGTTACCGGTACTACAGTTACCGGTGCTCTAGCAACAAACGGCATTACCAATACCGGCGATATCCAGACTAGCACTCTGCATGTTACCGGCGACACAAACGTGCAGAATCTCTACGTGCATGGAGCTTTCACCATGGCCAATATTACCACTCCCGGCACCTTAACCGTGGGTGGAGCGACTACGTTAAACAATTCGCTGGCTGTCGACACCAACGGTGCTACTGCCAACACTACTGGCACCGGTGTATTGAACGTGGCCAACGGCAGCGCGAGTATTGGCGTCACTAACGCAGGCGGCCATGTAAACGGCTTCAGCGCCAACACAACTTCTGCCACCATGACGGGCGGCACCGGAACTACTTCTTTGGTTCTGAACGATTCTGGAGCTACCTTTAGCGGCAGCGGCGGCGCTCCGACTCGCGTAACAGGCGTTGCCGATGGCATAAACCAGTACGATGCAGTCAACTTCGGCCAGTTACAAAGGCTCAATGCTGGCATTGCCTCCGTCTCGGCTTTGGCGGCTATTCCAAGCACTATGCCCGGAAAAACATTTGCGATCGGCGCTGGTTATGGTTACTTTGAAAATGAAAGTGCCGTAGCCATCGGTATAAAAGCAGCAATCGGGAATAGTATCAGTATATCGGTAGGTGGAGGCATGGGTGTGGGAAGCACTAGCAATACCACAACCTGGACAGGGAATGCAGGAATCTCCTATAGTTTTTAATCCTGCCCAACTAAACATCAACTTACAAAATGCAGCAGGCCGTGTCCAAACGACCTGCTGCATTTTAACCTTTAAACCAACCTCCAATAAGAAGAAAGATTTGCCAAAATCCTCTTGACACACAAAATCTTTCTTCTTATACTCCCCAAACGGAAAAGCAATGTCTTGATAGTTTCGTAATCATCAAGCTTTATCAGGGGTTTTTATTCGGAGACTTCATCACTAAACAAGTTATCCGCCGCGGTCGGCAAGTATTCGGCACCGGCAAAAAGGGGGATCATCCATGAGCAGAGAATACACATCGGGAACATTTTGCATCGACATCAAGTGCCCGCAGCATGTGGCGCTTGGTGGACTAACGGGTAACGCCTATATCGAGAAGAAGCAGGTACATTGCCAAGACTGCTTTGCCTGGCGTTTTTTTATTTGGGCGAAAGATCACAAATGGCGAATCGTACAAACCCAGCCGGAAATTTCAAACAGACAGCTGGCCGCCATGATTAAAGGAATCGACCCCATCCGGGTTGAGGATTTAACCGAATACGAGATTCTGTGCCTGTAGAGAATATCACGGGTATGACCCCAAAACAAGCGTTGGGATCATACCCTCCGCTTCGCGGGATAATTCGACCTGCAAGCTTCAGTGCACTTTGTTTCTGAAGCTTGGGTCTCATTAGAATTGGAGTTTCACAATACTGCAAGGGACATTGGTGTAAACGGCGTCACTTGATCTCGCCGTTGATGGCGATTACGTTCAGGAAAAATCAAGAGGTAAACTTTAAATATATGATACTGAACTGGCAAAACACTTATAAAGAAAGGTTAACTGATGCGAAAAGTGCTCTGTCAAGAATAAGGCGCGGGGCGCGGATATTCATCGGCTCCGCCTGTGGAGAGCCTCAACTGCTCGTCAGGACGCTCATCGAATCGGCGCAGAATCTTGCCGATGCCGAGATTATTCACTTTTTAGATATCGGGCTCGCCTCCTATACTAACGAGAAGTACAATAACGATTTTCGGCACAATGCGTTGTTCATCGGCTCAAATTCAAGGGCAGCGATCAAGGAAGGCAACGCCGACTATACGCCAGTTTTTCTGTCCGAGATTCCACTGCTGATTCAAAGAGGCAGTATGCCCATTGATGTCGCCCTGATTACAGTATCTCCGCCCGATAATAATGGTTACGTCAGTCTGGGAATTTCAGTGGACATCACCAAGACGGCGGCGGAGATGGCACGATATGTGGTGGCGGAAGTCAATCCAAATATGCCCAGAACGCTGGGCGACAGCTTTCTGCATATCAGTGAGATTTCCGCTTTTGTCGAAAACGATGTCCCTCTTCTGGAGTTTGTTCAGAAATCGCCAGACAACATTGCTAAAGCCATTGGTCAGCTTATTGCCGATCTGATCGAGGATGAATCAACTCTCCAGACGGGTGTGGGTAAAATACCCAACTCGGTATACCCCTATCTGATGAATAAAAATGATCTGGGGATTCACACGGAAACATTTACCGATGGTCTTATTGATCTTATTGAGTCAGGGATTGTCAACTGCAAAAAGAAATCTCTGCATCAGGGGAAAATAGTATCATCCTTCTGTATGGGCACAAAAAAATTGTACGACTATGTGCATGACAATCCCCTATTTGAATTTCGACCCTGCAAGTATGTCAACGATCCCTATGTCATTGCTCAAAATGACAAAATGGTTTCCATCAATTCCGCGCTCACTGTGGATCTGACCGGACAAGTCTGTTCCGATTCCCTGGGTTTTGAATTTTATAGTGGAATCGGCGGGCAGGTGGACTTTGTGCGCGGGTCGGCCATGTCCAGACGCGGTAAGTCGATCATGGTGCTGCCCTCTACAACGGATGACGGAAAGATTTCCAGAATTGTTCCTTATCTTTCTCCGGGTAGCGGCGTTGTCGTAACGCGGGGGGATATTCATTATGTCGTCACGGAATATGGAGTTGCTTATGTGCACGGGAAGTCCATCCGCGACCGGGCAATGATGTTGATTAATATAGCGCATCCCGATTTCCGCGCGGAACTTCTGGAAGCGGCGAAAAAGCAAGGATATATTTATCAGGATCAGACACTGCCGGTGGTGCTCTATCCCAAAGAATATGAAACTACCTGGACAGATAAGAAAGGAACATCCATATTCTTCCGTCCGGTCAAGGCCACAGATGAACGGGCTATTCAGGATTTGGTCTATGACCTCCCGGAACAGGATGTCTTCACCCGATTTTTCCACAGTCTCAAGTCTTTCCCCCATAAGGTAGCCATGCCTTTGGCGGCCATCGACTATAATGACAAAATGGCCATTGCCGCGGTTATCGGCAAAGAAGAGCCCGAGAGCCGGGAGAAAATTATTGGGATCGGGCGATATATTAATAATCCTAACACCGGTTTTGCCGAAGTCGCCTTTACGACCCATCAGGATTGGCAGAACAGGGGTATGGGCACATTCCTGCTGCGTTATTTAATACGCATTGCCCGGGAGAAAAATATCCGGGGCTTCACCGCGGATGTTCTGTACCAAAATAAACCCATGATGCAGGTATTTTCCAAGAACGGATATCAGCTAAAGACACACACTGAAAGTGGTGTATGTGAACTTGAAATAGACTTCAGTAGCGAAGTAAAATAAGCGGCGGGTCATCGAAGCGGCAACGGACAGGGAAATGTACCTGCCAAATCTTAATATATCTCCTAATAAATTTAACTTGCATTTTAATAAAGCATCGGTTATAAGAACCGCCAGTTTATGTTTAGTGTATGTTTGTTTTTGCCAAATTAAAGGAAATTTGACTGCACAAACCAACGTATGGAAGGTGCAGTTTTTTTGGAAAAACAGGCTGCCAGCCGAATATTTCGGCAAAAAATCAAATTGTTCCCGATGGGAACACAACAAAAAGGAGTGGTAAAAATGTCAGAAGGAAAAGTAAAATGGTTTAATGATTCAAAAGGGTTTGGTTTCATCGAAGAGGATGGCGGCCAGGACGTTTTCGTACATCATTCAGCAATCCAGGCAGAGGGTTTCAAATCACTAGCCGAGGGTGAACGGGTAAGTTTTGATGTTGTTAAAGGCGCAAAAGGTCCGGCTGCGGAAAATGTCCGTAAGCTGTAAAAGATGAATTTCATTTAACATTTAGAAGCTCCTCCCATAATGGGAGGAGCTTTTTTTGTGTGCCATGCTTGCATTCATCATTTTGCGGTGAATGTTTCAAAATGCAGAATATCCCTTGACAAGAAAAAACCCCCTCCCTATACTCCGACTCCGCAAAAGGAGAATATCCCATGAAAGTATTAAAGATCATTCTTATTGCAGTTGTCGCTGTGGTGATTTTACAGCTCGCGCTGACCGGTATCAACATTTTACAAAAAAACGGTCCCTATAAAGGCCAGACCATGGAACAGATACTCGGTGTCGCCCCCGGAAAGGCTACAGTAAGTGACATTGAAAAGCTGGACAAGGCAGCCCTTTTCCAGCTTTTTTATGCGGCACCGGCCCCGCAGTATGAAGAGGTGAACGGGGAATACAGAGGGAAAACGCTGCCGGTGGGAGTGCTGGCCGCTTCTGCTGATTTTTTCACGCATCACTTTTTCGGCCCCGGCCGCTGGATAGGCAAGGCTTTCTTTCCCTTTGAAAAGGACAAGGGATGGGGATACAATATCTTCTCGAACAAGAACAATGATGGTAAGGAAATCATCTCCCGCGTAAGGAAGATGAATACCTATATCGGCAAGTCGCCCATTGACGGAAAGGATTCGTTCCATCTGGACTACAGTCCCTATAATTCAGGAACGGTACATTCGATGCACGACGAGCTCCGCAAGATCAATGACAATATCTTTCTAGGTATGGGATATATGGGGCTTGGCGGCGGATCGATCAATCCCGCTCCCTTTCTGGTTATCGGTCCTGCGGTAAAATGGGTTGGTCCTGATAAGGAATAGGCAAATAAAAGACTAAAAAGGAGAAGATTTATGGAATTCGATTTTGCCGTCATCGGCAGCGGTTTCGGTGGTAGTGTATCGGCGCTGCGGCTTGCGGAAAAGGGATACAGTGTTGTTGTGTTGGAGAAAGGTAAATGGGTGACGCCTCTGGATATGGAAAATGCATCCAAAAGCCTGAACAAACTGATATGGAACCCTGCGCTGGGCATGAAGGGGTTTTTCACCTATGATTTTTTCCGGCATGTCGCCATCGTTGGCGGTGTTGGAGTTGGCGGCGGAAGTATTGTCTATGCCGCGACCACGTTGAGGCCGAAGGAAGCATTTTATAAAGATTCTGCCTGGAGTAATCTCGGGATAGACTGGGAAAAAGAAATGAAACCCCATTACGATATGGCTTCTAAAATGCTGGGAATAGTTCAGAATCCGGTACTGGATGTAATGGATGGTTACCTGAAGGAGGTGGCGGGAAAAATGGGGGCTGGCGATACATTTGGCCCTACGGACACCGGCATATATTTTGGCACACCGGAAGTGCTTGTCGATGATCCCTTCTTCAACAAGGAGGGACCTTCACGTTCCGGCTGTCATCTCTGCGGTGAATGTCTCACGGGATGTAAGCACGGCTCGAAAAACACCCTGGATAAGAATTATCTTTATCTTGCCCGGAAATACGGGGCGACAATCCTGACGTACCGGGAAGTCACAAACATCATCCCGCGGCAGGATGGCACATACGTCCTGAAGGTGAAAGACAACTCCGGCCGGTTCAAGAAGGCTGCGGACATTACGGCAAAAAAAGTGGTCGTGGCCGCCGGCGTTCTAAGTACACTAGAGTTGCTGTTTAGATGCAAACAGGTTACAAAAACTCTGCCCGATATATCCAGGCAACTTGGTGTGGTCGTCAGGACAAATAGCGAATCCATTGTGGGTGTTTTGCCCAAACGGGAAGATTTGGATCTTTCCCACGGTACAACCATATCATCGGACTTTTATCCTGATGAGTTCACACACATCACGCAGAACCGATTTCCCAAAGGCTACAGTTTCATGAAATATTTCAGCGTTCCCCTTGTGGATGATGACCATCCCGTAAGGAGATCCCTGAGAACTCTCGGCAAGATGATTATGAACCCACTTGGTGTTTATCGGACGATTTTTGCCAAAAACTGGTACAAACGGATCATCGTCTTGACCGTTATGCAGAACCATGACAACCAGCTTTCTTTCAAGTATGGCCCCAGTGCTGTGTTTTCTTTTTTGATGCGACGTTTAAAGTCAAAGACCGTTCCGGGAAAAGAAGCACCGGTAAATATTCCGGTGGCTAACAAGGCATGCGCGATTTTGGCAGATGTGACCAAGGGAATGCCCTTCAATGTCAGCAACGAAAACCTAATGAATATGTCAACAACCGCGCATATTCTCGGTGGTTGCCACATGGGGTCATCTCCCGATAACGGTGTTATCGACACATCACACAGGGTTTTCGGATACGATGGCCTCTACGTGGTTGACGGCGCTGCAGTTTCCGCCAACGTAGGAGTCAATCCCGCGCTCACGATTACAGCGCTTGCGGAACGGGCCATGAGTCTTATTCCGGATAAGAAATCAGCGCCGGAAGGTTTTTTAAGAAACACCCCCAAGAAATAGGCTATCCCTCACTATTCCTACATTTCCGGCGGGTGGAGATTTGTATGTGAAACTCCAATTCCAAAAGCGAAGCGTAACGGAATTGTTAAGTTAATGAGACACAAGTTTCAGAAACGGAGTGCACTGAAACTTGCATGTCGAATTATCCCGCGAAGCGGAGGGTAGTGAAACTCAAATTTTAAGAACGCAGTGAATTAAAATTAGTTAGTTGAACTATCCTGCATAAGCAGGGTATAATACCCGTGGTTCTTCAACCGCCTTTTTAAAAGATAGGGCAATAGTAGATATTCCTTGTTATCTGTCATTAAAAAATTATGTTGATCTAAATTGTTGATTTTACCGAAAGATTAATTTCTACCCAATTTATTTTTAAGAAATTCAACTTTCTTCTTGACAATAATTGGCGGCGGGATTAATGAACTACCAAGTTGGTTGATCGTCCAATCAAAAAAACAGGAGGACGATCGAATCCGGGGAACTGTTAATGTTTAGTCGGTATATATGCTTTTAAAAGGATGTTTACACACGCACACAACTTGCTCTGATGGTAAACTATCACCCCAGGAAGTGGCCAATGCATACGAATCAAGAGGATATGATTTTATAGCTTTTACAGATCATGATTACCTGCTGAAACCCAATTACCGGGAAATATGTGGGCAGGTAAAAACAAACATGATTATTTTTTATGGCATTGAGTTGACGGTCTTTGTAAATGGATACATTCATGTGACGAAAATCGAAGGCGACCTTGAGATACTTCACATATTCAACCACATCGGCGAATATGACTTTACCCCGGAGCAATTGTTGGCTCGATTGGCGGAACTCGAAAAGATGTATCCCCTAGACGCAGTGGAAATAACTACGAAGGGATATCGAGAGCTGGCTTTCGAATCGCTCAATATTGCCCATCCCAAAATAGCTTCGGATGATTCGCACACGCTTGGCGGCATCGGCAGAGCATGGATTGAAATGGATACCAAGCGGGAAAAAGATTCTATCATACAGGCAATAAAGCAGGGGAAATGCTGGAACTGTTACATATAAATGAATTAAAAGGAGGAAATATTATGATCCTTTGTAAAGTCACACTCAATAGGAGGAATGGTAATGGCTAAAAAAATTGCCGTCTGCGCTGTCGCGCAGATCAAGAACGATCCCAATTATCATTATTTACGTTTTCAAAACATGTTGCTGGAATGCTTCGAGTCAATAATGAAGCAGACCAAGGTTACCTTTGACATGGAGAAAGGCATCCGAACTATCATCACCTGCTCGGATGACATGTTTGACGCGCGCACGATTTCCGACAATGGCATCACCGATGTCGTTGGCGCGCACTTCCGGGGCGAAGAAAAGATGGCTCAGGAAAGCATCAACGGCCTTGGTTACGCGATGGCGTGTATCATGTCCGGCCATGACGACTTGATACTTTTCATGGGCCACTGCAAGGAATCGCAGGGAGAAAGCCGGAGGATGATTTCCAACCTCGCCTATGATCCCTTCTACTGCAGACCACTCGGGATGGACTATCACAATGTGGACGCGATGCAAGCCCGGGCGTATATGGAAAAATCCAAAGTTACGGACGAACACCTCGCAAAAATAGTGGTGCGTTCCAGGAACAACGGAAAAAAGAACCCCTACGGCCGCGAAAATAAAATCGTCAGTGAAAAAGAAGTTTTGAATTCTCCGATGTATTCGGACCCGTTGCGAGAGATTTACGTATATCCGATTACCGACTGGGCATACGGAATGCTGCTCTGCAGTGAAGAGCGGGCCAAAGAGTTCACGAAAACCCCCGTGTGGATTACCGGATACGGAAGCTGCATGGACACGTATTTCCTTGGCGACAAGGACATTGCATCAAATTTTTCGCTTAAAAATGCCGCACAGAGGGCATACGCCAAGGCCGGTATAAAAGATCCCAAAAAAGATATTCAGCTTTTCGAACTCAGCGACCACGCCGCCTACCAGCTCCCGATGTGGGCCGAGGGTGTCGGCATCGCCGATGAAGGCAAAGGCGGCAAATGGATCGACGATGGCGGGATGGATAAATTCAATGTGAACCTGTCCGGGGGACAGCTCAATGGTAATCCGCTGCTTCTCGGAGGCGCGGCCAGAGCCATCGAATGCTACTACCACCTGGCCAACCAGGCAGGCGATCGCCAGGTCAAGGGCGCGAAGCGGGCAGTTGCCCAGGCGGCAACCGGCGGGGCCGGGCAGCACCAGGCCGTAATAGTAATGGAAGCGCAGGGAGGTTGAACAATGGCACATAAAAAGAAAAATAGAAATGTTGGAATAATAGGCATCGGACAGACCAAACATTCCAGCCATCGTGAGGATGTCAACCAGCCTGAATTGATACATGAAGCAGTCAGTCTGGCACTGAAAGACGCGAACCTGACAATGAAGGATATCGATTGCATCGTTCACGGCAACATGGAGCTCTTCGAGATGGTGCACTCGCCGGACCTCTGGCACGTGCTGGGAACCGGCGCCTACGGCAAAGACTGCATCAGAATCACAACTGGCGGGACCGTCGGGGCGACGCTATCATGCGCATCGGACAACCTGGCGGCATCGGGAATGTACGATATCGTAATGGCCATCGGTTTTGAGAAGCTGCAGGAAGGAAACACAACCGGCGGTATCACGAACATGGCTGATCCCCTCTGGTTCCGAAAAATACAGGCAGGGGCGCTGACCGGATCGTCCGCGTATGATGTCGAACGGGAATTTGGACTCGAACGCGCGAACAAAGCTTCGATGACGTACCGCATCATCATGGACAAGCACGCAAGCCTCAACCCCAACGCACACCGGGCTTTCGGTCTCGATTTCAGTCAGATTGATGACCTCATTCGGACTTCGCCGAAACTCGTTGGTGAGCTGAAGCTCATCGAAATGTGCTCACAGTCAGACGGCGCGTGCTGCGTCATCTTTGCCTGCGAGAAAAAGGCAAAAGAGCTGGCCAAGACCCCGGTCTGGATACGAGACCATATCACCGCCCACAAGGAAGAGACATTCAATATATTCGGATATAACAGAGCATTCCCTGTTATGAAGTCGCATAAATTCGCGGCGGAGCAGCTGTTCAAGCGGAATGGTATCAAAGACCCCTTGAACTACTTCGATGTGTTCGAAATGTATGATCCGGCTTCATGGTGGGCCATTGACTGGATCAGGGACTTCTTCGGGCTACAAGGTGATGAACATCTCAAGCTTGTCGAGAACAAGGATATAATGATCGGCGGTAAGTTGCCCATCAACCCGTCTGGAGGCGTTATCGGGTCTAACCCGATCGGCGCTACCGCACTGATTCGAGTGGCCGAAGCGGCTCTGCAAGTGCGCGGAAATGCCGGTCCGCACCAAATTCCGACCCCGGTCAATCACGCTCTCGCGTCAGGGTTCGGCGGCACCATGTGGACCGTTATGACAATGCTCGAAAAGGAACTTAACTGGTAGGAGGATAATCATGGCAGAATACTGGGGAGTAAAAGTAGAAGACATATTCAACTCTATGAAAGAGCGTTTCCGGCCTGAAGGGGCCAAGGATGTCGATGCTGTTTTCGGCTACGACATTCAGGACGAAGGCAAATGGAAACTGACTGTAAAGAATGACAAAATGAAGATCGAAAAGACCGACAACCTGTCCGGCTGTATCTCGACCATGAAAGCTGACGGTGAGACCTTTGTCGGGGTAAACACCGGCAAAGTCGACGCGACCAGCGCCTTCATGAGCGGTAAGGTTAAGGTTGACGGCGACATGGGCGCCTTCGGGAAGACCGGCAAGCTCTTCCGTAAATTCGTTATCGCCCAAAAGGAAATGACAGTTAAGGATTATCTTGCGGACATGTTTGCGACGGTTGTACCGCGATTTAAGGTCAAAGAAGCCGAAGGGCTCGATGCCTCTTTCGCCTTCGATCTCGGCGGACCGGATGGTGGCAAGTGGACCGTTTTTATAAAGGATAAGGTCTGTACTGTTACAACAACCATTGTGGGCAAACCGACCGTAACGCTGGAATTCAACGAAGCTAGAGATTACGTTGATTTTATACTCGGGAAAATCGATGCACAGAGCATACTGGCGGCAGGAAAGGCGGCCGCGAAAGGTGATATCAACATGATGGCGTCGAAATGGCCCATCCTGTTCGAGAAATACAAGGACCCCATGGCCGGTAACGTTCAGGAGCAGGAACTGCTAGTGCTCAAAAAGACCATATCGGTGAACCAGAAGTTTTCCACCGGTCCCATCATGGGCAAATTTCTCAAGGGGCTGAAAGATAAAAAAATATACGCGAATAAATGTCCCACGTGCGGCCGTTTGCAACTGCCACCACGGGAAGTGTGCGCCGAATGCCGGGTGCGCGCCGCTGATTTTGTAGAGGTCGGGCCCAAGGGCGAAGTCCGCTATATGGACATCGTCTATTACGCCATGCCTGACCCGCTGACGGGCGTGGCCAGGGAAACCCCCTACGGGTCGATCTTTGTCCTTCTTGACGGAAGCACAGGCAATGAAACCCTGACGCATTTTATTCGAAAGGACCAGATAGAAAAAATCCAGATGGGTTGGAATGAGAAAAAAGGAACCCGTGTCCGCCCCGTCTGGGAGGAAAATCGAATCGGTGATATCTGGGATATTAAATATTTTGAAATAGACGAGTAAGGAGTGGGTATATGACAACAAAGCAGATGAAAGGTTTTGAAGACAGCTATGTAATTGAAGGTAAAATGGCGCTCCCTTATACTTACTTCGCCGGCCGGGTGGGCAGCAAGTTTATCACAACCATCCGGGATCAGAAGAAAATTATGGGAGTAAAATGCCCTACCTGCAACTTGGTCTATCTGCCGCCGCGGCAGGTATGCGATAAGGACTTTACCGATATCCGCGATAAATGGGTCGAGGTAAGCAATACCGGTACGGTGACGAACTTCACGGTGGTGCGCTATGACGACAAGCACCTGCCACGTAAAGCACCCTTTGTCCTGGCCCTGATCAAACTCGAAGGCGCGGATACGCCCTTCATGCATATTATTGAGGAATGCGCGATTGAGAACGTGAAGATAGGAATGAATGTGGAGGCGGTATTTGCCAAAGAAACAACGAATACCATTCTCGATATAGATCATTTTAAACCCGCCGCTGAAAAAATTTCGGTTCACGAGATTAATGCGGGGAGGAAACAATGGGTTCCTGTAGATGAACCCGATACTAAAGACAAACGAAGAGGAGGTAAACCCGATATGTCAACGCCAGTTATCATCGCTGCTGCGCTCACCGGCGCCGCCACCATGAAGAACCAGAATCCTGCGGTGCCCTACACACCGGAGGAATTTGCGGAAGAAGCTTACAAGTGCTGGAAGGCAGGTGCGGCCATGGTCCATGTGCATGCCCGTGAAGATGGGGGTATGGCCACCCATGATCATGCGAGGATCAAGGCAACACACGACGCCATTAAGGACAAATGTCCGGACCTCATCGTGAACCTGAGCTCCGCAGTCGGCATGGGCAAAACAGCAGAGCAGCGGATATCCCAGATCGTGGTGATCAAGCCGGAGATGGCGTCCCTGAACACCAACACGATGAACTTCGGTCTCGTTGAACGTAAAACCGGGAAGATATTCATCGATTATGTGTTTGAAAACACCTTCACCATGCTGCAGGATTTCGGCAAGGCCATGGAAGAAAACGGCGTGAAGCCGGAAATCGAGTGCTACGATATCGGCGGTTTGGACAACGCCATGCTGATAGGCAAGCAGGGTATGTTTACCGATCCGATTAACTTCAATTTCGTTTGGGGAGTCGCGGGTGGTCAGCAGTTCCGGGTCGAATCATTTATCGCCATGATGAACGCGATTCCCGCGAAAGCGAACTTTACCACGTGCGGTGTCGGGACAGACCAATTCCCCTGCATCATGCAGTCATGCATTCTTGGCGGACACATGAGGGTCGGGCTTGAAGACAATATCCGTATGCCTAATGGCACACTCGCCAAGGGAAGTTACGAGCAGGTGGAAGTGGCGGTGAATATTGCCAACAGCCTCGGACGCCCGGTGGCTACACCGGCTGAAGCGCGTCTGATCATGGGCCTGAAGAAGAGATAATATAAACCTGGGAGATGCGTGATGGAATTATCAGAAAAAACCATGAACGATGTTTTTCATAACCGAGTTCATAAGTATGGAAACCGTCTGGCCATCGAAAAAAAGATGAGCGGTGTTTGGCACAAAGCCACCTGGAATGAATATTATGACCAGGCGCGTGCCGTAGGCTTGGGTCTGTGGTCGCTGGGTGTCCGGAAGGGAAATATGGTTTCCATCCTCTCGGAAAACAGGCTGGAATGGCTTTATACTGATATGGGCTCGCTGGGAATTGGCATCTGCGTAATCCCGGTGTACCCTACCCTGGCTGCTGAAGAAATCGAGTATATCATCAACAATTCCGAATCGAAGGTCATTATACCGGAAAATAAGAACCAGCTCAAAAAGGTACTGGAGATAGCGGATAAGTGCCCGAGCCTGGAAAAGATAATCGTCATGGAAGAAAAGGATGCCACAGGTCATCCCAAGGTAATGAGTTTCAAGAATCTCATGGAACTCGGATACAAAAAACACGCCGAAGATCCTGCGCTCTTTGAAAAACTTTCACAGGAAGTAACGGTTGATGATCTTGCCACCATCGTTTACACATCCGGAACAACCGGTTTGCCCAAAGGAGCGATGATAACCCACGGGAATATTTTCTGGGTGGTTAAGTCCCTGGACGCGATCAAACCCCCTTTTGCATCCGATAAAGACTGCACGGTTCCCTTCCTTCCGCTCTCACATGTGTTTGAACGGATCGCGGGCCATTTCTACGGCATGTACTGCGGCATCACGGCATCCTACGCGGAGAGCATCGAGACGCTACTGGCGGACTTTGAAGAGAAGCGTCCCACTATGATTCTGGCAGTACCGAGGGTATGCGAAAAAGTGTACCAAAAAATCATGGCTCAGGTCAAGGAGCAGTCCCCCTTCAAGCAGAAGATCTTTGCCTGGGGTCAGAAAGTGGGCGACCGCATCAGCGAGCGCCGCGAAAAGCACAAACGCATACCGCTTTTCCTGAAACTCAAATACAAGATCGCTTATGCTATCATATTCAAGAAACTCCAGGACAAATTAGGCGGAAGGGTCACGTGGATGACGGCATCAGGCGCCCCTACAGCCGAAGAGATCATCCGCTTCTTCAACGCGGCCGGCATCACAGTCATACAGGGATACGGCATGACGGAGGCCACAGCACCCGCCACGATGCAGTCATTGGCTGATTACAGGATGGGGACCACCGGCAAGCCGATACCCGGAATGGATATCAAGATAGCTGAAGATGGCGAAATTTTATTAAAGGGCGGCAACGTGATCAAAGGGTACTGGAAACTGCCTAAAGAGACTCGTGATGCCTTCACGCCCGACGGATATTTTATGTCCGGCGACATCGGCATGTTCGATGAAGAGGGCAACCTGCTCATTACGGACAGGAAGAAAGATCTCATTATAACATCGGGTGGCAAAAACGTCGCGCCGCAGAAGATCGAAAATATGTTCAAGTCCGATCCGCTCTTCACCCAATTCATCGTCATCGGTGAAAGGAAAAAATATCTCACCGGCTTGTGCAACATCAATCCTGAGGAGGCAGTAGTTCTAGCCAATGATGAAGGCATAACATTCAATAGCCCGGCAGAACTTCTGGAAAACCCGAAGTTTCTCGATATTGTGCAGAAGCATGTGGATGAGCGCAACAGGCATCTTGGTGCTTACGAAAACATCATTAAAATCAGGATTGTCAAATCCGATTTCTCGCAGGAAGGCGGCGAACTGACGCCATCGCTAAAACTCAAGCGCAAGGTTGTGCTCCAGAAGTACAAGAACCTCGTCGACGATATGTATGGAAAAGAAGCCGTTGACGAACTGTACGCAAAAAAATAATCCGGTAGCACCTGAATGAGCATGAGTTAAAGCAAAATAATATCCGGGAGGATAAAGGAGATCCAGCATGAGCAAGGCAGTTGAATTAAAGCAAGGTCAGAATCAATTGTTCACTGACCCTGATGCCGATAAAGCGAGGGAGTTTTTTCGACACAAATCACGTGCAATGGTAAACAAAGTCACCACCGCCGCAGAGGCGGTTAAAACCATGATCAATGACGGCGACTACATAACCATCGGCGGGTTCGGAGCAAACCGCATCCCCACAGCGATACTGCATGAAATCGTCCGACAGGGGAAGAAAAATCTGGGGTTTGCCGGTCATACAGCAACCCACGATTTCCAGATACTGATAGCCGGCGAGTGCATCGACAGGCTCGACGTTGCCTACATTATCGGGCTGGAAGCGCGCGGCCTTTCCCCTCACGCGCGGCGCGCCGTCGAGAGCGGAAAAATCAAGCTCACGGAATGGACCAATGCGACCCTTTCCTGGAGAATCAAGGCCGCGGCAATGGGCCTCTCTTTTCTGCCGGCACGCAACATCATGGGCACCGACACCTTCAAGTACAGCGCGGCAAAGGAGATCCTCTGCCCCTTCACCGGACAGAAATACGCGGCGCACCCGGCGCTCTATCCTGACTTCGCGGCGATTCACGTCCATGAATGCGACGTTTACGGCAACGCCCATGTTTACGGCTCGTCGGTTTCCGACCAGGATCTGGCCAAAGCGACCAAGCGGGTCGTGCTCACCACCGAACGGATCATACCCAACGAAGAGATCAGACGCCAGCCCCACGCGACTTTCATCCCCTTCTGGTGCGTTGATGCCGTAGTTGAGGTTCCCTACGGAAGTTATCCCGGCAACATGCCCTATGAGTATTTTTCCGACGAGGAGTACCTGAAACAATGGCTGAACGTGGAAAAGGACCCTGAGGAATTCAAGAAGTTCTTCAAGAAGCAAATCCTCGACACCAAGAATTTCTATGAATACCTCAACCTCAACGGTGGCATCGAACGGATGATCAAGCTTCGCGCCATTGAGCACCTGACTGATAAGAAATAAGGAGAATTACTATGGCAGATTATAATCCAATGGAATTAATGATATGCGTCGCGGCGCGGAATCTTGAGGACGGCGCCACCGTCGTCGTGGGTACCGGCGCCCCCTGCGCTGCCGCCATGCTGGCGCAGAAGACGCACTCGCCCAACCTCACCATTATGTTCGAGGCCGGCGGTGTAGCCCCGATATTACCCGCAATGCCGATTTCAGTCGGCGATTCAAGGACTTTCTACCGGGCTATCCTAGCCAGCTCCATGCCCGAAATCATGGAAACCTGTCAGCGCGGAATGGTGGACTACACCTTTCTCGGCGGAGCACAGATCGACATGTACGGAAACATCAACTCCACCATGATTGGCGATAGCCATGCCAAACCCAAGGTGCGCTTCCCCGGATCGGGCGGAGCCAATGACTTGGCCTCACTGTGCTGGCGGACGATGATGATGACACCACAGGACGCGAAGAGATTCACAGAAAAGATAAATTTTATCACATCCCCGGGCTACCTTACCGGCGGTAACTCTCGTTACGAGGCGGGACTTCCCAAAGGAACCGGACCCTACCGGATCATCACCAATATGGCTATCATGGGTTTTGAAGAAGAGTCCAAGCGGATGAAGGTACTGAACGTCAACCCGGGCTACACACGGAATGACATCCAGGAAAACTGCGGCTTCGAGCTTCTCTGGGCCGACAAGATTACCGACACCGATCCGCCCCATGCCAACGAACTGCGCATCCTCCGCGAGGAAGTGGACCCGAACCGGTATATTATAGGAAGATAGGAGAACAATCATGTCCGATCAATTTCAAGGCATTGAGCCGATGGTGTATAATAGCAAGATCAACGTCCCCTATTCATGGTGGGCAGGTGACACGGCAAGTAAATTTTATTTAACCCTGCGGGATGAAAAGAAAATAATAGGAACAAAATGCGGAGCATGCAACAAGGTGTTCCTTCCCCCGCGCAAGGTCTGCCCGTCCTGCTTTACTGAGAACACGCAGTGGGTAAACGTCTCCGATGAGGGAACAGTTATTACCTTTACGGTGGCCCGGCGCCAGTTCGCGTCCATCCCGCATGACAAGAAGCTTCCGGTCATCTGGGGCCTGATAAAACTCGATGGCGCCGATACAGCCATGCTGCATTATCTGGATGAAATAAAGCCGGAAAACGTTACTATCGGCATGCGCGTGAAGGCCGTGTTCTCCGAGGGGCGCAAAGGTACCATCCGCGATATTTCGCATTTCAAACCGGTATGATCATGAAGGAGTTAACAATATGGACAGAGCAGCAATAATCGGCGTCGGCACGACAAAAATTGAAAAGTGCAAAGTCGGAGAAACTTTCGCCGACATGGCGTGGGAAGCCGTGAACAAGGCATTGAGCGACGCGGGGATGAGCATTGATGATATCGACAACGTAGTGACGACATCCAGCGACTTCTGGGACGGCAGGACGATTTCCTGCATGGCTGTGGGTGATGCCAGCGGCGCGGCGCACAAGAACATCTCCTGTGTTGAGGGCGATGGCACCTACGGAGCATTTTACGGCATGACTCGGAGCCTTTCCGGATCGTACAAAACCACTCTGGTTACCGGGCATTCCAAGGGTTCCCAAAGCGTATCGAGCCTTATTACCAATTCCGCCTTTGATCCCATCTACGAGAGGGCACTAGGCATGGACATGGTTACAGCGTGCGCCATGCAGGCAAAATCATACATGCACCGCACCAAGACCACACCGGAACAACTTGCCAGAGTATCGGTAAAAAACCATGGCAACGCGCTGAAAAATCCTTTGTCGCAGCTTCCCATGAAAATTACCGTGAAGGATGTGCTGGAATCAGAAATGATTGCGGACCCTCTCCACAAGCTGGACTGCTCCCCCATATCGGACGGGTGCGCGGCTGTCATTATCGCCCACGAATCGATAGCGGCAAATTTTAAACAGAAGCCGGTCTGGATCAAGGGTGTGTCATTTTGCGCGGACAGCTTCTTTTTCGGCGACAGGGATCTTTCCCGCGCCAGATCGCTTACCGAAGCGGCGAAGAAGGCTTACGCGATGGCCGGAATTAAGAATCCAAAAAAAGAAATTGATGTTGTAGAACTTTACGACGCTTTTACTTATCAGGAGCTCATGTGGCTTGAGGAAATGGGGCTTGCCGACGATTCAATGGCCGGAAAACTCCTCGAAAAGGGAGAGTTTAATATCGATGGCCGGCTGCCGGTAAATGCATCCGGCGGGTTGCTCTCCGGACACCCCGTTATCGCCGCCGGCCTCTACAGCATGGCCGCGGTGGTCAGGCAGATTAGAGGCGACGCGGGCGGTTTCCAGGTGAAAAAGGCGAAAACCGGTCTGGTACACGGCGTGAACGGCTTGGGCGGCCAGTCCCACTGCGTGTTTATTCTTGATAAGGACAAGTAGGAGGTACAACCATGGCTAAACGAGTTGCAATTGTAGGAACCGGGCAGACATTCCATAAGAGCCATCGCCCTGACGTGAACGGACAGGAACTCATTAACGAGGCGGTCTTAAGAGCGCTTACGGATGCTGACCTGAAGATGAAGGATATAGATGCCATCGTCATCGGGAACATGGACCACTTTGAAGGAATTAATTACGTTGATTGCTGGAGCGTTGACGGTTCCGGTGGAACGATGAAACCAATTATAAAACTGACCACCGGCGGAACCACCGGGTGCACCGTCGCCATAGGCGGGTACCATCTGGTAGGATCGGGCATGTTTGACAGGGTACTGATCATCGGCTGGGAGAAAAACTCCGAGTCGGATACTACCGGCGCAATCACTACTGCCTTTGATCCCGTATGGGACAGGCTGGTATTTGCCGGCGCGATTTCTGGTCTCGCTGCTGAGGCACAGGCCTACATTGCCCGTTACGGGGCGTCTGAACGCGACGGCGCCCGTGTGAGTGTTCGGGATCGGAAACACGCGATGAACAACCCCCACGCTCAGCTTCGAAAGGAAGTAAGCCTCGAAGAAGTGCTTGCTTCCCCGATGTTGGCCGATCCGATCCATCTGCTGGATGTTTGCCCCCGCTCCGACGGCGCGTGCGCGGTCATCATGGCCAGCGAAGACGTTGCTGAAAAGATCTGCCCGAAGCCTGACTGGATCTGGGGGACGGCAGCGCGGCATTCATATAGTTATCTGGGCGATGACGATTACGGACGCCTTACCAGCATGCGAGAAGGCTCTCAAGAACTTTGGAAGAAGGCGGGCATCAAAGAGCCGCGCAAAGAGCTCGATGTAATTGAGCTGTACCAACCCTATTCCTTCGGCGGCCTGATCTGGATTGAGGACATGGGCATCGTGGGCCCCGGCGAGGCGCCCCGGTATATTTGGGATGGCAATACCGACATGGGCGGCGAGCTGCCCATCAATCCGTCAGGCGGCGTTATAGCGACCAATCCCATCGGGGCTACAGGGCTTATCCGGTGCGCTGAGGCGGCAATGCAGGTGATGGGTAAAGCGGAAGGGCGGCAGGTACCTGACGTCAATTTCGCCTTCAGCAGCGGTTTCGGCGGCTGCTGGTGGACGGATATGATTCTGCACGGCAAGAAAAAACCGAAGTGACCTAACAGGAGTAGAGATTATGACTGAAAAAGAACATATAATCATAGAATCAGGCGACGCGGTACAGCCCTTCGCTTATTCCGTGGGGATGCACGGCAGCAAGTTTTTCACCGAACTGCGGGACAACCGCAGATTCATGGCGGTCAAATGCCCCAAGTGCAAGAAAGTTTATATCCCGCCGCGCGGTGTGTGCGGAGATTGCTTTGTCGAGATGAAAGACTGGCTTGAAGTCGGCCCGAAAGGTGTCATCGGCACCTTTACCATCCTGCGTTTTGCTTTCATCGATCCGGAAACTGGCGCTCAGAAGCCGGTTCCCTACGGCTACGGCTTCATCAAATTCGACGGCGCCGATACCCTTTTTCAGCACTACATCAGCGTAGAGGACGAAAGCAAAATCAAGATCGGCGCCCGGGTCGAACCGGTATTCTCCAAGGATCGTAAGGGCAGCATACGGGATATCGAGTATTTTAAAGTAATAGATTGATTAGTGTAAAGGAGTCTCCGACGGTTGAGATAAATCCATCAAAGCGGATATTGAAATTGCCGGGGGCGTTGTGCGGTGGAATCAGTACCGGAAGCGATAAAATTAGAAGCGGGTACGGCAATGGCGATTGCCTTTACTTTGATTTTGAACATCTGGTCTTTGCAGTGGCTGACGGCTCAGAACGCTTCCCCTGGGCGTCTCGTGATCTTTTAAATCGACTATCGGAAAGCCTTGCGCAATCAGGCGTGCCGGACACGGTTTCGGGCTGGAGGGATCTGATTAATACGGAGATATACTCCGAGCAGAAATACCAGCACAAGACAACCTTCAGCTGTGTGGCCATAAGCCCTGAAGAGGAAGGCGTTTCACTGATAATTACGCACGGTGGTGACAGCGTTGTAACTGTAATGAACTGCGTTACCGGTTCGATAATTCAGCAGACCGGACGCGACATGAATTTTGCGGGAAGAAGCAAGGATATCGTGGACGTGACACAGTATCGCACGACTGATCGTGACATCAGGCTGCTTCTTTCAACGGACGGATTCGATGATGTATGGCGGTTTTGTCTGCGCCAGTCGCTTCTCGGAGGCGCGCGCGATGTGTTTGCAAGGTACCCTGTGGACTGCATCTGTGAAATGATTTCCGGGATACTGCAAGAGAACAAGGGCAGATTCGAGTATGATGATATCGGATTTATCATCATTGATCCCCACCGGACGGAGCGTATTGCGGGAACAACTGTTATTATGGGCGGGACGAGACCTTACGAAGAACAGCAGTACCTTTCACAATACGCATCAGGATCGCATGACCGATGGGTATCCGACGAGCAATGGGGCGACCATGATGATGTGTTCGCCTGGGCAGGAATTCGGGCGGTTGTTAAGAAATTAGGGAGTTGACGCAGTAATGGTTGAACGGCGTAAGAGTGATATCATAAATACGAGGCGGTTACAGCTGACCAAGGCGGCTTACAAAGTCGTCGGCCAAAAAGGATACTACGATTTCACGATAAAAGACATCGCCCGGGAAGCCGGCCTGTCAACGGGCCTGGTGCATTATTATTTCAAGAGCAAGGAAGATCTCCTTCTCACTCTGCTCAAGGAGATGAACGCCAATCTCAAGTTTTATCTCAACAAGGCGCTCACAGTGCTTTCGGACCCGCGCGATAAGTTGCTGGCCTTCTGCGATCAGGCATTCGATCTGGTGGACAAGGAAAAGGCTTATTTTTACGTGCTCATCGATTTTTGGACACAGATCAATCATAACAACCGTATCCGTCAGGCGAATATAAAACTCTTCCAGAGCTACCGCGACGAGATCGCGGCAATTCTTAAGGAGGGGGCGGCAAATGGTTTATTCATAGTCACGGATGTGAAACTTACGTCGGTAATCATCATCTCTCTCATCCAGGGAACCATCATCCAGTACATAATTGATAACGGGGCATTCGATTACCGCGAGTACACGGGGAGAGTTAAAGAACAAATTCTCTCCATAGTCATGAAAAACAAATAATCCATTGAAGGAGGCACTCATGGAATTCGGTTTTACAGAAGAACAATTGATGTTTAGAGATTCAGTGTATAAATACGCGAAAAAGGAAATTGCGCCGCTTGTCGAGGAGGCTGATCTCAAGAGCGAATTTTCGATGGAAGTATGGCGGAAGCTCGGAGACATGGGACTTCTCGGCCTGCCGTTTCCGGAAGAACTGGGCGGATCAGGCGCCGATGTTGTAACCTGTTGTCTATCCGGCGAAGCCCTGGGGCATGCCGGCGTTGACCAGGGACATCTGCTGGCTTTAGGAGCGCATACATATCTGTGCATGGATACCATATACAAACACGGAACGCCCGCGCAGCTTAAGAAGTATCTACCTAAGCTTGCCTCGGGCGAATGGATCGGGTGCATGGGACTTACAGAGCCGGGTTCCGGTTCCGATGCCGCGTCGATAACTACATCGGCAGTAAAAAAAGGCGACAAGTGGATACTTAACGGAACAAAGACATTTATCACCAACGCACCGGTATGCAATGTCTGCGTCATTTATGCCACCGTCGATAAAAAGCTGAAGCACAACGGGATTACCGGATTCATTGTCGAAAAGGATTATCCCGGTTTCTCGACAAGTGCGCCATTCCACAAGATGGGCGTGCGGGCATCAGCCACCTCAGAGGTGATTCTGGACAACTGCGAAGTACCGGAGGAAAATTTGTTAGGCGAAGTCGGCAAAGGATTTGAATACACCGTCGAGACCCTCTCTTGGGACAGGAGCGCTCTTTTGGCTCCCTTCGTCGGCGGCATGCAGTTTGCCATCGAGACCTGTACAAAGTACTCTCAGGATCGCGTGCAGTTCGGCAAGCCGATCAACTCGTTCCAGGCGATACAGCACAAGCTGGCGGATCTCAAGATTATCCAAGAAGCCGCGAAGATGGCCGTTTACCGCGTTGCTCATGATAAAGATTCAGGCAAACCTCTCAACCACATGCATACATCCGTCGCCAAAGCGATTGTGGGCGACTGGGGCATGAAGGCAGCAAGCGAAGCGGTTCAGATATTCGGCGGTTATGGCTACATTCATGAATACCCGATCGAGCGATTCCTCAGGGACGCGAAGCTGGGGCAGATCGGCGGCGGAACTTCCGAAATGCAGAGATTTATCATATCTCGGATTCTGAGCTACTTCTAATTTAGTAGCCGCAGCGTGATAACCAGAAAAAAGACAGGAGAATAATATTATGAATTATGATTTGACACCGGAACAATTATCGATAAAGGAAAACTTTTCGAAGTTTTGCACTAAAGAAATAGAGCCACGCGCCCAGATGCTGGATGAAGCGAATCATGAAGAAGTGAAAAAGCTGATTAAAGAAAACATCAAAATGATGGCGGGTATTGGCTACCTTGGCATAGGGCACGATGAAGCCTACGGCGGCACTAATCTAGATTTAATCAGCCAGGCGATAGCGGGGGAAGAAGTGGCCGCCGCGTGCGCCTCCACATTTTTATCCTGTGGCGCATCCAGCGGGCTTTTTGGGGTACCGGTAAAACTATTCGGCACCGACGCGCAGAAGAAAAAATATCTTCCCGGTATCATCAAGGGTGAGATCATCGGCTGCTTCGGCCTTACCGAGCCGGGAGCCGGCTCCGACGCTGCTTCAATTAAAACAACAGCGGTCAAGAAAGGTAACAAGTGGATTCTCAACGGGACCAAAACCTTCATCACCAACGCGACCATAGCAGACGTTGCCCTTGTCTTTGCCTACAACGACAAAGAGAAAGGCCCCGGAGCAGGAGTCACATGCTTCCTCGTTGACAAGGGAACAAAAGGATTTTCAGTGAGCAAGCCCTTCGACAAAATGGGCTTCCGCGGCTCCCCCACCGCCGAACTGATCCTTGAGGATTGCGAAGTGCCGGAAAGCTCCGTTCTTGGCGCGGTTGGCAACGGCTTTATTCAGGCGATGCAGACCCTTGAATACGGCAGGATTGGCATGGCAACCGTCTGCCTGGGAATAGCGGCCAAGTGCCTCCAACACGCCAACAAGTATTCCAAGGAAAGAAATGCCTTCGGAAAACCGATCAACCGTTTTCAGGAAATTTCCCTCAAGCTTGCCGATATGTATATCCTGTCTGATGTGGCAAGGCTTCTCATCTACCAGGCCGCATGGTCAAAGGAGACGAAGAACCCTGAGTCCGCGATACTGGCATCCGTGGCGAAGGTGTGGGCATCGGAAGCCGCAACACAGATATCCAGCATGGCCGTGCAGGTATTTGGCGGTTACGGCTATATCAAGGAGTTTCCGGTAGAGCGCCTTTACCGTGATGCCAAACTGGGCGAAATCGGCGAGGGAACTTCGGAAATACAGCGTGTGATGATCGCGAAGGATCTAATCCGGAAATACGCAGCGTAAAGGAGAAATACTTATGTCTATTGATACAAAATTCATCGGCAAAACATATCCCGTGCATACCTATGAAGTCGGAAAGGAAAAAATTAAGGAATACGCCAAAGCAATTAAGAATCCCGATCCTCATTATCTTGACGACGATTTCGCCAAAAAATCGAAATACGGCAAGATAATCGCGCCTCCCACCTTCGCGGTTGTATTTAGCGCGCACCTGATCGAACCGGTCTTCACCGATAAAGAACTTAACCTGAATATGTCTATGCTTGTGCACGGTGAGCAGGAACTGGATTTCTTTGAAGTGGTCAAGGCAGGTGATTCCATAACCACCACAGCGAAGATCAGTGACATCAAGAACAAGGAAAAGTTGGATGTCATTTCCCTTGAGCTCAATTCAAAAAACCAGCACGGCAAAGACGTGAGTCGTGGAACTTACACCTTTGTAGTTCGGAAATAGGAGAATCGCTATGAAAATCGAAAAAGGGCAAACATTCACCGGAAGTGAGAAAGTCGATAGATACCGGGCGATATACTACGCCGGCGCATCGGGCGATTATAACCCGATACATATCGATCCCGAGTTTGGAAAGTTGGTGGGGCTCAATGGCGCGATCCTTCAGGGATTATGCACACTGGCCTTCGCCGCGAAAACCGTCACCGACTGGGCCGGCGATCCCGGCAAGCTGAAAAAAATAAAATGCCGCTTCAGCGCTCCGGTGATGATGGAAGACACTATTTCTTTCCAGGGTACCGTGGCGGACGTGCAGAAAGGCCTCGCCAGGGTTAATCTCCAAGTCCTAAACCAGGCCGGGGCTGAAGTGCTCCAGAATGTCGAAGCTGATGTCGAGGCGTAAAAGATAGCGACCGGTTTCAGAATAAATATCCTGAAGTCTTGACAATTGTCTGCAATTGCCATATGAACTTCGACGAAGATTGTTCTCGGAAAACACCCTTTAGAAGGAAACAAGAACGAATATTCGTTCATAAATAAAAGGAAATAAGGAGGTTTGTATGGCAAGTTTATGGGTTGACATAAAGGATTTAAAATTCCAACTGAATGAGGTTTTCAAAATTGGGGAGACGCTCCTGGGCAAGGGACGTTATACCGATCATGACGTGGATATGTGCAACATGGTATTGGATCAGGCGCAGAAATTCGCCGAGGTCGAAATAGCCCCCACCTATCCGGATGAAGTTCATCGCAAGCCCGTCGAGGCAGAGTTCAAGAACGGCAAGGTTACCGTCCCCGAGGCTTATCATCGAATCTACAAGCTTTACTGCGAGGGCGGCTGGATGACCACGGCCGATACGCCCGAGGTCGGCGGACAGTCCTTCCCGGCCATCGTTGCTTCGGCCTGCGCCAATATGTTTCTGGCCGCGAATCAGGCCTTCATCATGTATCCCGGCCTGACCCATGGCGCGGCGCGTCTGATGGAAGACCACTTCAAACACCCCCTGCGTGATATCACTCTGGAGAAGATGTATACTGGTGAATGGGCAGGAACCATGTGTCTAACTGAACCGAGCGCCGGCTCCGACGTCGGAATGCTCAAGTCAACCGCAAAGAAGAATGCAGACGGAACATATTCCATTACCGGCACCAAGAGCTTCATCTCGGCCGGCGACCACAACCTGACCCCGAACATTATCCACCCTGTTCTGGCCCGCGTCGAAGGTGATCCAGCTGGAACAAAGGGCATTTCGATTTTCATGGTTCCCAAATTCAGATTCAACGAGAAGGGTGAAATTGGGGAATTTAACGATGTTCAGTGCGGCGGCATCGAAAGCAAGATGGGTATCCACGGCAACGCCACCTGTACGCTCAACTTCGGTACGGACAACAAATGCATCGGTTATCTGATGGGTGAAGAGCGTCAGGGCATGCCGATCATGTTCCAGATGATGAATGAAGAGCGTCAGGGCGTGGGTATGATGGGAGTATCGCTGGCCAGCGCAGCCTACCTGCATGCGCTTGATTACGCCAAACAGCGTATTCAGGGCCAGAACATCATCGCCATGGCCATGAAGGACCCGAATGCCAAGGCGGTACCGATCATTCAGCATCCGGATGTGCGCCGCATGCTCTTAAGGCAGAAATCCGTCACGGAAGGCATCCGCGCCCTGGCTTTGCTTTGCTACTACTGCATGGACCGTGAATTCAATGCCATTTACGAGAAGAACGATACAGATCGGGAATACTGGCATGGCATGATTGAGATGCTCACCCCGATGGTCAAGTCTTACTGCACTGACATGGGCATGGACGTTTGCCAGCTGGCCGTGCAGACCTACGGTGGTTATGGCTACTGCCGTGAGTACCCGGTCGAACAGATGATGCGGGACCAGAAGATCAACCTGATCTATGAAGGGACCAACGGTATTCAATCCTTGGATTTGCTGGGCCGCAAGCTCGGCATGAAGAAGGGTGTTTACTTTATGAATCTCCTGGGCCTGACCCAGGCAGCCATCGCCGAGGCTAAGGCCGGCGAAGGATTTAAGGAAGAGGC
>Ga0114951_10000340_pt1 | contig 67292 bp, 82 predicted proteins | sample AM7aDNAmetaG_FD_88677 | JGI IMG/M metagenome (GOLD analysis project Ga0114951, IMG submission 88677) | Freshwater microbial communities from Finland to study Microbial Dark Matter (Phase II) - AM7a DNA metaG | ecosystem: Environmental > Aquatic > Freshwater > Lake | place: Finland: Lake Alinen...
AACATCAGGTACAAATGGAACAAACGGCACATCAGGTATAAGTGGAACTGATGGAACTTCTGGCACTAATGGTATAAATGGAACTTCTGGCACTAATGGAACAAGTGGCTCTTCTGGTGTTGGAACAAACGGCACATCAGGTATAAATGGAACTAATGGAACATCTGGAACAAATGGAACATCTGGAACAAATGGAACATCTGGAACAAATGGAACATCTGGAACAAATGGAACATCTGGAACATCTGGAACATCTGGAACATCAGGCAGTTCAGGTGTCAATGGCACTTCAATGCCAACCTCAATACAACAAACTAAATTTGTAGTTACACAAAATTCACATGGTTTTGTTGCTGGTGACATTATTAAATCAACTGGTGCAAATACATATGGTAAAGCACAAGCTGATAATTCTACAAATGCTGAAGTTGTTGGTATTGTTATAGATTCTGGCGCTAATATTTTTACAGGAGTTACACATGGAGTTATAGAGTCTGGTGTTCCTGCTCAAGCTGCTGGTACTGTTATGTTTCTTAGTCCGACCGTAGCTGGTGGATTAACAATTACTGAACCAACAACAATAGGTCAGATTTCTAAACCTGTATTAGTGATATTACAGAGTTCAACTAAAGCTTTATTTAACAATTTTAGAGGATCTGTAGTTAATCCTCTTACAGGTGTAACTGATGTTGATTTGTATTTTGATGATGCTGATAATAGATTATATACTAATAACTTAACAGTAAAAACTGGATTTACATATACTGGTCCTGGATATGGTGTTGGTAAAATATTAACTTCTGATATATCTGGAAATACTACATGGAGTAATTCTTTATCTAATTTAACAATAACAACAGGCTTCACATATACTGCTTCTGGATATGGTGTTGGTAAGTTATTAGTTTCAGATATATCTGGAAATACTACATGGAGTAATTTTGTAGAACAAGTAGATTTTAATTTATATGTTAAAGATTTGACTGGTACAACTATTTTAATGAGTGATTATGCTTGGTACCCTTATAATATAACTGGAATTTGTTTTAAAACTAATAGTGGAACTTGTAGTATTGACATCAGAAATAATGGAGTTGCAATAACAGGATTAACAGCAATAACTGGTTATACTACTAATCAATTTTATTATCCAACAACTGGATTGGGATATGTTGTGGCTACTGGAAATTATATTGATATTAAATTGAATAATGTATTAAATGTTACAGAACTTTATGGCTCAATAAAAACGATACGGACTGGATGATTTTAATATATATTAAAATTGATTAAATGTAATGTTAAAAGCCCTGCTATTAGACTCTGGATCTACAATTAAATTAAAATACACTTCTGATGCTCCACATTTAATATATTTGACTGACACACGTGGTGCAGGATATTATAATTGTGGATATGGTTGTCAATGGTATGATTATGACCCAGGTTGTCTTCCATGCGTACCACCACCACTAATGACAACAATTAGTGCTGGATATTTTCATACTATAGGGTCAGATAATAATAAACAAGTATGGGATTGGGGTTATAATTCTTATTCACAATTGGGTGATAATTCATCAGTTCAAAGATTAACCCCAGTATCAATTCAAGGTGCTAGGAAAACTTTTTGCAAAATATCAGGTGGTTACTATTCAACATTAGGAATAGATAAAACTGGCCAAATATGGGGTTGGGGTTATAATAATAATGGAAGGTTAGGTGATAATTCAACAACACAAAGAGCAACGCCAGTATCTATTAAAGGTAATAAAAAAACATTTAGTCAATTATGTGCTGGTTATTTTTCAACTTTAGGTATAGATAAAAACGGAACTGCATGGGGTTGGGGCTATAATAATTATGGCCAATTAGGTGACAATACCACAACTCAAAGATTGACTCCAGTATCAATATTAGGTGCTAATAAAACTTTTTGTCAAATTACATCCGCAGGATATAATAGTGGAGCTATAGATAAAAATGGACAAATATGGTGTTGGGGCGCTAATTTTTATGGTGGATTAGGTAATAATTCAACAACAGCTAAATGTACACCAGTTTCAGTACAAGGAACACAAAAAACTTTTTGTCAGATCACATCAGCTTTTTATAATGTATTTGGTGTAGATAAAAATGGTCAATTGTGGTGTTGGGGCTTTAATGATTATGGACAATTGGGTATTAATTCATTGACTGCTAAATGTACACCAGTTTCAGTACAAGGAGCTAATAAAACATTTTGTAAAATATCATCACAATATTATTCAATATTAGGATTAGATAAAAATGGACAAGTTTGGGGATGGGGAGATAATGGTTATGGACAATTAGGTAATAGTTCTATTGCTATACAACGTACACCAGTATCAATATTAGGTAATAAAAAAACATTTTGCCAAATTACAATTGGAAGAAATTTTTCAGTTGGTGTAGATAAAAGTGGAGGAGTATGGGGTTGGGGTTATAATAAATTTGGTCAATTGGGTAATAACACAACAGCATATGTTGGTACTCCAATATCAATTAAAGGTTCTAAAAAAACTTTTTGTCAAATAACTATTGGTTCTCAAAATGCATCAGGTATAGATAAATATGGACAAGTATGGGGTTGGGGTTATAATAATAAAGGTCAGGCTGGAAACAATTTATCAAATCAAATAATATTTACACCAATATCAATTCAGGGTGTTAAGAAAACTTTTTGTCAAATTTCAGTATCATATTCATATTCAACATTAGGATTAGATAAAAATGGACAGATATGGGGTTGGGGTTATAATAATTATGGACAATTGGGTATTAATTCATTGACTGCTAAATGTACACCAGTTTCAATACAAGGTGCTAAGAAAACTTTTTGTCAAATATCAAGTGGCAAAGGACATTCCGCTGGTATAGATAAAAATGGTCAAATATGGGGTTGGGGCTATAATTCTTTCGGTCAAGTAGGTTGTTATTCAAATTTAAACAAATCTACACCAGTTTCAATATTAGGTGCAAAAAAAACTTTTTGTCAAATTACAGCACAGCAAAATACAACAATATCTGTAGATAAAAACGGTCAAACTTGGTCTTGGGGATACAATCCTTATGGAGGTTTAGGAGATGGAACAACATTAGCTAGATGTACGCCAGTTTCAATATTAGGTGCTAAGAAGACATTTTGTAAAATTGCCAATGGTGATAACTATTTTACAGTTGGTATAGATAAAAATGGTCAAGTATGGTGTTGGGGTTATAATTCTTATGGTCAATTAGGTGATAATAATCCAGGCACAAATAAATGTACTCCTATATCAATTCAGGGCGCTAAGAAAACTTTTTGTCAAATAACTGCTGGACAACAACATTCCGCTGGTATAGATAAAAATGGTCAAGTATGGGGTTGGGGATACAATAGATATGGTCAATTAGGTGTTAACTCTATTGCTGCTAAATATACACCAGTTTCAATATTAGGTTCTAAGAAGACTTTTTGTCAAATTTTATCAGGAGGTGGTACTCAAACAATAGGTGTTGATAATAAAGGACAAGTATGGGGTTGGGGATACAATAGATATGGTCAATTAGGTATTAATTATAATACAACAACACCAATTAGAGTTTGTAATTTCTAATTATAATTTAGTTATTTTTATATAGCCAATGGCATTATTATATGTTGATAAATTTGTAATTGAATTTCCATTAAATGTGGAAGAACCAGCGTATTGTCCATTAGATGTTGCTACACTTGAAGCAGAAGATAATATATAAGAACCACCACCACCAGCACTATCTGAATATATACCAGAGCCTCCAACACCACCACCAGAATAACCGCCTCCAGCTCCACCTCCAATTAATCCATTTCCTCCACCTCCACCTCCAAATCCTCCGCGAGTTGAAGCATAAGCAGTTGGATTGCCCCATGTGTAATTATAATCACCTCCATAAAACCCACCACTGTAAGTATAACCTCCTTCACCAGATGTAGTTGTCTGTCCAAATGGATGAGTAGTACTACCATTTCCATTTTGACCATCAGTTGACCAACCAGCACCACAACCACCCCAATATTGTTGTCCTAATGTCCATGTACCTCCACCATTTCCACCAGATCCCCCAACACCATTACCATATACACCATTACCACCAGATGTAGTTGTCTGTCCATTTTGACCAGCATATAATGTGCTTAAAAAATTTGATCCACCTCCACCTCCGCCAGCAGCTATTAATAAATTTGAGGAATAACTTATCAAAATTAATGTCAGACCTCCAGTTAATGAAAATCTACCTCTAACTATAGCTCCTTGTCCAGTTGCAGCATATGATTCCATTCCTGAAACATAACCAGCTCTTGAACCAGCAGTTTCTATTTCATATGTTCCTGTTTGTGGTATTGTCCATACTTGATAGCCTTGAGTTGACATAGTAAAATAACTAGTTATCCAAGTAGTTCCAGCATATGCAGTTTGACAATTAGATAATGTTGGACCATATCTACCAGTTATACCAGCATTTGTAAATGTATAATTAGTAAATGTATATAATGAAGATGACCCTACCTTGTGATTATTGTATATAAATCTTTTCATAGTAGTATATATTAAAATTTGACACCTTAAAAATTTATATATAGAATAAAAAATATAAAATATGGGTTCGGCAACTAATGTCTATGGACCAGCAGGTTCTTCAGGAACATCAGGTGTTAATGGTACTTCAGGAATATCTGTTACTGGATTAACAAATTATTTTCAAAGAAATGGTAGTGATATATCTACAATCACTCTTAATGATGCAATAATTGCATCAGATCATGGTACAGCATCTGCAGCACAAGTTGTGAATTTTTGTTATGGTACTGGAGATCCGCCTACGGCTAGCAGTACTACAATTGGAACCATATATATCAAATATATACCATAAATGGCTCTTAAAATTAATATAGGTGATACCTGGAAATACGTTGATTCTGCAAAAATAAATATTGGTGATGTTTGGAAAGATGTTATATTTGCAGTATATGCTACTGTAACATTAACAGGAGTTACATCAATTACTAAAACTACTGCAATTTCTGGTGGTTTAGTAGTTAGTGATGGTAATTCTACTGTGACTTCTAGAGGAGTTTGTTGGAGTACAAATATAGATCCAACTACAGGAGATACTAAAACTATTGACGGCTCAGGTACTGGGGTTTTTATTAGTAATTTAACTGGACTTACAGTAGGAACAACATATTATATTAGAGCATATGCAACAAATTCTGTGGGTACATCTTATAGTGACAATTATATGTTTACAACAGTCCCGATTATTATTATTGACGTAGGTCTTAATCATTCTCTATTAAATCAACTTAAAGCATGGGGATGGGGATATAATCAATATGGTCAATTAGGTGACAATACAATAATTTCTAAAAGAACACCAATATCTATTTATGGTAATAAAACATTTTGTCAAATTTCATGTGGATTTTATCATTCAATAGGTTTGGATAAAAATGGTAAAGTGTGGAGTTGGGGATATAATCCTTATGGTCAATTAGGCGATAATACAACAGTTTCTAAAAGAACACCAGTAGCAGTTTGTGGTAATAAAACTTTTTGTCAAATTTCAGCTGGAATATACCATAACATAGGCATAGATAAAAATGGTAAAGCATGGAGTTGGGGATATAATCCTTATGGTCAATTAGGCGATAATACAACAGTATCAAAACTCACTCCAGTTTCTATTTATGGTAATAAAACATTTTGTAAAATTATTGCTGGATTTTATTATAATTCTTTTGGTATTGATAAGAATGGTAAAGTTTGGAGTTGGGGATATAATGGTTTTGGTCAATTAGGTGATAACACAGCAACATCAAGACTAACCCCTGTATCAATTTTGGGCGCAAATAAAACATTTTGTCAAATTTCAGGCGGATATTATGCTCTTGCTCTTGCTAAAAATGGTAAAGTTTGGAGTTGGGGAATGAATTCTTCTGGTCAATTAGGTGATAATACAGCAGTTTCTAAAAGCACACCAGTAGCAGTTTGCGGTAATAAAACATTTTGTAAAATTTCAGGAAAGGTGTATCAAACATCTTTTTGTATTGATAAAAATGGTAAATTGTGGGGTTGGGGACATAATGGCTATGGTCAATTAGGAGATAATACTATAGTTTGCAAAAGTACACCAGTAGCAGTTTGTGGTAATAAAACTTTTTGTTCAATTATAAGTACTTCACACTCTATTGCTATTGATAAGAACGATAAAGCATGGAGTTGGGGTTATAATAATGTTGGTCAATTAGGTGATAATACTATTATATCAAAAAGAACTCCAGTTGCAATATGTGGATTGGTTTAATAAAAATAATATATAAATTATGAATTTTGAAGTTGACTTGTTTGATTATATGTCTGATCTTAATGGTCAGTTTATTTATTTCACAGATAATATAACATCTAGTGGAGGTACATTTATAAATGGTAGATTAATAGGAATTGACGAAAATATTCATACTGGTGAAGCGTTAGTTAATATTCTGATAAATAATGTAATATATCAAAAAAATATGATATTTTATATGGAAAATGGATTATTAACTCATAAAATATATAATAAACAAGATATTACACAACCAACTGTGCCTATACCAGCATCTACACCACTTATACAATCGACTATATTAACAAAACTTGAATTTGTTAATAGATTTACTGATGCTGAATTTAAGAGTATAGTATCATTATCTAAAACTAATGAAGATATAGAATTTTGGTATCTTAAATTTAATTTAGCAACATATATTGATGTTATTGATCCATTAACAATATTTGGTGTTCAGAATTTAGAGTTAATTGGAATACTTAATACTGGTCGAGCTAATGAAATATTAAGGATAAATTAAATAAAAAATATGTCATCAATTAATATAGGAGATGTTTGGAAAGAAATTGTTGGTCCTGTAGTTCCAACATTATTACAAGGTTCAGTTGTGGTAAATAGTGCTATAAGTGCTTGTACTATAGCAGTCTATTCTAAATTAGCTGCAGGTTTTTATAATTCACTTACATTAAGATCCAACAAAAATGGACTTTATTCATGGGGTTATAATAATTTTGGACAGTTAGGTGATAATTCAATAACATCTAAATTACAACCATATAAAATATATGGTAATAAAACATTTTGCCAAATTTCATCTGGTTATGGTTATTCTATTGCGATTGATAAAAATAGTAAAGCATGGGGTTGGGGATATAATCATGTTGGGCAATTAGGTGACAATACAATAGTTTCAAAACTCACACCAGTATCAATACTCGGTGCAAATAAAACTTTTTGCATAATTTCTTCTGGATATGATCATTCTATGGTTATAGATAAAAATGGTAAAGTGTGGAGTTGGGGACGTAATAATTGGGGACAATTAGGTGATTATACTATATATGATAAATATACACCCGTGTCAATTTTAGGTACAAATAAAACATTTTGCCAGATTTCTGCTGGTCATTCTCATTCTCTTGCTATTGATAAAAATGGTAAGTTATGGGGTTGGGGATATAATCTTTATGGTAACTTAGGTGATAATACTGCGGTTTCTAAATGTACACCAGTAGCAATTTTTGGTAATCATACATTTTGTTCAATTAGTGCTGGATGGCGGATTTCTTTTGCAATTGATAATAATGGTAAAGCGTGGGGATTTGGATATAATGTTCAGGGTCAATTAGGTGATAATACCGTTGTTTCTAAACGTACACCAGTTTCTATTTATGGTAATAAAACATTTTGTTCAATTTCGTGTAATTATCATTCAATAGGTATAGATAAAAATGGTAAAGGATGGGGCTGGGGATATAATAATTCTGGACAATTAGGTGATAATTCAATAGTATCAAGACGTACGCCAGTATCAATTTTAGGTACAAATAAAACATTTTGTTCAATTTCTGCTGGATATAATTTTTCTCTTGCTATTGATAAAAATGGAAAAGAATGGAGTTGGGGAATTAATAATTATGGTCAATTAGGTGATAATACAATAGTAGCAAAATGTACACCAGTAGCTATAAATACTGTTTTTGAAATTGATTCTTTTTCAACTGTTATTTATAGTGGAAATACTATTGATGATGGTGGTGGTATTATAACATCTGTAGGTTCTTGTTGGAGTGATAGTCCAAATCCAACTATTTATTCTGGAAAAACGATAGATGGCAACTCAATAGGTTCATTTACAAGTGTTATAAGTGGTATAACTAAAGAATATACTAAATATTATGTTAGAGGATATGCAACAAATAATGTTGGTACTGGATATAGTCCGCATGTTACGTTTATTTCTAATGGCACACCAGTTGGTCAAACTGCATATACAATAGCTGGAACCTATACTTGGATCGCACCATCAGGAGTAACATCAGTGTGTGTTGTGTGTGTCGGTCCTGGTTCAGATTCTGGAGGTGGTGCATTATCTTGGAAAAATTATATACCAGTAATACCTACATCTGGATATACAGTTGTTGTTGCGGCTGCTGGGACTACAAATAGATCATATTTTAAAGACACATCGACTGTTAGTGCAGCTAATACAACTAATAGAACTGGTGATGGTGGCGGCGATGGTGGAGGAGCACCGTTTGGTGGTGGAGCAGGTGGCTATACTGGACCAGGCGGTGTTGGAACTTGGGGACCAGGAGGAAATGGACAAGGAGGAGGAGGAGGAGCTGGTGCCACTTCTTTGGACACTTGTGATAGTTATGATTGTGGAGGAGGAGGAGGAGGAGTTGGAATATTCGGTGCTGGAGTAAGTGGTCTTGGTGGTGTTTCTGCTGATTCACAGTGTAGTCTAGCTATGACTGCTGATCCTGGAAAAGGAGGTTCAGGTGGTTCAGATGGTACATATGCTGGATCACAAGGTAGTCCATATGGAAATGGAGGTAATTATGGTGGTGGTGTAAGTTCATATTCTGGAGGTACACCTGGAGGTGGAGCAGTAAGAATCATTTGGGGCTCAGGTAGAACATTTCCATCAACTTTAACAGCAGATCAACCAATAAAAAATTAAAATAAAATGATACCAAGATATTTCGTACAAATAGAAAATGGTGAGCCAGTTGGTCATCCAATTCAAGAAGATAATTTTGTTCATTCTTATCCAGATATTAGTAAAAATGATTTACCTCCAAATTTTGCAGAATTTATAAGAAATAAACAACCAAAAATTGGTATTTATGAAAAAATAGATGGTTATACATATATTAAAACTGGTAGATTTTGGACTTGTACTTGGAATGTTGTTAGTATGACAGCAGATGAAATAAAAAATAAACAAGATAATGTTTATAGTAAACATTCATATATGATTTTTAATGAAGAAACTTGTTCTTATAAATATCCTCTACCATATCCAATAGTTGAAGGTAAGAAATTTAGATGGTCAGAAATTACAAATAATTGGGAAGAAGTTTATGAATAGCCAATCAAAATCAAATTAAACATTTTATATATTATTTCATATATATTTTATCAAAAAATAAGGTATATTAATGAAAATTATTTGGTTGACAGGACAATCAGGTTCTGGTAAAACTGCAATATCACTTCAATTTTTAAAAGAACATCAAGATTGGTTTCATATTGATGGTGATGATATTAGAGAGCTATTCAATAATAAAGATTACTCAGAGCAAGGCAGGAGAAAAAATATTGAACTTGCTCAACAATTATCACAATATTTATATTCAAAAGGAAAAAATGTTATTGTATCTCTTATTGCGCCATATAGAGATCAGAGAGAATATTTTAAAGAAAAAATTGGAAAAGATTTAATAGAAATATATTTACACACCATTGAAGATAGAGGAAAAAATATGTTTCAAACCAACTATGAAAATCCAATAGATAATTTTATAGATTTAGACACAACAAATAAAACTCCTGAAGAGTCATTTGAAATTCTAAGATCAAAAATATGAAAGTAACAATAAGAAGACATATTGCTAAATCAATATCTTATAGAATTTTAGGTACTATAACCACAGTAATAATTGGATATATTTTAACTGGTAATTTTATAATTGCTTCTTCAATAGGATTTATTGAATTATGTATAAAACCACTAATTTATTTTCTACACGAAAGAGTGTGGTATAAATGGATTAAGTTTGGATTAAAAAAAGAATGAAAAGTATGAGAATTGTTTAAATAATTTAAAATAAACAGTCAAAAATAGAAATATGACTTATTTTTATTTATATATACTTATACTGGAAAAAATAATAGTATAATGAAAATAATTAAATATACATATAAGTTTAGATTAGTTCCTACAGACGAACAGAGAATTCTTTTAAGTAAGCATTTTGGTTCTGTTAGATGGACTTATAATTATTTTTTAAATCAACGGAAAGAAGAATATCTAAATAATAAAAAAACATTAAATTATAATAAACAATCGGAATATTTAACGCAATTAAAGAAAAATGAAGAAACTGAATGGTTAAAAGAAATAAATAGTCAATCACTTCAATATTCGTTGAAGTGTCTTGATATTGCGTATTCAGGATTTTTTGCAGGAAGATCAAAATTTCCAAGGTTTAAATCAAAAAAAAATAAAAATTCATTCACTGTGCCACAATTCGTATCTGTAAATAAAAATAAATTATTTATACCAAAATTCAGAGAAGGCGGTATAGACATGATAATGGAAAGACAAATTAAAGGCAATATAAGGCATTGTATTATATCAAAAACTCCTACTGGAAAATACTTTGTGTCAATTTTAACTGAGCAAGAATATCAACCAATACAAAAATCAAATCAATCAGTAGGAATAGATTTAGGAATAAAGGATTTTTTAGTGTTATCTAATGGAACGAAAATCAAGAACCATAGATTTCTAAAACATTACGAAAACACCTTAGCACTAAATCAAAAGAATCTATCAAGGAAGACAAAAGGATCAAATCGTTATGAAAAACAGAGATTAAAAGTTGCTAGAATTTACGAAAAAATCACCAATTCTAGAATGGATCTAATTCATAAAACAACTAATAATTTAATTCATGAGTTTGATATTATCTATCTTGAGGATTTGAATATTAAAGGAATGTCTAAAAGGTGTAAATCAAAACAAGATGAAAATGGTAAATATTTACCAAATGGACAATCAGCAAAATCTGGATTGAACAAATCTATATTAGATGTTGCATGGGGAACTTTTATTGATGTTTTAGAATATAAAGCATTATGGAATGATAAACAAGTCATTCATATAGATAGATTTTACCCATCATCTAAAGCCTGTTCTAAATGTGGTTGGGTTAACAATAATTTAACTTTAAAAGATAGAAATTGGACTTGTCCTGAATGTAATTCGGTTCATGATAGAGATGTAAATGCGGCAATCAATATCCTTAACGAAGGATATAGAAAAAATATATCAGATGGAACGTCTGATTACGAGCGTGGAGCAAAAATAAATCCTAAGAAATTAGGTACAAGCGACGAAACGCTTAAAAAGAAGGAACTTGTTTCCTGAAACTATTACATTTATGTAATAGTAGTTCATCTCTTTGAACAACAAATAACTTTACACAATTAAAAAAAAAGAATAAAAAATATGAAAATATTGATAATTATTCCCCACGGAAGTTCTGGAGGGATGCCCCAAGTAGCATTGAAAAGAGTTGAGTCTTTAATAAAAGAACATGATATATATTTAATAGAATATAGACAAATTGCTTGGAGCTATGTTGTTCAGAGGAATAAACTTATAAGTTTATTAGGTGATAAATTTATTTCGTTAGGTAATATCTGGGGTGACACCGAAGAACTTAGAGATCATTTTCAAGAATATGTTGAAAAAATAAATCCAGATATTATCCATATGGAAGAAATTCCAGAAATGTTTAACTATGGAGGTATACGAAAAGAACATGCAGATTGGTTATATAGAGCTGATAGATCGTATAAAATTGTAGAAACAACTCACACATCAACTTATGATGTTAGTCAGAAAATATGGTTCCCTGATAAGTTTATTTTTATGTCTAATTTTTCTCAAAAACAATATAGTAGATATGATGTACCATCATGTGTAGTTGAATATCCTATTGAAAAATTGGAAAAAAATAAAGGTCAAGCAATTAGACTATTGAATCTTAATCCTGAATATTTTCATATTCTTAATGTTGGTTTATTTACACAAGGAAAAAACCAAGGATATTTATTTGAAATTGCAAAAAGATTACAAGATTATAAAATTCATTTCCATTTTATAGGTAATCAAGCCGAAAATTTTTCTGATTATTGGCAACCTTTGATGGATCAAAAGTTAGATAATTGTTTTGTATATGGTGAGAGAAGTGATGTTGATCTATTTTATCAAGCATCTGACTTATTGATACATCCATCACTTTTAGAACTTAATCCTCTAGCAATAAAAGAAGCAACATCTTATGATTTGCCTGTTTATTTGAATAATTTGCCTACATATGACAATATGTATCATTTTTATAAGAATGTAAAATATCTTACTATGAATTTAAATTCTGATTTTGAAATGATCTTAGATAATTTTAATATTAAAAGAAGAGATGATAATTTAACATTCAAGGATATTTTGGTGAATGAATATCAGAATTTGCCAGCAAAAGAAATTTCTCAGCCTGAATTACTTGATGAACCTATAAAGGAAGAGTATTTGGAATATAATATAACTTTTACAGATGGTGCAAGAGTTGAACTTTATGGTAGAACTAATTTACCTTTTGATATTGAAATATTTAACAATTCTGATGATCTAATATATAAAACTACGTTAGAACCTAATAATTTTTGTACTACACTTGCGAAGTATTATAAGGAATATAAAATTAATATCAATTATAAAGATCAATTGGTTGCTACTCATAAATTTGATTTGACAGGCAAAAATGTTTTTATTATGCTTGAAAGTAAATCAATAGGTGATACATTGGCATGGATACCTTATATTGATGAATTTAGAAAAAAACATAATTGCAAAGTTTACTGTACAACATTTTGGAATGAATGGTTTGTAAATGTATATCCAGAAGTTACTTTCTTACCAGTTGGATCACCTAACCCAGAAAATTTATACGCTAAATATCTAATTGGCTGGTTTCAACCAGTTGACTTTAATAGAAATCCAGTAGATTATAAAAAAATACCTTTACAAAAAACTGCTAGTGATATTTTAGGTTTGGAGTATAAAGAAATTATGCCTAAAATTGAAATTGCGGAAGGTGTTAGACCAATAAAAGAAAAATATGTTTGTATTGCTCAATTTTCTACTGCTAATACTAAACATTGGCACTATCCATCTAAGAATAGTAATAAAGGATGGCAAATGATTGTAGATTGGTTGAATTCACAAGGTTATAAAGTAATGGTTATAAGTAAGCAACCAACCAATCTTCAAAATGTGATAGATAGAACTGGGGATTTTCCTATAGAACATAGAATAAATGAATTAAAATGGTGTGAATTTTTTATTGGAATTGGTTCTGGATTGAGTTGGTTGGCTTGGGCTGTTGGTAAGAAAGTTGTTATGATTTCTGGATTTTCACACCCAATATGTGAGTTTCAAACAAATAATATTAATGTTCATAACTTTAATGTTTGTAATGGTTGCTTTAATAAATTTCAGTTTGATAGAGGTGATTGGAACTGGTGTCCAGAACATAAAGATACTGATAGACAATTTGAATGTAGTATTAATATAACTCCACAAATGGTAATAGATAGAATTGTTAATTCTGGATTGGTGACAGATATTAAAAATTTTGATTTTAATACATATGAAGATTCTATTATTATAGATAAATCTAATGTTACAATATCTTATGATAAGAATGAAAATAAATTCACAATAGGATATAATGGCCAGGAAGATACACCTCAAATAAGTATAGATTTTAAAGATTTTAATACAAATAGATCATATCACGTTATATCTGATATTAAAATGAGTAAAAATTACACTATTTGGTGTGTGCCAGGTGAGGTTGTTCATAATTTAACTAATAAATTACTTGTTACTTTTTATGAGAAGAGTAAAATTTTAGATATTGTTTTTGAAATAAATCCTGTAAAAAAGAATTTAATTTAATGAAATATATAGAATTTGTAGAAAAATTAAAAGAAGGATTAATTACAACACACGATATAACTAAATATAATCATATTTTAACTGATTATTTATATAAAATAGATGTAGAACACTCAATAGATATTGTTGATAAATTTGATTTTAGTTTAACAATAAGCACAAATAATATTGATTTAGTCGAGGTTATGAATCATCTTAGTTATACCCTTGGTTATTTTCCATCATATTATTGGATAATATTAGATAATGATATGAAAAATGGATTCAAAGAAATAACAACTCTGCCTATTAATACAAAATGTGCTATAATTAAATATGAAAGTAAGTATGATGATGGATTATATAAAAATACAATAATTTGTCCTGATATATTGTATCATTTATCACCACAAAAGAACAAAAAAAGTATATTTGATAAGGGTATTTATCCAAAATCTAAGAGAAGGTTATCTATACATCCAGAAAGAATTTATTTATTTGAAAATATTGATGATTATGAACCATTATTGAAAAATTTAAAATTTTCTGATAAATCAAAAGAAGAATATATTTTATTAGAAATAAATTGTATTGAGGATAAACTTATTTTACATACAGATCCTAATTATAGGTTAGGCTATTTTACATATGATAACATCAATCCAAAAAATATATCAATAATAAAAGAAAATTTATAAAGAAATAATGAAAAATTTTTCTAAAAAAAGAATTTAATTTAATGAAATTTTTAATAGCAACATTTGATCACCCTTATTATTTATGGCAATGTTTGGTTCAAATTAATAACTTTATGAAATATGGCTATGGTGAAGATACTGTTTATATAATATCTTCATTTAATCCTAGTCCAATTTTACAATCAATAATGAATTGTGAAAAAATAAAATCAAAGTTTTTTATTTATAAAGATGAAAGACAAGGTTCAGAATATCCAGTATCATTGAGACATCATCTTTTAATAAAGTTTTTTACGGATCATCCAGAATATAATACAGAATCTATATTTTTAACAGATCCTGATGTTGTTTTCACTAAAAGAGTTGATTTTACAGAAATGGAAAATGATGAATATTGGCATTTATCTGATACTAGATCATATGTTGGTAGTAGTGCAATTAAAAGTAAAAGTGATAAAATATTTAATGATATGTGTGATCTTGTTGGAGTTTCACCAGATGAAGTAACTGCTAATGATAAAAATGCTGGAGGTGCTCAATATTTGATGAAAGGTATTAATGCTGATTTTTTCAAAAAAACTTACGATGATTGTGAAAAATTATATGTATATATGAAAGCAAATGATTTTGGCACACAAAGTTGGATTGCTGATATGTGGTCATTATTTTGGAATGGTATATATTTTGGTCATAAAATAAAGATAAATAATGAATTAGATTTTTCTTGGCCAATAGATAATATTAAAAGATGGAATGAAACAAATATTTTTCATAATGCTGGAATCTCAGGTGATAGCTCAACACATTTTAGTAAAATAACTTATCAGGTTTCACCATTTAATAAGGAATTATATTCTAATGATGATAATTGTTCTTATATGTATATTAAAGAAATAAAAGAAACTGAAGAAAATTTTAAAGAAATTTTATTTTAATATATAAAAAAACAATTAGAAAATGATAATAGAATTTATAATTCCGACTTATAATAGAATAAATCCACTTCATAGTATTTTAGCTTCATTAGTTGCACAAACTAATGATAATTGGATCGCAACAATTGTTGTTGATGATGTTGAAAATGATATAGTTAAAAATATAGTTTCAAAATTTGATACTGATAAAATTAAATATATTTTTACAGATCAGAGATATAATGATTGGGGTCATACACCAAGAGAAATAGGTAAACAACAAGCCATTGGTGATTATATTATTATGACTGGAGATGATAACTATTATGTTCCAGTTTTTATTGATGAACTTATGAAAGTTATTTCTGAGAAACCAGCCATGATATATTGGGATATGGTACATAATCACTATGACTATTCTTATTTTAGATGCTCTCCATATGTGAGTCATATAGATATGGGAGCATTTGCAACTAGAAAAGATATCGCACAGCAAATAGAACTTGGTAAAGGATATGCTGCTGATGGATATTATGTTAGAGATATTTGTGATAAGTTTCCGAATGAAAAAATAGTTAAAATAGAAAAAGTTCTATTTGTACATAATTAAAAATAAATAAAAAATGAATAGACTAACTGAAATTGCAAATAGAACTAATGTTGATAAAGGAACAGAATGTTATGAAAAACATAGTTATACAGAAGATTATGTAAAATATATTCCTGAAAATGGAGAATATAAATTATTAGAAATTGGTATATGGAGAGGTGATTCATTAAGAATGTGGATTGAATATAATCCAGAATTAAAAGTATACGGTGTTGATATAGATAATAATGTTTATAATTATATTAAAGATTCAAATGATATAAAGATTTACATTGGAAATCAAAGTGATGTTGTTTTTTTAGAAAGTATTATAAATGAAACTGGAAATTTTAATTTTATAATTGATGACGGAAGTCATTATTACTCTGATATTATGGCATCTTTTAAATTTCTATATGATAGTTTGATTGATGGTGGATATTATATTATAGAAGATTTACACGCATCTCAATCACAAGCTAGTAGAGTTATTGATGAAACAATACAATGGTTAAAAGACACTGATAGACATTTTGAAAAATATGATCTATTGTGTGACAAAAAATTACTAATAATAAAGAAATGAAAATACCTGTAATTATAAATAATCGTAATTTATTAACTTGGACTAAATCTATGGTTGAAAAAATAAAAACATATGATAGTGTTGGTGAAGTTATTATAATAGATAATAAATCAACATATGAGCCATTGTTAGAGTGGTATAAAACTAATCCTTGTGAAATAATTTATTGTGATAATCTTGGACATTATGGTGCTTGGAATTCTGGTATAGTTAATAAATTAAATTGCGAGTATTATGTTGTTTCTGATCCAGATTTGGGTATTGATGAAACACCTCAGGACTCATTAGTTTATTTACTTGAAAAAATGAAAGAATTAAATTTAGATAAAATAGGGTTTGGATTAGATAGAAGTTTAGTATTACCAGAATGTCCTTATTATAATCATATGAATAATTGGGAAAAAGGTAGATATGAAAGTTCAAGATTTGAGAAAGATATTTACTTAGATGTTCAAATAGATACAACCTTTGCTTTATACCATGAGAAATATTATTTTATAGGTGGAGGTAGTACAATTAGTCCATATATGGCTAAACATTATCCTTGGTATTTTACCAAGGAAGATGTAAAAAATGATGATGAATTTATGTATTATTTAGATAATGCGTCAAGTTCATCAACTTGTAAAAGTTTTTTATTATGAAAATATCAATAGTGTCAGCATATTATAATAGATTAGATTTATTTTATAATACACTTAAATCAATTGCAAAATCTGAAATAAAAGACTTTGAATATATTGTAGTTGATGATTGTAGTTCACCAGAAAATAGATTGGAACATTTAGTTGATGAATTTCCATTTTTAAAAATTATAAGATTAGAGAAAGAAGATAAGTGGTATCTTAATCCTTGTGTCCCATTTAATATTGGTATTAAAGAAGCAAAGGGTGATATTATTGTTCTACAAAATCCAGAGTGTTTACACGTGCATGATGTTCTTAAATATGTTGCTAAAAATATAGATGAAACAAATTATATTAGTATGGCAGCATTTTCTTTTGGTGTACAATTAACAAAAGAATTGCCAACATTTATTGAGAATAATGAAGATTTAGATTTTATTATTTCTAAATTACCTCAATCAATAGACAGTAATTTAGTTGGTTGGTATAATCATTCCATATATAGACCTGTACATTATCATTTTTGTTCAGCTTTATCAAAATCAAATATGTTAAAATTGAATGGCTTTGATGAAAGATTTGCTTATGGAGTATCATATGATGATGATGAATTTATATTTAGAATAAGAAAACTAGGTCTTAATTTAATTATAGCCAATGATATTGTTGTTATTCATCAATATCATCAGAATTTTTTTAATATGTCAGATGTTATGCACCATGTTGATAGAAATTACAAATTGTATAATAAAATAATAAGAGGTGAATTATGAAGGTGTTAACAGTATGTGGAACTAGACCAGAATTAATAAGGTTAAGTGTTATAATCTCAAAGTTAGATAAAATGGTGAATCATATTCTTGTTTATACAAATCAAAACTATGATTATTATTTAAGTGATATTTTTTTTAATGAAATGAAAATCAGAACACCAGATTATTATTTTAAGAATAAAAGTACATCATTTGGTGATTTCTTTGGTAATTCAATTATTGAATTTGAAAATATTTTATTATTTGAAAGACCAGATAAAATTTTAATTCTTGGTGATACAAATTCTGGATTACTAGCGATAGTTGCTGAAAAATATAAAATTCCTGTTTATCATATGGAAGCAGGAAATAGATGTTACGATGATAGATTACCAGAAGAAACAAATAGAAAAATAATTGATAATGTTTCAAAATATAATTTACCTTATACTGAGAATAGTAAGCAAATTTTATTAAAGGAGGGATTCAATAGAAATTTCGTTTTCAAGACAGGCAACCCAATTTTTGAAGTTTTAACAAAATATTCAAAAGAAATAACAGAAAGTAATATTTTAAATGAATTAAATATAGATACTGATTTTGTTTTGTTGACTGCTCATCGTAGTGAAAATGTTGATGATATAAAAATTCTAAAAAATATTATTAATGCAATTAATAAAATTTCTGAAAATATAACAATTATTTTTCCTTTACATCCTAGAACAAAAAACAAATTAGAAAAAGAAGATATAAAATTAAATAAAAATATAATTATATCTAAACCATTAGGTTTTTTTGATTTTGTAAAATTAGAAAAAAACGCGAAGTATATTATTTCAGATAGTGGCACAGTTCAAGAAGAAGGTTGTATTTTACATGTTCCAGTATTAACAATACGAAAAACAACTGAAAGACAAGAAACAATTGAATGTGGTTCAAATATTCTTTGTGGTACTAATGAAAATGATATTGTCAATGCATCTGAATTAATTATAAAAAATGATTGGCAAGTACCAGAGGATTATTTAATTACTAATGTTTCTGACATTGTAATTAATATTTTAATTGGTCATTAAAAAATAATAATAAAAATGAATAAACTTCCAATATCTTGTAAATGTATTACATACGGTAGAGTTGAATATATTGAAGAATCAATAGAGTCTTTTTTAAGACAAGAATATGATGGAGAGAGTGAATTGGTTATAGTTAACGATTATCCATTACAAAAATTACATTACAATCATCCTAAAATAAGAATTATTAATCTACCTGAGACTTTTGAAACTATAGGTGAGAAGGAAAATTATGCTGTTAGTTTATGTAGATATGATACAATAGCAGTATGGGATGACGATGATATGGCATTGCCAAATCATCTTGAAAATATAAATAAGTATTTTCCTGGTCATGACTTATTACATTGGAATAAAGGTATATGTTTAGTTTCTAATAGTATTGCATCATTAGGAAATATTGGCAACTCTGGAATTGTTTACAACAAAGAAATTTGGGAAAAAGTTGGAAAGCATGAATTAGAAAATGCTGGTTATGATATGACATTTGTTGTTAAAATTCAAAATATGGGAGGAAAAGTTGCTAGAGTTATTCCTCCAGATGAAGAAGTTAGTTGGTTATATACTTGGGGTGGTGGAAGTTATCATATGTCAGGATTAGGTACAGATACACCTGATAGAGATAATGTTATTGTTAGACATACTGCTCATATTGAAAATTTAAGGCTTCAAGGTAAAATACCAACAGGAATTGTTTACTTGAATCCACATTGGAAACAAGATTACACAGAACTTCTTAAAAAATATATAAATGAAAAATGAAGATTTTAAATGCCACGTACGGTAATAAAGATGTAACAACTATTGTATCTAATAGTTTAAAAGATGACAAATTGTCATTTTATATTTCTAATAATTTTTTTGGTGGTGATCCTTTACCAAATGTCGTTAAACAACTGATTATTAAATATGAGGAAGATGGCGTAAAAAAAGAATATACTTTTCATGAAGGTGAGATGTGTAAATTGCCTATTTTTGTAAAACCTAGAGTTTTATATAATGGTAAACCTAAGAAAATAAAATTTATAATTCCTGTTCCTGACGTTTCATATTATTTGTGGCAAGTTTTGGTACAGATAAATAACTTCAGAAGACTTGGTTATGAAGTTGATGCTCATTATCCAGTTGGTTGTTTTAATGGAACAAAAACTGAAATATTAGATAGTTTATTGAAATCAGTTAATATAAAAACTAATTTTCATATTTACTATGATAGCAGAGAGGATAAATCTTATTCAGCTAGTTTGAAACCTTGGTTAATGGCTCAATATTTCAAAGAGTTTCCAGAGGAAAAAGATAATGTTTATGTTTATCTTGATCCTGATGTAATATTTCTAAAGTCTATTGATTGGGGTAAATTTGCTGATGATAATATTTGGTATGAAAGTGATACTTGTAGTTATTTGGATTCTAGGTATATAAAAAGTAAAGGAGAACAGTTATTTTATGAGATGTGTGAAATAGTAGATATTGACCCACAAGTTGTTTTAGATAATGATAAAAATTGTGGTGGTGCACAATATATCACTAAAAATAATACTTTTGAATATTGGGATGAAGTACAAAGATTGTCTATTCCATTATATAGACATATGACTGATACCGCAGATAAATATAAGCCAGTAGGAGATCCATATCCAATTCAGGCTTGGACATCAGAAATGTGGACTACAAATTGGGTTTTATGGAAACATAATATTGAAACTAAGTGTGCTAAAGAGTTAGAATTTCATTGGGCTAATCATGAAATGAAAAATTTAACATATTCTATTTATCATAATGCTGGTGTTGTAGCGAATGATGGTAAGAATTTTGCGAAAACTGCATATCAAAGTTCACCTTTTAATAAAGAAATTATTGGAACAATAGATAGTATTTCATATAAATATATTGAAGAGATTAGAGATACAGAGACAAATTTTCCTGAATTGGTATCAGTTTTCAAATAAAAAAACCTCATTTGAGGTTTTTTTATTTGTATAATAATTGAATAAGTTCTTCAGTTAGAAAAGTAATCATTTTCTTACCAGGTTTAACTTCTACATCAGGTATATTTTTAACAATAGAGAATTTATCATTACCTTCAATTGTAAGTTTATTAATATGTTCAAATAATTGCTTATCTTTTTTATGATATTCTTTTATTTGTTCAACAAACTCTTTTAAGTTGACACCCATTTTATTGTTATATTTAATACATTGTAATTCATTCTCATCTTTTTCAATAAGAATGTACCACAATTTCTTTTTTGATACTTTGATATTTTCTAAGAAATTATAAGCACTTTTTGCCTTTACGTTTTTTGGCATTTTAGCGACTTTACCTATAAATCTAACATTTTTGTCTTCGCTTTCTGACATTATTTTTAATTCTTTTTTATACTTTATATATTATTTTACCAGAGTCATATATCTTATATTTGTGTTCACATTCAATATTTGTTTTTTTATCTTTTATAATATAATATACACTTGGTTCAATTTCACAAATTTTATTTGATAAATTAAAAGTATTCCAATCTTTATTCAAAGTGATAAAAATATTTTTATGTTTAAAATAGTTAGTAATTAATTCAAGTATATCTATTTTTATGTTTATTTTTTCAAATATGTCTATTATTTCTATATTTTCATTATTATCAAAATATGATATTAATCCTATTAAATTTTTAAAATTATCATATAAATATAAAAAATTACTCCTTTTAATATAATTTGTATATATACTATTTTGATTTATAAATATTTCTACATTTTTATTAAATTTGCCATTTTTTATGTTTATATCTTCATTATTTATTGTGTGTGATATTTTTAGTAGTTTTAATATATTGCTTTCTACGATATTTCTTTTATAATTCCAATCATCTTCATAAATATTATATAATTTGATACCATTTTCTTCTGCATATTTTTGTTTATTTTTATGATATTCTTTTGATTTATATTTATCACTATGCCAAAATAAACCATTAAATTCAAATCCAATTTTTAATTTTGGTAAAAATAAATCTATTTCGTATGGTTTTATTATTTCCCTTGTGTTTTCTATTATTTTTTCAGAATAATTTTCTTTAATAAAATCTTTCAATTCTATTTCTTTACTTGATCCATTAATGATAGGATTACAAATTGTACATAATAATATGTTTCTATTATATCTTTCGTGAAAAATATGTATATCAATATCAAATATGTGATTTTCTCTATTGCATTGCATTGTATAATTTGAATTTTCAATACCAATTACATTTTTATATTTTTTTATGGTTGAATTATTTTTAGATAATATCATATTTTTAAATATTTCTTTATTTTCTAATGTGTATTTGTAGCCATATTTTTTTAATGATGTCATTGCTTGTTTAGACCTTATTTCAGAATCACATGCAGAACTATTACCACCATATTTTTCTATACATGTTTCTATTGATTTACTTTTTAATTCTTCATTTTGCATTAAGTATTTAACACCATATCTTTTCAAATTAGTTTCATATATTTTATTTTTTACAGCATCAGTTTTACATGGATGATCTACTCCATATCTCTTAACAATATTATCTTTCCATTTATTTTTTATAATAATATTTTGGAATACATTTGGTGTACCATATCTTTCCATATTAGTTTTTTCTCTAAGTATATTATTACATTTATTACAATAGTACTTATGTTCTTCATTTTTTAAAATTGTTCTAAAATATACTCTATATTGTATATCTTGAGTAGTGTCGCAATTATCGCATGATATTTTAATAATTTCATGTGAATTTTTTGGTAAATGCTTTGGTGGTATGTTTATTATATCTCCATTAGACACATCATAACCGAAGTTTTTGTAATTTTCTAAACTTAGGTGATGAACTTTAATTTCTATTTTTTCAGTTAAAATCATATTCTATATATAAATAAAAAATTATGGTATTTTTCTAATTTGATAGCAAAAATGCCATATAATTTTTTATAATTATATTTTTGATAAGTTATCATAATTTTTCATAATTTTTCATTTTTATAAACATTTTTTTATAATTATCATATATAAAATAAAAAAGTAATGAGGAAAAAGATACCTGAAGATGAGAAAAAGAAATCTATAACATTAACATTGAATCCATATATTAATGAACTTTTAGATAAACATTTAAAGGAAATTGGACTAAATAAGTCAGAGTTCATAGAAAATTTATTGAGAGATAAATTAAAAAAATAATAATTTACACATGCTTGTGGATACGGAATTTAGGTCAAATAATCTTATCATTTCTTACGTTGATAAATCAGGTGCTATAAAGTTGAAGTACAAACCTTGGTCTCGGGTAACAAAATTTATTACAACTGGAGATGATGATCCAGAGAAGTCTGGACGATTTGTAACTTGGGATGGAAGAGCAGTAAAAGAGATTTATACTAAATATCCTAATAAATATTCTATTTATGATTTTATAGATAATTTACCTAAAGACGAAAGAGATGAAATATATAATTATAATGAGCCAGACATCTTTTTTGTTGATATAGAAAATGAAATTCTAAATAAAAAACCTGAGCCACACTTGGCTGAAAGTGCAATTCAAACTATTTCTATTGTAAATAAGAATAAAATATTAGTTATTGGTACAGAATCACTTAATCAAAGTCAAATTGAGTCTATTGAATCTGATGTCAATTTGCATTTTAAGAAGTTTGAAACGAATTATATTTTTAAGTATATTCAATATAAAAATGAATTTGATTTGTTGTATAATTTTTTTAATAAATTGGTTCCTAAGATGCCAGTTATTACTGGATGGAATTTTATTGAATATGACTGGGTATTTTTAGTTGCAAGAGCAAGAAAAATTGGTGTAGATCCAGATGTTGCATCTTTCACAAAGAAGATGAATATTCCTTTTAATTTTAATGCTGCTGGTAAGCAAAACTATGCTGAAATGCCAGCACATAGAATTATTGTTGACTATATGGAGTTGTTTTCTAAGTGGGACACTTCTGTTAAGGTTAAAGAAAGCCAATCATTGGATTTTGTTTCTGAAAAAATATTGGGCAAAGAATGTAAGAAAGTTAATTATGAAGGTGACTTAACTAGATTGCATCGTGAGGACTATAAAAAATTCGTATTTTATAATGCAGTCGACAGTTGCCTTGTACAAAGAATACACATGAAAATGAAATATGTGGATATTCTTTATGGTATGGCTGTACTTGGTAAAATTAAAGTAAAAGATGCTATTTCAACTCTTGCTTTGACTGAAGGAATATTAAGAGAGAAATTAAGAGACCAGAAGAACATTGTTCTTGTAAGAGATGAACACGTAGACGAGTATGGAGATAGTGACTCAGCATCAATAAAAGGTGGCTGGGTTAAAGAGCCAGTGAGAGGTATGGCTACTTGGACGGTATGTTTCGATTTTTCAAGTTTGTATCCAACTACTATGAGACAATTTAATATTTCAGCCGACTCATATAAAGGACAACAAGTAAAAGGTAAAGATTATTCAATTTTTAATGGTCATCAGTTAATGATAGATTCTGATGATATTGTAACTCTTAATGGCTCAGTGTTTAAGAAAGAAAATGGGGTGGTTACCCAAACAATGACTGAAGTGTATGCTGACCGTAAAAAGTGGAAAAAGGTGATGATGGAAAAGCACGAAGATTTAGAAAAATTAAAAACCGAATTAAAAAATCTAGAAGACACACCTTTATAATTTGAAAATGGTAAAAAACCACTTTTTTTAATTTATATATAAAGTAAAAGATGTTATGATTTTGTCAGATAAAATAGATATAAAAATATCCAATAACCAAATTAAATATTTTAAGGAAAAAGGATATGAAGTAAATGGTGGAAATGAAACTATGAGTATAAATGTTTCTGATCTTTCTAATGGTAGTGGTGCTAGGATAAGAGCAAAATGTGATATTTGTGGTAAAGAAACTGAAGTTAATTTTTGTAGATATATTATAAATACTAAAAATTTATCAACATATTATGCGTGTAGTAGGAAATGCTCAGAGAAAAAAAATAAGAATACTATATTAATTAAATATGGTGTAGAAAATGTGTCTAATTCTCAAATAATAAAAGATAAAAAAGTAGAGACGTGTTTAAATAATTTTGGAGTTGAGTATCCGCAGCAATCTAAAGATATTTTTGAAAATAGTAAGAATGTTAAATTTGAAAAATATGGCGATGAAAATTATGCAAATTGTGATAAAATGCTTAGAACTAAAAGGAAAAAATTAATAAAAAAATATAACGCAATTGATTATGATGGTGAGTTTTTAACTTTTAAATGTGAAAAAGATCATATTTACAAAATAACATTTGGTTTATATTTTAATAGAATTAAAGTTAAAACTAATTTATGTACAATATGTAACCCTTATAAAAGTAATGAATCACCAAATGAAGTAAAATTATATGAATTTATTAAAAATATATGTTCTGATGAAATAAAATTGAAAGATAGAATAGTTCTATCTGGAAAAGAATTGGATATTTATATTCCATCTAAGAAAATAGCAATAGAATATAATGGGTTATATTGGCACAATGAACTATATAAATCTGACAAATATCATTTTAATAAAACTGAATTATGTGAAAAAAATAATATCACTTTAATTCACATATATGAAGATGAATGGAAATATAAAGAAGATATAGTTAAAAATAAATTAATAAATATTTTTTTAGAAAATGGTAATAATATAAATTCTAAAAAATGTGATATTCGTGAAGTGGTAGATGTAGATGCTGTAGAATTTTTAGAGAATAATCACATACAAGGGTATTCAATATCATCAATTAATTTTGGATTATACTATAATAATGAATTAGTATCTTTAATGACATTTATTAAATTAAGAAAAAAACTAAATAAAAAAGGAAACGAATATGAACTTTTAAGATTTTGCAATAAATTAAATTTTAATGTGATTGATGCTGAAATTAAATTGTTTGAGAATTTTATTGATAATTATAAACCATCATTAATAATATCATATTCTAATAGATCATGGTGTCAAAATAAATTATATGAAATTTTAGGATTTGAATTTGCTTATAAAACTAATCCAAATTATTGCTACATTATAGATGGTCTGAGACATAATAGATTTAATTTTAGAAAAGAAAAATTAATTAAAGGTGGATATGATACTAATAAAACAGAGCACGAAATAATGTTGGAAAGAAAAATTTATAGAATTTATGATTCTGGTAATTTAAAATTTATTAAAAAATTAGAAGAAACGCCTATTTAATTAAAAAAATCCTCAGAAATTGAGGATTTTTTTTATTTTTTGATATATCTATTTAGAATAAAATTTAATATTCTTTCTCTATTTTCATCATTATCTGAGACTATTTGTGTTTTTGGATCAACAATAAATGAAAATTTAGATGGTACTATTCCGTCATATGTTTCAGATTCATCATTATTTAATCTAAAAACACAAGATGCTGCGTTAGTGCCAGAACCAACCAGTTCAAATAATTGTGGCACTAATTTAAATAAATATGGTAATTCTTCTTTACCTTGATATAATCTAATTTTAACTAAATTGAGAAGATCAGCATTATCGCCTTTACCAGGTTGAGCAATCATTCTTAACCAATTATATTTAGATAATTCTTTTTTTAAATTTTCAATGTCAATATTTCTTTGTTTTTCTTCTTTTTCTTTAGCAGAAAATCCAAAAAATTCGTTTATGCTACTAATGTGTTTCATAATATTTATTCTGATTTTTTAGTTTTCACTACATCTTTAAGACTGAATTTTTTGATAACCATTGGATCATCGACTGATTCAACATATGCATCTTTACCTTCAATTCTATTTAAGAATCCTTTAACTGTATTATTATCAATAAATACTCCAGCATTTCCACCAATTGTTCTTTCTTTTGGAGTTGGAGGATCAATTAAATTAAAATCACTTATCTTTTTTATTTCTTGTGCTTTAACTGCGCCAATTCCAAAATTAGGATTTGATTTAGGTTCTTTCTCTTCACCTAAAATAGTATATTCTGGTTGTTTTTCTTCTTTTTTTGCTGCTGGAATTGAAAAAGCTTCAAATGTTTTAACGCTTTCTAATTCATCATTAATAGAATATTCATCATTAAATAAATCATCATCAGTTTCTAATTCATCAATTTCCTCAATTTCTTCTGGTCTTTTTTCAAAATCTGAGAAAAAATCAATTTCGTCATCATCCTTCATTTCGAACCCAGCAACCATTCTTTTATTATCTTCATCTTCATCTTCATCTTCAAATGGTCTTTCAGATAATTCTTGTTCTTCATCTTCTTCCATTTTTTTTATTCTAGCATATTCATCTCTGCCTTCTCCAAAATGTTCAAATGTTTTAATGCTTTCTTCTAATTCATCATGTTCACCTACTCCAATTTCTAAATCATCGTAAATTTCTTCTAATTCCTCATCACTCATATTTTCTAATTCTTCTCTTTCAAATCTTGAATAATCATAAATTAAATCTATCATATCTTTCCTGTCAATTTCATCTATGTCGTCTAGATCAGTAGGGTTTTTATCTGGATATTCTTCAAAATATTCAGGTTCAACATCTCTATTTTCATAATTTGGATCTTTATATCTTTGTAATATTTCTTCATCATTGAAGTCATCTTCATTAAAATCTTCAAAAGTTTTAATATCTTTCATATTTTCTATTTTATTTTCTTTAACTATTGGTTTATTAACTAATTTAGATTTAAACGCAATTGTTTGTAATTCATTATCTTTTTGACAAAATTCTTGCCATGATTCTATTCCTGTATCTATTGGATTACCAATATATTGTAGATTTGGCACATTATGATTCAATCTATCATCCTTAGTTAAATCTCCAATATCTGTTCCTTTTGTCTCTGCTCTCAATTTTTTTAATTGCCTTACAGATGTCTCCTGTGGTAACATATAAGTATATTATTTTTATCTATATATTAAAAAACTATTTTCATTTTTTTTAATATATGATCGACCTAAAAACTATATAAATTTGAATGAATGAAATATTTGATATAAAAGTAACTGACAAAATTGAGATGACATCTCGATACAATTTTAATAAAGAATTGGATGTTATAATATACAATAGTAATAAGTCAGAATTATATAGAACAAAATTTCCTTTTTTAAGAGATATAACATACTGGATTGGAATTAGCCAATTAAAAAATATTATAGTACATATTGTTGATGAAGGCTCTATTATTCAAATATTTGAAAATATAAATGACTTTGCTTATATAACTTGTGGTGACCTATTTTATATGGATCTTATTGAGAAATTGGTAATATCATTATTAAATGTCTCAGATAAGAAAATTATAGTATATGGAATAAATTGCAAAGTACCATTTGACTATCCAAATTTAATTAAAAGAGAATTTGCTTCACCAATTACCAGTGTTCATGATAAATGGTTTTGGAAGCAACAGACTTGTATTGAAGCACTAAAAGAAAATTTTAGTAATTATGTTTGGATGGATGGTGATATAATTGCTAATACAAATATTGATACTATATCTAATCAGTTTCATAGAATAATAAATTATCCTATTGGTGAAATTCATGTTCAAGATGAACAGATTCTAACAAAAGATGGTAATTCACAATTACTTGGAGAAAAAATATGTGAGCATTTTGGAATTAATAGAAAGGTCATACCAAAAGATTTACACGCTTGTTTTTTTGTTTATAATTCAAATTGTAAGTGGTTTTTTGAAGAGATACTATATTTATATCACACAATATACGATCAAGGTTTATATGATAAATTGTTAGGCTGGAATGATGAAAGCTTACATAACTTTATGCAGAGCAAATATGGTTTCACTGAAACACTTCCTTTATCTAATCTTGCTTTACTTTGTCCACATTCTAAACATGAATCAAATCCTAAGGTTTTGAGATTATTTTATGGTTACTGGAATGAAAATAGTCCAAATAATTTTGGTGAGGTGTTTGGCTGGAGTTACGTGCCTGAAGATAAAAATCAAATTCTATATTTTCATGAAAATAAGAACCTGAAGGATGCTGATGAGATGATAGAGTATGTAAAAATGAAAAAGAACAGTAGTTTTAACTCATCCAAGTGGTTTTTTATAGACAAATATAAACTACACAACTTCGAAAAAGAAAGGCTAAAAAATGACTTAGAATTGAAATATTTTGAATGTCCTTCTTTTGAATATAAAGATTTATTAAATCTAAATCCAAATGATGTGGTTGTTGATATTGGTGCTGGAGTTGGTTTTTTTGAAAGGTATTCTTATCTGAAAAATGCATCTAAAATAATATGTTTTGAACCAGACAAGAATAAATTTGAATTATTAAGATTGAATGCATATAAAGATTCTATACTATTTAATGCAGATGTTATAAATTTTGTTGGAGAATATAATTCAATTAGCACATATTCAATTGATTATTTATTTAAAACTGAAATTATTGATAAAATTGATGTACTTAAAATTGATAGTGAAGGTAAAGAAGAATTAATTCTTCTTGGTATAAATGATAGTAATTTACAGAATATTAATAATATATCAATTAAATGGTATAATTTTCCAGAATTAGATGAAAATAAAAGAAATGATATTGTCAATTCTTATCTTAGAAGAGGATTTAATTGTTTTGTTAATAATGATGTGAATTTCACAAAATTGTATTTTTATAAAAAAAAAGCTAGCACTTTAATTAAAAAGATGTTTATTGATGAAGATGCCACAATTTTAATTGATGAAGATGCCACAAAACAATTGGTTAAAATTAATGACAAAAGATATTTAGAAAATATTAATAATGGTATTATAAAGGTTGATAATAATAGATGGTTAGAAGCCCAGTCGTATGAAAAGAAAATGTGGCTTAATAATTTAAATCTGGTTTCAGATGATAGAAATTATGATCATTTGAATAATTTTGATAATTATTCTTTTTTGAATGACTTTAATAAAAATGATTTATCTATAATAGAATTGGGTTGTGGTCCTTTCACAAATTTAAGATTAATAATTGAAAAGATAAAAGGAACAATCACAGAAATAGATTTATTAGATCCTTTAATTTATAGTTACTTAAATCATCAAAATTGCACATATAAAAATTCAAATCTTCAAAACCATAAAGTAAATTTAATAGAATCAAGCATTGAGGATTATGTTTTTGGAAAAAAATATGATATTGTAGTGATGTTAAACGTTCTTGAGCATTGTATGGATATAGATTTTATATTCAAGAAAATTAAAGTTATTTTAAAAGATGATGGACTTTTTATTTTTGGTGATTGTTGTATAAAAAATGAAATGATTTCTGATTTAATTAATAATCTATATGATACTGGACATCCATTGAGAATAACAGAATCTAAATTAGATTCTTATATAGATGAATATGATGATAAAATTTTTTATAATAAATTAATAGATCAATATGATCAACCTTGGAGAGTAGATAAATATGCTGTGTTGAGAAAATTTAAAAAGAAAGTAATATCTTTTAGTGTATATGGTGATTCACCTAAATATACCATTGGATTATTGAAAAATTTGGAATTAGTTCAATCTATTTATCCAGGTTGGAGTGTTTATGTTTATTATAATAATACAGTTCCAGTAGATATTATTGAAACAGCTAGACAATTTAAGTTTGTTGAATTTTTTGATATGACAAATGAGAATATGCCTGGTATGTTTTGGCGTTTTTTACCAAAAGATGTAGAATTATTTATTTCAAGAGATACTGATTCTAGACTCTCTATGAGAGAAAAAAATGCTGTTGATGAATGGATCAAATCAGGAAAATCACTTCATATTATGAGAGATCATCCTGTTTGGCACAATGTTAAAATGTTTGGTGGTATGTTTGGTTTGATTGTTAAGGAAGACTTAAAGCCAAACATAGAAAAATGGCTGGAAAATAGAGACAGATCATTATTTAATAGAGGAAGTGATTGTGATTTTCTTTTTGAAGAAATTTATGATAAATATTTAATTAATAATGATATAATTGCTCATGATTCTTATTTTAATTTTCCTTTATCACTTCCTTTTCCATCAAAATTAGAAGATTATAGATTTATAGGTGAAATATTTGATGAAAATAATAATAGACAAGAACATTATAAAGATTGGATAGATAAACAAGAATCAACAAATGATTTATGTTTATATATTTATCATCATCTTGGAATGGGAGATCATTTTGCTTGTAATGCAATTGTAAGAAATTATTCTAAATTATATGATAAATTATTTTTATTTGTTAAACCAGCAAATTACGAAAATGTGAAATTCATGTATAAAGATTTGGCAAATATTAAGTATTTAGTTGGTGATGACAATTTTGCTGAAAGTATTATATCTAATAAGAAAAATGCACTTAAGATTAATTGTGTTGGTAAAGAATTAGATTGTAATTTTGATGAATATTTTTACAGAAGTATAAATATGGATTTTGAAAAAATGTGGTCAGACTATTATGTTGAAAGAGATATTAGATCAGAAAAAGCATTATTTGATAAATTTAATCTGGTTGAAAATGAGTATATTTTTATTCAAGAAGATGCTAGTCGAAATTTATTAATGGATAGAAGTAAGTTAAGAACTGATCTTAGAATATTAGAATCTGATATTCAATATAATATATTTGATTATCAATACATTCTGGAAAATGCTAGAGAAATTCATTTAATGGAGTCATCATACAAGTGTTTAGTTGATCATCTAAATATTAAAGGAGTATTGTATTTTCATAAATATATGAGAGATTATCCAAAGTATATTGAGAGTACAATTAGAAATATAAAAATGATAACCTACGAATGATAGACAATGATTTGAAAAAATTGATAGATCAGAAAGTAGAGGTTAAATACAATTTAACTGATGAACATATTTTTCTTGTAACTGCATGGACTGATACATTAGAAAAACAAAGGATGCTAGTTAGATGTATAAAAAAATTGAAAGAGTTTAATATTCAAATATTACTATCAGTAAATTATCCTGTAATAGAAGAAATTCAAAAACTTGTTGACTATTATATTTTTCATAATAAGAATGAAATTTTACCATTTGAAGAATTTGAAAGTGTTGGAATTTATAGTCATAGGCAAACAACGACCTCTTCATATAATGTTATAAATTGGGAAAAATATAATCATCATTACGCAGTACTTTCTAATATTAAAAAATCATTTTTATACTGTGATATAATACATAAGAAAAAAATACATTACGTTGAATTTGATTGTGAAATTGACACAAAACAATATTATCAAACATTTATCAAAGAAATTGAGCATTATGATTTTGTTATTAAACCAACAATATGGTCAATCAGAATTGAAGTTGCACTTAAAATGATAAATGAAATTTCTGATTCTATGTATGATCATTATAAGAAAATACCTTACGATTATCACAATTATTTTAGTGATGGTTTGTCACCTTATGAGTTTAGTTATATTAGAAAATATACTGATAAAATTAAAATATCTTTTTATATTGATAATAATAAAACTTTAAACTTAAATGCTATACATAATGATAGAAATAAAATTTTGAATGGTGTAGAGATTCCGCAAATTCTTCTGGCTGCTCATAATAATAACATTTTTATACATTTTATATCAAAAAAAAGTATTTTACTTGAAATAAAATACAATACAAATAATAAGTTTATAAAAATAAATTCATATGATTTGATAGATATTGGTGAATATATTAAAAATGAGGTTATTATAATAAGATTATTTGGTATAGAGATATTCAGAAGTGTTTTAGATGAAGATATTTCTTCTTTTAGAAGTCGTAACTATATTGAATTTAAAAATAAATGATTAGGATGAGAGATAAGAGGATTTTTATAACTGGTGGAGCAGGATATTTAGGCTCTAACATTATTAAAAGATATTATGATGAAAATGAGATAACTGTATATTCAAGAGATGAAGCCAAGCATTATTATCTAAAAAAAGAATTTCCTAAAGTAAATTGTATTATTGGTGATGTTAGAAATTTTGATTTAATGAAAAGAGCATCTAAAAATCAAGATATTGGAATATTTGCTGCTTCACTTAAACAAATAGGATCTGTTGATCAAAATTATGAAGAATCTGTTAGAGTAATTATAGATGGCGCAATCAATTCTAGAAGATGCGCAGAAGAAAATGAAATGCAATCAGCATGTTTTATATCTTCTGATAAATCAAGATCAGCTACAACTCTTTATGGATCAATGAAATTTGTCGCTGGTGAGTTATTTATTGTTAATTCTGATCAATCATCAACAATGCTATCATCAGCAATTTATGGTAATGTTACAAATTCAACTGGAAGTGTTATTCCATTAATTTGGGATAGTATAAAAAAGAATTATTCTCTAACTCTTTATTCTGATGAAATGACAAGATTTATGTTAGATGTTGAACAAGCTGTTGATGTTATTGAAAATGCATTAAAGGTTAATGGATATAATGTTATACCAAATGTTAAGAGTTTTAAGATTAAAGATTTGTTTGAAATCTATAATGAAAAATTTGGATTAAAATATGAAATTGGTGAGCCAAGGATTTCAGAAAAAATTCATGAAATAATGATAGCAAAAGAAGAATTACCTAGAACTTTTTATAATAAAGAATCTGACTGTTATTATATGCATTATAAAAATATTCAGCAAAATAATATGGCTGGCAAGTTTATACATGATGAATATAATAGTGGTGATTATAATTATTCAAAAGATGAATTGATCGATATTTTAGAGAAAAATAATTATTATAAATGAAAGAATGTTTTTTAATTGGAGCGTATTGTCATACTGAAGAACGTTTGAATGAATTAAAAAGATGTTTAGAGAACTTAAAAAGACACAACTTACCAATTTTGATAAGTTCTCATTATACATTACCAGCAGAGATTATTAAAAGTGTTGATGGATTTGTATATGATCCAGACAATGAAATTCTATATCAAAAAGATTTTGAGAAATTTCAAACAGGCTTTTGGTATTTTTATGAGGATAATAGTATTAGAATAGATAAAGCATTTGATTTTCATCACGATTATGCGTTTTGGACTCAACTTAGGAATGGATTTGCATTGGCAAAGAATAAGGGATTTGATATGGTTCATTTTTTAGATTTTGATGTTGAATTGGATGATGAAACATTTGATGAACTTAGAGAAGGTGTAAAAGGTTATGATTCTTGTTCTTATCCATTGTCAGACTTTATGTATTTGGTTGTGTTTTCTTGTAATCCTGCTATTGGATTAAAAGTTACAGAAAAATTTCCAACATTCCATGATTATTTCTTTAATAAGCCAGGTGAAACTAACTGTGAAAAGGTTTTTCATAGAGGATTGTTGGAAAACAATGCTAAATTAAATTTGATACCAAAGAATTTAGTGGAGAAAACTAATTTTAAGAATTTTACATCAGCTCTAAATTATATAAACAATAATTATTTTATAGATGGTAAAAAATTGATTGCTGGAATTTTTCCATGCTGTCAAAATGATGATCTATATTTGTGGTCAAATATACTTGACAATACAAACAATTTTACAATTTATATTGAATATGATGGTCGTTTTTTCAAAAGAGAAGATAGATTAGTGTCACTAGGAAGAGTAAAAAATAAGTCTGTGAATATTTATGCTGATGGACATCTTTTTTATACTAAGAATATTGAAGATGTTGATTTATTTAAAAGAATGAATATATTAAAAATAAAATGAAAAATATGAAAATAATGATTTTGGGTCATAACGGTTTATTGGGAAATATGGTTTATTTATATTTCAAATCACAAGATTATGAAATTGTTACAACTGATCTAAGATGGCCAACTGAAGAATTTAAAAAATTTGTATATGATCAAAAAGTTGATTTTATTATAAATTGTATTGGTATGATACCACAAAGAAAACCAGATGAATATCTTTATGAACAAATAAATTATCAATTACCTATATTTTTAGATGATTTAGATATAAGAATTGTTCATCCTGATACAGATGAAGGTGATGATACGCCATATGGCTTATCTAAAAGAATGGCTAGAGAAGGAATATATAAAAATACAAAAATATTAAAAACATCAATTATAGGTTTTGAAAACGGAACTAAATTTTCATTTTTAGATTGGTTTCTAAATTCTGAAGGATCAGTTAATGGCTTTACAAATCAATTTTGGAATGGAAATACTACATTAGAATGGGCAAAATGGGCAGAGAGATTGATTCATGAATGGGATTCATTTAAGAAAGTTACAACATTAGCAAATCCTGATTGTTATTCTAAATTTGAAATTTTAACATTTATCAAAGACATATTTAATAAGAATATAGAAATAATACCAGTAGAATCTTCTATTTCTAAAAATAATTGTATGAATGGTGATTTTATAACCAATGATTTGATAAATCAGATTATAGTTATGAAGTACTTTTATAATGAAAAAACCTCTTAAATTAAGAGGTTTTTTCATTATTGGGATCCTGATATATTAATGGATAACTTGGAATATTCCAATCTTCTAATATTTGCCTATTGTAGAATTCTTTTTTCCATTTTTCAAATTCTTTTGATTCATTCGATAAATATCTTACATTTTTTTCTTTAGATTTTGCATATTCAATTTCGCCGTGTGTTGAAGAACCAATATAATTATTAATATCTATAACAAATATTTCGTTTGCTAAATCAATTTTCTTTTTGTGAATTTCATCTAAAATCAATTTTTCATCTACACTTAATGGCTCTTTATCAATATGACCAAACATTGAAACTGATATAACAACATTTCCTTGTAAAGTAAGCCATTTATTGACCATTAAAAATTCATCTTTGTATTTTGTTGATCCACATAGAGTTATTACATTCATATTTTCTAATTTATTTTTTAAGTTAATTTTATTTAACTTTTTTCTTCTGTGTTTTTTAATATCTAAATTTTCAATTGCTTCTGCAAATTGAGATGATACAACTATATAACTTGCTAGTGGCTCTCTTGTTTTTTTAGCTATAATTTCAGTTATATATGACAATCTACAATTGTTAATAAAGTATCTTCTGGTAAAGACTTTATAAGTTTATCTAATTCTTCTGACCAATTTTCTTTTTCATCACTTGACATACCAAACCAACCCATTTCTCCTTTTGCATACCATTGACCATCCTTTAGAAGAGCATAAGATGTGAATTTGGAATGTTTTTCAATATATGATTCTTCAGTTTCATCTTGAGATATACCATACATAAAATATACAGTTTTATCACCTTTTGAAATTTTTTGTTGAGCTTCTTTCCAATTATTTTTAGCATTAGAAATTTGATCTAATTTCATACCTTCAAAATCAATATCACAAAGCCTAATACTATCAACATATCCTTCTGGAGGTTTGTTATCAAAAGCACCAGGTCTACCAACGAATAAATCATCTGGATATTTAGGCTTATCTTTAACTTTGAAAGTTCCGCTCCAACGACCACCTACTGAGTACCAATCCCATTTAGATTTTGGATTTGTCCATCTACCCCAAGATTCTCCATCATCTGCTTTTTGATATCCATGATATTCTTCTGCAAATTCTTCAATTGTTTCGTAATAAGTTTCTGGATAATCATTTTTTACCCTAATAAAATCTTTTTCTAATTCTTCTGTTGACGTTTCTTCAACAAATGTTGCCCTATGATCATTTTTTATTTCTTCTCTGCTCAATGAGCATTCTAATTCACAATATGGCTCAAGTTGTTCTATTACATCTTCGAAGTTATTAGTTACACAAAGTACAGTGAAATGTGACATAATTTTTTTAATTTGGTTTAAAATAAATAGTAAAAAAGATGCTAAAAGTTTAAAAATAACTGTCAAAAGAGGAAACTGACTTTCTATTTTTTATATATAGTATAAAATAAAACTATAAATATGAAATGGGAAAGATGGTCAAAAGAAGAAGAATTAAAGTTAATAGAAATCTATTCTAATGAGAAAAATGATATTATTGCTAAAATTTTAGACAAAGAACAGGATCAAATAGAACGAAAGGCTTATTCTCTAAAATTAAAAAAATCTAGAAATCAAATAAGTAAAAATATAGCAAATAGAAATAAAATTGCTGGCAGAGATTTAAGTTATGAAAATTTAAAAGAAATTGCTATAAAATATAAAACAAGAGGAGAGTTCCAAAGATTAGATGGAAGCGCATATACAACAGCTAGAATTTCAGGATATTTGAATGATATTTGTAGTCATATGATTACAAGTAGTTATTCTATTCCACAATTAACTTTATTTTGTATAATAAAAAAATTATTTATTAATGATACTATAACTTATAATGACAACTCTGTTATTAAACCTTATGAATTGGATATTTATATTAAAGAGTATAATATTGGATTTGAATATGATGGTAAATTGTGGCATCTAAATAATGAATTAGATATTGTTAAAACTGAATTATGTAAATCTAAAAACATTACATTAATAAGATTAAAAGAAAATAATAGAAAGTATATTCAAGATGTAAAAAATCAATTAATTGAAAGTTTAGAAATAATAAATGAGAGATGTAATAAAAATTTAATTAAAAATGAAATATTAAATATTGATGATAATTATATTAATGAATTTGTTAATAATGAAATAATTGACGAAGTAAAAATAATAGAAATTGTAAGCAAATATGATAATTACCATGATTTTAAAATTAATGAATTATCATTATATCAAAAATTAATTAAAAGAGGATTAATAAAAAAATATACTTCAGATTTGAAAAGTGATAGGAATTATTGGGCAGAAGAAAAAATTTTGATTGAAGTTAAAAAATATCAAACTTTGAAAGATTTTATAGAAAAATCTACAAGTTGCTATCATTATATTATGAGAAATAATTTATCATATTTAATTAAAGATTTACATAGAACGTCAAAATTCTCTATTTCTGATATTATATCAGAAATAGAGAAATATGAATATTTAAAAGATTTTAGAGAAAACTCATCTAAACATTATTTTTATGTTAAAAAAAATAAATTATATAATTTGACAGAAAAATTAAAAAGATTAAAGTAAATCACTTGCTATTGTTGCTAATTCTGATCTTTCACCTTTTTCTAGTGTTACATGTGCATAAATTTGTTGGTTTTTCATTTTATCTATTAAATGTGATAAACCATTACTTTGCGCATCTAGATAAGGTGTGTCAATTTGAGATATACAGCCAGTAAATATAATTTTGGTACCTTCACCTGCTCTGGTTACTATAGTTTTAATTTCTAACGGTGTTAAATTTTGTGATTCATCAATTATGAATAGAACATTAGAAATACTACGTCCACGGATATAAGCTAAAGGTGTAATAATAACCTTTTCTTCTTTTATACAATCTGCTATAAATTTATATTCTTTATCTGACTCTTTATATTGATTTTGAATAAATTTAATATTGTCGAAAAACCCGTCCATATATACTAGTAGCTTAGAATTTAAATCCCCAGGCAAAAAACCTAAATCCTTACCATTCAGTGGTATAGTAGGTCTAGTGAGATAAATTTGTTTAAATTCTTTCTTTTGATGTAATGCGCCAGCCAGTGCTAATAATGTTTTACCAGTACCAGCTACACCTTGTAATGAAACTAATTTTACGTCTGGATTCAAAAGTGCGTGTAACGCGAACACTTGCTCAGAATTTCGTGGAGTTATTTTATAACAAGTTTGCTTATCTATTTTTTCAACTTTTTGTTCTTTTGAATTAAAATAGGCTAAAACTGAAGATTTATCGTTTCTAACAATTAAATACATATTATTTTTAGTATCTATAAGTCCTAGTTCTTCTGGCGTACAAAAACCGTATTGATATATTTTATCAATTAATGATATGTCGACATTTTCAATTGTCATTTTACCAGTAAATAATTTTGAAGTGTCTTCAATTTTGCCAGTTAAATAATCATCTGAATTTATATTTAAAGACTTTGCCTTTAGTCTAAGATTAATATCTTTTGTTACCAAAGTTATTTTTTTATCAGTGTATTCTTCTGCTAAAGATAACGCTGCATTTAAAATGTGATGATCTGGTTTATTGGATTGAAAAACTTTAACTGAATCTGTTTCTGTTTGAACCGATGGCATTATAACTTTGAACCTACCTTTACTTTTATTAATAGAAATCCAATCTGTTAATGTGTTCTTTTTTGATAGTTTGTCAATTTCTCTAATAAATTCTCTTGCTTCATAATTGATTGTGTCATTTCCTTTTTTGAATTCATCTAATTCTTCAAAAACTGTAATTGGAATTGCTACATCATTTTCTTCAAAATTGTAAATTGCTTTATGGTCATAAAGTATTACAGATGTGTCTATTACAAAAATTTTGTTGCTTTTTTGTTTGGTCATTCAATATTTATTATTTTTTTGGGTATTTTAAAATAGTTTAAATAAGTTTGCATCTAATTCACCATCACATTCATCTTCTAGACCAAAAAAATCTTCTTTTTTTGGTTTTTTCATATTAGATTCAAGTTTTGTGACTCTTCTTTTTTTAAGAAGTTTGGTTTGATTAAGACAAGATTCAAGTTTTTTTTGTTCTGAACTTAATTGATGAAATTCTGATTTTAGTAATTCTAATTTCGACTCATATTCTTTTATATGAGAATGAAAATCATCTACTTTATCATCATCTACACATTCAGCATCTTCTAATAATTTCAGAACTTTTTTGTGACTATTTTCAAAATATTCATATAATTTTTCAAGTTCATTTTTGAAATTCATTATGTCATTGTAATCAACTTTTGCTTTCATTTTTTATTTTGTGTTTTCGTTCATATATTTTATACGTAACATCATATTCATTTTTTTCATCTTTGTTTCTAAATTCTTCATCAATTAATTTCCAACTTCTCATGTCTAATTTAGGAAATGATGTATCACCGTCAATATTGGTATGAACTACTGTTAGATACACTTTATCTGTGTAATCTAAAAAAAGGCGGTAGACCATTCCACCGCCAATAATAAATGTTTCATCTGTCTTTGTTTGCCTAGCTTTCAATAGTGCTTCACAAACACTACCAGAGGTAATAATATCTGGTGCTGTGAAATTTGGATCATCAGATAAGACTATGTTTGTTCTGTTTGGAAGTGCGCCTTTTGGTAAAGATTCAAATGTTTTTTGACCCATTATAACTGGCTTGCTGTCAGTTATTTTCTTAAATCTTTTTAGATCATCACTTAATTTCCAGAGTAGTTTGTTGTTTTTGCCAATCATCCAATTTTCTGAAACTGATACAATTATACTAATTTCCATAATATGAGTGTTTTCTTTACTTATATGGTTTTTAGTTAAAAGTTTAAAATAAAAAAAGCCTTTTAAGAGGCTTTTTTTGTAACTTTTATACTTGCTAAAAATTTTAGAAAGTCTTTAAATTCTAAACTACAAAAATCATAATCACAATTATTTGGAATTAAAATATGACTAAATATATCATTATATTCTTCTAACCAACGATCTACATTCCATTCATACATCATATAATGTTGTGCTTCTAAATGAAAATCCTGTACTTCAGGCTCTGTAACTTTGAAATTTTTGATAGTATATTCATTTTTTGAATACTTATCTAATATTAAATTGAAATATTCTTCTAATGTCATTTTACTGTATCTTCAATTTTTTGTATTTCTTCTTTTGTCAAGTTGAAATATTTATAAAGTTCTTCATCAGTCCAAGATTTAGATAAATCCACCTTTGGTATGTTTTTTAACACTGTACCATGATAAAACCCAGAAAACTTAGTTTTATTTAAAACATATTTATAAGGTTTACTATTTAAAATTTCTATCACTCTTTTTGCAATAAATTCATTATCAACATTTAGATAAAATGTGTGCTGTGAAGTGTTACAATTATTATCAAATTGTGGATTAAGATAGCCACTATCACTTAACATAACTTTATAGTTATCAAAATCTTCTGTTTTAATGGATGAAAAAATAATCTTACTAGCATGATAAAGTTTATATTTAAATATATTATCCTGTTTATCAGAAATATATTCTTTTTTATTAGTTTTATGCAATTTACTGTTAGAAACAAAATTAAAACATTCAGAATTATTAAAAAATTTATTAAAAATATTAAAATCAACAATATCAGAAGATGATGGATAAATCTTCATATCATGAAGATTTATCGTACCATTATTTATAATGGTTTCACCAAAATAATCTTTCTCCCATAAATAATGGCAAGCATTTGTTGATGCATATTCAAATGGAGATTTTTCAAATATTTTTAATTTTCTAAAGCCACCAGATTCAAATAATGATTTGCTTATTTTATGATCTGGTGAAAAAAAACTTGGTGGGTTAATAAATAAAATAGAATCTGAAATTTTAATTGATTTTGTTATAAATTTAGACCATAGATTATTATCACCGCCTTTACCACCACCTTTACTTCTATCATTATTATCAAGTTCTTGATATGGCGGATTACTTACAACTTCAAATTTTTGAGATGTCCAATTTGTACTTTGTGATTTCCACTCTTCACTTTTTTTATCAAATTCTTCCGTTAAATAAGAACCAGTAAAATATTTTAAATTTAATTTATGTTCAGGATCAAATATTTCACGATAAATAAACATATTCTTTGATTGAATATCACAAACATGAATTATTTCTTGCATAATCCAAGCATACCTTTCTTCTTCGTCTAATATTTTTTCGCTTAAACCTTTAGTTTCCCACCCATCTGGATGTTTAAACCCGTACATGTATCTAAACACTAATACCACAATAAAATTACCTATGCCATTAGCAGGCTCTAATATTTTTTTATCTAAATCTTCCCAAAATTCTTTTGATTTAGAATTCAACATATCTTCAATTAAATCAAAAGGAGTAAACACTTCACCCTTTAACTTTTTCTCAACATTACTAACACCAATATAACTTTTAACTAATTCAAATGTTTCTTTTAAATTCCGCACTCTCTCACCAATTGTTTTATGTCTGGAGACTAATCTTTTAAATCTATCATTAAATATCAGAATTCTATTATCTGTAGAAGATTTATTGAATGCACCAGTTTTTGTATAAATATCTTTTATTACTTGATATTTAACCTCATTACTTATATATAATTTTTTTTGAATATTGTTTTGTTTTTCCATCCATGAATCTAATTTATCTATTAAAATAAACTTATCTGGCTTTTTAGATGTAATACTAAATAATGATGATTCATTTTCATTTGAATCACTATTCCAATGTAAATAAGAATTTAATGTTCTTTCAGGAGTTTTTGCATTTTTAGCATCAATTAAGTTTAACTCCTTAATTTTTTTCCATATTTCTATAGCTGATAAAGGTTTATCAGACTCTTTCAATATTGCTAAAGCAGCTTCAGTATATTCCATTTCTATAAATTTAATAGTACAAAGATAAGGAATTTATTTTAATTAATCAACAAATCTTTCATGAATTGCTCTCTTTTATCTTTATTATTATCAAGTTCTTCGAAAATACTGTCTAAATTATCTTGGCTAAATTCAGTTGATAAACTAAGCAAAGGAATTCTTTCTCTTAAATAATCAAGGTTTTTCATGAGTTTTTCAAATTCCTGTTGATATTCATCTGTTTGACGAATCTCTTTTTCCCTTTCTTCTTTCTTCTTTTTCTGTTCTTTTTTTCCAGCGTCAGGTTGACTATCATCCAATTTTTTTCTTTCTGTTGGCATAACACCAGATTCTAATTCACCCAACTTCATAATTTCTTCTTTAGCCTTCATAATATCAGATTCATCACCAAATATAGATTTAGGAAAGAAATTATTATTAATACCAGATTCATCAACAACTCTTTTCTTAAATTCTTCAAAGTCTATTTTCTTTAATTCCGTTCCAAATGTTTCAAAAATTGGTGCGCAATCTAAATATTTTTTAATCTCAGTATTAATATCATATTTTGTAAAAGATGAATTACTTTCAATATAAGAATGAAGAATATTATATGCTCTACCAGGATTTAAATCAATTGCATAACATACATCTTTACCATCAAGAGGTGATTGACAACGATAAGAAGCTTGAATGTAATCATCAATACTCTTCCAATCATTCATAAAAACAACCATATCACAATATTTTAATGTGATACCAGTTGTTAATTGCTTATTCGCTATAATAATAACTTTTTTGCCATTTTTAGGAATAAACTCATTCTTGATTTTTCTAAGTAATGTAGAACTAGAATTTATTTCGCTATTAGTAAAATACACATCATATACATCACCAACCAAATCTTTTAATATATCAGCAATATATTTTTGACAAGAATTATTATCAACAAATAATAATATAGATTCACATTTATCAATAATTGTGCGTCTATCAGATTGTCTATTAAATTGTCCTTTACAAAAAAACCAATTAAATAATGAAATATGATCATTATAATACATCAATTTGTTGTTTTTTTCATCTACTGCTGAAAATTTACCGAAGGAAAATCCTTCTTCAGTATTAAAATATTCCATTGTCTTTTTAACATTTTCATCAATATTAAAAAGACAATGATTAATTTTAGGCATTTTATATTTGCCTGGATATTTTATACAATAATCATTTTCTTCAGCAAGAGTGTACCTATGTGTATTATCTAATGTAAAAGTACCTCTTAATAAATTTTTTGTAGGTGTGGCTGATAAACCAAGAAATTTCTTATACTTTAAACCATTTAATAATTCATCAGTTTTTGGTGTTTCTTTACCCTTGTGTATTTCATCAAAAATAATTAAATCCCAAACAATTTTTTGTAATTCAGAAAACTTATTTTTCTTAAGCCCGTCTAATATTTCTTGGTCACTTAAATTTTTATCTTCACCTTTAGCATCTTGTAAAGACGTCATAACAAAATTTGGTTTTTCTAAATCTAAAATAACTTTTTTGCCATTTAGTTTGCGAACATTTACAATGTTATAATTGTGATTTCTTAATCCTTGAAATTCATTTTCCCATTGACCATTCAAAATTGGAAATTGAGTAAGTAGTAATACATTTTGTGGTCTCTGTTCTATCATATAATCATATGCAATAAAACTCTTACCGCTTCTTGGTTTATGATTTAATAAAACAGAGTCATATGTTAAAAACTTATGTAAAATAAAATCTCTAGCTACAACTTGATGTGGCAATAAAGTTAAATTTTTCTTGAACAAATCTACATTTGTAATATTAGAAATTATTCTTCTAATTAAATCAGAACTTAATTGCTCGCCTTTAGAAACAATTCCAGGTCTATCTACTTTAGAAAAACCAGCAAAAACTTCTGTCGTTGATACAATTTTTTCATTACCTTCTTCATAAAAACTAGACCTTTTGATATGCTCATATCCAAAATTTTCTAATGTTGCGTGAACTCTATCTTCAACTATATAACAATCTAAATTTACTTCATCACAATCATATGTATCTTCAAATTTTACACCTACAGATGCTTTACTACCTCTTAAATGATGTTCTTTAAACCTCCTACTTACATCATTAGTCAATCCAAGCCCCATTTTTTTTGTTCCATTGTGCATTAATTCTGCACCATCACTATTGATTTCTGTAGTTGTGTAAATATACCCGTTTAAGCTCATATTTTAATTTTTTAAGTGATACAAAGATAAGCAATTTATATGTTATAAACAAGAAAAAGGTGAAGTTAATTTCACCTTTTTCTTTTTAATCTTCTTTGAAATACATTAATACTATCATTTCAGGTAAATGAAATGAATCTTTAAAAGATTCGTGAATAAGAGGTCTGTGAGTTTCACCTTCTTCATACTTAAATAAATAATCAGATGGCATACCTGATGCTGGATAAGTTATAATTCTTTCTAATTTAACTCTTGATGTTCTACCATCACCAAAAGTAAGTGTACCTGGTGTTCCTTCTTTCATGTTATTGATATTTGTTAATAATAGTTTCTCTATTTGAAAATCCACGACTCCTAGGTGAAAGAATTACAATCGGTGCACCTTGAGCCGCTTTGAAAACTGAAATTCTACTTTTTCTTAAAGTGAAATCTACTTCATTTGTAAATTGCTCAAGAGTATATTTTGTATAAATATCTTTTGGAAAGAAATCTTCAGTTAATTTTTTATTTTCAAAGTCTGTGATAAGTTGACTTTTTGTTTTTCTTGCACGAATAACTTCTGCACATAAACCAGATTGAATATAATAATCAATAGGATCATATTTACTATCTGGCAATTCTGCAGCTGGAATAATTCTACCATTGAACAAATCTTCTGGAATAGCATCTTTAACCTTAGATATTTTCAAGTCAAAACATCTTTTGTTGATGTGTTTGCAAAGTTCAAAGAGTTCAAGTTTTGTTAAGTCACCAATAGGTGAGTGAACACCAATAGAACCAACATCGTGAAATGATGCCCAACCTAAAACAATTTCTGTGTGGTTACCACAAGCAACAATACCAGACTTGAAACGGTGACAAGCGGCTAAACCTTGAACAGTTCTTAAAACAGCTTGAATAGTTGCTTGTCCAGTTTTATTTAATTCTGAACCAAAATTTTCAGTGTCTTTTTTATTAAATACTTGATAAATTTCTTCTAATTCATTTGTGTGAATTTCTACACCGAAATTTGTAGCTAATTGATGAACAATTGGCAAACTGTCACTATTTAAAGATGTTGGATTGGTAATGAATACACAATTCTCTTTACCCATAGAAAGAACAGATAATGCCATACCAATTGCACTATCAACACCACCACTAATGTGTACTTGAGCATTAGGAATACCTAACAATTTGAATAATTCTTTTTGTTCAAAACAAATGGCATCAATTATTTCTTCATACTTATTAAAAGTGTTTGTGGTTAATTCTGAAACTCTTAATTCGTATTTATTTGATTTTGAATCATTGAAAAGTCTGATGATTGAAGATTCTTCTTCAAATCTTTTCATTTGAGTAGTCTTATTTCCTTTATTATCAAATACCATTGATGAACCATCAAAAATAATAATATTTTTAACAATGTCACCAACACCAATAGCATTCAGTGTTAGAATTGGTACATTTAAGTCTTTTGATAATTTTGAAAATATTTTTGTGCGTAATTCTTGTTTGTTGTAATAAAAATATGATTGATTGATAGAAATAAGGATTTCAGCACCCATATTCACCATTTCTTTCGGTACATTACGTTTGTGATTAATATACCATGAATCTTCACAAATTGGCACACCAATTGTTACTTCTTCTTCATTTATAAGTAACTTAAAAACTTTTGTTTTCTTACCTGGTTTGAAGTATTTTTTATCTTCGTGATGATCAGCATTTGCAAGTAATTGTTTATCATATCTTTGAACACGATTTTTATTAATTACAGCTACACTATTTTTTAGTGAAGGAAATCCGTCTGTTTTTGTACCATGATAACTGATATATCCAACAATAACACATTTATTATAAGGAACAATTCTCATTAGATCCCTAACACAATTTTCTTGTTCAAGAATAAAATCTGTATTGTCCCATAGTGCGCCAACACAATATCCAGTAAATGCGGTCTCTGGGAATACAACTATATCAGAACCTTCTGAGAATGCTTTATGAGTTTTTTCTAAAATATTTTTGAAGTTTCCTTTAATGTCACCAGAGACTGTGTTAATTTGATTGAGTGATATTTTCATATTTTATTTAATATTTTATGATACAAATATAAGGAATAATTTTTGATAAAAAATAAAAAATGACATTTTTTTATTAATATATAGATTAAATATTTTAAATGTTATTGCAAAAAAGAGGAAATAAAATTTAATATATACTAAAAAGAAAAAATAATTATTTAAAGATGATAAAGAATAAGAATCTTATGAGTATGGATGATTTCAAAGGAAAGAAATCTACTAAAATTGAAGCTCCCGTTAATGAAATGGTTGATGCTATTGATGATTTTTATCGTGTTAGTGTTGACGTCGATCTTCCAAAATCTTTAGTTAGCTCTTTTATTAAGAAAGTTAAAGAAAGTACTGGTAAAGATTTGCGTGCAGATATGGGTGAAAAGAGATTAGCAGAAAGATTAGTTCAGTGGGCAAATGAAAACTATTTGAATATTGAAAATCTTCCAGTTGAAATTGTAACTGGTACAGATAAGGGTCCTGTTCAACCACAAGCACAAGTCCAAGGTCAAAGCCAAGAAGAATTCCCAGAAGATGGTCAAGTTCAAGCTCAGGCTCAAACGCAAGTACAACCTGCTGGACAAACACAACCTGTTCAAAATACCCAGGCTCAAAAACCTGCAGTTCAAGTACAAGGACAACAACAAGCTCAAACAGCAGCTGCACAAGTACCTGCACAAGAAATTTAATACATCAGGAACAAGTGGAACATCGTTTAAAAAATCTCGCAATTTGCGAGATTTTTTATTTTAAAAATGACTTTTAATTATTAATATATAAATAAAAATAAAATAAGCATATGGCTATTAAAAGATATACAGATTTCGAACATTCTGATGATAAAACAACATATTCTAATGATTCTTCTAAAATTACAGCAGAAGTTAAATCTATTATTATAGATAAACCAATACAAATACCTCTTAAAGAAGAGGTTCTATTGTCCCCAAAAGATAATACAAATGTAAATATTGAGATTTTAGAAGATAAAATTATCAAATTTAATGGTGGTCATATTAAAGATATTTTAGAAACAATAAAAAATAAATATTCTGATACAGACTATTATATTAGAAAAAAAGATAACGAATTACATGTTGTTAAATATAATGAAAGTTTAAAATTAAATATCAATGAATTTGTTAATACTTTATTGAAATTCTATTCTTCAAAAATGGATTCTAATAAAATTACAGATGGTATAAAAGTTAAAGGAAATAATAATTTCTCTATTATTGAAAATATGAGACCACAATATACTACAAAGTTTGTTGATGATTTGACAAAATTGCTTGCAAAGAAAAATAAAGAGTAACAATGATTTTAGATAAAGAAATTGAAGTTACAATAATAAATCATAATTTTCATCATTATAAAAATTTAGGATATGATGTTAAATGTAAACAAAAAATTATGGTTAAACCAGAAGAATTGTCTGCTGGCTCTCATTATATTGTAAATTGTTCTTGCGATGAATGCGGAAATAAAACAAATATTAGATATCAAGATTATTTGATTGTCTTTAATAAAAATAATAAATATGTTTGTCAGAAATGTAGGGATTCTAATTTTTTGAATTATAATACTACTAAAAAAGATTTAATGAAAAAAAATAGATTATCTGCAACTAAAGAAAAATATGGCGTTGATAATGTTTTTCAATTGGAATTCGTTAAAGATAAAATGAAAGAAACTTGTTTATCAAAATACGGATTTGAGCATTATCATCAAAATGAGCAAGTTAAAGAAAAAGAGAAGCAATCAAGAATAAAAAAAGGTACACAAATACCAGATGATAAGTTAACTGATTTTGAATTGTATAGAAAAAAAGTGCGAAATTATACTCATAAATATAAAAAGATTCTTTATAATAATTGGAATGGTTTAGATTTTTACGATAATGAAAATATTATAGAATACAAAAAGTTACATTATAATAATGACTTTTATCCTCATGTAGATCATAAAGTTTCAATTTTTGAAGGATTTAAAAATAAAATTGATCCATCTATAATAGGTAATATAGATAATTTGTGTATAACAAAAAGAATCAATAATTTGTCAAAAAATATTTATTCTATTCCAAAAAGATTAAAAATAAAAGAAAATAAATGAAGATAAAATTTACAGAATTTTTATTGGAGTCTGCGCCAAGACTTCCAAAAGATGAGGATTACTGGATAAAAAGAGGAAAATCAGGAAAAAATGTATGCCTAATATTTCACGATGATCTTGATGGTATAACTTCGGCAATAATAATGAAAAATTATCTTAAACACCAAGGATTTGATATCGTTAAATATGGTATAATCAATTATCAAGAAGGATGGACTGGATTTAGAATAGATTCAAGTTTAATCACTATTGCACTTGATTTCGCTGAGGATATACCAGGTTGCGACCTTTACATAGACCATCACGGAAAATTTACAGAAGAAGCCCGTTTGACACAGAAGAGAGGTAGTGTAAAAACACCAACTGGTTCTGCAGCTGAAGGTATTGCTCAACAGTTAGGAGTTCCATTTTCAAATGACACTAAAGATTGGATTGATATGATTGATTCAGCAAAATATTCAGATTATGATATTGACATTAGAGGTATTTTAGATTTTGATTTAAAATTAATTGCTCAAAGTCCAAAATCAAAATTGAAATTTGCCGCAGCTATGAATCAATTGTTAAAGAGATCAGATCATAAAACTTTTATTGAAGTAGTTAATTCTTGTGATCAACCATCAATTTACAATATTTATCGTTTATTTAAGTTGTTTTATCCTAAGAACAATCCTAATTTTAGAACAGGAGTTGAGCCAGAATTTGTTAGTGATGCAAGAGTAAGACTTGGAACAATGCAAAATAAAACAAGAGGTGCTGGTCGTGTAGATCAAGGATTTGATGAAGATGGTAAAAAAATTGTATTTACTCAATGGGAAGATTTTTGGAATGCATTTGCACAAAAATTACCTTATGTTGATGTAGATGAAAATGGTAATTCACTTCCAGAAGATCCAACTAATGCAAAATGGCAGTTAAAACCAGGAGTTTATCAAATTATTGGCAATTTAATGTATGTACCATCAGGAACTTGGGCAAATGCATTAAGAGCAAAGGCAATTTTTAATCAAGATATTGATGCTGGTATTATACCAGATGATGCTAAAATGAATTTTGTTTTATTACAATATGGTAATACTTTACAAATTGCTGACTTAAGAACAAAGATAAAAAATATGCCAGTTGAAGATTTGCCTAAAGATAAAAATGGTAAACCAATTGATGATTTAGGAAAATATTGTGAAGGTTTAGTTAAAAACTTTGAAACATATTTAGATTATCAAGATGAAAGGACAGTATCTGGAGGTCACTATGGTATTGGTTCAATTTCAAATATTTTTGGTAAATGTCACAAAAAACCATATGAAAATGTTAAATTTTTAGATTTATTTAAGAATAAGATTATTAATGATATATCTGGTGTAAAATGGGGATTATTGATGCCTTGGAATGAGGATGAAGATAAAAAACACGTTGTTAAGCCAGAAGAAGTTAATAAAAAATTGATAGACATTGAAAATGTTAGAAGTGAAGAAAGCGCGCAAGAGGAAAAGAAAGAAAGAAAGATTTTAAAGAAATATGTACATGGTGAAGAGACTGATTATAAATTCAAAGATAGTACTTTAAGAAGAATAGCTGAAATTTATGATGAAACTAAATTTGATGATATTAAGAATGATACAGTTATACCTAGTGATTTAAATGGTGAAACTGGTCCTCAGCAATTTAAGGGTATTAAACCAATTGAAGATACAGAATTGTTCAAAAAAATTGTTAAAAAATTCCCAGAATTGGATATTTTTAATGATGTTGTAACAGAAGAAGTAAAATCTGATAGAAAAGAGTTCAAAAGAATATTCAGAATTATGTTTGATTTATTAGATATTGATCCTGATAAGAAAAGAGAATATACGAAACCTTTTAAGAAAAGAGCTAAAACCTAAATAAAAAAAGAGTCCAAACTTTAAGTTTGGACTCTTTTTATTTTTTTGACCCTTTCATTATTTTGTCAATAGATTTATTAATATCCCTATCTGTAATTCTATAATCTTTTAATTTATCATGGTTCTCATTTTCACCTACATTAATTTCCTTAAGTTCACTTTTTAGATCCTTGAAAAAATCTTTCATTGTTTTTTGAAGTTTATATAACATATTAATACCTTCTTTCATTTCTCTTTGAAATAATGAAACTGCTGTAAATAATTCAGCATCAACACTTCCATTATCAATTTGTCTCATTAAATTTATTAGACCTCTTTTTGAGCAAGATATTGAAAATTTAAGATCAGAAAGAGCAAGTGCATCATTTGTTATAATGTTATTGATATTTTTATTACTCATAGTTTGTTCATCTAAATAAAGATTTGCTAAACATTCTAGTGTTTCTTTTGATTCTTCCCTTATTATTTCTAAATCTTTTTCGTAGTCATGCATTTCAATTTTTAGATTGAAATCCATATCATCTTTATCTGGAAAGAAGTCAGAAGGATTGAAATCAAGTTCTTCTTGAGTTTCTTCTATTTCAGTTTTAAGTTTATCTATATTTTCTTGGAATAATTCTCTATAATCAGCAGGTTTTGCTTTTTCATTTGCCATAAAATAATATTTGTTTTTTAATATATATAAAAAAATAATAGTCACATTGAAGTATATAAAAACGTTTGAAGATTCATTCTATAATGATGATAAAAAACTATATCCTTTTGAAATATTGACACCTTTTATTAATTGGTTTGGAAATGTGAATAGAGACATAATGAAAAAAGAAGGCTGGATTATATCTTATTCTGATTTTGATTCAAGTAATTTTAGTTTACCAAAATTTAATTTTAATAAAGTAAGCGGATATTGGCAAGTTCAAAGAAATGATGATGATGATATTATTGAAGATGATATAGCTGCTGAAAAATTGGCAAAAGAACATGGTTTGCTAATGGATGACGAAGGAGTTGTTATAGGATATAATGACATATCATTTATAGATTATCCAGAAGAATTAGAAAAATATGAAAATATTAATAAATATAATTTTTAAAAAATAATAACACAATATGGTATTAAAGAAATACGAAAATTTTATTTCATCTATAGATGAAGTACTTGAAAATGGAATTGTTGTAGAATCAACTATTCAAAATCCAAATTTGTCTATTGTTATGCCAGGTGGCTGTAATGGTAAATGTGATTTTTGTTTTTGGAAAAAATCAAAGCCTTGTGATAATTATTTAGAAAAGTTGAATGATATAATGTATTCTTTGCCATCACAATTTTATCAGTTAAGTATTACTGGAGGTGAACCAACTTTAAGCCCATATTTAGAAAATGTATTAAATCTTATTGATAGGAATATTTTTACTCATACTGTTCTTACATCAAATGGCTCTAAATTATTAGAATCTATATCAATGTTAGAAGGTAAAATTGATCATGTTAATATTTCTAGACATCATTTTGAAGATAGTATTAATGATTCTATTTTCAAAGCTAAAATGCTTACAAAAGAAGAGTTAAAAAATGTTTCTGATGAATTGAATAAGATTGGTATTGATGTTACTTTTAGTGCTGTGTTGAGTGAAAATTTGAATACAAAATCTGACATAGAAAAATATATTCAATTTGCTAAGGAGTGTGGTGCTTCACAAGTATTTTTTAGAAAACAACATGGAACTTTAGATCCAACAGAGGTTGAAAAAACTTATGAAGGTTATAAATCTAGTGAGTATAGTTGTCCTGTTTGTAGAACTAAAGTTCAAAAAATTAATGGTATAAATGTGGCATGGAAAGCATCTTTAGAAGAACCATCAAAAGAATTAGGTACAATATATGAATTGGTAGTTAATGAAAATGCTGAAGTTACCAAGGATTGGGAAGGTAAATTGAAAGTTGATTATAATAATATTAATGAATCTTATGAATATGTAACAGAATCTTTTATTGTAGAAGGTTGTGGTGGTGGTAGTAGCAGTTGTGGTGGATCATCATCTTCAAGTACTCCAAGAGAGGTTATATATCATTTGAGAAGTGAAGATGGTGATATGACAATTAATGTTAGAGATAAGAAAATATTAAAGAGTTTAATAAAAATGTTTAGTTTTAATAAACTTAGTAAATCTGTTTATGAATTTAATATTTCTGATGTTAAAGATATTTTAGATGCAATTGAGACTCTAAAAATCACAACTAAATTTAATATATGATAACAAAATTCAAATTATTTGAAAAATTAGAAATAGACGATAATACAATTAGAGTGGAATGCGAGGAAAGAGGATGGTATATTGATTTTTATTTTGATAAAATAGGTCGAAAATTGATATATGTAGATAATAAATGGAATATTAAGATACCTGATTGGTATGGTTTTGTGATAAATAAAGATACTATTAGATTCTGGGCTGATAAGTATGATTCAAGAAGTAAGACATTTTATTTACTTGCTAATACAACACAAAAATACAACATATAATATTTAATATATAGTGAAAAATAAGTAACAGTATGGAATACAATGATCAAGAATATTTAAATTTATTCAAACAAGTAAAAGAACAAAGACCAGAAAATTCTTTTAATGGTCAAATGATAAAAGAAACACCTGACTATAATAATTTCAATTCTTTTAATAGTCCTAGAGTAAAGGAAACACCAGATTATAATAATTATTATAATAGTCCTATGATAAAAGAAACACCAGATTACTCTGGTTATGAAGGCTTTAGAAATCAACCAAATTTAAATGAAGTTAGAAGACAAAATTATTCTATGGATTTTAATATTAGTGAGTTTAATATTGAAACTAGAATAAATGGTGAAAATATAAATGAAGTTAGACGACAAGATAAGGAAGATAGATTAAATGAAGTTAAAGAACATCTTCGTCAACAAAGACTTAATGAAGTTAAAGAAACACAAGAAAGACAAAATTTGAATGAAGTTGTTAATTTTAATGATGTTGATTATGTGACAATAGAAATGTTTGAGAAAGCAAGATATAATTCAATGATGCAAGTTGCAAAGAGAATTTTACCAAAATGAAAAATTTAAGATTATTTGAAGATTTTGATAAAAAGTACGTAGTTATTGGCAAATGGATAGATCCTGATGAGAATGATGGTAAAGAACAATGGGATATTTTATCTAGAGAGCCTGTAACATACGATGAAGCAGTTATAATCAAAAGAAAGTCTCGTCAAGCTTGGACAAATGATGGTCCTGAGTATATTGATCATAATGAGTATATTTTAACTTTGGATGAATATCAAAAAATGTTAAATGAAGATCCAGAATACCAAAAAGAATTATTAAAAAAATATAATTTATGAAAATGTTAAAAAACCATATTTTTTTATTTATATATACTTATACAAGAAAAGAAAATAGTATAAGTGAAAATAATTAAATATACATATAAATTTAAATTAGAACCGACAAATGATCAAAAGGTACTATTAAGCAAGCACTTTGGCTCTGCTAGGTGGACTTATAATTATTTTTTAAATCAACGTAAGGAAGAATATTTAAATAATAAAAAATCAATAACTTATAATAAACAATCAGAATACTTGACACAATTAAAGAAAAATGAGGAAACAGAATGGCTAAAAGAAATAAATAGTCAATCACTTCAATATTCATTAAAATGCTTAGATTCTGCTTATCAAGGATTTTTCACAGGGAAATCAAAATTTCCAAAATTTAAATCAAAACGAAATAAAAATTCATTTACTATACCACAATATGTTAAATATAAAAGAAATAAACTTATAGTGCCAAAATTTCAAGAAGGTATTGAGATGATAATGGAAAGAAAAATTAAAGGTATTATAAAACATTGCGTTATAAGTAAAACTACTACTGGAAAATATTTTGTATCAATTTTAACAGAGCAAGAATATATTCCTGTTAATAAAACAAATAAATCAATTGGAATAGATTTAGGAATAAAAGACTTTTTAGTGTTATCTGATGGAACGAAAATCAAGAACCATAGATTTACAAAACACTATGAAAGAGTTTTAACTTTAAATCAAAAATATCTATCAAGGAAAACAAAAGGATCAAATCGTTATGAAAAACAAAGATTAAAAGTTGCCAGAATTCACGAAAAAATCACGAATTCTAGAATGGATTTAATTCATAAAATAACCAATATTTTAATTCATAATTTTGACATAATCTATTTAGAAGATTTGAATATTAAAGGAATGTCTAAAAGGTGCAAACCAAAACAAGATGAAAATAGTAAATACATTACAAATAGGCAATTAGCAAAATCTGGATTAAATAAATCTATACTAGACGTTGCTTGGGGAACTTTTATTGATGTTTTGGAATATAAGTCATTTTGGAATGATAAACAAGTCATTCATATAGATAGGTTTTTTCCTTCAAGTAAAGCATGTTCTAAATGTGGTTGGATTAATAATAATTTAACCTTAAAAAATAGGAATTGGATTTGCCCTAAATGTGGTGGAAAACATGATAGAGATGTTAATGCAGCAATCAATATCCTTAACGAAGGATATCGTAAAAATATATCAGATGGAACGTCTGATTACGAGCGTGGAGCAAAAATAAGACCAGTTTCGGCTGGCACAAGCAACGAAACGCTTAAAAAGAAGGAACTTGTTTCCTGAAACTAAAAAAATTAGTAGTTCATGATAGTGTTTAAAGATTATTACATAGGACGAAAAGGTATGTACCACAATAAAAATGTGGTTATATTATCTAATAACTATGATGTTATTGAATATCAAGATTTTGGTTTCAAATCTGAAAATTTTGAAATAGTTATATATTTTGAAGACGGGTCAAAGAAAACAGAAAAATTAAAAGGTAATTTAATTACAAAAAATTTAAAGTTAGATAATAAAAAATGACTTTTTAATATTAATATATAATAAAAAAACAAATAATAAAAATGAAAATTTTAAAGAAATTTAATGAGAATTGGATAGATGATAGTAGTTCAATAAATTATAGAAGAACTTTTAAATTAAATCAAGATTCAATTGAAGATGTTATAAGTAAATATTCTAATAAATATCCAGAACTTGCCAATTTTTTAAATGAATTTATAGAAAAATTCTCAAATAGAGTAGAGTATGAAGAAAAATTACAAGAATATGAAGATGAATATAAAGATGATCCTGACGAAGGTGTTCCAGAAGTTTATTTGTTAGAAACTGAAATTGAAACTGAAATGCCTGTTAATATAAGTGAAATTTGGCCAGATTTCTTTTCTGATCTTTGCAATTCTAATTGGTAACCAATTTTCAACTTATTAAATTAATATATAATAAAAAAACAATTACAAATATTATGAATAAAATTAAAAACTTTGAGCAATATAACGAAAGTGTGAACGAAAAGTTATCAGCACTACAAGAAGAATATAGAGAATATTTTAAATGTATTCTTGATTGTTACGGTGTTAAGTCTCCAGCTAAACTCTCAGAAGAGAAGAAAAAAGAGTTTTTTGATAATGTTGCTAAATATTGGACTAAAGGAAAAGGTGCTACTAAGGATCTTGAAAAAATTAAAGAAGATATTTGTGGTAAAGATGATAAGAAAACTGAAAAAAAATAATAATATATAACATATATAAAAAATAATTTATTAGAAATGAAAGATGAAAAAAAACTAAATAATCTTCTTGGTATGGAAGAATTGTCAGCAGACAAAGTGTTAGGCAAAAAAAATAAACCTACCAAACGTACAGAAGTTGCAAAGGATGTTCTTCAAGAAAATGCTTATGTTCTTGGTAAAGATGTTTTAGGTGGTAAATTACCAAATAAAGAAGTGCATGCTGCTAAGGGATTACATAATTTGATTAGTCTTGAAGATTTTACAAAGTCTGTTCCTTCGACAAAAGATACAACTACTAAACGTACTGAAACTGCGAAAGATGTTCTTAAAGAAGCAGCTTATGTTGTTGGTAAAGATGTTTTAGGTGAAAAGTTACCTAATAAAGAAGATCATATTAAATCTGGTAAAGGTTTGAATAATTTGATCTGTCTTGATGACTTCACAAAAAATGTTCCTGCTACAGGTTCAAAAGCAACAAAACGTACTGAAGTTGCAAAAGATGTTCTTTTAGAAAAACAGAAAAAAGAAAAAGTTGAAAAAGAAAAAACTGATGACGGAGATGACGATGCTGATGATAAATCTGGCTTAACTGACAAACAAAAAAAATTACCAGAATCATTTCAAAAAGCAATTTTAAAAAGACAAGGTAAAAAATAATTTTTAGTATGAAACGCTTACAATTATTTGAATCTTTTGCCTATAGTTTTGTTTTAGAAAGTAAGAAAAAAAAGGATAAAAAATGGCTTAAAAAAGCTATTAAAAATCCAGGCTCTCTTCATAAAACATTGGGTGTGCCATTAGATGAAAAAATTCCTTTGGATAAAATAAATTCTAAAGTTGATGAATTAAAGAAAGCATCTGAAGGTGATAAAAAATTAGATAAAAAAGAATCTAAATTGTTAAGAAGACTTGTTTTAGCTAAAACTATGAAAAAGTTCAAAAAAGATAAAACAAAAGAAGATAAAAAAGAAGATTAAAATATCCCCACTAAAGATAGCATCTTTAGTCCGACTCTTTGAAAGAAGAGTTTAAACAGACTCTCCGAAAGGAGAGTTTTTTTGTTAAGATAGTATCTCTAGAGTTACAAAAAACATAGAATTAAAATTGATAAATATCATACATTCTAACTTTTTTACTAAAAACATTAAAATCATTTACATCTTTTAATGGAACCCGATAACTCAGTTTCGAGTTTTTTGCTAAATCGAATAATTCCTTCCAACTACCTGGCATATCATTAACCGTTTCCTTCCATCGGTGTATTAATGACTCTTTTAACCAAACTGCTGGATAAAATTTCTTTGATTTTTTTATTATACATTCATATCCCCTTCTAGCAATTTCTAAACTAGAATTAACAGGATCTATACTTTCATACATACAATTACCTATAAATGAGCTGTATGCTGGATTAACCTTAAATAATTTTTGACCATTTATTTCACATCTTTTTTCTAAATTTTGTATAAAAATATTACGTTTCCATAAATTTTTGGTTAATCTATTAAATGCCTTACCTTTACTTACTTCCACACCTTTAAATTCCAGATCCTCTATAAATATAAATTTACATTTATAATGTTTGGATATGCCTGATATCCTTTTACTTATATCAAAAATTTCGTAATTTAGTTTATTATTTAAATATTTATTTTCTTTAGAATCGCTTGATTTTTTTGTCGATTTAATTTTATTTATAATTTTACTGAATTCAAAATCATAACTATCAATTATTTCCATATCTTTATTACAAACTGATATTCCAATATTTGTCGGATTTATATCAATTCCAATAAACCTATCTTCAAGTAAATTAGGGATTTCGTGCTTGATTACATCGAAACTGATGTTAATTATAGATTCATTTAAAATTACAGTAAATTTATGTAATTTTTGTTGGCATAAGTCTTGTAGTTCAAGCAATAGTTTTAAATCGTGCTTTGATGGATTAACTTGTAGATCAAAATATTTGTTTCTATTATATTTGAATGTTATAGAGTTAGCTAATAAATTCAAATTAAAATATCTATTACCATTCCTGGATATTTCACCTTGAAGATATAACTGAATTAATCGTTTTTGCAAAAACTGTTCACTTGTTATTTGTTCTTTACATCTTTGTTTAAAATTAAATTTGCCACCAAAAATTGATTTATGATTTGATTTTTTATCTTTTTCATAAAGCCAGTGTGAGAAATCAATACAATCACTAATTAATCTACCTTTAATGAGTTCTATGTTATTTAATGTTAGTATTAAAGCATATATTTCTTTTTTTGTTAAACCATCATAGAATCTATTATATGAATATCTATAGACACAAGAAAATTGCTTTCTAATGTTAGATAAAAATTCTTGGAACTTTGGTGGAGATTTATATTTTAGTTTAATTGTTATCATTTTTGTTTATTTATATAATTATATTTTTAACATCTTTATTGTTTTTCATTAAATCATTATATATAAGCCATTCAATATATTTAGATTTATTTGTTATACTCTGATCAAGAATATTATATAACTTTTTATTTATACCTATTGTTGTAATTTTTTTAGTTTTCATAAACATTTTTTATTATTTTTCATATACAGTATATATAAAAATAAAAAATCAAAAAGGACTAATTTTAGTATATTTTTAGATTAATTTTAGTTAAAAAATGTTAAAAGATATGAGGAAAAAAATACCAGACGAAGATAAAAAAAGAAAAATGGCAATATGTATTGACGAAAAATTATTTAACATATTTGAAGTCTATATGGAAGAAATAGGAAATACAAACAAAACAAAATATATTGAAAAACTTATTAGGGAAGACTTAATAAGTAGGAATATGATAAAAAATAATTTTATTGAATAATGTTGAAATTAAATGAAGTATATTTAGGTGATTGTATTCAAGTAATGAAAGATATTGATGACGGTTCTATTGATATGATTTTAACAGATTTACCTTATAATGTGACAAAAAATAAATGGGATCAAAGTGTTATTCCATTAGATTTATTGTGGAATGAATATAAAAGGATAATTAAAAAAAATGGTGCAATACTTCTTTTTGCTCAAGGTATGTTTGCTGCTAAATTGATTATGAGTAATGAAAAATGGTATAAGTATGATTTAGTTTGGAAAAAAGGTGAAAGAGTGAGTGGTTTTTTAAATGCAAATAGACAATTTATGAGAAATCACGAGCAAATACTTGTTTATTATAAGAATCAGCCGAGCTACTTTCCGATTTTTTCTGATGGAATTCCGTTACATAGCAAAGGTAAAAAATACTTAAATAAAGAAGGTGTAAATAATAATTATGGATATTATGATACAACATTGCCAGAAACTAGAAAAGGCTCAACTCAAAAGTATCCTAAGTCTGTGTTAAATTTTGATAAGCCACATCCAGCAATTCATCCAAATGAGAAACCAGTGGCTCTTTTAGAGTATTTAATTAAAACTTTCACCAGAGAAGATGAAATAGTTTTAGATAGCACTTGCGGCTCAGGTAGTACTTTAGTTGCCGCAAAAAAAATAAATAGGCGATATATTGGAATTGAAAATGATCAAAATTGGGTTAATATAGCAAAACAAAGACTGAAATAATTCAGTCTTTGTTTTTTAGTTTAGAATCTATATCAATTAATTTTTTTATTCTTATTTCTTTCTTTTTATGAGCATCGTGCTTTTTTATAAGTTTTGACCAAAGTTCAAAATGCTCTTCATGTGTTATTGTCTTCTTCTCTTCTTTCATTTATTTTTTCCAGTTTTTTTCTTCTTTCTAATTTTAGAAGTTCTTTTTTAACTATTTCGTTATAAGCATTTTTATTCTCAAATATTTCTTCTATTGGATGTTTGAATTCTAACCATTTTTCTATTTCACGAAATTCAGCCGCTGATACAAAATCATAATCGTTCGCTTTTTTCCATTTTAGGTTAGATATTATTTTAATCCAATCTGTCATTTTTATTCTTCAATTTTAATCAAATCTGTGTCATTTATTGAGCAGATATCCCATTCTCCTTTTCCGAATGTAAATACTAGTTGTTCTTCTTCAAAAATTTCAACTGATTGAACTTTATAATCATTCACAAAATCATAACCAGAACCTTCAAGATTCAATTCATACAATTTAATTTCTTTACCTACAATCAATTTACCTAATTCTTCACAAACACTGGTTAAATTGCCTTTTTCAAACATTTCTGATACTTTAATTTCCATAATTTTCTTTTATTTTTTCTAATTTATTAATTCTAAGCCTTCTTATTATTTCTGGACATTTATGCGGTTTCATTATTTTGTCGTACCACTCTCTACTTTTAAAATGCAGATAAAAACAACTTCTAAATATTATTTGTTTTTTCTGAGTACTTGTTGCAGCTCTTTTTTGAGAATCTAAAATTAAATGATCTAAAAATTCATCATAAATAAATCTAAATTCTTCATTTATAGATATGTTATAAGAAGTAATTAAATAATTAAATTCTTTTATAAAATATTCTATATCAGACTGATTGTTGTTCATTTATTCTTTCCAATTTTAATTTCCTATATTCTTTTAACGAGATAAAATCCATTTCATCATACCAAGTTGTTTCCGATCCATTTTTATGCCTAACGCCATAATAATGTGTGTAGGCATTATAATCATCTGTATAGTATTTATTGAAAGAATGCTCTGTTATTATATATTCCTCATATTTGTTTAATTTCCAACTATCATTTTTATATGATTTTTTAATAAAAACCACTTTCTCTCCAATTTTATATTTCATAATTTTGGTTTAGTTTTTCTAATTTTTGTTTTCTGAGAATTTTTATTGCATGTGCGCAAACTTACTTTAATATACTTTTTATTAGTGCAAATATTTTTTTTGTTGTTCATTTTTGATATTTTCTGTGATAAACATTTGATCAAATTGTCTTTTGGTAAATTCTGAATTTCCATATTGACCATTTACATGATATCTTTTTGTGTTGTTTTCGTATGAGTAAAAATAATTATATTGCTTATTATACTCAAATTGTCCGTAATCTATTCGACAGATTGCTTTCATTAATTAATTTGTTTTTTATTTTTAGAATTAAAATATTTTTTATTATAAAGTTTATAATCAATATTTTTTTTATTTTTAATATCATAATTTAGACATTCTTCTAAATCATCAAAAATAATAATTCTTCTTTGGTTTGTTTTTAGTTCTTTTAATGCTTTTGTTCTTCCTCCTAAAATTTCTAATATGAGATTATTTTCTTTATCATAAAAAAACCAATACCTAGCATTTGGATGAATTTCAAATTTTTTAGGTTTATACCCTATCATTGATTTTTTTATATTTGATTTGTGTTCTTCTGAAAGTTTTGTGTTTTTACATCTATCGCTTGTATTTTTTTTACTTATTATACCATCAGGTGTTTCATAAAATTTTTTTAATATTTAATTGGAGCTGTTTTCTTTTTCATTTAATATAGTAGATATTTCTAATTTTTCTAATTTTAATTTTCTATTTCTTTTATTTATATACATTCTTGAAGATATTATTGTGCCACAAGGAATTATACTATGATAAAATTCTATAACACCATCACTATATAATACAATATACATACTTGGAAGTATAAATTGCTTATCACTCATTGGTCTATATGATTTAATATTTGATCTAATAAACTTTCCAGTATCATAATAATCTTCATTAAGCCATTGATGACCATTATCTACAAGAAATTTTTGTAACGTATTATATTCATTTTTATTTTTACATTCTATCCATAATATAACATCTTCATATTCTCTGTTCTTTCTATTATTCATTTTTTAATCTTTCTTCTAACATTTTGATACAATTTTCATTAATATCAAAAACTATATATTTTCTATTCAGTTCTTTAGCTGAGATTGCAGTTGTGCCTGAACCAGAAAAATAATCAACAACTAAATCATTTTCATCTGTTGTAGCTAAAATACATCTTTTAACTAAATCTTTTGGTTTTTGAGTATTGTGTTTTTTAAGAGTGTTGTCTGGAGTTTTTTTGGTTTTAGCATAAGACTTAACCTCGTGCATTGACCAAAATGGTACTGTTAAATCAGTCCAAAGATTTGATGGATGTGTTAGTCTAATTTTCTTTCCATCTCTCTCAAACCAGTCCTTAGGCTCACCATTTTCATCCCTGTAAGGCGCAATCACTTCTTTCTCTGTTTTAATTCTATCAACATAGAATTTGTACTTTTTTTCATTTTTAACAGCAACCCAAATATCTTCGTGCATTGATTTGAAATTTCTATTTGCTCCCCTACCTTTATCCCTCTTCCAAGTAATTCTATTTATTATTGTATATCCAACTTCTTCTAATATTTCTTGAATTTTACCAGAATGTTGCCATACTGTACAAACATAAATAGAACCAGTTTCTTTTAATTGTTTATAAGATATTGATAGCCATTCTTTTGACCAATTATAATATTCTTCTTTATTGTTCCATTGTTTGTCCCAGTCATATCTATCGCCGTTTTCTAAATCAATATTTTTTGATTTATTTCCAGATATGAAATATGGTGGATCACAAAAGAATAAATCAACAGAATTATCTTTTATATAATCTATTGATTTATTGTATGATAGATTGTAATGCATTAAGTTTTTCTTTTCTTTCTTTTCGTAGTCTTTCAGATTCTATATCAGATATATTTTTCCATCTCGCTTCTTTTCCATTCCATATTAAAACTTGGTTTGTTTTTTGTCCTAATATTACTACATCATCAAAATTTATATGTCCCATGAGTTGAGTTTATTGAGTTTTTCTTTTCTTTCTTCTTTTAGTAACCAGATTGGATCGTGGAAATTAAATGCTAATAAAACCTCAGGATCATTTTTAAATTTCTTTATCCACATATAAATCCAATTACTTGGACATTTGTCCGCAACATAATACACTTGACTAACCATATGTCGAATTAAATCTTTTGAATTATTACTACTGCTAATACCACGACAACCACTAGAACCACTACTTCCACTTGCATCATTTTTTTCAGCCTCAAGGATTTGCCTTTCATATTCTTTCCTATATTCTATATTTTGAAGCCTCATTTCTTCTTCCCTTTCTCTCGTATTTAATACACCATCATAAAAATTATCAACAATTTTTTGAAAATCTTGTTTAGTTGAATTTGGTTTTATATAAATTCCACTGTAGCTCATATAATTCAATTATTTTAATTTTTATAGATTTTTTCAGTGATAAAGTTTTAATGATTTTTTTATTGAAAAATTTTATTTATTTTTGGTTTAAATATGAAGCTATGAGATATAAGAATCTAATTATAAAATGTAAAAATAATCAGGAATTTGTTGAATTACAAAAATATTTGTTCAGATTAAGTTATAGTTGGTTTGAGTATGATAATAATAAAAATAGGCAAATAAAGAAATGGTATATTGGATGTTATATACTTATTAAAAATGATGATAGAATAAGACGACCAATAATTCCAGATGAACTTGAACTTTATAAAATAGTTGATTTTACAAAAATGATTAGGAAAGAAAAACTTAAAAAAATAAATAATGTATAAACTTCTTTATATTGGTAAGTCAAACAAGAGATTTACACACAATAAAACATATTTGTTTCACGGTATGACTGCTCAGCAAGGATCAAGTGATGGTTTTTATATGTGTATTAATTATAATAATACTCAAATTATGACATTTAGGAATGAAGATTATTTTAAAAAAAATTTCAAATTGATAACAAATCAAGAACATAAACAGTTAATTAGAAAATTAAAACTTAGGAAAATAAATAAAAATGAAGGTCTCTTTTGATTTTGATGAAACATTAGATAATATTCATATTCAAGAATTTGCAAAAGAATTAGTGAAGATGAATATTGAAGTCCATGTTGTCACATGTAATCCATATCCTTCAAAGTATATTTTTGAGATTAGTGATAAATTGAAAATTGATAGAAAAAATATTCATTGTATTTATCATATTCTAAAACATAAACGTATTTATTATTCATTGAAGCATTTATATTTTGAGAAACATGACGATTTTATATTTCATTTAGATAATGATGAACAAGAAGTAACTGAAATTAATAAATATACAAAAGTAAAAGGTGTTCTTTTTGATGCAGATTGGAAAGAAAACTGTTTAAAATTATTACTATGAGTGTAGAAAAACAAGCATTAATAGTATGGTCTATAATTTTTGGTATTATAGGATTGTTCTTACTTATTAAGTATATAATAAAGAAATTAAGAAAAACTAAAATACTATTTAGAGTAGAACCAGATAATTTGGCATTTCAGGAACAATATACTTATCGTGGAGGATATTCAAATGAGGAAAGATTAAGACCAGAATATTTACCACAAATTATTTTTGATTTTAGGAATAAAGTAAATCCTGATGGTTATATTACAATTGAATCAAAATTTAATGATATTCATTATGCAGTTTTTGATTTAGATTGCGATGAACATTTGATTTTATTTAGACATTTATATCAAGCTACACCATATGCTTTATTTATAACAAGTACAGATCATTATTGGGGAATAGTAGATTTGCCATACGAAAAAATTGATGATATATTTCAAGAACCAACTTGGAAAGTTTGCAATGATCAAAAATATGTTTCTTTTTGTAGAAATAAAAAAATGTTGTTAATCAGAGGTTTATATGAAAATAATGATAGAAGACCTAAATTATATACAACAAGAGGAATTTTTTCAAAAAACTTTCAACTTTTTATAGATAAATTGTGTATATACTATAATAAAGAGGGATTAGAATTATCCGTTTTGAGATATAAAGATCCAACATTGTTGATTAAATATAATAGAAGAAGAAAATTACAACGATTAAAAGAACAGACGATGCCAGTTAAAATTACTAATATGCCTTGTTATGATTTTGCATCTTTATATCCTACGGTACAAAAAGTTTATAATGCTCCAGATGCTTGGCAAGAACAATGGTTAAGAGAATTGAAAAGAAAAAAACTTATAGCAGAAAGAAAAGCAAAACTTGAAAAAATAAATAGCATATGCCAGGAATGATAAGAACATGTATTGGATATTCTGGTCCTACAGGACCAGAAGGAGTTTCTGGTGATGGTTTAACTTCAAGAGAATTAAAGAGAAGAAAACTTATAGCAGAAAGAAAAGAAAAATTAGAAAGATTAAATATGAGTGAAACAGATCGCCAAATAGAACTTTTAAAAAAGTTGGCGGAAATGGAAAAAAAAGTAATAAATAAAGATGAAGCTATTTCATTTTTACAAAGAGCTGGTATTTTAGACGAAAAAGGTGAAATATCAGACAATTATCCTAATTGGAAAAAATATAATGAAAAATAGAAGAGCAAATAATCTTTTTTATAGTGACGATTGTGAATGTGATTCTTGTGATCAAGTAAAAAAATGCGCACATATAAGTTTAGGTATAACTAATTTTGTTTGGGTAATTTGTATAGATTGTCTAAATGAATTTGTAATTGATTCTTATTCAGAAAAGAAAATTAGAAAAATGAAATTAAAAAAAATAAATAAGGAAAATGAAAAAAACAGTTAATTTTTGTGGCAATTGCCCATTTTCATATGCAGATTATGATGATTGGGCAATTGGTTATTCAACAGTACATGTTTGTACATTAGCACAATTTTTAAAATTAAAAGATTATTTCATATTAGTTAGTGATGGTGATGAAGCATTAAAAACACCAATTTGGTGTCCTTTGAAAACTGAGGAATTCACATTTAATTTTAAAGAATTTTCTGCTGAAAGAAAACAAGAAATAGATTCTATTTCGAAAGAAATAGATGTTTTACAAGATTATTTTGATAAAAATGTAGATAATGATGATCTTGATGAATCTGAATTGGATGAACAATCTAATAAAATTCAAGCATTATATACAAAATTAGGTGAACTTCAAAAGAATGAAGAAGAACCTTATGATTTCAAAGTTGAATTAAATAATAGTATAGATGAGATAAAGGCTCAATTATCAACATTGGAAGATTTTGGTACTAAATTACAAGAATCACTTGGTAAACTAGGTGAATGAAAGCTATTAAGATATTGCAGAAAAAACAAGAAAATGGATTGTGGGGTATGCCATTTAACTGTTTTAAAATGTCGGATGTAATGATACCTTCTAAATATGAAGTTTTAAATTCTGCAATTGTAGCTGCTGTAAATGAAAAATATAATAGACCATTTGAGATATTTATGATGTCAGATGAAGGGTTTGCCATTCAAATATATACTAACACCTATCCTGAAAAAACAGAAATGTTCTATTTAAGATATTCTGAATATGAAATTATTGATGATACACTTTATGAATTTAGATCATCTAACATAACGAATGAGAACGAAAAAGAACATTTATTGTTTTTGAGAGAGAAAAAATTAAAGCAACTGGAAAATATTTTCTAAAAACAGTCTTATACTGGAAAATATTTGTCATTTTAACATATTTTAACACTTTTACTGGAAAATTTTATGAAAGAACTTACTTATAAAGATT
>Ga0114951_10000342_pt1 | contig 67093 bp, 42 predicted proteins | sample AM7aDNAmetaG_FD_88677 | JGI IMG/M metagenome (GOLD analysis project Ga0114951, IMG submission 88677) | Freshwater microbial communities from Finland to study Microbial Dark Matter (Phase II) - AM7a DNA metaG | ecosystem: Environmental > Aquatic > Freshwater > Lake | place: Finland: Lake Alinen...
TAATGAACACGCTCAAGTTATAATGACACGTTTTGGCGATTTATTAAGGGCGAGTTGGAGAGTCTCGCGTGCATTCTCCCCGGGGAGAATCAGACATCAGTACTTCCACTCTGACGTTGTGGCATTGGCTTGGCAATATGCATTTTGTGGCCCTCAGTCTTGCTATTCCGCCTATTGGTTATATAAATAACTAATAGTCATAGGAGACCTTCACATGCCACGAGCCAAGTCCAAGACGGATTTTTACAAGTCGTTGAGTCACCTTGTCGACGCGGTGGGAGATGCCACCGCCAAGGCCAAGGCTAGTGTACCCAGCGCTCGCCGTAAGCCCGGAAGACCAGCTAGGGTGCATGCCGAGACATGTGCGGTAGTACTTCATCTCTACAAGGAGCAGGTCCGCTGGCTGGATGGATATGCTGAATTCTTGGCATCCCTGACTCCGGGCAATGCTTACCTGAGCCGCGTGGAAATTGTCCGCGCCCTCTTGATGGGACTGGCGGAATACGCTTCGACCCACTCCGTCGGGTTCACGGGACCAACCAAGATTAAGAGTGAATATGATCTGCAGGCAGCAGTAGTGCGGGCACTCAAGCGATAAATATTTCCTCGGGGGAGGATTCGGTGGTGGGGCCAAATCCATACCATTAGTTATATATGCAATTAATTATTGCGGATGAGTGCTGCTGCTGTCGCGTCAATTCGTAACAGGCGTCATGCGGACCGCTTTTATAGATCCCGTATTGACCGAGCCCCGACCTACTAATAGCTGTTGACTTAGCGGGTACGCGAAAGAACCCGTCTGGGCCAAGCGACGCCCAAATTGGGCCAGGAGACGCACATGTTCAACAACAGAAGATGCGGAATTATTGGTGCGGAAACATCTTGGCATTTTCCCACAGGCTTTCTTACCGCGATCCGCGCGCCGCCTGCTCGAGTCCTAGTTCGGCTATGACCCAAGTGGATTTCGCGGCCCCTCGTGTGAGGGGCTGCAATTGTCACAACATATCTCAAACAAGGAAACTCAAATGAACAGTATGAAAGCCAAATCTCGCAAGTTGCGGCAAAAGCACGCTACGCAGGAACCTCGCGTGCCCCTCCGTACGTTGACTCATCTTAAGATGCCCATCAGAGTGCACGTGGTAGAACGGAAAAGCGGCATCAACCCAACTCCGGAGTTCGTGTTGAAGGGGCTCGCGGACTACTCCGTGAATCCTGCGGTTAAATGCGATCATGCCTGTGCATACTGCAGTTCCGGCTCGACTCTGCGCCGCCTCCAGGCATTCAAGGACACGGGTGAGAATCCGTTCGAACACGGGTTCGCCATCGTTGATCCCGATATGCCGGCTCGCATACGGAAAGACGCCCAGCGACTGCGGAATAGCAAGGGTACCGTGCAACTATGCACACTTGTGGACGCATGGTCCCCCGTGGCGCAGGAATACGACCTCGGACGCCAATGCCTGGCGGCGATTCTGGAAGAATCCTCCATGCAAGTGCGATGTCTGACCAAGAATGCCGCTATCACCAAGGACTTTGACTTGATTAGCAAGTACAAGGACCGTGTGCTCGTCGGGCTAAGCCTCACAGGAACTCCCGACAAGAGTTCTGTTATCTCAGTGCTGGAACCGAATGCGTCTCCAGTCGAAGAACGCATCGCGGCTATGCAGGAAGCACATCGACGGGGCTTGCGTACCTACGGAATGCTCTGCCCGCTGATGCCGGGTATCGCGGACGCTCCAAATCAGGTGGACGAACTCGTGAAGACCGCTATCGGCTTCGGTGCGGAAGAAATCTTCGCCGAAGCCGTCAATCCCCGTGGTCGAGGTCTTCTCCTCTGCGTAGATTGGCTGCAGAAGGCTGGGTTCACAACTGAGGCCCACGAAATTGATCAGATCCGCCACATGCAGCATAGGTCTCCCTATATGGCCAACCTGATCGCCAATGTTCAGCAGAGTGTCCGGCGGCATGGTGACATCAAGGACCTGCGTTTCCTGCTTTACTCCAAGGGTATGGCACCCGCGGACCTGACTCGCGTCCGTCGCGATAAAGCGGGCATCATTTGGTTGAGCTAGTCCAGGATAAAGTTCATCGTGATGGCGGGTCGTTCCGGCATATCGGGTGACCCGTCTCTTTTCTTTCTTACATTCGAACACTCGACACAGAGTTGAACCCATGACAAAGAATCTCGAAGACAAGAGTACTTCACAACAAGTAGAACCGTCACCCGATTTTGATGCAGTGACCTGCGTCCGTGACATGCTTCCCGACCTCACAGGCCTAGAAGTTGTGCGGACGGGAATAGGGGCACCGATGAAGGCGAACGTACTTGAAGATCCGACAGCCATGAAGTCCTTCCCCATCGAAGTGCTTCCACCCGGAATTCAGGAATTCGTGACCCGCGGGGCAAAGGCCATGGCCTGTCCAATCCCCTACCTGGTACTTCCCGTGCTGTCCGTGCTTGCCAGCGCGATCGGCAATAGCCGACGCATCCAGGTCAAGCCAACTTTCACCCTGCCTTCCGTGATCTGGACGGTGGTCGTGGGTGAAGCAGGCACCACCAAGAGCCCGCCCTTCAAGTTAGCCACTGCTCCCCTGTGGGACGTGCAAGCGCACGAACTCACCAGGCAGCGGTGTCCAGCTCCGATGCCTAAGAAACAGAAAAAGTCCGATGACACGGGACAAGACCTGGTGTTGCTGCCCAGCGAAATCTCAGCACCCCCATTACCGATGCCGAAAGTTCCTGCACGGGTGATCGTTGCGGATGTCACCATCGCGGCCCTCGCCCCGATCCTGCAGGAAAACCCACGCGGCTTGCTCGTCGCTTCGGAGGAACTGGATGGCTGGTTCAAGAGTTTCTCCTTGGGTGGCGCCTCAGGCCGCTCGTCCTGGCTGAAGATCTTTGATGCCAGCCAGCTGGACGTCGATCGGAAAACCGGGCGCGATCGCCATATCTATGTGCAACGGGCCGCAGTGAGTCTGACGGGCACCATTCAGCCCGCCATTCTTCGCCGAGCCCTGAGTGCCCAAGCATGTGAGAGCGGCCTGGCGGGAAGGCTTCTGTTTACGCTGCCACCACGCGTGAAAAAGGTGTGGACCGAAGACAAAATCCCGCCGGAGCTGGAGGCCAAGTATGCCTGCACCGTGGACCGTCTTCGCGAACTCCCGATGGCAGAACTCGGCGGCAAACTTGAACCCATCAATGTTCCTCTCGACGAGGGTGCAAAACGGAGTTGGATCACCTTCTATAATCAACATGCCGAGCAGCAAGCCGCACTGACGGGTGACCTGGCTTCAGCGTGGGCGAAGCTCGAATCGTACGCAGCACGTTTCGCCTTAGTCATTCACCTGACCCGCTGGGCTGAAGGCGACTCATCAGTTCCTCCTCCGGAGTTTATCGATGCCGTGAGTATGGATGCCGGCATCACCCTGACGCGGTGGTTCGCCTCTGAAACCCGTCGCGTGTACGCCATGCTCAACCAGAGTCCCGTGGATGCCGATAGGCTCAAACTCGTCGCGTGGATTCAAGGACGAGGCGGCAACGTGAGCGTCCGTGATCTGACGCATGATTTTCGGAAGTTTCGTAAGCGAGAAGATGCGGCTACCGCAGCACTGGACGATCTTGTGAAGCGTGGGCTGGGCCAGTGGGAAGATCCGGCACCGAGCCCTCAGGGCGGTCATCCAATCCGGATTTTCAGGCTGGCTTCGGGAAGCGTTGTCACCATAACCCCAACTTAGACGCTGGAAACGGGGGTTATGGTGACAAGTGATAGTCTGGACTGCCGCAGGCGAAAGGAAGCACGACGAAACGCAGGGTTCCAGATCGAAAGGAACCCTCTGATGCTGGACCGTGGTTAGATCGGAGTCATCGAGAGCCGGAGGTGCCTGTTTGGGCCTCCGGCTTTTTTCCGGTAGCTTCAGCGGTCCATCCTTGCTGCACCAATCATGGCCATGATGCCCATCCGGATCGCCGGTGCCAAAATGGACCAAGCGTTCACGACGGAGGTCAGGTCTTGAGGCAAACTGGGGTGCGGTCGTCCGATCCGCGTTTTCAAGTTGGCTTCTGGAAGCGATGTCACCAGAACCCCAACCTGGACGCTGGGAACGAGGGTTATGGTGACAAGCGGCAGACTTCACCGGGAGAAGCTACGACGGATCAGATTGTCCGCCGGGGGCAGGCTCCGGTGGGCAGCCGTGCGTATCATTTAGGTAGGTCCCCGTCGCCTGTGGCAAAGCGCGTGACAAAGTCCAAGAGCCCAAGAGTTGCAATTTGTTTTAATTCAAAGCGTTATGTATTCTATGCACCGGTCTTGAAAACCGGAGAGGGCGAAAGTCCTCCGTGGGTTCGAATCCTACCGCCTCCGCTTTTGACAGTCAGGATGAATTTCACCAACCATCGCCGCGACCCTCACGGCCGCGACGATGTCGTTGAGGTTCCCTCATTTCTCAGTAGGCCTGTAATCGAACGTCCGCTCCTGCGTTATGCTTCTCATCTGACCGGCCACACACTTCATTCCCAGGAGCCCGTCATGCGCTATGCCCTGCCACTGATTCTTTCGCTGGCCAGTCTTCCGACCGCCTTCGCCGCCGACACCGCTCCAGCCTCCCAACCCGCCACGCAGATCACCCCGGTCCTCGACCGTGCGGCCATCGTCCGCGAGCTTTCTGACGTGACTGAGGCCGGCATCAGCAAACGGCTCGGCCCGGACTACGACTTCTATCACAAGGGACAGCCCGCCGAAAAATTCCCCGAAATCTACCTCGCCCCGAGGAAAGACATGCCCCGGGGCAGCAAACGCTGGCAGATCGGCGAGGGCCCGACCCGCAGTTCCGGCGACTATTCCTCCAGCCAGGGGCAAATGCTCTACGTCCCCAAAAATCCCGCCAAAGATTTCGGCTGCGACCGCGTCACCGTCAGCGAATGGACCAATGGCGTCTTCACCGAAAGCCCTGAACCGCCCTGGCATGACAAGTTCCGTCCCGACCCCATGGTCGCCGCGTGGAAGGAAGTCTCGGCCAGCCCCATCGGCCAGCCCATCGCCTGTGCGCGCGGTTACGGCGGCTGGTGCAACATCGGCGTCGTGCTCCACTCCTCCGGTTTCATCGGCACCTCCGGAACGTCCACCGCGTGGAATAACAATGCTCACATCACGCTCCCCAAGGAAAAACTCGCCACCAGCATTTCTCTCACTAACAAAAATGAACTCGCTCTGGTCACCGTCCACGACACTGTCACCGGCAAGGGACAGCTCGCCGTCATCATCATTACCGCCACCGGCCTTCGCCCCGATGGCAAAACGCACTTCGTTCACGAATGGAACGGCGAATACCCCGGCCTCTTCAACGTCGGCATGATCAAAGGCTTCAAGATCCTCGGTTACATCGACCTCCCCGGCATCGACTTCCCCACCTCTGTTTGTGCCGTGGGCAACCGCAATCAGGCCCGCATCAATGCCCGCGATGGCAACGCCGGCCCCATCAACCAATGGGATATTCGCGTGCAGGGAGACCGCGACAATTTCTACAAAGGCTCGAACGCCGGTCTCGTCTCCACCGCCGGCTTTGCCGTCGTCGCCGGCAAATATGAAAACAAAGTGGCCCTCATCGATCTGCAGGCCATTTTTCACGAAATCCGCGAGGCTTACTTCACCACGGAAGAGCAATTTCAGAAGACCCGCAACCTCGGCGAAGGCAAACTCTGGCCGCCCACTTTCGAGGCGTACCCCGATTGGAAACCGTCGGTCGTCAAAGTCATCGATGTCGAGCGCCCTACGGCCGTCATCGCCTCTCTCATTGGCGATGCCAAAAATCCGGCGCAGGCCGTTGTCGCCTCCGAAGATGGCACCATTTCCGCTTTCTCCACCGGCGGCCTCGGTATTCCGGGCCCCGTCGACCCCGACAAGATCACTCTGCTGGGCACCTGCAACGTCGGCCGAAATCCGTGCTCACTCACTTACGTCAAAGGTCCGACCAATGCCTTTATCGCCACCGTTCGCGGTGAACGAGAGATCGTCTGGTTCAAAGCGGCGTCCACCGGTCCGGCGGTCACCCGGCGGCTGCGCGATGCGCGCTTGCTCGATCCCGTCTGCGTCGAACAGGCCGATACCCACGGCGCCGAATATACTTTGATTACAGTTGCCGACTACAAGGGCGAAAAAATCATCAACTACCGCGCCGGCACGGTTACGTTCGCTACGCAGGGAGGCGCCAGGTACGGCTGCGGGCCCGATGGCAAAGATGAATTCGAGTGCGGCGGCACCATGGAATTCCCCGGCAACCCGTTCGTCGTCAGCGCTTCCAATGTAAACTAAGCAACGCATCTCCCGGGCGTAATCGAAACGAACAATTGAGAGGGTTTAACAATGCGGCGGATGGCTTTCCTCTTCATTTTGCTTCTCACCTCGCCCGCATTCGCACAGCTCACCGACAACCACGTCCTGCACGCCGTCCCCGCGCCGGCGGGCGTGAAGATCGACGGCTCCCTCTCTGATTGGGACCTCTCCGGGAAAATTTTCTCCTGTCCCAATCTCGATACGCTCAGCACGACTACCTCCGCCTATGTCGCCATGATGTACGATGCCGACGCTCTTTACGTCGCTGTCGATTGGTCCGATCTCTCGCCCATGCTCAACCAATATGATCCCCAATTCGACCAGCGTTTTTGTTTCCACTCCGATTCGATTCAGCTTCATTTCAAGACTGACACTGTTCGTCAAGTCTTCGGCTGGTACTACACCAAGGGGAAAATCCCCGCCATCAGCGTGACCGATGGTGAACGCTGGTATGACCAGAAACCCATCGTCTACATCGACGGCCTCAAGGACCTCGGCATCACCGAAGCGTTCACAGAAAAAGCCGACCACACCGGCTATATCCAGGAAATGCGCATCCCGTGGACCGCCATCTACAAAGATCCCAAGGCTGCACCCAAGTCCGGCGGGACGATCAAATGTATGCTCGACCTCGTCTGGGGACCCGACGCCGGCAAAGGCTGGCCCATCGCCCACCTCATGGACCTCGTCAAACCCGGCGCCGCCCACGGCGACTGGTTCTGGAACGTCAATGACATCCGCGGCGACATCATTCTCGAACCCAAAGGCAACCTGCAGCTACCGCCGCTGATTCGCACAGGATCGACGAAGTCCCGTCCGATCGGCCCGGTCGCCGTTGACGTTAAAATTCCCGTCGACGCCAAGCGTTTCACTATCGCCATCAACGATGCATCAGGCAAACGCATCCGCAACCTCGCGGGAGATTTCGATCCCGCCGATTTCACGGTTTCGCAGACGCCCACCGCCCGCAAGGTCGAAGTTCGCTGGGACTGCCTCGACGATACAGGCAAAATCGTCTCGCCCGGCAATTACTCCGTGATTGGCCTGTCCCACAATGGCCTCTCCGCCACTTACGAGATGCACTTTTACAATCCCGGCACGCCTCCCTGGGAAACCCGTGACGGCACCGGCGCCTGGGGCGCCGATCATTCATCGCCCCGTACCGTGGCCGCGGCCGGCGGGTCCGTCGTCATCGCGTGGCCCGGCGCGGAAAGCGGGTCCGGCGTCATCGGCGTTGGTCCGGATGGCCACAAGATCTGGGGCGCACTAAAAGGCGCCACAGCACTCGCCGCAGATAAAGACTTTATCTATGTCATGACGCAGGATTTCTGGGCCGGCACCTCCGGCCTCGGCCGTCTCAAAATCTCCGACGGCTCCTACGTCCCTTATCTTCTCGAAAACAAACCCATCTTCCCGCTCTCTCTCGAGGCCATCTTCGGGGGCAAAGACAAAGTCCCCGGCATCATCAATTCCATGGCCGTGTGCAACAACAAGCTCGCCCTGGACATGTCCGGCGGAGAAATCGTCATCCTCGACGCTTCCACCGCCAAAATCACCGATCGCATTAAGTATGCCGGCGGCGGGGCGATGATCAGCACGCCGGATGGCCGCCTTCTCGTCCTCAAAGATCACCAGCTTCAGGTGATCAAGCTCGAGGCGCTCGCACAGCCTCCGCAAACGATCTTTACGATCGACGAATCCATCCATCCCTCCGCCATCGCCCTCGATGCCGCAGGGCACCTCGCCATTGCCGACACGGCCGCCGATTGTCAGGTGAAACTCTTCGATCTTTCCAGTGGCAAGCTCCTCTCCGCCTTCGGCAAGAAGGGTGGCCGCTCCCTGCGTGGCGCCTTCGATCCCCAGGCAATGACCCACATGACCTCCATCGCTTTCGATAAAACCGGAAATCTCTGGGTCGTTGAAGGCTGGGACTATCCGCGGCGCGTTTCCGTCTGGGGCGCCGATGGCAAACTCGTCCGCGATCTCATCGGCAACACCGCCTACGGCGCCGGCGGCGGCTACCTCCATGACTCCGACCCCACCCTCGCCTACTTCGGCCCCATGGAATTCAAACTCGACAAACCCAATATGGCCGCCACCCTCACCAACATTCTCTGGCTCCCCGATTACAACGCCGGCGAATCCTTCATGATCCCCTACGCCTCCAGCACCGGCGCCCAGCGTTTCACCAGCGCCGCCTCCGGCAAACCGCACGAATACCTCTACTGCCATGACAACGCCCAGATCGTCTTCATGCCCCGCGGCCCCGGCGGAAGCTGGCAACCCGCCGCCGGCATCTTCCTCGTCCACCACGTCTCCGGTTATCTCAACGACAATGACTTCGCCGGAAAATCCGACAAGCCGCCCACCGGCGAACTCGCCGGCCTCAATCTTCGCGATGGCATCCTCTGGTCCGACAAAAACCGCGATGGCAAAGTTCAACGCGACGAATGCGTCATCATCAAGGCGCAGGGAGAAGTCAAACGCGGACACGCCGTCGATGGCCACGGACCCGCGCCCCAGCTCTCCCTCGGCGACGGTTGGGGCGGGCGCATCGGCAAAGACCTTTCCATCTATGCCGTCGGCGTTGTCCGCTACAAACCCGCCTCCTTCACCGACGACGGCGCTCCCGTTTACGACGCCTCCTCCATCCAGCCCCTCGGCACCTTCGACAACGGCGATCTCGTCCCCGTCGATGATGAAAACAAACTCTTCATCTGCTCCGCCACCGGTTACGGCGAGACCAGCTACGTCCGCGCCCTCGATCTCGACTCCAAAAAAGAACTCTGGCGCATCCTCTCCTATTGCCACGGCGTCCACGGCTCGCACTGGGCCGGACTCCCCGAACCCGGGAAAATGATCGGCGTCATCAAAACCCTCGGCGTCGCCAAAATCTCGCCCACCGTCGGCTCCGTCGTGGCCCTCCGCGGAAACCTCGGCCAGGATTTCTTTATCACCTCCGACGGCCTCTACGTCGGCTCGCTCTTCCACGATTGCCGCATCCCGTCACCCGCCTTCCCCACCTCCGAAAAAGACCTGCAGGGCAAGGATGTCTCCGAAGCCTCCGAAGGCTCCGAACCCTTCAACGGCTGGTTCGGCAGCCAGTCCGACGGCCGCGTCCGCATCTGCAACGGCATGGCCGGGCTCGCCGGCACCATCGTCGACATCAACGGCCTCGACTCCATCAAACGCTTCTCCGCTCCCGCGCTCACCATCGATCAACAAACCGTCGTCCGCGCTGAGCAACTCGCCGCCACCGCGCCGCAAGTCGAAACCAAGTCCTACACGCTGAAAAAACTCGCCCCGCAAAATCTCTCCAAGGACAAACCCGCCGCCTTCCCGAACGATTGGCCCTCTGCCCAGATCGGCCACGATGGCGACCCTGGCTCGGCGCATCTCCGCCTCGGCTACGATGAATCCAATCTTTACGCCGAGTTCAACGTTAACGATCCCACGCCTATGCTTAACAAGGGCGAGGACTTTCATACTCTTTTCAAATCCGGCGACGCCTGCGATCTTCAGCTTTCCACCGATCCTGCCGCCAAACCCCACGCCGACCCCCTTGCCTCAGACCTGCGTCTGGTCTTCTCCAAACTCGCCAATGGCGAATTCGTCTGCGTGCTCATGCAACCCGTCGATCCCAAGGCACCCGCGGATAAGAAACACATCTACGCCTCGCCCGTCGGCACGCGTACGTTCGACCGCGTCGAAATCCTACCCGACGCCAAGGTCACGGTCGTCATCACTTCTCCCAAGACCTACACCCTTCAGGCCGTCATTCCGCTGCAAGCCATCCACCTCAACTTGAAACCCGGCATCGCACTTCGCGGCGATTTCGGCATCATCTCTTCCGACTCCCAGGGCACCATCAACACCGCGCGCACCTATTGGTCCAACACCCACACCGGCCTCGTCAGCGACCGGCCCTTTGAATCCTGGCTCTACCCCGCCACCTGGGGCTCCCTGAAAGTGGAGTAGATTTGTGGTGCAGGCTTCCAAGCCTGCACGTCCGCATTGGTCTCCGCGCTCGCCCCGAGTAAACTCCTCGCCATGACTCACCACATCCTCATCACCGGATCCGCCGGCGTCATCGGCCGCATCGCCTGTCGGGCCCTGGCGTCCCGCGGCCACACTGTTCGCGGGCTCGACATCGCCCCCACGCCCGATCAGCCTGATCACCTCGTCGGCTCCGTCGCCGACCGCACGCTGGTCGACCGCGCCATGCAGGGGGTCGACACCGTCATCCATCTGGCTGCCGCGCTCGAATGGCAGGATTTTCTGACGGAGGTCATCCCCGCCAACATCGCCGGCGTTTATCACATCCTCGAATCCGCCAAAGCCCATGGCGTCCAGCGCGTTGTTCTGGCCAGTTCCATCATGGCGGTCAATGGACTGCTCCGCACCAAGCCCACCCTGCACGTTTCCGATGGCACATGGCCCACCAATCCCTACGCCGCCAGCAAAATCTTCGCCGAGGCCCTCGGCCAGAACTACGCCCGCAAAGCTAACCTCGCCGTCATGGCAGTTCGCATCGGCTGGCTCCCGCGTACCTTAAAAAATGCCGGCGAGATCGAACGGAGCAAGTCATTCGCTGCATACCTCTCCCACGAAGACGCCGGCCGCTTCTTCATCCGCGCCGTCGAAGCCACTTCAGATCGTCTCGCTCCCGGCTCGTTTCACGCCATGTTCCTCACCTCTCGTCCGCCCGAAGGCACGCCGACCGTCTACGACCTCACCGAATCCCGCGAACTGCTCGCCTTTGAACCCGTTGACACTTTCCCCGGCGGCATGCCGTTCGTTCTCTGATGCTATACTTTTTCGATTCACCGGCGGCGGATCGAAACCGCTGGCCCCTATTCAGGAGTTCCGTTACGTGAGCACGCTCCGCATATTCGTCGACCTCGCCACCCCGCCCGACATCCTCGAAATGCTCCGCGCCGGCACCCGTGGCCACGAACTCGTCTTCCCGCACAAACCCATCACCTCCGTCCTCGCCAAGGGCGAACCCGATCCGCAATTCACCACCGTCGACATCGCCTTCGGGCAGCCCGATACCGCGGCCATCGTTCAGGCCAGCCGTCTCAAATGGATTCACGTCAGTTCCTCCGGCATCACCCGCTACGACACCCCGCAATTTCGCGCTGCCATGGCCCAACGCAAAATCGTCGTCTCCAACAGCGCTGCCGTGTTTCAGGATGCCTGCGCATTTCACCTGCTGAGCTTCATGCTCGCCCAGTCCCGCAATCTCCCCCTTGCCCTCAACTCCCGCGCCTCCAACGGCACACCCGCATGGCAAAACCTCCGCGAATCCTGCGTCCCCCTCCGCGGCCAAACCGCCCTGATCCTCGGCTACGGCGCCATCGGCCAACGCCTCGTCGAATTCCTCCGCCCCTTCGACATGAACATCCTCGCCTATCGCCGCAAACCCCGCGGCAATGAAGGCATCCCCGTTATCACGGAACCCGATCTCGCCAGCGCGCTGGCTCATCAGGCCGATCACATCATCAACATTCTTCCAGACAGTTCAGAAACGCGCCACTTCTTCAACGCCGCCCGCTTCGCGCAGATCAAAGCCGGCGCCGTCTTCTACAACATCGGCCGCGGTTCTACCGTCGATCAAACCGCCCTGCGCGACGCCCTTCACTCCCAGCGTCTCAGGGCCGCCTGGCTCGACGTCACCGACCCCGAACCCCTCCCCGACGATCACCCTCTCCGCTCCGAACCCACCTGCTTCATCACCCCCCACATCGCCGGCGGCCACACCCACGAAGCCCGCACCCTCGTCCAACACTTCCTCCAAAACTTCGCCCGATTCACGCACAGCCAGCCGCTGCTCGACCAAGTCATGTGAAATACCCACTTGCGTCATTGGTGCTTGGTCATTGGTCATTGCGTCATTCCCCATACGCCCCCGCCCCGTGTACACTAATCATCGAGGTGAACCCATGACTCCCATCCGTCCCCGCCGTCTGCGCGCTCATCCCATGCTTCGCGACATGGTCGCGGGCGTTCGCCTGTCACCGAAGGATTTCATCGCCCCGCTCTTCGTCCGCCTTGGCGAGAAGATCAAGAACCCCATCGTCTCCATGCCCGGCGTTTTTCAGATGTCTCCGGAAATCGCCGTCGCCGAACTCAAACGCCTCCAGCAACTCGGCCTGCCCGCGTTCATCCTCTTCGGCATCGCGGACAAAAACAAAAAAGATGCCCTCGGCTCGCACGCCCACGATCCCAACAACGCCGTCTGCACCACGCTCAAGATGGCCAAAGATGCCGGCATCAACATGCTCGCCATCACCGACCTGTGCTACTGCGAATACACCGACCACGGCCACTGCGGTCCGCTCACGCCGCAACGTTCCGTCGATAACGATGCCACCATTCAGCGTCTCGGCACCCAGGCCGTCGTCCACGCCCGCGCCGGTGCCGATGTCGTCGCGCCCTCCGGCATGATGGACAACGCCGTCGCCGCCATCCGCGAAGCGCTCGATGCCGACAAACATGCCGATACCTCCATCCTCGCCTATGCCGTCAAATACGCCTCCGCCTTCTACGGCCCATTCCGCGATGCCGCCGAATCCGCACCCTCCTCCGGCGACCGCAAAACCTATCAAATGGATTACCGCACCTCCGCACGCGACGCGATCCGCGAAGCGCGAATCGATGAGGCCCAGGGCGATGACATGATCATGGTCAAGCCCGGCATCGCCTACCTCGATATCCTTCGCGATGTGACCGATGCGGTCGCCGTGCCCACCGCCGTCTATCAGGTTTCCGGCGAATACGCGATGATTAAAGCGGCCGCGGCCAACGGCTGGATCGACGAAAAAGCGATCGCCCTCGAGACCATGACCGCCTTCAAACGGGCCGGTGCTTCGGTCATTCTGACTTACCACGCAGCCCAGCTCGCCGAATGGCTGAGATGAGACAGTCGTGTCCGTCCATAATCTGGAAAGTTCCTAACTATTGATTTAATAATGCGTTAAATTCAAAGCCCTACTATTCCTATAGGGACCGGGGAAGATTGCCAACATATATACATCTCCTTGGCAATCTCCTCTTGGCAATGTGCTCGCTACCGTCGCACCGCAGGCCTGTGACTTACCCCCATTCCAGAATCTGGAATTTGCTGTTTCTTTTTCCTAAACTCTTCGGATAGAATACGAAGCTATCACTGTTCGTGGGCTATTGCCTCCCGAGTTCAGTTTGGCCGAAGCCATTGCCTGTAACCCGCCCGACGCATCCCACATTATTTCAGGAGGTCTTTATGTCCTACGAGGACAAGACCATCGTATGCGTCGATTGCGGCGCGGAATTCACCTTCACCGCGGATGAGCAGCAGCGCTTCGCCGAACGCGGTTTCACTAACGAGCCCAAGCGTTGCAAGACTTGCCGCGATGCCAAGAAGGCCCAACAGGGCTCGACCGGCGGCGGTTTCGGCGGCGGCGGTAGCCGTGGTGGCTACGGCGGCGGCGGTGGCGGCGGCGGCAGCCGCGGCGGCTTCGGCGGTGGCGGCGATCGCGGCCCCCGTCAGATGTTCCCGGCGACCTGCGCTTCCTGCGGCAAGCCGACGGAAGTTCCGTTCAAGCCGTCAGGTTCCCGTCCGGTTTACTGCCGCGAGTGCTTCCAGGCCCAGCGCCGCTAAGCTCTCCACGCAGTGATGCAAGACGAATTCGAAGGCCCGCGGAGCGATCCGCGGGCCTTCTCTATTTTTGCGAGGTGCGCGTCGTGATTAAAAAAAGGCCCGCGAAGATTTTCGCGGGCCTTGAGGGGTTGGCTGAATAGATTTCCTCGCCTTGCTTACTTGAGGGCGGCGAGGATTTCCATTTGGACGTTGGCGGGGACCTGGTGGTAGCTGTGGGGTTCCATGGTGTAGGTGGCGCGGCCCTGGGTGAGACTGCGGAGGATGGTGGAGTAGCCGAACATGCTGGCCAGGGGAACGGTGGCGTCGATGATCTGGGTGTTGCCGCGTTGCTCGGCGTTTTCGATCATGGCGCGGCGGCTGGAGATGTCGCCCTGGACGGGGCCGGCAAACTCGATGGGGGTGACGACCTGGAGCTTCATGATGGGCTCGAGGAGGCACGGCTTGGCCTTGCGGACGGCCGACTGCATGGCCAGGATGCCGGCCTGTTCGAAGGCGATCTGCGACGAGTCGACATCGTGGTAGCTGCCGTCGAAGAGTTCGACCTTGACGTTGATGAGGGGGAAGCCGGCGAGGACGCCGGTCTTGGCGGCCTGGCGGCAGCCGTACTCGACGGAGGGGATGAATTCCTTGGGGATCGATCCGCCCTTGATGCCGTTCTCGTAGAGGATGGTATCTTCGGAGTCGTCGCCTTCGACGGGCTGGTAGGGCTCGATGCGGATCCAGCAATCGCCGAACTGGCCGCGGCCACCGGACTGCTTGACGTGTTTGCCCTGGGCCTCGGCCTTGGCGGTGATGGTTTCCTTGTAGGCGACCTTGGGCTTGCCGACGACGACGTCGACCTTGAGATCGCGTTTGAGCTTGTTGGCGATGATTTCCAGGTGAAGTTCGCCCATGCCGTGGATGATGGTCTGACCGGTTTCTTCATCGAAGTTGGAGCGGAAGGTGGGGTCTTCGCGGCGGAGGGTGGTGAGGGCCTCGCCGAGCTTGCTCTTATCGGTGGAGGATTTGGGTTCAATGGACATGGAGATGACGGGCTCGGGGAATTCCATCTTTTCGAGGAGGATGGGATGGTCGGGATCGCAGACCGTATCGCCGGTGAGGCTGTATTTGAAGCCGTTGATGCCGACGATGTCGCCAGCTTCGGCGTAGTCGCGGGTTTTGCGGTCGTTGGCGTGCATTTCGAGGATGCGGGAGGCGTTTTCGCGTTTGTCACGGGTGGAGTTGATGACGCGGGCGCCCGATTCGAGCTTGCCGGAGTAGACGCGGAGGTAGCTCAAGTCGCCGTGCTGTTCGGAAACGATCTTGAAGACGATGCCGCAGAAGGGTTCGTTGATGTCGGCCTTGCGGACGAGTTCGATGTCCTTCTTGCGGGGGTCGTAGCCGGTGAGGGGGGGCTTATCCATGGGGCTGGGGAGGAAATAGACGATGTTATTGAGGAGGAGTTGGACGCCCTTGTACTTGAGGGCGGAGCCGCAAAGGACGGGGTTGATGCTGATGGCGATGGTGCCTTTGCGGAGGCCCTTGCGGATTTCGTCGACGGTGAGTTCCTCACCCGAAAGGTATTTTTCGGTGAGGGAGTCGTCGCACTCGGCGGCTTTTTCGATCATGTAGGCGCGGGCCTGATCGACCTTGGACTTCATGTCGGCGGGGATGGGGATTTCTTTCCAGTCGGAGCCTTTGGTTTCTTCATCCCAGGTGTAGGCTTTGACTTCGACGAGGTCGATGACGCCGGAGAAGGTGTCGGCGGCACCGATGGGGATCTGGATGGGGACGGGGTTGGCGCCGAGGCGATCGCGGATGGTGCCGACGCAGAATTCAAAATCAGCGCCGACCTTGTCCATCTTATTGACGAAGCAGAGCCGTGGGACGTGGTACTTGGTAGCCTGCCGCCAGACGGTTTCGGACTGGGCTTCGACGCCTTCGCGGCCGTCGAATACGGCGACGGCGCCGTCGAGCACGCGGAGGGAGCGTTCGACTTCGACGGTGAAGTCGACGTGTCCGGGGGTATCGATGAGGTTGATGGTGTAGTTGTCATCGGTGAGGCGGACGTTGCCGGCGCCGTGGATGAACCAGGGGCAGGTGGTGGCGGCGGAGGTGATGGTGATGCCGCGTTCCTGTTCTTCCTGGAGGTGGTCCATGACGGCGGTGCCTTCGTGCACTTCGCCGATTTTGTGGGTTTTGCCGGTGTAGAAGAGGATGCGTTCGGAGACAGTGGTTTTGCCGGCGTCGATGTGAGCGGCGATGCCGATGTTGCGGAATTTGGTAAGGTCACGAGCCATAAAAGAGTCCTTTGCTGGGGCGCTCGCGAGCGGCCCGACTACGACTAAGAAAGAGGACGGTTCGCGAACCGGTCCTGGGGTAAAACATCCATAAACAATGAGCCCGCCAGAAGCGTCCTTGTTGCCGTTGGGAACGTGCTGGGTTCCGTAAGGCGGGCGTTTCTCGCGGGCATCGGCTCTCGATTGTCACACACAACCGCACCGTGCCGATGTTTCGCCCATGCGTGGGGCGAAACCCTTCGGCATGGGCTTAGTGAATATCGACGAGCAACTTCACGTCAGACCTTTCGATCAGCCTTTCCGGCGGGCCGTAAATGGCCATCCGGGAGAGCCCAACATAATAGTGTCAGGGGCGTGGGGGATGCAACTATGAGGTGCGATTTTTGAGGGGGCGGGTTGACTCGGTGATGTGATTCGCGGAGAATTAGTGGGATATCGCGGGGTAGAGCAGCCTGGTAGCTCGTCGGGCTCATAACCCGGAGGTCGGAGGTTCGAATCCTCCCCCCGCTACTTCTTATCTGACAAGGACTTACGACACAAATCGTGAGTCCTTTTTTTTGCCAAATGTAGTAAAATGTAGTAAAAATTACCGCCACTATTGCGAATCAGCCCGTCAAGTGCCCTGCGCGCCGACTCCATTTCGAGTCGCTGATGGAACAATTTTCTGCGCCGATGGGACGCACAATCGCAGGCCAACGCTAGCGCGTTGCCGGCTTCTTGAACCACTCTCCTACAACCTTCGATTGCGAGGCGATCCGGTGCCGTTCGCTGCCGCGTAGTCGGTAAGCTTCTATCGTTTGAGACGCACATGGAGTTGATGATCGCATTACCAGTGGCGAGGGATCTGCAAGTTCGCACTGCAACCGCCGAGATCCTCAGTGCCATACCTGCAACATCTGGTTCCTCACGTCGCAACCACCACGCCGCCTGTGGCGCCCACCGATGATGCTAGAGAGTTCCTCGGCAGAGGCAGGCATTAACTGAATGTGATGGGTTTCCTTGCGGACGGCGCCGTGTGCCGCGGCCCATGCTTACACAGCTTGCGCTCCCGTGGCATAATGACTACACGTGAGTTCGTTCGCATCTTGGCCCGTTCCTTCCGGCGCTGCAGCAAGGAGCCCATCATGAACAAGGTCACCGTTCTTTCCTGCTGGCTGTTACTGATTCCCGGGATTGCACAGGCCGAACCCCCGGCTACGCAGCCCGTGCCGCCGCCGGTACTCCGGGAAACCGAGCCCGTGCGCATCGTCGCCGCCCTGACGCCCGCGGCCAAGGCGCTGGAGAAAGCGGGTCTCAAGAGCGACAACGCAAGTCTACTGGCCTACCTGGCGCAAGAGAGCGACCCGACCAATCCGCAGATGAAGAAAGTCGCTGAACTGGTGCGGCAACTGGGCGATACCAGTTGGGAGGTCCGCGAGGACGCGACCAAGCAGCTCAAAGCGATGGGTTCTGTCGCGCGGGATGCACTGGAAAAAGCCGCGACCGACACTGATCCTGAAGTGACAACGCGAGTCAAGGATATTTTGGAACATCTCGAGGGACCTTCCCGGATGAGCCTGGTGCTGCAAACCATGATTGAACGCAAAACTCCGGGTGCCGTGCGGATACTGCTGGAGCGGTTGCCCGGCATGGACGCTCCGGTCCAGGAGGTGGGTCGACAGGCACTGGCGGCTTGTGCCGGTCCCGAAGACGTCCCGATCCTGCGCCAGACGCTAAAGAATGACCATTTGGAGCCGGAACTGCGTGCGGCCATCCTGACCACGCTGTTTGAGACGAGTCTGGAAGCTGATCCGGTACTCTTGAAGTCCTGCCTCGCTGACCCGTCGAAAGTGATCCGCCGGGCGGGTCTGTATGCACTGTACAAAGCGCCGGCGTTGAACGAGAGTTTTGTGCCGCCGCTGGTCAAGTTGCTGGCCGACGAAGATATCGACCTGGCCGGCCGGGCTGCAGGATTCCTGGCCAAGATCGGGGATCCCGCGTCCGCAGAACCCTTGCTGGCCGTCTTGCATCGCAGCAAGGACTACTCGTTTCGCCACAGCGTCATTGATGCCTTGATACAGGTAAAGGGACGGGGCATGGCCGGTCCGTTGGCCGAGTTGCTCAGTGAGCCCGACTTCAATTCGCGCACCACGGTGCTGGGGGCGCTGGGAAGAATTTTCGCCCCGCAAGCTGCCGAGGCGGTGATTGGCGTGCTGGGAGATTCCAATAACCAGGTGCGCAGCCAGGCGTGCTTACTCCTGGCGACCTACGCCGATGCCAGGGCCGTCGAGCCGCTGTGCCGCATCGTCACCAGTGATAAGGATCCAGGTGTTCGGCGGGCGGCGGCATACGCATTGGGGCGCATCGGTGACACCAAGGCTGTCGATTCGCTCATCGAACTGGTCACGACCGACAACTATCCTGCCGGCGCAAGCAGCACGCTGGCCCCACGGACCGGAAACAATGGATCGCCGATCACGCCGGAGGACGATGCCGCGCTCTATAAGCGTGAGGCCCGGGAGACGGCGTTGATTTCGCTCTGCGTGATTGGAGGCCCAAAGGCCGTCGAAGCCCTATTCCGGGCCACGGGGCCGTCGCAGGCGCCGACAGTGCGCGGCAAGGCGCTGGAACTATTGGCCGAGATGGGCGACCCGCGGGCTGCCGACCTGGTGATAGAGGGCCTATCCAACAGCGACAGCTTCATCGCGTCGTCCGCGGTGCGGGCCTGTGCGTTTGTCGATGATCCGCGACTCCTGCCGGCGCTGATCAAGCTCGTCAACAGCAATCGCAATGCCCATATTCCTGTAGTGGCGCATGGCCTGGGTGGCGGCTTCAGCTCGAGCGGCTTCAACGACGAGACCGCCATGCGTGAGCAGGCCATGAAGCTGTTGAAGGACCGCTGGCCGAAAGAGGCCCGCCCCGTATTGCTCGAGCGGCTGAAGGATTCCGAGGGGTTTATCGCCGGGCGGGCGGCCGAATGGCTGGCCGAAGCACACGATCGTACCGCCATACCGGAGTTGATCACCCTGCTGGAGAAGGGCGGACGCTCATATGCCCCGGCAGCCGCCGCCACGGCACTGTGCAAGTTGAAGGTCAAGGCCGCCTTTGAGCCAAGTCTGGAACTCCTGGAGCCGTGGCAGGACGATGCACTGGCGGCGGCGCTGGGGGATCTTGCCGCAGAAGGTTTTGTAGATGAGCTCGAGGCGGAACTGAGGAATCCCAAGGGGCATCGGGCCGCGGCCCTGAACGTGGCTGCCCACGTTCCGCGGCCGGAGCTGGCTGATGTCATCTTGCCCCTGCTGGATGACCACGTACCCTATGTTCACGATGCGGTCCTCAGAGCGCTCGGGGAGTTGAAGAATCCCCACGCCGTAGCGCCACTCGTCCAGCGGCTGAAGGGCATATTGGCGGTTGGGCCGTCAGGCAATGGTCAGGCCGCCGGCGCCGCGCGCCGCTCGTACGATCCAGGGATTCCGATACGCCCACTGGCCATCGCGTTAGGAAAGCTCGGCGACAAATCGGCGGTGGAACCCCTGTTGCAGGCACTGGTCCGGTTACAGAACGATCAGCAAACAACGGTATGCATCGCCCGGGCGCTGGGGCGGTTGGGCGATAACCGGGCCTTTGAGCCATTGGTGCAGGTCGTTCGTCGGTATCCCGACGCCGCGGAGGGATTGGCGCTGCTGGGTAACCCGCAGGCGCTGCCGTATCTGCAAGCGGCCGCGGACGCTTCCAGTTCCAACCTGGTCGTCGCCAAGGCGATCTTCAAACTTGATCCGGCGGCCAGCGTGGACGCCCTCGACAAAGTTTTGCGGAACTTTCGCAGTAACTTCGACGTCCCGCGCGTGGAAGCGGTGGAATTGCTGGCACAGGTAGGCAACGATCGCGCCCTGGAATCCATCCGCTTTGCGCTGCGGGACGACGGCGTTGCCGTCCGCCAGGCGGCGCGCAAGGCCTTGGCCGCACACCAAGTGCCGGCCACGGCGCCAAACGCGGCACCCGGACAGCGCCCGTAACAGCCGTCGCATCAGGGCGCTTTCAGCAGTTCTTCCAGGGGAACATAATAAAGCGTCCCGCCGCTGGCGAAGTAGAAGTGTTTGCTGTTGATGATCCACGGCCCGCGGAGGCTGTAGCCGTAATTGCGTGTCGTGAACCGCCGGTCCACGCGATACGGGCCGAATACGCTGTCCTTGCTTTCGGAAACCAAACGCACCACCGATTGGTCCGTCGTCAGCCAGACGATTCCCGGGCGCTCTTGAACCAGGTGGACGAACGTTTCATGTAACGCGTCATTGAGATCCAGGTGCTGCCGCCGGCCGTCCTTGAGTTGCACGAGCACATCGCGCTGGCGGATGTGCCAGATGCCGCCGGTCTCATCCGTGCCGATGTCGCCGCCCCACAAAGTGCCTTCCCATGTGACCCACTTGCTGCCGTCCCACATGCGGAAGGCGGGAAAATCCTCGGCCTTGGCTTTTTCGTCGGCGTCGGCGCGGACCAGCTTCTCTTTCATCTGGTCGATGGCTGGCTCGGTAAGGACCATGCCGGAACGGTAGTACGGCAGGTTGGTCAGGTCGTACCAACACCAACCGAAGGGGAAATCCCGCTGCGTGACCAGGTCGAGCTTGGGATGACCGTCAGCGCATCCGGCCCAGGAAAGCTGGCGGCAGTCTTTGTCGTAAGTCAGGATTCTCTTGTTGTCCGCGTCGATCCCGAAAACCCGCTCGATGTCGCAGTCCTGCCACTGACCCCCGCTATAGAGGCCATTGAAATACTTCATACCGGAGCCGTTGATAGACTGTTCGTTGTACGATTCCTTGAGCCAGAAATCGTTCCCCAAACGCAGGAGATAGGGGCCGTTCCACATGAAAGAGGCGCAATACGGCGTGGCCTCGGGCATCAGGTTTACCATCTGCTCATAGTGTTCGGAGATCAGGTCCTGAATCCGCCGCGCTTCGATGATCGATTCGCCCAGGTGCAGGCGAACGGGCTGGTCACCGTAGGACAATACCATCACGGCGTGCTCCTTGAGCGGGAACAACACCGCCCCCTCGGCAAATCGCGGCGCCAGCGTCGTGACCGCGCTGCCCGCGGCATACGCCAGTTGGCACTGGAGCGGACCAGTTCGCCGAATCATCCACAGCCGGCCGTCCAGGCCGGGAACGATCCCCAAATCCGGTTCATGGTTCAAGTCCTGGCTGATGTCGTTGATCAGAGGCCGGCCCGGCAAAAGGGAAGCCTTGCGCTGTCCGGTAGGGTTGAACCAGAAGTAGAGCGTGGAGGGATTGGTGTTCGTGGGCTTATCGACGCGCAGACAATACTGCCCATCTTTGACGGCCACGACGCGTGTCGACCGGTTTTCCGCAAACTTCCCCAGCGCGAAGAGGTCTCGGAAGCGCAGCGTCTTGAGATCCAGTTCGAAAACACACTGGCTGTCTCGACCGATGATCTGCCCGTCCGGCGTCTCCAGTTGCAGTTGGAAGAATCGGTCCGGCCGGGGGAAGTTGATGCGGCGCAATTCTGTTCCGCCATCAGTGCACAGTAGGAAATCCTCGCCCTGGACCTGGCCCTCCTGCCACGGCCGGTAAAACTGCATGCCTCCGCGGGCCTGGAACAGGAAGTCGAGGGCTTCAAATCCTCCCAGATTGGCCGGGACCAGACGGGCTGAAGGGGCGGGCTGGAATTTGCGCAGCACGGTCTTCAGACGCAGCCTCTGCTCAGGATCATTGGATGCGTCGAGAGCCTTCTGCAGGCTGTCGATGCCCGCTTTGCCCGCCAGCTCAAGCCCCCGCAAAGCTGCCACGCGCACCTGGTAGGAATCGTCGGCGAGTTGGTCGATGCACTTGGCGAGCGCCGCCGCGTCTGCCGGTTTCCCCTGGATCGGCTCCAGACGCCACAGGCGATTGCTCGTGCCCAACAACAAGTGGCCTTCATGCTGGCCGAGGAAGGTCGCCTGCTGGGTAGAGACGATGCCCGTATCCCAGAGGGCTCCGTCTGTGTAGGCGAGGAGCGAACACTGGGCGTCCGGTCCAGAGGTCTCAAAGTCACGAGCGATATACACGGCCTTCCCCACCCGCCGGAAGAGTAGGTTCTGCTGTTGGGTCATCGGGAAATCGCCCAGGCCGGAGGGAATGTCCATGTCCTTCCAGCCGTGCTGGTCGTAGAGGTGCAGTTTCTTCCTGCCCGCGGCGAAAATCACCCCGCCCGTATCGACGTAGAGGTCAATTCCGGTGACGCCATGCACCCGTGGAAAAGGAATCGCATGGTGCGAGTAATACCCTTCGATCTGCTGCGTCTGAAGTTTTCCGCCCTCAATCCACGTGAGCGTTGTCCGGTCACCTTCGTACCGCCACCACGCACGGCCATCCAAGTCGACCATCATCTCCGTGTAGGGCCTATCAGACGACTGGCCGGGAATCCCACGGAATGGGTCATTGATCTCCACGGGGTAAACCATTTTAGCCTGCTTCTCGGCCGCCTCGGGATTTCTCGGGGTCGGCAGCAGCGTCCAAATCTTCCCACTCTGATCCTGGACGACTTTCGTGCCGCGGTCGAAGACGAAGACCTCCTCGCCATCCTGGTCCAACATCGGAAGCCCTGCCGGAAGTATGTCTCGACCCGGTGCATCGCGGGTAGATGCTGGACTCGTCGGTGTATTTTCGGAAACCATACTGACTTTGAGTGTAGCGCTGATTGTGGCCGGCCGGTGCTGGTACGGACGGACGAGCGTGCCCGTAATCGTCATCGTGTGATCCACCAGCACGCCATGGTCGAGGTTGTACTTCACCTGGCCGGCTTTCTTGAGGCACGTCTGGTCCGGCACATCCAGGCCGATGACGCAGTGTACGTCGATGGTCGCAATGCGCCCCTGCGGTGTGCCGATCACCGATACCAGCGTGCAGAGGATCTCCTCATCGATCGCCTCCGCCGGATAGATGGGCAGGTCTCCGAAACTCCGAAGTATGCGGTGATAGGACCACTTGTCACCGACGGCGACCTTCGCCGGCGGCAGGTAGACCGTGGGCTCTTCGACGATCTGGCGGACCCAGTCGTCCTTACGGGCATGCTCCGCGATTACGGCCGGGTGAGTGACGTATTGGGGAGACTGATTCTTGTCCAACTCTGCCGAACCCCGATGGTTGCTCAGCTTGCCGGAGGCGCCCAGGTCGGCCTGGAAGAGGAGCAGGAATTGCCAGTTGTCACTCTTGTAGGTGCTCGGCAGTTCGTTCGGAGCTAGGCAATCCACTTGGAAATGCCGGCCGGAATCTCCGCCGCGCTGCACGATACGGCCGATCCGGGCGGTCAGCACGTTGGGAGCATTCACGTCGCGCCGGACCGTGGCCGTCACCACCTGCCGGATATCCATGATCCGATCGTCCGGGCTGTACTCGCCGGTCGTGGCTTCCAGATGGCAGATTTGTTGTATTTGGTATGGTTGGCCCAGTTCATAGGGAAGCTGGAAGTGGAATTTCTCGGCCCGGTCGGCTTCCGTAGCGGCAGGGAGACTCTGTGCTTCCGCTTTCGAGGATGCAAGGATGGCGCTGAAGCCGAAGATAGCGGCAGCGACTCGCAGGACGAAGAGTGAACGACAGTATCGATTCATCAGGGGTGCCTCCTCTTGAGATTGGACATGAGTATACCTGCTGGAATCGGAGACGTAGAGCGAGCATACCCCATCACGAACATGGTCTTGGTGGGCGAAAAATAGGGCACCACCAATCACCCCACGATACGGTGCACCCGGCGCGCATTCGCCGGGACGTTCAGGCTATGCACCATGGGTCAACTTTTCTTTGTAACCTTTGCCGGACTTCTCGGCGATCAAGCGGCGGGCCGCGTGGGCTGCGATGTTAGCATCGGCGAAGATTTTCGTTTGGGTCTGGCCTTGCGTTCCGATACGCCCAAAACGGACGGTGAGGGTATTGTCCTTGACGACCACTTCCCAGAACTTGTCACTGGAACCCGCGACGAATTCAAAATACCGTGGCGCAGTGCTAGGCTCCGCGCTCGGTGCCGGTTCCGATGGATTCGGTGGAGGCACCGTGTCCTCGTCTTCGTCTGCAGTTTCGGCATCGAGTTCCGCCCACGCGTCATCGCCTGCGTCTTCTGGCTCGAGTGCCTGCAAGGCATCCCGACCTAGCTCGATCATCTGTATCAAGCGTTCCAATACGGCCGGTCGATCCTGATACCAGTCGCGGCAGAGCACATGGGCGACCTGCCATCCGAACGCGCTGAGCAATTGGGGGCGCAGCATTTCGCGTTCCAATAGGTCATCCTGCTGATAGTGCGCCTCCGTGTCGACCAGGACGCCCAGGCGGTATCCCAATTCACCGTGCCGCCGTGCCGCGATATCGCAACGAAAATGGGACATCCCAACACCCGTATCGATGGCATAGCCGCGATGTTTGAGCGCAGTCGCGATTTGCTCCACCACCACGCTCGGTCGCGTGTCCCCCTGTTCCTCCAGCTCACCCCAAACCGCCAGCTCCCGAAGGATGCGGTGCGAACCTGGGGTATCGCCCACCGAACATGCAGCGGCATACTGCAAATAGGTCTTGAGACAATTTGCCCCGTCGTTGTAGTCGTTGGTGATGGCGATGTGACGGATGGAACTGACAACGGCCATGTGATGCTTGGCACGGGAGAAGGCGACGTTGAGACGTTTTTCGCCTCCGCTTTGGTTGATGGGGCCGAAATTCATCCGCATTTTTCCAGCAGGATCGTTGCCGTAGCAGACGCTCAGGATGATCACGTCGCGTTCATCGCCCTGGATATTCTCCAGATTCTTGATGAGCAGGCCGGCGTATTGACCTTCGATCTGGCGTTCGTATTCGGCCTCCAGCCGCTCACCGAAAGACTTATCCTCTTCGGCCAGACGTGACAGTGCCGATTCGATTTCCGTCTGCTGCGCCTCAGAGAAAGCCACGATGCCGACACTGGGATGTTCGTCATCGTGCAGGAGGCCGCGTACCAGGTGAGCGATGTACTGCGCTTCCGTGGCATTCCGCCGGCTGTCATACACCCCACGCGCCATGAGATGAAAACTCACCGGTCGATCGAGCAGCTGATCGACATTCGCTGTGCCGTCTTCCGGATTCTCCGCCAGGATCTCCGGTCGTGCCGTGACAGCCGTCTGCGTTTCCGGAACGGTCAGGAGTTTCCCGTCGTAGAAGGCCCAGTTGGAAAAACTGATCAGGGACTCCGAACGGCTGCGGTAATGCCAGCCCAGCATACGCGAGCTCAGGTTCTTGGCGGCATGGTTCAGGAAGCTGTTACTGGAAAGATCGTATTCATAGGTCTGGCCGTTTTCGCTGAGCAGCAGGCCTTCTTCATCGGCGCTATCCGTCTTGGCCGAGAAGAAGTCGGTCGGCGGCAATTGCATCTCGTCACCGACTACAATCGCCTGTTGCGCTCGAAAAATCGCCGGCACGGCTTCTTCCAGCGTAATCTGACTCGCTTCGTCGAAGATCACCACGTCGAACTGATCCACCCGCAAAGGAAGGGTGTCGCAGACGCTCAGAGGACTCATCAGCCATACGGGTTTGAGATCACTGATCACCAGTCCGGAGTCGCCGGCCACCAGGTCGCGAATGGACTTGTGCCGCATCACCTTGCCGAATTCGTGTTCCAGCTCACGCCGCCCTCGGCTGTAAGCAGCCTTGAATTCCTTCTGCTCGGACGTGAGCCCGCCGGCCGGTTTGGCGGAGAGGCGCAGGTGTTCGATGAACCCTTGCCGGGCCTTCTCCAGAACGGCCGACGCATTGACCTCGTGCCATTTCTGGGAGAGCCTCGCCAGACGCTGCACGTGAGCATCCCGTACGCTGCCGGTGAATCGATTGAGCACGCGATCGGAACGGAAAAGATCGTCGATGCAGCGGTTGAGGATGGCCGCCTCGAGCCCGCGCGTGTTCAAAGGCAAAGTCCGGAACGCACACGCCAGCTTCGGCGGTAGGTGTCCTAGCTGCTCCAGGCAAAACAGGAAATCCGGCAGCATCTCCAGCGAATGTTCGAGGGTCTGGAGATCTTTCTGGAGTTCCTCCAGCGGCTTGGCGGAAATATCTTCCAGGAATCCCTGGCATGCGGCTTCCAACTGGCGTGCCGTGCTAGCCAGCCCGGCCAACTTGGCGACGATCGCGCTGGCGCCCTCCGACGCGAGGAGTGACGCATGCAGAGGAAGCGATGCTGGCGGCATCCGTTCCAGCCATCGCTGGGCCTCTTGTACCTGCTGGGCAATCGTCTCGAGTGAATCCGTAACGCCCAGGGAAGCACGTGTATCCTGATCGGCTTGCGCCAGCGCCGCCGTAGCCTTGTATTCTTTGTCCAAGGCCATGAGAACCTGCGACCACCGAGGTTTGATGGCATGTGCCGCAAAGTGATAGCGGCTGCGAAGGACTTTCCGCAAACGCCACCATGACGGCTTGAGCATCGCCAGGAAACGACCCTCGACTGCCTGCGCCTGCTCAATGGCCAGCAGCACTTCGTCTTCCGGCAACTTGTTACGCCAATGCTTGGTGGCCTCCTGGGCCTGTACCAGCGCTGCCTGTAATGAACGCCGCTTCTTGTTCGCTTGCGCGTACCGGTCCGCCAAGGCGCTGCGTTCATCCAGCAAGCCCATCAGTTTGCGACTGGCCAGGGATTCCATCCGGCAGGCGTAATCCATCAGAACAAGGGCCTCCGACAGGCATCCCCAATAGCGCGCATCGGCGCCGGAAGCCAACAAGCCGGACACGAGTGATGCCAGGAGTTCTTGCACCGTCCTCAAGTGAGCCGTGACCCACTGTGTCGGGCGTTCCTGCTGATTCACTTTGGGGCTCAAGAATCGCAACGGGTGGCACGCCAGCACGCCATCGGTCTTCAGATCGGCGAGTGCTGATGCCAGGTGCTCGATTGTCTCGCTGTTCGCGACCCACTCGATGTAATCGGGAAGGGTTTCTTTCAGTTCGGGACTCAGGGATGCCGCTTCACTGGATAGATCGATGGCGCGATCCAGCAGTTCGCGTACCTTGAGCCCGGCCGTCGCCGGCGTGGCCAGCATCGCCTGGTTGAAGGCTTCGAGCGGTTCGAGGTCGTCACGCAGAGCCTTGAGCAGATTGAGTCGCCGTCGGTGCCAAGCCTTGGGCTTGGTTTGTTGGTCGGCCACCAATCCTTCGTACGTGGTCTTAAGATCGGCAATAAATTCTTTCTTGTCGGTCTGTGAATCGTGGATCAGGCAACACAGCTGATGCAGCTCCTGTTGTTTGAGACGCGCGTACACCACATCGATGGCCGCCCGTTTCTCGCATACGAAGAGCACCTTTTTCCCCCGCATAACGTAGTCGGCAATGAGGTTGGTAATGGTTTGCGATTTTCCGGTGCCGGGAGGCCCCTGGATGATGTAACTCGTCCCCAGCCGTGCCAGGCCGATGGCCGTAGCCTGGGTTGGATCGCAGGAGACAATGTGATATCGCTCCTCCAGCGGCAGCGCCTGCGGCTCTTCCGTTTCCACGGGGCGTGGCACCAGCGAGAAGATTGCGTCAAAGGCCGGATTCTCGATCCCGTCGGCCGCCAACTCCGTGTAGTCGCGTACCAGGGTCATTTTCCGGTAGCGGAAATTTCCCAGTGTCAGACGGCAGAGATCAAAATCCCAGTGGAAGGGGTTGTCGTCGGCATCCTCCCGGAGCGCATAGAACTGCCGTTCCTTTTCGGAAGTCGGTACGTCATCGCCTGACGGCACCATGTACTGCCGAGGCGCCGGCTTCTCCTGTACGATCTCGCGCAAATGGGTAGGTCTCGGACGAATTCGCGACTTGAAGATCGCCAGCCCGAGTGGGTGGAAATTCGCCGGGTCGTAGCTGTAATCGACATCCAGAAAGCTGCGAACACCACGGCCCGAAAGACGGGCGCTGCGGCGATAGCGATCCAGCCGGCGCTTGGCCAGATCGTGAATAAGATCGATCCGCGGCCGATCCACCTTGGTGGTCGTCACACCCGGTTCGCTGGCCGTCACCTTGGCCGACAACTCCTCGTATAGCTGATCGAGCGTCGTTTCCGACAGATCGATCGTGACCGGCAGGTCAATATCGTAAAGCTGCTTGAACAGGTGGCGAACTACTGGATTGAGCTCTGCCTCGGTGGTCAGGGGCTGCAGAAAGTAGCTGTCCCGCACCCCCTTCTTCTTGACGAGCTTCACCGGCAGCAGCACCAGCGGCGAATCGTATTGTTCCGGAGGCGTGGCCTTGATGTTGGCCCAGCGCAGGAAACATAGCGCCAGACGCAGTTGCTCAAAGCCGAACTCTGCCGCGTCGCGCGCGGCTTCCGCTTTCAGGCGATCAAGCACGCTCGGAAGATAGACTTGTTCAGTGAAGTTGAGATAGTGGTTCAGGGCGACGGGCTCACCAGCGGAGACCATCTTGGCGAACTCGCCGCGCCAGGTAAGGATCTGCTCGGGTCGGATGCTGGCAGCATCAAAAGAGAGGGGGACCGAGGCGTGTGTCAGATTAACGGCCTGCAGCGCTGCCTTGAAATGCAGCAGGCGATTCCGTCGCGAGACCTCGAAGAGCCGTTCCTGCAGCTTGCTCAGGATGACCTGCTTCTTCGCCCCGGCCGAATCACTGCTGGCCAGATCGAAGTGGAAATCGACGGCTTGATCGCGGTAGTGTTCGAGATTGTGGATCAGCGTAGGCAGATCCTGTGGCCGCTGGTGCCGGCTCAATTCCGTCATCCGTACAATGGCCTTGGCCAGCACGGGGTGGAGCTGGGCATTGATGCGGAAAAGGTTTCGCCGGTTGGTGACGAATGTCTGCAGGTCTTCCGGTTGATTCAGATCCAGGCTGCAGGTGAGGCTGGCCAGCAGCATGCCCAGGCTGAACACGTCCGACAGCGGATCGTGATGACCAATCTGGTGTTCCCAGCACACGTATCCCGGCAGGAACACCGGCTTGCTGATTTCCTGGTCACGCACACCAATCTGTAAATTGGCCAGGGCCTCGGGTCCGGCATCAACATCCACCACGCGTTTGTGCGTCGAAAGCACCTCGACGGCTCCCAGCGGCCGGTCGAGGAGGCGGATCTTGGCCGTGTTCTGCAACGGCGTCTTGGCCGATGCATCCGGGAACCATAGTTTCACGCCTTCGACTTGCAGCGCCGCAACACCGTCCAGCGGCGCCACCTTGCCGGCCCCGTGGGTCTGAGCCACCTGCCGGGCCAGAGGAATGAAACTGGCCAGAGCGTCTTCGGTGGAGAAGCCGCCGAGCTCAAAACGCGAAAGCAGAAATTCATGAAAGGTGGCCATGTTTACGTCGCCGCCTCCTGCGCCTTGGCCACGATGGCACTGGCTTCGGCGTCCAACGCCTCGAGCTGTTTCTTTCGGAGGTTGAGTTCCTTGGTCGCCAGCTGACGAAACCTGTCGCCCAGACCCAGTTCGTCGCTCAGGAGCAATGCTGCGGCCAGCGGCGCGTCCTCCAGATCGCGGTCCGCCGTCGCGAAATCCAGGAGCACATAACAGTAATAGTCCCGAAGTTTGTCCGTGACGCCGGCGAGATCCTCCGCTAATTCCTCATCGATGGCCGAGGCTGGCGCAAAGTCGTCAAAGAACAGTCGTGCATGGGCGAGCTGGGCCTCGGTGTGCAGCCAACTCGGCCGCAGAAAACGACCCACGAGACGGCGGGTCATGGCGGCAACCCGCTGTTGGCCGAGGAGATCGAGATCCTCAAGCGACAAAGCCCCTTCGATCACCTGGGCGATTTCGTCGCCCGCCGATTGGGGATTCCCCACCCATAATTGAAGCGCACGAGCCCGTATAAAGGTCTCAGGATGGGTCACGCCCTCCGTTCGCGGATGACCCTTAGCAAAGATTTCATCGGTCTGTCGCAGATAGCTCTCGGCCGCAACATCCGTGGTGCCGGTTTCGATCCGGACCAGCGCTGTGATCGTGGACGCCAGATCCTTGGTCGCCTGATATGCGGCGCGGTCACAAAGAACTTCAGTATAGAGCCCCAGCAGCCGGGCGCTGGCCTGATGTGCCGGCTGGGCCTGCGCATCGTTGCACATGGCCGAGAGCATCTGCGTGGCGACCAGGTATTCGTGCCAGCGGTCTAGCAGGGCAAAATGCATGAGTTCATGGCCGAGAACGCATTTCAGTTCTACGGGAGTGAGGGTCGTGAGTAACGGCCCGACAAAGACGATGTGGGCTTCGCCCGGCATGTACGCCAGTGACGCGTTCAACGCGCCGCCGCCTGACGATTGGTAGAAGGTCACGGGGCAGGAAAGATTGAGTGCGGATGCCACTTCGTCGAACGCTGCGTACAGCGTCGGATTCGCATCACGTTCGATGCGGTAAGTGGCTTTGAGGAGGTCCAGTTTTACAGCCTCGTTATTCTGTGCGCGCAGACGATCAGTGGAAAACCAGTTCCACAGTTCTGCTTCCTGAGCCTGCAGATGAAGCACCAGTTCCGTGTGGTAGCGCAGAGGCTCTAGTGGGAGGATCGAAACTGTGGTCTCATCGTCGTTGTCTCGTGTCATGTTTGCGGTCCTTGCTCTGTTGCTGCTGGGCACGATTGTCGGTCAGGGTTCAGATCCTCAATAGAATAGTAGATAGCGGTGAATTGTGCACGAATGCCTGAGCATACCTACGCCCCGACCTCGCGAGGACGGGTGACGGTTCCGGTCCACCGAGGAATCGGTGGCGTTGCCAGCATCGCTCCAGCGGCGAAATGCCAAGTCAAGCATCATATCGCCAGCGCTGAGGACCGGTGGTTGTGGTTGGAGACGAGAGCCGTTCAAATCGACTACGCTCTCTTCGACCCTGCTAGAGCCATCGTTTAAGTAATGTCGCCGAGACCGCAGACTCTCTGAAACCCCACGGATTCCATAAAAACAGCTCATGGACTATAAGGGTGGGGGTAGCTCTCCCTTATAATAGAGTATATGGGCACCGCTTTTCCCTGGTGCCCTGTGCACTCGCGGAGACACGATCATGCCCACTCAATTGCTCAACGCCGTGGCCCAGTTAGTGTACACCAAGTATGACCCTCGTAACTTCCCCGAAGACGTAACGCGTGAGGTGTTCGAGCACTTGGTGCAAACCCCCGGCCTCATGGCGCAGTACCAAGACTGCCTCCTGCGTGGTATCGGAAGCAACACGTTGCACAAAAATATCGGCCAGCGGGTTAAGGAGCGTCTCGGCGCTGAGAGCTGTGGCTATGGCAAGTGTAATCCCGCCAAAGCCCTCATCACTGGTTACACCAAACTCCGCCCGCACCCCAAGACTACGCTACCTGCCCCCAGCCAGAAAGTCGTCACCCCCGTCGGCGTGAGTCCCCAGCAGAAGACCACCTCCTGCTGCTTCCCCTTCGGTCAGCCGCTCCAGGAACTCCGGCAGGACGACCGAAGTCCCAAGAAGGTCTTTGTACTCGGCGTCTACGCCAGTGCCGTTCACGCCCGCTGGATTGGCCCAGATGGCCGCGACGCAGTGCGGGCGCTGGCGGTGGCCAGTGAGCCGTATATCTTTTGGCGAGGCGAGGGGGCCGATGCCCTCATCAGCCGTATTTCGATCCCTTCTGCAGCAGGCCGTCTGGTTCCGGCCGATCCTCAGTTCAACGGTCCATCCGGCAGCGCGTTAGACGAAAAGTTCCTCCGGCCTCTGGGCCTCACCCGTGATCAGGCCTGGCTGAGCGATCTGGTGCCCCACAGCTGTGCCAACGAAAGTCAGGCCAAAGCGATCCAGCGCGTCTATCTGCCCCTGGCCGCACAGCACGGCCTGCCAATCCCCTCAATTCCCTCAGTGCCCGAAGAACTGGCCGATGCGCCACGCCGGGCAGCGATCCTGGAGGAATTGCGGGAATCGCAGGCGAGTGTTCTCATACTACTGGGCGATCAGCCCATCCGCTGGTTCCTGCGGTTCTTCGACTCACGCTGGTCGAGACTCTCGGATTTCGGCGCCTACGGCCGCTTGCACGCGACGAAGATCGATGGGAAGGACTGGCAGGTGCTGCCCCTGGTCCATCCACGTCAGGCGGGGCGGCTGGGGTTCTCGTCGGCGCACTGGTTTGAGGAACACGAGCGGTGGGCCAAGACCGCGGCGGGCGAGCTGTTGCCATGATGCGGCAAGGGGCGGTCTCAGGACTGGCGGTAGGACGCCGAAAGAGCCCAAGGCGTGGTAGGTGGGACGGCCCGTGCGACGGCTCAAAATCTCACTCCGCCGTGCTGCGCTTGGCACTCACTGACGAGCATAACTGAACCGTGAAGCGTGTAGATACATTAGCCCGTTCAGATCCTCCCACCGCTAGCGGTGTCGGGCTGTCCTTCCCTTTATGGACGTGGAATCGCGTAAGCTTGGCAAGCCATTATTCAGCGGTTGCCACGGGCACTTCCTTCGAATTCTGCCGAATCTACTGCCATCTCACCCACCAGTAAGAAACACTGCGTCATCTACTGAAAGTACTCTCGGCGCACCACTTCCTGCATGCGTTCGACCTCATTATCGGTGAGTTCGGAGAACTGCGAAGCACGCTTGTTCGCCGACAGTTTTCCTCCGTTGTTTACGCACAACCGGATGAACAGGTCGATCGCCTTGTCGGGCATGTCTACAATGGCCTGCAGCCCGCTCTTGCTGGCGTCGTAGTGTTGGAGGAATCTGAGTTCTTCCGCCAGATCCGTTTCAATCGCACGCTGAACGAAGCCAAAGAGCGCTTCGGTCTGCGTTGTCATATCCAAATAGCGGTAGTACCGGCCCGAATCGGTCGTGACCGTCAGGTGACCGTCGTCACTGAGGATGTAATCGAGCAGTGGCAGGAGTTCCCTTGAGAACGCTTCCAGCGCCGCGTCATAAGCGGCTGGATCCTGCAGCATGGTTGCAGAGACCGGGAAGATCACGCCGGTCGGTGTGTACTTGCGCCGTGCCAGGATGTTGTGGATCAGAAATCGATGGATGCGACCATTGCCATCCTCGAAGGGATGCATGTAGACGAAGCCAAACGCCACCGCGGCGGCGTGCACCACCGGATGCACGCGCGCGGCACCCAGACGTGCGTGGGAAGAGTACATACCCTCCATCAAGCTTTCCAAGTCCTCATGCTTGGGGGCCACGTAATGCACACGTTCACGCTGGTAGGCCTGCGATTCGCCCACGTAGTTCTGGATGTGGCGGTAGTCGGCCTCGGCATACCGCGGATCAACAATCCGGTTCTGCAGGTTGATGAGCGGGGCCTTGGCGAAGAAATCGTCTCTCTCCGCCACATGCAATAGGGCCACAAAACGCTCGACACGTGAGGCATCTAAGGCTACCGACTCGATCTCAAAGGAAGACTTCGTCTCCTTCGTGTAGAGATAGCTAAGGGCGCGGCGCAGAACCTCGCGAGGAAAGGCCGACAAAACCTCCTGGCATTTTGCGGGCAGGTCCATCTTCTCGAAGGCACGCAGGGCCTCGGTGCGGCGTACCATGGGGCAGAACCGCACGTCACCCAAGAGGTTATCGTTGATATAGTGGCGGCGCACCTGAACCGGATCGGCAGTGCAGTACTCGCTGGCTTCAAGCAAGTCCACGTAGCTGCCCGTGGCGATGTCCTCCAGCGGGAGCCGCCGGCCCGTCAGGAGTTCATAGAGATACCAGAGGCGACGGGCGTATTTGCCGGTTGGCTTTCGGCGGATGTATGCCAGAAGATCCTCGGGTTCTGCGTGCTCAAACACCGCAGCCAAAGTGGTCAGATTGGTGCCGTCATATTTGAGGGCGAACTCGAGTTCCTCCCCCAAAGAGCCGTCCGTGGCGTAGGACGCAGGGAAGATGTCGAGGGTGGACCCTGCTTCGACACGCGTCTGCCGCATGCCAGCCACCATCGAACGGTGCCAGTTCGGCATAACTTGGAGGCCAAAACGTGCGATCAGGGCCTCGTAGCCGACAGCCTGCGACGCTATATTTTTAGTGGCCATTCAGAAATCATCCGCAAAAACTTCTTTAACGAATCAAAAACACATAAAAATCGCGTCTCTGTGTGATAAATCTTATTACAGAATATCGTGCTAATAGGCAGTTGGCTACAGAAATCGTTGCGAAGCACGTAAAACTACTCGAATATGATCTATCGACGTTAAAAATCTCTTTTGCGTATAACTCGTGTTATTGACCAGACCTAAGCGGCGACCGCCATGAGCAGCTGCTCACAATTCCTAGCAGAGCGAGTAACCCGCTGGCCTTCGCGACGTTGTGTCCGTGAGTTTCCTGTGGGCGTCCTAGCGTGTCTGAAACGACTGGGTGTGCCGGCAATCGATTGGCCGTCGTGCAGAATCGACCGGGCGTGAACCACGACACGGCCAGGGAAGTCGGCGGCGGCGTCGATAGTGTAGAAAACAATGGGGTCAACCGCTCGAAGGGGTGAGGGAAAAGCCCCGCGGACACGAGGACAGAGCCTAGGTCCGGGTGGGTGGGACGGCACGTGCAAAGGCTCGACGCCTTGCTCCGCCATGGTGCGCTTGTTGCTCACTGACGAGCATAACTAAACCGTGAAACGCGTGTCGGCTCGTTAACCTGCTCAAGCCATACCGCCGCTACTTCTTATCTGATAAATGTTTACGATCAAATTATAGGCCATTTTTGTTATGCCAAATGTAGTAAAATTACCACCATTTTTGCGAATCAGTCCGTCGCTTCCGGTGTCTACCGACTCCATTTCGACTCGCGGACTCGCTAGTTTTCTGCGCCAATGGGACGCGCAATCGCAGGCGAACTCTAACGCGTTGCCGGCTTTTTGAACCGCTCCCATGCAGCCTTCGTTTGCGCCACGATCAGGCGCCGCTCGATGGCCGCATAGCGTGCTTTCGCCTTGTGAATCAACGGAGAGGGAAGGGCTTGCCAAAAGCGCAGCGCGACCCGTATCTGGTGGTCCAGTGCCGGGATCGGTAAGCGCTTCTCCACCAACGCGCTCAGGTAATCAAAGGGAATAGCCTGTTTAGAATCCCGTAGCGCCGCGGCCGTCGCCGTGTAGACTGGCAGGGGGCACCGCAGCGGCCGGGATGCTTCCCGTCGTTCCGTAAGCTCTTGCCTGCCGTCCGTGGTATCGACCCGGTAATGCTCCGGCCTCGTGCCTCTGCGACGGAGGCGCGGCTGATCTTGTTGCTCGACGTACGCGTTGAGTAGCTCGATATTGCGCAGGATCCCGCCTGACACCGCACCAGTCTCCGGGTACGACGTGAGCAACTCCGCGAGCAGCCGCCGCATTTCCTGTATGACGGCAAGGGGGTCTGGAGGCCTTCGACGCATTGGGCAATTCCGTTCTCGTTGCGGGTGTCTCGGTCTTCTTTTATTCGACGGACCATCGGCTGGCAACTGGGAACTTCCTACAGGGTCAATGTCACTTATTTTAATTGACATAAGGGGCATTTGCGCTACACTGCGGTTGGCTAGTGGCCCCGCAAGCAACGGCCTCGTGCTTCTTTATGTGTGGATCTCTTCACTGTGGAGTGGCCCGCGTCCGAGAAGAACGCCGCAATTAGTGTGAATGCCTAATTTTTGAAGTTTGAAATGCCGACAAGAGCGATATGACATCCAGTCACACAGCCGCGACTCTCGAGTCCTTTTGTCAGAGAAATAAATATGAAAACCTTCACCGGAGCCAGCGATGCCGGCCCCTATCCATTGAACGCTATTTTTAGTGACCCGATCCCTGTAACGATGCGAGCGCTTCGTGCCGGTAAGGCCTCCCCCTCCAGACTGAAGATCGTGGATATGCCGGAGTTGGTCAGTATCAAACGTCTCGCCGCTCATTTCGACGCCCATCGCGCGTCGGTGCGACGGTGGCTGGATGAGGCAGGGATTCAGCCCGTCGCCCTGGGAAATGGGCGTAAGGGCGCGATTCGGTATCGGATGTCTGAGGTCAAGGGGTGGATTGAGAGTCGCCCCAATGTGAGGTAATCATGGCCAGTATCTACAAACGACAGAAAGCATATTGGGTTTCCTATATGGTGGGCGGAAGAAACGTCTGCCGATCACTGGGCACCGCAAATGCCCGTGAGGCGGAAGAACTCAAACGGAAGTATGAGGCGCTTAACGCGAACGGGCTTCTGCCCCAGCCCTCCAACACGCCAATCGGGCCATTCTTGCAGTCGCTGTGCGCATTTTGGCGCCAAACCCGTGGCGGAAAGAGTGCCGAGAATGATATCGGGCGATTGCGGCGTATCTTCGGGCCGTGCTGTGAGGCGTTGAAGCTTCGCTCCCACACTCCCCATAGCTTCCGCACCCGACGATACGAAATACTAAGTGCTGCGGACGCTCGATCAGGACGCTATCTACCCGTCCGCAAACTCGAGGATCTGACCCCCGAGGCGATCGCACGATACCTCGAGCGACGCGTGGTTCACGATGGCATCGTTGGTAAGACGGCCAATCACCTGCGAATTGTTCTGAGCGGGGTGTTTGCATATGCCCGGAAATACCACGGCTACCGGTGCCCGCACCCTGACTATCTCAATCCCATCCAGGGAGTCGAAAGATTCCCGGAAAAGCAGCCCGTGATCAAATACCTTTCGGCGACCGACATCATCGTCCAATTGGAGGCCCTCTCGGATCAACCGGAGATTCGGGCGATGGTGGCAGTCTACATCTATGCAGGGCTGCGGCGGTCGGAAGCTCTCTGGCTGACGCCCAATGATGTTGATCTTGAGGAGCGGGTCATTCGCGTACGCAAGAAAGAAGTTGAAAAGAGTCGATGGCAACCGAAGACGGGCATCGATCGGGTTGTACCGATTGGCTCAAAACTGCTGGCCGAGCTTCAGGTCTACCTCCCACGCCAGCATGGGACGTGGTTCTTCACGTCGCCGGATGGCCAGCGGTGGGATCCCGACAACTTCTCCCGCTACCTTCGCGACCTTAACAAGGCATTGGGCCATACCTGGAACTGCAAAGAATTTCGGCACACATTCGGCAGTCAGCTCGCACAAAAGGGCCGGAGCCTTTTTAAGATCAGCGCCATGATGGGCAATAGTCCTGAAATCTGTCGCAAGTATTACGCCGCGCTTGTGCCTCACGAGATGCACGACGACGTGGAGTTTTGATCGGACACCTCAGGCGGTCTGGTGCAAGCCGGCTAGCTCGCCCTTCATGTCTCCTCGCCGCAACAAGCTGCTCGCGAGTGGGCGGCTAACGCCTGAGATTTCCTAGTCTGCCGCTTGTTTTCCGGCTCAGCCCCAGGATTGAAGTGGTGAGTGGGGTTGCGGAGCAGGGCAATCGCATTCTCTATGATTGGACTGTTGCAGGGCTTAGGTCTGGTCCGATGGCTATTTTCCCGGGAAAGAGTGCCGGGAGAAGGAGCCATGGATGGGCCATTCGATTGCGAGAGCTTTTGGCAGTCCGAAGGATCCGCGGGACAAGAGCGGGCGGCGGCATTCCCTGCCGGCGCTGGTGAACATTGCGATTTGCGCGGTCATCTGCGGGTCGGAAGGATGTGCCGACATCGCCGAGTTCGGCCAGTTGCACCTGAAACTCAAACCCGAGGCCGCCTGCCACGCCCGCTTGGGCGGCTAGCCGCAAGCCCTCGGGTGGGGTCGCCGCGTGGCCCACCCTGGCCTCCCGGCAATAACTTGCGACATGCCGCTACATTCGTATACTCGCGGCATGGCCAACAAGATCAAATTTGCCGATCCGAACCGGGATATTAGCGATCAGTTCACTGACAGTCTTCAGCGGGTTGCTGATGATCCACGCGCGACAATTCTCGTGGGCCCCGGCTTCATTGAAGCGATGGTGTCGGCGTTGCTTGAAGCGCGGTGTAAGAACAAATCGCGGATCAACGAAAACGGGCGAGAATTCACCCATTCTGTGAAGCTAATTGTCCTCAACGAAATGGGCGTCATACCGGACGTGCTGCATGAACGACTTCATCATCTGCGGAAGCTCCGAAATGACGCCGCGCACCAGCCGTTATTTGTAACCGATGACGCCAAGATCACGGAGATGGCTAAGGACGTGTCACACCAGGGTCACTTCAAACTCTATAAATCTCCGCTGTTTTCCTTCATGACGCAGTGCCTTCACGAATTGTGGCAACTTGATTACGATTTTTTTGAAGCGCTGTTTGCCCCACGCGGTCGCGAACATCGCTTGAAGATCATCGAGGCAAATGCCCGCACCAACGCAGCCAGAAGCAAAGCGGTACGTTCGACCAGGTAATGTTTGTGCGGCAGTGGCGTAAGACGCATCGTGCGGGCTCTCTCATTGCCTGCTCTGACCTCACGCCGCTTTACGGTAGTGATTCTTGATTAGGCCCCCCGAGTCCACTCTTGGCCTCTTTAACGATCTTACTAGCAGGACTTTTCTAGCTACCAGTTGGGCCTCGTCGAAGCTCGCCAGCGACACTCCCAGCAGGCAGGTCGATTTCAGCTGCCTCCTCGAACACATCTCCGCATGGCTCGGACGATTTCCACATCATCATTGACATTGATGACGAGTTCCTCAGAGGCAGCCGACTGAGGCGATTTGTAGGCCCATTTGCCGTTACCACGCTCTGTGTCCAAGAGCCACACCACGGGCTCGCCACTCGCCGGCCCAGATCGAAAAAGCAACCAGGGACTCAAACTGATCATCACTAGCCGCTCGTCCTGACAGACAAGATTGATCTCATGATCAACCGTATCCGGGCGTTGGGTTAGCGGGAATTGCCGGGACACTCGGTCCATCAGCGGATTGTCGCCACACAGGCGGCGGAACGTCACCGTCACATTCTGCTGAGTGGGGCTGACCTTCTCCTGAAACCACGTGGGATAGTCCTCGCAATAAGCCAGAAGCGAGCTTAGCTGCTGAAATAGTGCCCGTATCTCCTCATGCACTCCAGTGCGGGCGGACATCCCAAGGCTACTCAAGCCATGCCCATGGTATCGGTTACGTAATTCCACCACTCGCCCCAACGGCCCGTTGAGTTGCTCAGGGGATATTGCCGTGATCCTGTTGCACAGCTTCGCGAGGGATTGCGGAACGCGCTTCTTAACGATCTCCATCAATCGCCGTCTCGCCTCGACGTTGAATGTGACCCAATGACCAAGGCTGGGAATGAATTTTCCAGTGCCGGGACCACTCTTGCCTTTGAGTGTCTCATCAAACCGCGAGAAATCGCTGAGCGCAACGGGGCTGCCTAGTTGGTGGAGCACGGACATCATGAGGGCCAGGTCGTACCGCACGAGAACCTCGCTCATGACCATCAGTTGTTTGATGCGCTCTGCGATCTCCTGCTCCAACTCGTACTTGCGATAGGGGATCGCCAGGATCGACGGTTTGGTGCTGGGCGACGATCGCAAGTCAACACCACCAGCCAACAAGGCCGTCAAGCGCATCATCCTTTCTCGTATGTGGTCCTGTAGCATGCAGAATTCGACCAAAGTAAACGGCGGACAAATCGACTCATGGTCACTATCCTCCCACATCTGGTAAAACTGCCTCAGCGTGCCTTTGAAGTCTCCGAACAGATCCTCGCGGCCATGCGCGGCTTCGTCCAATGCACGCCAGATGCCATCCATCTGTCGCAATATCCGCCGTCGTTCTTCCTCGTTTGGCCACGGAACCTCAAACTCGCGGATGTGTCGTGCACTGATCCGTGGTTCTAACAAGCTGCCAGAAGCGTGGGCGTCGATACGTGCCTCAACGTGCTGGTCCGCAAAGATAGATAATAAGAACGCGGGGTCATCACATGTTATGCGTAGTACGCGCTCCGCCGTGCCTTGCTCTGGTGCGGCGAGCATGAGAGTGCCGCCATGGATTCCGTCAAGTGGCATCCAGCAAGTCTTGGGTTCCGGCGTGCTAGAGGGCCACGCGGCGAGTTCGTGCAATTCACAGAACTCGTCCATCCGCAGCAACGGGAATCGGTCATAGCCGGCAAAGTGGTTGAGAGGGACTTCCTCGCGGGCACGGTCATGCACGTGCCAGTCGTAGCTGAGCATCAGGTCGTCACGTTCCCAGACGATATCATCCTCCGTGCGGGGTGCATGGCCGTAGACGATTTTGAGCAGGGACGCGACGTAATCGGCCGATCGGAGTTGGTCCGCCGAGTGGGTTGAGAAGAACCGGGTATGAACGTGGAGTCGGGGAGACGGCGCAAGGCAAGCAAGGGTCAGCGGCGTGCCATCCATGGACCAACCCAACAGATAAGTGGGCACAAGCTGAATGCACTGATTAGTCCACATTTCCCCAGGCTTCGCTTCGGGAATGCCGATCTTGAACTGCTGGGAGCTTTCGCGGAGGCTGTCGCGGAGGCTGTCGCGGAATCGCTCGTCGAAACGTCTTTCTTCCCGGAAGCACTCATTGTAGTAGCGTAGCAGTTCTCCCGAGTGCGTTGCCTCCAACTCCGAGTCAGGACAGACAGCCAACACGCCACCACCGGGAGGGAGCAATCCAGATAGAAGCAGCGCCCCGCTGGTATTGCTTCGGAGTAGCCTCTTGGGAATCCGCAACTTCTCAAAGTCGGCATACTTGGTCTGAAAGTCCTCCGGCATGTCCGGCGATTGCCAGCGGCCAACTTCAAGCACCGAAGGAAGGGGTAATTGCTTGGCCACGTCTACTTCGGCAGGTAATACCAGGTAGAACGCAAAACCTTGCCACCCAAAGCGCTCCCAGATCTGCTCCAGGAGTGTTCGCAGGTTTGTCGTTGCGTCCAATGCAAAGTTTGCTGAGGGAGGAAAACCGGATTCATCGTCCGGCGATTCCGAACACAGCTCGCTCAAAGCAGGGGCAAATTCTGCGAGTTCTTCATCAGTTGGACCGACAACTACCACGCGCTCAAACGTCATCTCCTTGTCCTGCCGCGCAATGAAGAACGAATTCAGAATGGGCAGGGCCGATGCCATAACTTGTTGTCTTGTAATCATGGTGTTTATCGTAAGGGCGGAGCGGCTTCGCGTACAACGAGCCGAGGAATAGGACGCGTGACGTAAAGCTGCAGGGAGACGCTGGTGAGCACGCCCGCCAAGACTTACGACTTGGTTGCGGACGAGATGCTGGTGTTGGCTCCAGGTGTCCGCCACACGGGGAAACCCTCGGCGGCAAGACCACCACCAAACGTCGCTACTTTATCTCCAGCCTCCCCGGCGATGACCCTTAGACTTTGGCCGCGGCGATCCGCGGCCATTGGGGCATGGAAAACCCCCTGCACTGGACCCTTGATGTGGTGTTCCGCGACGATGCCAGTCGGGTCCATGCCGGTCACGGAGCCGAAAACCTCTCCCGCCTCCACCGTGCCGCCTTGAACATGCTCCAACGCGAGGCCACCCGCAAGACCTCGATCCGCGCCAAGCGCCTCCGCGCCGACTGGGACCCCAACTACCTGCTCCTCATCCTTCAAACTTGAGAATACGATTGCCCTGGGTTGCGGAGTGGCTCACGCCGACCTTCCTGGACTACTTGCTCGACGATGTCGAGTTTGCGGGGATGGGTATAAGAGCCACATTTACAGGAACCCGGCAACCACACGTTCCAGAACTGCCAGTGGATGTGGCCCAAGGGTGAAGCAACTGCTAGGAAAAGGACCTCGTAAGGCTCGTGTGAACGACTGTAAGGCCACATTCGCTCATTCTTTTGTACTGTGTTGCAGAAGTCACTGTATCTGCTGCAGTGACTTCTGCAACGATCTCGAGACGAATGGTGGTCTCGCTAAGCACGGCCCAGAAAGCAGTGCTGACGATGCCATTGCACGTATTCGCGCCCGGGCCATTGGTCTCGGCTCTTCGGCAGGCGAAGATGGCATCCCTCATATGCAGCCAGCTCCCGGCCATCAGGACTCATCTCAGCGAAGTGGCCGCGCGCAACTAGTACACGCAGATCTTCGTCAATCGTCCATAGTCCTTCATCGAAGAGCCAGTGGGCGTTCTTGCAGAGCGCAATCCCATTACGTGGGTCATTGTTGCGTGAATCCGCAAACTGGTGAATGTGGGCAGCATCCACGATACTTCCGGCATCGATCGTCAACAGGCGATACCCGGTGAGTGCACAGGTGTAGTCGTATTTGGCGACGACTTGCAGGCGGAATCTCGCCTCTCGGCCTGGGGCGAGGGCCAGCGGATCGTCCACCTGGGCGTCATGCTCTATCTGCTCGTCGTCCGGTACATCGCGGCCAATGATGGCGTAGAGTGCCGCCCGCTCACCTGAAGTGAAATACTTGGCAATCAGCAGGCGCCGGGCGCGATCTCGGGCCACCGGATCAGCCATGAGCGCCCGGAAAGCCGGAGAGAAGGCGGAGAACACACTCAAACGACTGTCTGGCGAGGGCGTTCCGTCGGCCAATAGAGGGTGCCATATGCCATCTCCAGCAAGATGGTGGAATGGCAAACGAATATCGGGCCGTTGGCGGCGTCTATGCGCAACCACGGTCCAGTACGTGCAGAATCGAAACGCCAGCTCTGGAGTCAGCGGTAGTGGGTCAGGAATATACTGTTCCTCCGCCATGTCGAGGATGGTTAGTAGCAGCAGTGGCTTGTGGGGGGCAGGGTCGCCCGAAGCTCGATCGACGCGCAGGTTGGCCAGTGATCCGAGCAGATCTGAGAAGAACTCTCTCGGGGAAGTCGCCATGGTGCCTCAACCTAGAGCGCGTCTGACGGGATAGGGGGACTTCCGCCCGCTAACGGCGGCGGATTGCCTCGTGACGACGCATTGCTGCCATTGTCGTCACAAGGGCGCGAAGCAGCAGGAGGGGTCGAGGTGCCAATCGCCTCTCTTGGTGGCTCTTCGTCCTTTTCTGCTGTGGGTGTTTCCGTCTTGGGGGCAGGCGGGATAAGCCCCTCGGGTTTCACATACGTCCCGCTGAACCAAGTGAGATAGATAGTCTCGCGATCTTCTCTTATGCCGACCTTGAATTCCTTCAGCTTGGCGCGAAATTCTGGTTTCGAAAGATAGCACCTAAGCTCCCCGAGTACTCGAGGAGGCAAAATGTTATTTGTTTCGCTGCAAAACAGCTTTTCGCTGCCGACGCCAAGCGCCCAAAGTGGTCCATCGTCAGCCTTGGCGTTGTCGTTCTCCATCACATCACACACGCCAAGCTTGTCGAACGTTTTTTTGTCGGGAACATGATAAAGCTCGGCCTTTCGCATTCGAAGATGCGACGAAACATCGTCAGTACCTACCGAGAGTAGGTCCGCTGCGTACCTCATCTGTACCTTCTCGGCTTCCTGAGTGCGCAGACGACCCCACTTCTTAAAGTATCTGGCGCCTGGAGCGAGTTCCATCCAGGGCACCAAAGAAGGGGTCTGAAGGCTCCAACAAAGCCAGCTCAATTTCCCTTCTGGGTCTAGCATAAGAGGCGTGGCGACCAGGTTACCAGCCGATGAAGGGGGGCGAGTGGTTTGGATTTTGCCATTTAATAGAAGGATTGTGCATACTTTGGGAGCAATCTTTCCATCTTCATGACGGAGTTCAAGATCGCATTCTGGCGTAATGACGAGGAAGTAGTTCTCCCCATCCCCCAGGAGCGTGTAGATGTCACCGAACCCGATAGGCGAGTTGAGAGCATAGTTACTTTGATCATAGAGAAGTTTGGAATGTATTCGGTGCAGGGAATGGCTCCCGAGTCCTTCAGGGACCATCATCTGTGCCTTCTCAAGTGTATCCATAAACTGTTCGAGACTAGCCCGTACGTCGCCGTCGTTACGCAGTTCGGCACTCAGTAGCCCGCTGAAGAGCCCCAGCAAGTGGTCCGCCAGTTTTGCGCGTTGCTGCGTGTCTCCTCCGGTAAGTCGTGCGGCAAATGGGTTAAAGTCCGCCGGAAGCAGTCCGCAGGTTTCGGATGCAACGCGGTCAACAGTCTTCCTCGCCGCTTTCCGCAACCCGCGTACGTGATCGAAATACGCTTGGCCCATCGGTAGAGAAGTGACCAAATCGTACAAAAGGAACATGAATTGACTGCGTGCATCTAGTGTAGACTTTTCCATGTACCGAAAATTGGAGCGGAGATAACCACCTCCTTCGCGTGCAACCATCTCCCACTGCGCTTCGCCAGGCCGGTCGGCAACGCTGCGAGACATTAGGATGGCTGCCGGGGGCTCGCCATTCTCTCGTGCCCACACTTGCCCAATTAGTTCCCCAAGAAGTGCCGACGCGTCTTTGCCAGCCGTATCCGGCTGCTCAGGTTGAAGACGGTAGTCTATGAAGTATAACTTCTCGTCTCTGGGGACAGTGGCGTCCAGTCGCCAATGTCGCAATGGAGTGATGTTGAGTTCCCGCAGGTAACCTTCTAGCAGACGTAACGCAGGCTCAGCCCGGGGCGGGGCCGTCATAAGGGATACTGCTGTCACGTCCTTCGATAGCACTACCAGCCGTTCAATCTCTCGAACTGCCAAGTCGTCGGGATATGCATCCACATTGCCCGTCGTTTTCGCGACTTCTGCAACGATCTTCTCGTACAGTGAAGGCGCTTCGGCCCGCGCGTATTCGACTAACAGTACCCAATCGGTTGGGCTGACGCCGGGAGCAAAGGCGTCATCAATGATAACCGCCCGTGTTATCTTGAGGTCGTCTAGGCCAGCCGCTACTAGTTCTTTCACATCCTTTTGTTTCGGGGCCATTTCCCGATCGCGCTTTGCGGGCACTGCGTCGTCACTTCCAGATGTAGTCATATGCTTATCTCCAGTCTCTATTCCGCCCGCACTCGACCTTCGGCATTGCTGGCCTCGTGTAGGATGTTGTCTACTTCACCGAGCACTCGCCAAAATCCAACACAAAGGTTGGGAGCCGTTTCCACTTATTGAACTCTCTGCCATTCAGCGACAGCTTGATCCGATTGAACTCGCAGAGTTCTTTGCTCAAGTACAGTCCCAAGCCACGTCCGCCAGATCGCCGTGAGTGGAATCGTTCGAAAATCCACTCTGCATCGGCGGGCGATATTCCAACACCAGTGTCACTAAAAGTTACGATCCGGGCTCGAGCGTCCAGGAACACTCGAATCTCTGAGGGAAGGGCGGTTACGGGGTGCTTTGAGCGCGTATCATCGAGCCAGTAGATTGAATTGCGGAAGAGATTATCGAAGACTTGCCGCACATGTCCTTCAACAGCATCCACCTGGAATGTTGCGCCCTCTATTGCCTTAGGTGCGATCACCAGAGTGATCTTGTGCCTCTCGAGCCTTGCTCGGTAGTAGTCGCCCACGTGCTCCAGCAGGGAGCGGAGGTCAAACTCGCTTCTTCGTCGGCGATGTTTCGCCGGGCCGGGTTTGATGGCTGAGATTTGAGTTCGAAGCGACTTGAAAACCGCACGCAGATGCGAAAGTGTTCGCCCCAACTTCGATTCGCGCCCAGACTGGGTGACCGCGTCGTCTGTATCGCTAATTGCGTGGTCGATACTGGCTTCAAGATCGTGTGCGAAATTCTCTGCCGCCATGCCTGTGGCAGCCAGTTCTAGCACTTCAACCCGATTCTCCTCCCTGTCCTCAAGGGCTTTTTGAGCGGCGTCGATTACCAGGCGAACGGCAGCCACCGAGTCCCCTAGGGATTTTCGGGCAGCTGCTATCTCGTGGTCGTCTTCGTCGGCTGCCGCCTCGATCAACTGCTCTACAGCGGCCTCGAACGCTTCTTGTGCTTCCATCGAACGTTCGTGAAGCGCTGCGAGATCCGCTTCGCTCGGGCGGGTCTGTGTGTCAAGTTCCATTACAAACGTACGAATGAGGCTCTTCATGAAAATATAGAAAGTCTTGGCGGCCTCGTTATCCATAAGCCCTTCGCGGTTAGCCTGATCGCGAAGTTGGGGATTATCGGCTCGCGAGATCCTCACGCATCCTACGACTTGTATGCGGTTCACCCGAAAACCTTGCCCTCGCAAAGCGGTAGTGTCGAGGTCAAGCCAGTCATCAAAAGTCTTATTGATCTCTCGCACGACCGCTTCGCCCTTAGCTGCTGGTAAGGAGATCTGACCGTAGGGCATTACTCGCACCCCATCTCGGTAGATCTTCAGGCCTCCCGACCATTCGTCGAGCCACTCTTTCAATTCCTGCCGTGTGGCGAGGCCAGGGACGGCAGCAAGGCGTCTACGGTTATAGTGATATAATTCGAACTGAAACGGACCGATTTCAGCTAGTGCACGATCAGTGAGCCCGCCAAAATCCGCCGACGAGAACTCGCGGCGCGACTCCTTGCGTATGCCTGACTCAGTGGTAAACCAAAAGTCGACATGAACTGAGAACCTTTTCGATGCATCAATCTCAACGCGGCCCTTCATGCCGTTCTGCGATGCTTTCAAGAATCCCTGCCCAATAAGGGGAATCGTGATTTCTTGTCCATTCCACACTAAGCGTACGCGGCGGAGGCGTTCCTCGCGAAAAGGGTCGATGAATTTCGAAAGAAACCTTTGGCCCACCTCGACAGTTTTCTGATAGTCCCAGCGTGCTCTTAGGCTCGAAATGACCACAATCGTTCCTGCATCATCAGGGCTCCCATCCCATGAGAAAGAGGACATGTCGACGGGGATCTCCTGCGCCGGCACTATTGATTCGGGGCCAAACAGCCGCCAGTCAATCGTAAGTGCGTGCGCACAACTATCTCGGGCCTGGTGAGTGCGTATCTTGGCATCGTCTCCGAGACGCATCATTGAGAGTCTTCCGATCCCTTTTTCACCAGTCGGTACAGTGTCACCTTCGTACTCCTCGCCAGATTCCACGTGACGTTTGTGCTGGGAATAACGGTGCGTGGTACCAATGGTCAGGAAATATGTCTCGAGCTCCTGTTTGCTCATTCCACGGCCATGGTCTGTGATCGTGATCGAGTTTACTGCACCGATCGCACGGACAAGCTCGTCGGCCGTGCCGCTTTCGGGTAATAGCTGATCAAAACATGCCAGAGTGGCATCAGTGAACAGGGCTTCCTCCCTGCCTTCAACTCTCAACTGGCGAAGTACATTAAGTGCTTGCGATTTTTTAAACTGTCCGTTCGCGGCCGCCGCAAGCGGACGAACGCGTTCTTGAGCAGTCTTGACAGCGGCAACTTCAGCCCGATAGGTCACTTCAACGTCAACTACAGCTGGTTTTTTGGACTTGGGTGTCGCATCAAAACCGTTCTTAACGAGCTCATAGACGGCTACGTCGTCAGAACTGATCAGTTCCGCGCCCAAGTGTTCCAGAACCCTCGCCGCAAAATTAAAATAGGCCTTTGCCATAGGTCTCCGTCGAATAACAAATCTTGGCCTTGTTAATCTGCATATCGTCTGCAGTGCTCAGCAAGCGGAACTCCGGACATCTGCGCACGTTCTTGCCGAAGCCTCCTCTTTTATCGGCTGTTGACAGCGATTATGTAGAGCCCGACCAGACCAACGGTACACGCCCGATCACCACAGATCGAGATGCAACTGTGGCGATGCCCGCTACCACGCTCCCAGAGCGTTGCGGGATTCAGCGACTGGGTCATACCTAGCCGCACGCTGCGTGCCCAACCTCCTGCGGATCTTCGAGCGGTTCTGATACGACAGCTTTATCGCAAGGGCTCTGGCAGGACTCATTCTTGTCCCAAATCCACTGGGGGTCAATTAATCCGTTGATGGCGAGGGGGTTATTGCAGCGGCGGATATTGAAAGTATTCCAAAGGAACAAGAACCGGGCTTCAGCGGCAGGCGATTCTTCGGCGCGTTTAGCGTCTTCCGATCTTCCTGTTAGCCGTCGAGTGCAAAGAAGATCTGGCAACGCTGGAACGCATGCATTCTTCCGACGAGCAACGCTACGAATGGCATCAGTCTCGCAGGCCTGGAGAAGTTGTTCTATCGCACTACGTGGGTTTGGTTTATACTTCTTTTGATCAAGATCCCACCTGGATCTTGCCAAACGTTCGTGGGAGTTGACATCGTAAACGACGGCATTTCTCTGGGAGAAGCTCCATGTCGTTAGATACTCAGCAATTCGGGATCAGTCGATTCTGGCTTTCGGTCGCACTGGCGGAGCTCCCCTCCCGGCCGGACATATTCGGCAGCTCGCAGCTCAAAGCTGCCAGGAAGTGCTTCCTTGCCGGCGGTAATCAGCTAAAGGCCATACGGAGCTGGTTGACGAACGCCGACATCGTGAAGTCTGCGGGGAGGCAAGTGCTGCTGACGAAACTGGGGGAACTCGTCTCGACCAAGGACCGGCGTGGGCGCGATCCTTGGACTTGGTGGTTGTTCCACATTCATCTCTGCGCAAACCGCGAAGCCTACCCCTATTGCACTTTCTTCACGCAGCTCGACGCAGATGGTGGCGGCTGGATGACCATTGATGAGGTGATTGAGTTTCTCACGAAGACGCTCAAGGAGTCAGCCGTCGCCGTCGAACGCGGTTCCGTGGAAAGCTATTTTCGCGGCGTCGAACTAGCCTTTCGACCTGGGGCATCATTGTACGGTCTTGGCTTGATCGAATGGCGCGAGGACAATGCTGGCGGCCAGCGACTTCGTCGTCGTCTGGCAAAGCCACCCCTCTTTGTGGTTGCATATGCGGCTCTCGCTTTCCAACAGGCGTTTTTCGAGAACCAAGTCACGATTGAAATGAGGGTCCTGCTACAGAAAGGGCTCGCGCGGGCACTCGGTCTTCGCGATGCCGATGTACGGGAGACACTGTCGCACCTTAACCAGGATGCGGGGCTTTCTCGCATTATGCAATATAAACAGGTGGCCAATTTGGACTCCATGCAGTTCGTGGAACCAAGTGAGCTTGTACTACGGAGGCTCGCAGCTCAAGCGTATGCGCAGGGGGAGATACAGTGGCAGTAGACTCTTTCGCAGAAAGTCTGCAGCGACTTCTGTACACGCAGCTCGCACCTCAACTTCGCTATCGCGCCCTGCTCATACAGTGCACTGACCTAGGCGTTCTCCGAGTCATCGAGGAAAAGGTTTCGGGCGCTCTTTTGGCAGACGGCAGGATCTTCACCGTTGTCCAAGCGCAGACGCAGTTCGACGCGATTGGAGCCAAACCATGTCGACAGCTCATCGATGATCTTGAGAAACTGTGGACGAAGCAGCACCTTCTGCTGACTGGCCCACTCCATTTTCTAGATTTTTGGCCCCCGCCCGCACGAAGCGCTTTCTGGTCGCATTTTGCGACAGTCACAAGTAGTCCTGGAATTATCATCTTTGATGTCCCTCGCGACATCGACACAGAAGATATTTTTAAGGTAATGGGAAAGATACCTGGCACCGATGCCCGTTACCTCAAGTCCCGGCTAGCTGCAACACAGGATGGGCTTGTATGAGTACCCTAAGCGAAATCGTTCAAGTGTCCCACGACGAACGCCCGTTCGTGGAGTTCGAGTCCTCATTGGACAACGACCAGGTGGTTTCTGGCTACATACCCGTCAAGTCCACACTTGACGTGTTGGAGTTTCTAGCTGACTCGCTCGCCATGCACAGCCCAAGTGGACGAGCCGTTATCTGCTTCGGGGCATACGGGTCCGGTAAGAGCCGACTCTGCGCTGTCCTCGCGCGTCTCTTCCGTGATGGAATGGATGCGCCAGCACTCCTCCCGGTATGGAAACGTTTGCGGGCTCGTGGCCAGCTCAGTAGGCTGGAGTCCTTCCGTAAGAGCTTGCTTCCAGCGGGCCGGAATTGGCGGCCTTGGCTCGTAGTGCCGATGTATGCTGATGCTGGCGGTGGAACGATTAGCGCGGCCATGATCAGTGCCCTAACCAAGGCAGTTCGTCGGGCGGGACTCGATGACCGTGTACTCGGAACGACAATTTTTCAGGAGGCAGGCAGACGTCTCCGCGAGATTCTTGCATCTGGCAAGCAGTATGTCCCTGCGCCAGGCTCAGTACACGCAACGGGTGAACAGCTGATAAGGGCAATCGAACAACAGCTTGATGAGACCGCGCTCGCAGAGTTCTGTGCGTTTCACAAAATCGCGACCTTGGGCGTGGACTTTAGAGACCTGATCCGCTCGACAGGCGGCGTGGCGGTTGAGGCGCATGACGTCTTCAACCAGGTTTCGCAAAACATACAGCAACATGGTTACGAAGGTATATTGGTCCTCTGGGATGAGATGGGATTCGCGATTGAACAACTCCTAACTGGCGCCAAGAATGCTTCCCGGAACCTCGGGCAGGAAGCGATGTCGCTACAGAATTTTGTGGAGCGGACATGCGCGACAAATGAATTAGGAAAGCGAGTGATCTTCTTGGGTTTTACTCACGTGGGTATCACTGAGTACGCGACACGTGCAAACTTGGGGGAGCAAGATCAGAACAGGCTCGCCACCGTTTCGGACCGCTTTAGACAGCCAAATATCAATATTCGATTGAGTGTAACGGAAACCGAGGGCTACCATTTGGTCGCTGGTATGATGCGGCGTACCCCGGATGGGGATCGCATCCTTCAGAACCCAGCCCCAAAACTCCAGCGTATCGCCGACAGAATGCCGCGGTTTTCCAAGAACTGGGAGTCCATCCCTCCAGAAGTCTGTTACAACGATATTGTTGCGCCCTGTTACCCGCTTCATCCGACAACAGTGATGGTGCTCCTACTTCTTTCTGACCAGATCGCGCAAGCAAACCGAACTACCTTCTACTACCTCCAAAATCGAGAGGAGGGTGGTCTGTCCCGGCTCCTTACTGAGCGCACCCTGCCGGCGACCGCCGATATTGGCGGTTCGGAATTGGTTCGCATCAATGATCTGTTCCACTTCTTTGAGCAGCCCTTGCGGAGCCGTGAGGCACGCCTCATGGAACAGTTCGATGACGCTCTTGTCCGAATTCCCGATCCGACAGTGCTAGAGCTCGCAGTCCTGCGCACCGTCCTAATCTTAGGTGTGGCACGAGTTCAGCCAGCAACCACTGCATTTCTCGGCTTCGCGATGTGTGACGCCCAGCCGAACGAGCCTGGGGCGCAAGTCCTCCACGATGCGCTAAAACGTTTGAGTGATGCTGGGTCGCTGTGGCACAATGCTGCAACGGAAGTGTGGGGATTTGTGGGGACTGGAACGGTAAGAACTGAGATCGAGCGTGAAATCGACGACGAAAGAGATCTTATCACGACCGCTTCTTCCACAGTTCTCTTCCGCAATAATTCCGAAATCCATCGTGAAATTGCAGATTTCCTGGGCGACTTTGACTTGGACCCTAGTCCCTCGGGGATTATCCGGCGTGTTTCGGTCAAGGTGCTTGATGTTGCGCGAGGGGCCGATGCGATCGAAGAAGTTAACCCGGCAAGTGTGGGCGAAGGGGCTGACTGGCGATCCGCGTTGATCTACCTCGTTATTCCGGAGTCACCACAGGTCCTTCAGTATTGGCGAGAACGTGCTTCGGAGTGCACAGAGCCGACGGTGTACTTCGTGTTTCCACAGGGACCAGTCGAAATTAGTCCAGCAGTTCGCGACCTAATCGCAGTACGACGGGTGTTGAGCCGAAAAGACCAAGCCGATCATGCCTTCAGGGTGCTGGAGGCAAAGCTCACTCGGCTTCGACAGGACCTTCGCCGCGAATTCGCGCAGCACTTCGGAAATGCTGGACTTAGATCTGGTACTGAGGTGGTGCAAGCCGGACCTGATCGTAAACTGGTCTCGGTCGAGTCTTGGAATGACCTACTCCCAAGCATCGCAGCTGCGCTGGAAACTGCATTCAATCAGCAGATACGTGTACGGTGTGGAACGTACAACGAGTGGCAAAGTCGAGCCGCTTGGGGTGCGATCGAGCATGTCGTAGAGAACATCTTGGATTCTGAAGATAATCCAACACTCCGGGATGAGTACCTAGGGTTCGCCGAGAAATCACAAGAGGCCGCGATCGTCGATGGGGTATTGGTCGAGAACGGCTTCTACCGACACAACGCTCTTACGGATAAGTGGGAGTTCACTCCTATAAAAGACCTAGCGGCCGCAGTACAGGAGGTCGCAGGGCATCTCCAGAGTGGCACAAGTGATAAGGAGTTTGAGAAACTCTACTCCACGCTTGTAGACCCGCCCTTCGGTATTCCTAACGGAGTCGTCCCCATCTTGGTTGCATTGGTTTTGCGATCAGATACTGCAAGAATCGGCGTCTACTACCGTAGTGCTCGACAGCTCGAGAGGGTCAAGAGCCGGCTGGCTGAAGCGATCGTTGACATGGCGAAGCAGCCTACGCGGTACGTGACCCGATTCAACAAGCTATCGCCGAAGCAAAGGATCGCTTTTAGAGCCATCGGACCTGAGATGGGCGTCGCTCCCCCGGAGAAAGATGATCGACGGGATAGCTTTGACAGCTTCTGCGGGCGAGTTCGTGATGAGTTGATCGCCTGGGCAGGACCACTTCCCGAAGACGTTGTAAACGGGACCGAGTTCTCTGAGGCCCAGCGGAAATTTCTGAAGCTGCTTCGCGGTGGCGTGCCTCCTCAATCTCCAGTGCTTGCTGAAGCAATCTTGGCTGTGATTGCAGAAGACAAAGGCACGCACGCTGAACTGGACTCCGCCGGATCAGAAACGCGTGACTTTCCGGAGGCCGTCAGGGCCTGGCGAGAACTGCGAGAACGGATTGATCGCTATATCGATGGCGTGAAAGCATCGGTGCAGCGACAGATCACGGAGTTGGCAGGTGGTCGCATGGACGGCGACCAGACTACGAAACAGCGATTCGTATCAGCGCTTAAGCCGCTCCAGGATCTTGGCCTAGCGGGAAACCCCATTTCGAAAATAGTGGAAAAGCTCAATGAGGCCAGTAGCACAAATGATGTCGCGCTCGAAGTCGCGTCCGCAATCGTTCAGAAAGACATCTCTAAACTTACTTCCGAAGACATGGGAGTGGCTACAGGGATGCTGAAGATGGTTGGTCTCATGAATGAGCTCAACCGCAAATGCTCAGTCATACTTCCGTCGGGCGACAGGCGAGAGTTGCCCATCGTTCCAGAATCAAGACCTTTGGATGAGATTCGGCAATCTCTTACCCATTGGCGAGCCGAATATGATCTTTCTGATGATCAGCTTGCGAGCGTCATCGTGAGGCTGATCTACGTTCAGCCGTCGCCGCCCGTGTCAACTGGGGATCACGATGCGGACGCTGTTGGGAGTGTGGAGCCAGCAAAGGACTCCCTGGAGCGGATTGTCGTTTCCTCATCTGACGTGAATGAGGTGAAATCCGTTGAGGATCCTGAAACACCCGTTGGCGCCGGTGAAGGCGAGGCGTGAACGTGCAGACTGAAACCCGCGTTACTCTGATCTTCGACCCGTTCGACATCTACGCTTCGGGCGGCGTGAGAGTCACCGAACTCGAGGATGAGGAAAGGGCCTTTCGAGAGATTGACTGCCGGTTGCAGACGCAATCTCAAGACGAGATGGGTGAGCCTCTTACTGTGGTTGTGGGACAATCGGCAATTCAACACTTCAGAACCTATCGCGGCATTAGAGGCGTTCGGGTGGAGGACTTCACGCCGCTTCGGCGCGTCCACGAGATTGTGGGGCAGGCGCCCCCCGAATGGCTCACAGACGAAAACGTATATCAATGGGGTATGTTAAGCCTTAGGCCACCGGAACCTCCCTTCTTGGGGAGTTGGGAAGCAACTGTTGCCGACTGGCTGGCCCCCAATGTCGCCGGGTCGAAGTCATTGGATAGTTGGATACGTGCGCTATCGCAGTCGCCAAGCATTCCAGGGATCATGAAGTGCGAGCCTGTCATTCGATGGTTTGTGCAACAGTTCGGGAGCTTGGGCCGTACATTTGGGTTGTCGGCCGACGAGATTGATGAGCTGTCCGACATGCTCACGTCGGCAGAGTCGCCCTCGGCATTTGCGCGCACATGGGCTCGAAGGGCTGCGCTAGCACCACTCTTGGACTCGGCAGTTAGCAATCCTCTACATAGCCCCAACATAGACGTGCTATCGCCGAAGATGCGGTTCCTGATGAAGAGACTGCCCATCCTCTTTCCATTGCCAACAATCATCAGCGGAGACGTGTGCCGTCTGTTCCGCGATGCTGTTCGGAAGGCTCGAATCCGCGACGCAGGGCAATTGGAAGCCGCTATTCTGCGCCTCAATGCCGTTTGGGAGGGAATCACGGAAGAGATTCGTGACTGGCTAGATGTTTCGCCTCGTGGGCTATCGCAAAAGGCTGCAGAGCATCTTGAGAAGTTGCCTGGATTCGCCGACTCGCCTGAACTGCAGGAAATAGTGGGAGAGCATCGTCCGCCAGAGGGGGCCCCCCGGTGGGAGGGTTTGAATGACAACTTTGACGGCTGGGTTTCTTCGTACGCGCGTTGGATCAGAAACGCATTCAATCGCCGTGAACTACCTTCAATAGAAGATGATCCATCCACCGGCTTTTCGCGGTGGCTCAAGGACAACTATACCGTAAGCTTTAGTCATCCAGAGCGTAGCTATTTGACCGTTGCTGGCACGATTCGATCGGCACTTCGTGAGGGTCGAACGGTTCTTCTAGTGCTCATCGATGCGATGGCCGTGCATGTCCTTGATCACTTCCGTGTAGCGATGTCAAAGGCGCTTGGCGAGGAGCCAACACGTGTGACTTATGTGTTTGCACCGATACCAACCGTCACCGAAGTATGTAAGGCCTCGATCGCGTCGGGCATATTTCCTGACCAGTGCACCGGAGATCTCCGCGCCGATGTGGCCAAGGCATACGGCCTTCAAGACCAGCAGCTGCAGGTCGCCGCAAACTGGGCGGATGCACAACGGTCGCGAATCCTACAGGAGACGAAGCTGCTTGTTTATCGTGACAACAGAGTTGATGATCAGCTCGCGATGGCAGGCAATTATCGAGAACTTGTCCATGAGTGCCGTAACATCGCGGATCGCGTGTCTTCGCTATTGCGACGCCTAGTCGATGATTGCCGCTGTATAAACGGGAGCACCCCCCTCGTAGTTATTACCGCCGATCATGGTTTCACCTACGGCCCCGGAGCTCTAGGGGGATCTGGCCACGAGGGGTCAGACCAGCGGCACTTCTATCGATGCCAGGCTCTCAGCTCAACCGAACGGCGTCCGCCAGCTGACGAACACCTCACTTTTCTTGATAAGAATGTGTTTCGTACACGAAACGACTATGTGGCCGCTCGAAGTCGCTCGTGGGGCTCAGATACATTGAGCGGATGGGTGATGTCACATGGAGGATTGTTGCCCGAGGAAGTCATAATCCCCCTCGTGGAATGGTACGGCAAGGACGCCCAGATACCTTGGCCTACGATTGACATTGTTGGTGATGCCTATCGTGAGCGTGGCGAGTGGCTACTGAAGACTAAATTGCGCAATCTTCACGCAGTGCCCGTCCCGGGAGGCGAGATTACCATCGGAGTGCGCGGAGCAATGAAGCGAGTCGGCATCCAATTCTCACGACTGCAGCCCGGGCAGACGGTAGTGTTGGATCTCAAGCTACCAGAAGCCAATCCTGAGATGATCGAGGAGTTGACCGTCGAGACCACAACCGAGATGCATTGGCGTGATTCACAACCTGTGCAGCTAGACCGCAACTACTCCGTGAGTGCCGCTCGACAGCTGGCCGAGCGCACTACCAGCCAAGATGCATTTGAGTCGATGTTCTGAGGAGTGAATACTGTATGGCTGCGAGCGCATTTGACAACAAGATTCGTGAAGTATTTGGAGACTTCGCGATCGATAAGGGGCTACTTCGGCGCCTGGGCGTCTCTGGCGATGATCGGCACGTTCCATCTTACGTGATGGACTGGATCGTGACCTACTCGTCAAAAGCGTCACCGACGACTACCTCCCTCCAGCAGGAGGTGACGCAATTCGTTCAACGGCATCTCCCCCCAAAGGGAGAGAAGGAGCGGGTGAAGTTCCGTCTAGGCCAAGGAGAGGTCATCACCTTACTTGATGCGGTGTCGGTTTCGGTAAAGCTGGGAGCAGAGGTGGAGTACTCTGCAGCGATCCCTTGCCTAGACGAGACCAAGGCCTTCATTGACGCATCAGTAATTGAGCAGAACGAGGGGCTCTTGCAGGGAAGTAGTTGGGGCGCCGTCAAACTGAAATATGACAGTGATGAAACACGCGGAGGTATTCGCGTCGTCGACTTCAAACCGATGCAGGCTGGTAGAGTATCAATCGAAGCCTACTTCGAGTGCCGTAAGGCATTCACAGTTGAGGAGTGGCTGGATTTGATCGTGCGAACGATGGGATACGAGCCGACTGCCTATTCAGAGTCGGAGAAATTGTGGCTGATTTGTCGGCTGATTCCAATCGTGCACAATCGCGTAAACATGATGGAACTTGCTCCACCGGGATCGGGTAAGTCCTATGTGTTCAACAACATTAGCCGGCACGTCTGGCTGACTGCAGCAGAGATTAGTCCCGCGGTCCTATTCTACAACCGAGCGCGCCGCACGCCCGGGTTGCTTACGCGTTACGACCTGGTAGTCCTTGATGAGGCTCAGTCCATCCGGTTCACCAACGGGGCAGATATTCAGGCCCAATTGAAGGGGTACCTTGAACAAGGCGTTTACTCGCGAGGTGATGTCACCGCGACCGCCGAGTGTGGGTTGATGCTCCTAGCCAACATTGAGCTACAGGGAGACGGTGAGAGCACCTACTACAATGGCAAGCCAAAGTTCCGACCACGTGATCGAGACTACATACGACGTTTGTCTCCTGTGTTTCTGGAATCACCACTGCTCGACCGGTTTCACGGCATCCTACCAGGATGGGAGATCCCGCCATTTCAGACAGACCAACAGGCAACGGGGCTCGGACTGAAGGCGGATTACTTTGCAGAGGTCTGCCACGCATTACGCGGGGCGGCGCACATTTCCCAAGCTATTCGGGCAAAGCTCAGGTTGAGCGGTGGGAAACGGGACTGTACTGCAGTTGAGCGTCTCGCAAGTGGGCTTGCCAAACTCCTGCTGATCGATCCTGACCATCCCCGATTCAAGGAATTGGTACTTCGACCGGCCGAGGAAATGCGACGCCTCGCTCGGACTCAGCTGAATGCGCTGGATCCAGAGGGCTATCCTGCCAGCCTGCAGATACTCCATCTCGGACAGGAGGGAAGCAAAGCAAGCGTTGGGCGGGTAGGTCGATATGATCTTCTCGAAGAGATTGGGCATGGAGGGATGGCCCGAGTGTACCGTGCATTAGACACAAAGACCGGAACGGTAGTTGCGCTGAAGCGCGTGGAAAGTGCAGGGGCTCCGGTTAATGCAGCTGCTATCTCTCGGGAGATTGCGATTTATCAGCGACTCAAGGAGGTAGCCAATCGCAACGTTCTGGCCGTGAAGGACGTGTTCCATGAGGCTGGAGTGTACGCCCTTATCACTGAATTCGCAGATGGTGGAAGCCTTTGGGACATATGCAACCCAGAGGGCGAAGATTCCCCTCGCTCACTTGACGAACGCACGGTAAAGCACATCGCGATAGAACTGCTGAATGGTCTGACGGCACTTCACGAACATGGCATTGTGCACCGTGACATCAAGCCTCAAAACGTACTTCGCTGCGACGACACCTGGAAAATAGCCGACTTCGGAATTAGTAAGTTCTTGGATACTCCGGTTACTGGTTATACCTTCCAAGGAGCACACACCGCGCCATGGGCACCGCCTGAGCAAATAGAGGGCGCGCAAGCGCATCCTTCTGCCGATGTCTATGCGTGCGGGCGAGTTTTGTGTTTCCTTCTAACAGGGAGCACAAAGCGGGAGGCGCTTTTGTCGGTTGCCTCTCACTGGCAAAAACTACTGCAGGACTGCGTTAACCTAAACGCCGAGAAGCGGCCATCCGCAAAGGCCCTAATGCAGTCCATCCAAGAAGTTCAATGCTAACTAGTCTCCACATGAAGTTAGTCTAAGTGTGGCAGAATGAGCAAGGCAAGTTATCGTCGTCCTCGTCTTGTCCCAGAATCTCTAGCAGCGGCCTGTTAGGCTTGTCCTTCTTGGCCGCTAGCAAAGCGTCTTGCTGTTTTGCCTTAATCTCTGCGACGCGCTCTGGCCGCGCCAGTTCCTCGAGTGACTCCCGTTCAGTCCAGGTATAACGTTCACCGTTCACAGGATTGGTCTTTTCGTATTGTTTGGCCTTTTCATACAAGTCCGGATGTCGCTCGAGCAGCCCGACCCACTCGTTCTTACGCTGATAGAAGCAGAAGAAGCAGCCCGAACGTGTCCGCCAATCGTAGTAGGTCGGGAAGCCGATACCGCTCTCGTCCAAAATGCGATGTACGTCCTGGAGTGTCATTCCATCATCCCGGAATGGGTAGACAGGATGAATGTTGGGCTTTGAGGTGATGTAGCCCCCCCGATCTTCGTCTGCCCGGATGCCCACATACATCATAACTTCATCAGTCCCGACGAACTTCTCAAAGGGCTTGATCTTGAGGACCTTGGTGCACCACCGCATCCTCGACGAGGGGAGGTACCCCCCATAAACCTTGAGCCAATGGTCAAAACCGCGATCATCGCGAAGGCGTACAATCTTCTTCCCCAGAAATGCCTCGAGTCGCCCTAGGTACTCGTAAGTTTCAGCAAGCTCCTTATCGGTATCACAGAACACATATTCCATGTCAGAGATCTTATCTCGCATATATATAGCGAGCGCCGTGCTGTCCTTTCCCCCGGAGAGCGACAGAATGTGACGGATGTTGGGCATAAGAGTCCTTTCGTTTGCAGCACCAGGTATATTGTAGCGACAGCCTCATCGCGGCCACATCATTCTGCAAGTAATTCACGGGTGACGCGTGCGAGGGCTGCAACTGCAATGTCACGAGTTCCTTTGTCAGCAGCGTCGCCCAAGGCCCGACGAATGTCGGCCTCAAGTCGGTCCAAGACCTTGCGGCTGTCTCGCGGAATTCGCACAACCCGCTCCAGTTCCTCCGCGCCTCGAGTTGTAATCCCGACTCGAATGGTATCGGTTTCTGGCTCCAAGAAGGCACCCTTGTGGTACGCGAGCGCTTCAAGGTGACCAAAGAGGCGCGAGACTTTCGAAAGCGCTACCTCGAATCTGGCCCGATCATGGTCCCGCCACATGGGCGGCGGTTTTTCACCCAAGAGTGCGGCGACCGATTCGAGCCAACTCGTATTGTCCAGTTCGGACGCCGCCGCTCGAACGGCGAAGGTCTTTACCGAGGGCTCAACAACCCAGTTTCGGAGATGCTCAGCCCTTCGCTGCAATTCCGGCCTTAGCTCTGCGATGTGGACCGAAACTCCAAAAGCAACACCAATTGCACCACAGATCTCAACAAGTAGTTCGTCATAGGCACGTTGCAGTTCCCCCAGACTTGCTCGGAGAACACTTAAGAACGATCGCAGGCCGGCATCGGATAGCTGTGTGTTCGGCAACAAAGGGACCACGCCACATGCCGCGGGCAGGTCTTCAAACAGGAGTTGGTCGGGCTCACGTGCCTGAATCAATGCTGTTCGGACTGCTTTGGCCGTTGCGGAAAGTCGCTCCGTATTCAGTGTGTATTCGTTGAGCTTGGCGGCGAAGCGACAAAGCGGCCGTACTATTCCCAGGATGTGGTCTTTCGATACGGCGCCTACGACTTCTTCTCGGCCCAGCATCGCTGCGAGTTGGTTGAAGACCGTCGCACGTACGCCTGTTACTCTCCACCTATGTACCGTGAACCGCTCTGGTGACCGAATAGCCCGTTCAAATACGGGAACCGTCAATTGTGGAACAAAGGACTTATCTTCGTACAACGCCACGTCGGTCGTATTAGCTAGCAGAGAGGCGCACAAGATCACCGGCAGTGGTCCGTCTCGCATGCCAAACGGCCTCCTCCTCAGAGTGTCATAGAGCTCCGAGATGGGTTTGGCGCCGTCCAAGGTTGTATTATAGAACTCTTCGATGGCCTCCCACACTGCATGTAAGCCCGCGTCAGCCTTTTCGCGAGGGGACGCGAAGTGCCATCCGTCGCTTCCATGGCGATGCATGCCTGTGGTCTTCAGGACCGAAAGGTACATGCTCTTGTGCGGTGGAGTTCCTTGGATGCCTAAATCCTCGGTCGCACTTTGACCAATCATTGCCTCAATCAAGTCACGACGAGCAGCGGCTGCTGCCGAGGACAGCTCGCGGCGATTGATGAGTTCGTTACAGATTCGAGGTGTATCGGGATACAGGTCGTCGCACACCTTGGAAAGAAACTCGTTCAGGTCGCGATAGGCATCAAACGATCGCTCGCGGCCGGCAGTGAACCAGACGTTCGGGGTATCCGCCGATTCTAGTGGCGAAAGTAAACCTGAAACCACACTCTCGACTTCTCGCAGTACCGCAATCTCCCTCGCTCGTAGCTCACGCCGTGCTGTTGCGTCACCCTCGAGTTCCGCGACGTGAGTCTTCACCCATTCGATGCATGCCGCCTCCCTAAGGGCATTCTCAAATCGACGGCCGTCTCCCGGCACCAACACTAAAATGTCGCGTCGCTCACGGATCGCTGTATTCCGTACAGCTTCCTGAAGAAGAACTACCTGATCGGCGTCCTTAGGAAGAACAACACAAATGGAGCCATCTGCCTTTTGCGGGTGCTGAAGCTCGACGGAAGGCAAATTTGAAACATCAACGAAATGAACCGCAAAGTACCTTAGTGTGCCACGTGCAAAAGAGTGGCGGCGTGCCACAACTGGCCGAAGGGGCGCATATCGTGCGGCGAGGCTGGTGATAGGTAAAGAAGGATCAATCCGATCCCGAGCGGTCTTGATGGCGTCATCAACGTTGACGTCGCTTCCTTCCCATAGAGCCCAAGTGTTATTGTATTTTCTGTGGACAACTATGGACTTCTTGCTGAGGTCGGCAAGGCTCTTTGCGACGTCCACCTCCTCTCTCGCCCCTATCGCCGCGAGTTCGAGTAGTTCCTGCGTAGGGACAAGATTCCGCCACTGCCCAATGGCTGACAATAGTCCCACCACCTTCACAGTGAACAGATCATTGAATGGTGCCTCAGGTAGGCGGTCGATAGCACCCTCAATTTCGGCCCAACGCTTCCCAGTGCGATGAGTGTACAGCGAGTCGCCAAAGGCGTTCAGCATGTAGTCGTACATTCGGTCGCAGGTATAAAGCTCAGCACCCTCGCTGCCGAGAAACTCGAGCAAGCCATGCGGTTCTGTGGACGCGACAAAGGAGAACACCGAACGTTCGTTCTGGGCAAGTCGACGAAATAACTGGCCCAGAGCGACAGCGACAATAGGATGCAAGGGATGACAGCGATGGATAAGCGCGAAGAACTCCTCTCGGCCCATTCCGGCCGGAGCAAGGCCAAGTCGCCAGGCCCTATCGCACAACGCACTGAAAGACCGCCTATCGGCATGAGTCGACTCACGTGCAACCAGAGAGGCTTTTGTAACGACCGATCTGTGTGCGTCGCGAGCATGGGCTAGAAGGCGAAGAATCTCGTCAGCTGGTTCCTCGAATACGATGTCCTCAAAGCGGCCCTTCACCTTCTCCCATTCGGCCTGCTCGGTTGTCGACAAGCGACTGGCGTAAGCCCCAAAGTCTTGATGGAGGACGCCTAGCATTAGGAACAGGGGATCGGAACGTGTCGCTAACTCTGCCAACTGCTGGAGAAGATATACATCAGAGTGCGTTGGGTGCTGCGCCGAGTACTCCAATATCTTGCCGAGTTCATCGATGACCAGGAAGATTCCGTTATATTCGAACTCTCCTTGCTTCATGGACTCCAATAGCCCATTGACGACAGCTATGACTTCGCGATCATTGACGATCTCTCCATTCAGGTGCGAGCGTTGTAGTCGAGCCACATGCTTGAGTAGTGCCGCCACGCCTTTCGTTGAACGGACTGTTGCAAGTGATCGCTGTAAGCCGCGAAGTAGAGCAGCATGAAGCGGCTCTTTGGCCCCTGTAACGACAATTGGCAATAGCGGCGGAACGCTCTTCCTGCCAGAGGCAAGCTGACGTGCGAGTTCAACATCTCCTTTCTGCACAATGTGCTTGGCGGCATAGTGCGTTTTTTCGTTGCCGAGCGCAAAGAGGTGCGATGCGAACACTGCAAAGGCGGACTTCCCTGTGCCATAGGGTCCCGTAACAGTCCAAGCTCGTGCACCTTCGCCATTAGCTTTCGCGACTCCAAGCCGCTGAAGTACGCGGCGCCCACCTGAAGTTAGGAAATACCCATCAAGGCAATGAGGTGACCAGAAATCGATCTCGAGGTTGACCGATCGAACGAAGCGAGAGCTCGATGTGGCGGGTCGGGGCGTATTCGGCATTAGCCTTTCACTCCCTTGGTTACGTAGTGGTGTGCAAGCATGTCCAAGGGCCGCACAGTCGCTCGTTTGTATAGCTGTCGCAATCCGGCAGTGACGTCGTAAGTGATCGCCTTGTCAGTGATGCGTTCGATTGCCTCTAAGTAATTGGTTATCACATTTTCGCTCAATTTAAACACTCGTCCTGGACTTCCCTGCCGGTAAGCGACATGCTCGAATGTCATCGTCGGTTGCGAGGAATATGACGTCGTCCAAAACTGCAGCAAGGCAAACGTGAACATTGCTGGCGACAGTGATGGGTGCTCTCCACGCGCAAATGAATAGAACTTGCCTTCATCGCTATACTCTTGCAGAAGCCCGAGTTCCGTAAATGGGCAGTCAAGCGATTCTTCCGGTATTGTGTCGATTGCAGTTCCGGAAACATACGTGCGAATGAAGCAATCCACATCACGAGAAAGCGAGCTCTCCGCGACCTGCTTCCACCCGTGCTGCTCCGTGAACTTCCGCAGACCCGTTATAAATTTTGCCTTGGTGAATTCGAGGTCAGGGAAAAAGTTGAATGCCCAAAGCCACGTTGTCGGACTAGTCGCGGGCTTTGAGGCCAACATCCAATGTAATGCCCAAAGACTGCCAACGTCTTCAAGATACGGATCTTTTCCGCGTCCCCCCATCAAAAGCCTGCCTAGTTCAGACGGGACAAGGCCTTTCACTCGCGAACTATCGGTTGCAGACTCTTCCAGCACCCCAGTTGCCAAGGCCCAGTGGCGGATCGAACGGACCATGTTTTTGCCCACGCCGAGCGTGATCAAGGCATCATCACGTGCAAACAAATGAGGATCCTCGGAAACGGCATCGATGGCCTTCTTTAGCCAACCGTATCGCAGCGTGAAGCTTTCGTGGCCTGCGAACGAAGGAGTATCTGCGTCGTGCATCAGCATCGGCATTTAAGCCCAATCAATTTCTGGTCTGTCCCTGCACTCGAACCTCGCGGGACGTACCGCGAGCTCGATGCCAGCAACTAACTTCTTGTTCGCCTAAGTGGCGAGTCGCGAATTGTCCCAACAGCGTGAGAGATTGGCAAGGAGTACGTCTTTAGACGGCAAACATGCGGCAGTTGGACTAAGACCCCCCCAAGATCGAGCGTAGGCTCTAGACTGGCTCAAACAGCCGCTGGGGGATTTCGAGCCTCGCGTCTATGAACGGCCTCTGGAAGTCGCAGTACAGGAGCAATACCCGGTGGGGGGTGCCATCATGATGCAGGGCGTAGAAGTACGCTCGTTAAGGTTGGTCTCATGAAAGCCCCCAAAAGCCCCTCTGATTTCTTCAGGCAGTCTTGCGCCGTGCGTTTATGGGCAAGTGAGGTGTGACGTGGCTGATTTTAATATGGACGCTCGTCCTCCCGGTGGTTGCTTCGGCGTACTGGTCTTCGCCGTGCTGCTGTTCGGGGTCATGGCGTTGATCAGCTATTTGGCGTTGTTCGGGGGTTGCGCTGGTTGGCTCCTCCTGATCGTGGGGTTCTGGGCGTTCGTTGAAGCATTGTGGGCAAAGAAGTGAAGCAGTTGCATCGCCGTGAAAACGACGGCTTGTATACCGCTGTCTTCTTTTGCGCGCCCATTCTCCGATCCCTAAATCAACAGGATCGGTAGGGGGGTCACCACACTCAGGATGGGTAGCAATTTCTTCAGGCATTCTTACGACAGTGGTTTATAGGCATGGAGGAACCCCACATGAACGCCAAAGCTGCTCTCAACAATCAGAAGTTCAGCCTGGGACAGGTCGTAGCCACTCCCGGTGCGTTAGCGGCTTTGCAGCGTTCGGGGGAAAACGTAGCGGTTCTGACTGACCGCCATCAACGCGGTGACTGGGGTGATGTTCCTCCCGAGGACGCCAAACTCAACGACGAAGCCATCGCACATGAAGGCAACCCCGAGCAACAGGGGCGGGTGCTGAGCAGCTATCGCACGAGCGCTGGGGAACGTCTTTGGCTGATTACCGAATTTGATCGCAGCGTGACCACGCTACTGCTTCCTGAGGAGTATTGACGCCATGAACGACGAGCAACCCAACAATCCCGGCCCCGCAACCATCGATCATGTCGTGGGCCAGACGCGAGCCGTTCAACAGCTTCGCACCGCACTCTCTGCTCACTTCAATGATCGGGCCTCTGTTGACGGTGGCGAAATCGCTCTGCCCCACATCCTGATGGTCGGTCCTCCCGGCGTTGGTAAGTCCACGCTCGCCCAAATCGTGGCGCAAGAATTGGGCTGCACGCTGCATGAGGAGCTTGCCCAGAACCTCTTGTCCCCCGGACAAGTCCACGGACTCATGATGATGGTGGAGCCGGGCGGGGTCGTCTTTCTGGACGAAATCCACGAGCTTTTGCCGCCTTGTCAGACAGTTCTTTACCGCTGTCTTGAAGAGCGGCGTCTCTTTCTCGGCGGAAATCGCAAGAGCATCACTTTGCCCGCCTTCACCTTCATCGGTGCGACGACGGATGAATGGGCGTTGAGCAAACCCTTGAGAGACAGATGCAAAGTGCTCATCAGATTAACTCATTATTCCGAGAACGAAATCGCAGAGATCGTAGCCAAACGTTCTAAACGTCTTGGCTGGATCATCGAAGACTCCGCCATCACGGGCATCGCCAAGCGAAGCCGGGGAACGCCACGCATTGCCGTTCGCCTGCTGGAAGCATCACACCGCCAAAGTCGTTCCGAAGCTGCCGACCGGATCACTTCTCAGCACTTCAACCAGATGTGCCTCGTGGAAGGCGTCGATTCCATAGGTCTCGACTGCACGGAACGGCGTTATCTCTCGCTCCTCAAAGACGCGCAGGGGCCGGTGCGACTGAATTTGCTGGCCACGCAACTCGCATTGCCTCGGCGAACCATCGAGTCGGTCATCGAAAGCGAACTCATTCGCCTCGGCCTCGTGACCAAGACCGAGACTGGCCGGTCATTGACGGCCGCAGGTGTCGAGCACCTCAACGAAACGGAGAAGTCGTCATGAATCGCCAAGAGAATGAGTTTCGGCCACGTGCAGCGGTGTCAGTTTCAGACATGGCGCGAGCCGTAAACCTGAGCCGCAGTCAATTCTACAGCTATATCAAACGAGGCGTGTTTCCCATGCCGGTTTATTCGCTCGCCACCAAACGGCCGCAGTACCTGATGGAGGCCCAGCAGGACATCCTCGAAGTTCGGACCACCGGTATCGGCGTCAATGGTGAATACACCATGTTCTATTTGCGGCGTGGTGGTCCAGCCCAAACGCAACAACCTCGTCGTGAACGAGCATCAACAGCGGCGGCTCTTCATTCGGAAGTCCTGGAAGGTTTGAAGGGCCTCGGTATGGCCGGCGTGAAGGCGGCGGATGTCGAGCAGGCACTTCGCCTGCTTTTCCCCACGGGTGTTGCCGGCAAAGAGGCCACGGACCTCCTTCCCGTCGTTTACCGGCACTTCCGCCGTCAAGGTCTTGCGTAGTTGTTGTGAGGCTTGTGACCGGCAGTTGTAGCGAGTCTGTCTGGAAGCTGTGTGATTTGTGTCCAGGTGGTGTCCGATGAGCGTGCAATTGCTGTGCAGTTGACGTGCAGATGATGTGCAGGGTGTGTCGGGATGGTGTGTATAAGCCGTCCGGATTTAAGTGATGAAAGAACCGTTTCATAACATTCGAGGTTTTCGTGCAAAACGCTGACAACGAAATCGTAATCGTGAACTCTGGGGGCCTCCCTCGGCAAGCGGAGACCGATGAGCAACTGATCGGACTGTGGCTCCACGGCCGCGCCAAAGGAACGCAGATCGTCTACACCGCTGCCGTCAAAGAACTGATGACGTTCGTGGCCAAGCCGCTGAGCACGATCACACTCGGCGACATCCAGGCTTTCGCCGACCGGTTGGAGCAGCAGGCGCTGCGCCCGGCAACCCGTCAGCGGAAACTGGCAACGGTGAAAAGTCTGATCAGCTTCGCCCACAAATTGGGCTATATCCCGTTCGACGTGGCCAAGCCGCTTCACCTCCCCACGTCAAAAGACACCTTGGCCGAACGCATTCTCGATGAAGGCGAAGTCCGCAAGATGCTGGCGCTGGAAGTAAACCCCCGCAACCATGTCCTCCTCGTGCTGTTGTACGCCGCTGGCCTGCGAGCCAGTGAAATCTGCGGTCTGACATGGAAAGATCTGCAGAGCCGCACCGAAGGTTGTCAGGTCAATATTTTCGGCAAAGGCAGCAAGACTCGCACGATTCTGTTGCCCGCTTCAGTATTCCACCAACTGAAAGAGCTGCGTCGTGGCGCTGCCGACGATCAGCCCATCTTTCGTAGTCGTAAGAAGGGGCATCTCCGGCCCATGCAGGTGTGGCGCATCGTGGTGAAGGCTGCCCAACGTGCGGGAATCAGCAAAGCGGTATCGACGCATTGGCTTCGCCATTCGCATGCTTCGCACGCCCTCGATCGTGGCTGCCCGATTTCAATGGTCCAGCGGGATTTAGGCCATTCTTCGGTCGCTACCACGGGGAAATATTTACACGCACGTCCGTCGGATGGTTCGGCGAATTATCTGTCTCTGTAGAGACGGCGACGATCCATTCATTACTGAAAGGAACCCGTATGAAGACGTATTCAGTTGAGATCCGTTGGAATGGCCGTAATTTCGCCCCGGTCATCCAAGCGCGCAGCGCCAGTGATGCAATCGAAGTGGTGCGGATGCAATTCGTGGGATGCAACATTTTTCGTGCAACCCTGATCTCGTGTTAAGTCGATCGGGCCTGCAACAGGATCGGTGCAGGCAGTCTGCGAACAGTTGGCGATCAGCAGCTACGGGAGGCAAGCGTGAAAAAAGCCTATACCAAGATGTTCCGAGTTTTTGA
>Ga0114951_10000343_pt1 | contig 67071 bp, 44 predicted proteins | sample AM7aDNAmetaG_FD_88677 | JGI IMG/M metagenome (GOLD analysis project Ga0114951, IMG submission 88677) | Freshwater microbial communities from Finland to study Microbial Dark Matter (Phase II) - AM7a DNA metaG | ecosystem: Environmental > Aquatic > Freshwater > Lake | place: Finland: Lake Alinen...
GTGGTAGGAGCTTACAATGTAAAGGTAACGACGACCGGCGGGACAAGCGTAACGAGCGGGACAACGGTATTCACGGTAACGACAGCTGCGCCGACGGTGGCGAGTGTAAGCCCGTCGAGCGGAGATAATTCTACGGCTACAAGTATTACAATAACCGGAACCGGCTACTTTGGGGGGACGTTAAGTTCAACCGTAACCCAGGTGAAATTGGATGACGTGGCCAATACGGCACTAACGTCGGTTACTGCAGTTAATGATACGACAATAAGAGGGTCAGTACCGGTGGGAGTAACAGTGGGCAGTTACAATGTAAAAGTAACGGCGGCCGGCGGAACCAATAACACCAGCGCAACTAGGTTCACGGTTACAAGCTCGGTGCCTGCTCCAGTGGTAACTCTGGTGAGCCCGTCAATTATTCCTAAAGGAACAGCTACCAGTATTACAATTACCGGCTCCTACTTCCTTGGAGTCATCAATGTGAAACTGGATGACGGCGCGGCAACGGCGTTGACAGGAGTGACCGCAGTTTCAAGTACGGTTATCCAGGCCACGGTGCCTACCACAGTGACAGTGGGCAGTTACAATGTAAAAGTAACTACACCGGGCGGAACCAACGCGACCAGCGCGGTACAGCTTACCGTGTCCCTCGCGCCTATTGTGACCTCCTTTGGCCCGAATAAGGGTTATATGGATTCTGCCACGGCAGTTACAATAACAGGTTCTAACTTTACGGGAACTACCTCGGTCAGTATCGGGGACGGAACCCGCCTGGCTTCCCTAACCTACACCGTGGTAAGCAGTACTTTAATTACCGGAAGGGTTCCGGTCAATACTCCTTCAGGCGCCTATAACAGCGTGACCGTAACTTCAGCGGCAGGGTCAGGTACAGGCACGATCGCCTTTACCAACTTTATCAGGGTCAGTGATACCGGGGACAGGGTCATGTACGATGTCAACAACCGGATATCTATCACGATAACAGCCGGTTCTCTTACGGGAGACGCATACCTGGTGATCGTTCCTCCGACTTCACCCGCGCTGGGCGGCGCTAACGCCGGCTGCCAGTCCGGGCATTTTATGAGGAACCTTAATGATCCCTGGGGCGATATTGCCTATGATATTCACTTAGTGGGCGCGACGCTTAATCCCGGGCAGACCTTGAAGATAACTCTGAGTTTCTCTTCTTCGATAACGGATACAAATGTTAAGAACCGCATCCGGATAGTAAGATTGAACGAACTACTTTCTATCTGGGAACTTGCGGAAGGCACGCAGGTCCTGAACAAGGTCTTGAACACCGTGACCACTTACATAACCCACCTGTCGACCTTCCGGCTGGTGGATTTCTCTGCCATCAGCAGTGATCTCACGGCTGTCGGGGTCTTCCCTAATCCCGTGAACTTCTCGACCGCGGCCGGAAATAAGCTGAAGATCTTTGGCGTGACCGCGACTTCAGACCTGTCTATCTATACTCTGTCCGGGGATCTGGTGATAAAGCTGGGCGCGGGAGAGACCAAGAACAGCAGCAGCAATAACGCGGCGGTTAATGGTACGATCTACTGGGATGGAAAGAATGATGTGGGAGAAAATACGGCAGCCGGGCTTTACTATTACCTGATAAAAGACAAGACCGGTAAAATGAGTAAGGGCAAGATCCTCGTAAACAGATAAAAACAGGCGGGCTGTAATGCTCCAAAGGCATGCAGCCCGCCGGGTTTTTCGGCCAAGCGGGCACGCCGGCGGGGTCTTACCGGAGTTGACAAAGTCTTTAATAATCAGCTGATAATCTTGCTGGCATATGTGCATGCTTTACCAAAAATTCCAAAATTTATTTTATCAGGAATATAGGGTCTTTATTCCGCAATACTCCGGATGCCGGAGTTTTATCCCTTCCTTTAAAGAAGCTTTACTTGCTGAGCTTATGAAACTGCTCCGGCAGATCTTGCATACCTTGTAAACTTAACAAAAAGGCCGGTATTTTAAAGTTACAGGGAAAAGAGGAGAAGAGCATGGAAAGAGTCCCCGCAGTATTTATCATAGATGACCCTCCGGTCAATTCCGCGTATCTTATGAGAAAACAGATGGAAGCCGCGGGTAAACCGCTTGGCGAAAAGGATTTTTTTACCAGGACTTATCTGCTCCGCTGGCGGGAAATGGAAAAGAGCGCCATTATCCCTAATGCTTTTTTTAAAAAGCTTGCCGGCTGGGCAGTAACAGAAGGTGTAAAGGGGAAATGTACTTTACTTGCCTGCCCGGGCGGCCTGGGTTTTCTGGATGATAAGGTCGCGGGTTATTCCGGAGAACAATTAAAAGAATTACTGGATATTTTCAGGAACGATATTACGCGGAATTTTGATATTACCCCCGAGATCCTGACACATACTCTCGCCCTGGCCCTGAAAACAAATCAGCTCCTTCCTCAAACAGAACATGAATGGATGGCTCTGCAGAACGAGGAAACCCTTACGGATTATATGGCCAAAGGCCTGCAGGTCCTGAAAAATGCCGGTATTACCGCAACGGGGATAACCCAGCCTTGCAATTACAGGGGAGATTTTGGCCTCTATTCCCGCGCGGTGCTCGCGGCGGAAAAAAGGGTAAATAAGCTCGGGGAAACTTATTATTTTCATGACTGTAATTCCGAAGACAAAAAAGTAAGTTCCAAAATAATGCTGCAGGATCCCGAAAAAAATGAATACGTTGTAAGCATTGTCAGCGCTTCCAGAGCGGACGAACCTTTCTGGTATACTTTGTACGGGGAAGGTGACCCGGAAAAACTTGCCGATTACTATATTTCAAAAGACGGCAAAAGCGGGAGATTCATAGACCTGCTCTCCACGAACAGCCCGCTGGTTTTTCACGCGCACGGGCAGACCCTGTATTCCAACGGCTCCGAAAAGGGGTTTTTATCACTGCAGGAAGTTATCAGGAGAATGAATAAATATCTGAGCAGCCGCATCATCTGGATGAAGATAGGAGAGTTCGCGGCCTGGAACATAAGACAACAGGAAAAATATGCGGGCCTAAAGAGGTGAATATGCGTAAACCAGGGTACTTCCTGACTGTTCTGCTGTTTTCGTTTCTGGTTTTTTCCCGGGAACTGAAGCCGGAGGAAAAAAAAGCTGAAAACGCGGATCTTACTCCTGTAATAAAAGAAGAGCTCCGGGACAGCAGGGATAATCTAAAAGAGGTGGTCTACAAGCGGGGAGAGGTTGAAGTCGCCAGGGAAGAATACACCCCCGGCGGCCAGTTGAAAAAATTTACCGGAAAAATACCCGACGGCCCCGTGCAGGAACTCTATAAACGGGGTACGCTAATGAATGAATGGAGCTATAAGAACGGGAAACTTAACGGGCTCAGCAAGAATTATTACAAGACCGGGAAGGTCAACCGGGCAGAGAATTACAAAGACGGGAAACTGGACGGGTTGAGCCGGATCTATGACGAAAAAGGCGTTTTGAAAACGGAAATAAATTTTAAAGAAGACCGGCAGGACGGGCTTACCCGTATCTTTTTCCCTAACGGGGCGGTTAAAAGCCTTGCTAACTATAAGGCGGGAAAGATCATCAATAAAAAGTCCTATACGGACAAAAATGAGCCCGTGTCCGAGGAAAATTTTGAAGAGGATAAATACCAGGGGCTTTGCCGGACTTTTTACAGGAGCGGCAAGGTCAGAATAGAAGGAAATTACCGGTCCAGCCGGCCTTTGGAAATTAAATATTATTTTGACAGCGGGGCCCAGTTTGCTGCGGAAACATTTATTTATAATGAAAAGAGCCCTAACAGGGTGGAACTCACCACCCTGAATATTGACCCTAAAACCCTGCTGGCCGAAGCTGCGGCAAAAGGCGTAAAGGACGGGCCGGCTGTGTTTACCGGGAAAGACGGAAAGAAGGCCGCGGAGTGGAGCTTAAAGGACGGCAAGCCGGACGGGATATGCAAAATATATTATGACAACGGGAAGCCGTGGGTTGAACTGGGATTTGTTAACGGCAATTTGGACGGGAACTGCAAATGGCTGTATGAAAAAGCGGGTGTCACTAGGTGCGAGCTGGCCTACAAAACAGGTTTGCAGGAAGGCACATGCAAATGGTATTATGAGGACGGCAAACCGGCCGAGGAACAGAATTACAAAGCCGGGGAAAGAGAAGGCGCTGCCAAGATCTATTACAACACCGGAAATTTGAAAGGCAGTTTTAACTTTGAAAGAGGCCGGCTGAACGGCAAGGCGGTCTATTATTATGATATTAATGAAAGTATCAGGTTTGAAGATACTTATAACGATGACCGTCTGGTAAGCCGGTTGAAGAGACAGCCAAATTACGAAATTATCCCGGGTGATTTTAAGAACGAAGAATACTGACCCGGCTGTTTTTACAGAAACTCTATTCCGGGAGCAAACAGCCCCGGTTAATATTATCTCAGGAGGAAAAGAATGTCAAATGCAAGGCAGGAAGTATCGTTGAACGGAGAATGGGATCTCGCTTTTGATCCGGAAAATAAAGGTAAGAGCAAAAAATGGTTCAAAAACTTCCCAAAACAGGCAAAGATCGGAGTACCCGGGGTCTGGGAGCAGGTAAAGCCGGGCTATGACGGCGTTGGCTGGTATAGAAAATATTTTAATATAGAGGGCAGCTGGCTGGCCAAAGTTATCCGGCTGGAGATAGGCGCCGCGCATTATTATGCCGAGGTCTATATTAACGGGAAATTCACAGGCAGTCATGAGGGCGGCTATACGCCTTTTGTTTTTGATATTACGCGGCTGGTAAAAGAGGGCAAAAATGAGGTTATCGTAAGGGTTATTAACCCGACAATTAATAGGCCGATAGAAGGGATGCGGGCGGGAGCTCCCTTAAACCAGAGTGACTTGCCCATCGGCAAGGCGGCTTGGTATTTTAATTTCGGCGGCCTCTGGCAGGATGTAAAACTGCTGGTGACAGAAAAGGCCTATCTTCTGGACTGTTTTGTTGAACCTTTTATCTGGAAAAAACAGGCGAAGGTCAATTTGACACTTATTAATAACGGCAAGCCCGGGACTTTTGAAGTGGCCTGCCGTATCGCGCCAAAAAATAACCCGTCAGAAACAACAGCGGAGAAAAAAATAACAATTAAGTTCAAAACCGGGGAAAATAAAATAAGCGCGGTACTGGGTATTAAAAATATGAAACTCTGGTCTGACACGGAGCCTTTCCTTTACACCGTTACTACCGAAATACGCAGGGAGTGGGAAGTGCTGGACGTTTATTCCGTTAACTTCGGTATGCGGGAATTTATTATAAAGAACGGGGGCTTCTATCTTAACGGCAGGAAGGTCATTTTAAAAGGTTTCCTGCAGCAGGGTGTTTACCCGAGAACTCTGAGTTTTCCGTACTCGAGGGAGTTCGCGGCGAAAGAACTGCAAATGTGCAAGAATTTCGGGTTTAATTTTTTAAGGATGCATCTTAAGCCCGCGCCCAGGGAGTATCTGGACCTGGCCGATGAGATCGGGGTACTGTTAAGCGCAGAACCCCCGAGCGGCTGGATAGGAAATTCCATACACACCGAGAGAAGGTTGAAGAATGAGACCCGGGAGATGTTCCTTAGGGACAGAAATCATCCCAGTATTATTTTCTGGTGTATTTTGAACGAGGCCTACCATTTCAGGGGTTTTACGGTCCCGGAGATAACCCGTCTTAAAGATATCCTGGCCTATGACGGCCGGCAGTATGACCCGACGAGGCTTCTGATAGACACCTCGGGCGGGCTCCCCGGCGCCAAAAAAGCGCTTACGCAGATAATGCTGCCCTACTCGCACAAAAGGATAGGCATGATGGACCTGCACGCCTATTGCCAGCTGCCCCTGCAGGATGAAAGCCTGGTAAAATACAGGACTATGGGCGAAAAGGGCGTAGTGCTCTTCAGTTCGGAACATGGCGCACCTGAAGTCCCTCCTGATTATCAAAAAGTAATGAGCAAGTATACCCCCGCCGAAAGGAAACTCGGGCTGGAAGATTATCAACTTCATAAGGACTTCTATGGATCCTTGAAAAGTCTTTTCCTAAAGGATAAACTGGGTTCGGTCTTTGGAAGCGTTGAAGGCTTGATCGCGAAAGCCAACACAATAAGAGCGGAGGAAATAAAACATATCACCGCCGCCATGCGTTCTAATCCAAAATATGACGGGATAACGCTCTGCCAGCTGGCGGATGCCGCCGGTGAGTTGTTCGGTGCCGTAGATATCTGGCGGGACCCGAAACCCACCTGGTTCCGGATGGCCAAGGCTTCGCGGACCCCTTACCTGTCACCCGAAGTACTGCCCCGGGTCATCGCGGAAAGCGGAGAGCTTAACCTGCGGGCCACGCTGATCAACGAAACCCTGCTGGGTGCTGCTTATACCTATACGGCGGCCCTGGTCACCCGGACCGGCAAGACGGTCAAAAAGTTTACGGGGAAGGCCAGAGCAAAAGCCGGCGTGCAGGTGATCCTGGCCCGGAAGGTCAAAGTAAAACTAAAAGAGGGCTACTACTTCTTTTCGGTTTCCCTGTTTAAGAACGGAAAAGAGGTTTCAAAAGACGACATGAGATTTACCGTAATTAAGGAGGCGAAACTGAACTGCAAAGCCGTTGCCTTGCACGATCCGGAAGCGGTCATGAAAGAGAAGCTTGCGGGCAGCGGGCTCCTGGTAAAAGAGTTCAGCAACAACTACAGGGATAAGAATATACCCCTGCTTTTTGACCTGAGAAAGACAACGAACGAAGGCTGGATGCTTGTGGAGTTGTTTGGCCAGCTGAAGAAATGCGTGCAGCTCGGCGGCTGTGCGGTGCTCTTTGAGTCTGACCCCCTGCTGCTCCACGAATACCTGTTCCCGACGATGATAAGGCAGGAAGGCGGCGGTATGAGCCGGGGCATGGACTATATCAAAAAACATCCGGTATTTGCCGGGCTGCCCCATAATACCCTCATGGAATATGAATACGCGAACATCTATCCGAGAAAATACACCAAAGGCGGGGATATCCTGAAAGCCGGCGGAAAAATAATTTCCGGAAATATGGATTCGCATATGTGGAATCGCCCGGCCTGTTATTTCTGGAAGGTCTCTTCGGCCGTGGTGCCGGTCGGGAAAGGACATATAATACTTTGTAACCTGAAGGTGCTGGGCAAACTCGGAAAAGATAAGGTCGCGGACAAGCTGTTTGTCAATCTGATAAATTACGCGCAGGCCTTGATCAAAAAAGGCGGCGAGGAAAAGCTCCTGTCCAGGTGCATTGACCCGCTTTTTCCGGAGGATTATAAAAAATAACAACCGGGAGCCCATAAGGACCATAAAGTTTATTAAGGCGGGAAGGAGTAGCGTATGAGGTTTTTTCGAAGAGTATTTCCTGTATTGGTTTTGCTGGCTTTATTAATTTTCGGTGGTTCCCTGGAAGTTAAAGCCGGCTCAATTTATGACGGCTGGTCAAACGGGCCGTCAAAAGACCCCTCGTATTTTATGATAGGGGTCTGGTATCAGGATTCGGTATATGCGCCGCAGTATAAAGCTCTGGGAATAAATACTTACGTCGTATTGGGGGATTCGCCTGCCGGCCTTGCAACCCTGAAAGCGAACGGAATGACGGCGGTCCTGCCTGCTGATGACCCTGCCTCCTGGACCCTGCTGGGTGACCCTGCTTTTACCTGCTGGCTTCTTCCGGATGAGCCGGATAACTGCCAGTTTTCGGCTATTACAATAAACGGGACTGTTCATACCGGCTGGCCTCTTCCCTGTGCTTCTACGAAGGTTACCGGTTCCGGTACCAGTACGGCAACCATTACTGTATACAACGGCCGTATCCCGACATCCAATCTTCTGGCTATGTATAATCAAATAAAAGGTTCAGATCCTACAAGGCCTATACATCTGGGTTTGGGGCAGGGCGTGGCAAATACAAATTACGTTGGTCGAGGTTCCGCTCCGGGTGGTGGCTGGACCCAGGAATATATTGATTACAATAAGGCGTGTGATATTTCAGGCTATGATATTTATCCGTATGTCGGAATGGGCTCGCCGCTTACAAGCAGTATTGACCTGTTATGGTACCAGGCAAAAGGCCTGGACAGCCTGAAAACGTCTTATGCAGTCGGCAAGCCTGTCTGGAATACCTTTGAGTGCACGCATATTCAAAGTTCAACAAATCTGCCCACACCTCAATCTATTAAAGCTGAGGTTTATATGTCGTTGATCCACGGCTCTATGGGGCTTGTCTGGTTTGTCCATGAATGGTACCCTGCGTTCAGCGAGACGGGGCTTTTTAAATACCCGGCGCTTACGACCGCGGTCAAAAATGTTAACCAGCAGGTTACGGCCCTGGCGCCTGTGCTAAATACCGCAAGTTCTCCGGGAAAAGCCACCGCCACCAGCAGTACGACCGTGCCTATAGATATTATGGTCAAAGAGTATAACGGCTATATATATATACTCTCAGCGGGAATGCGCAATAGTTCGGCAGTCGGGAATTTTAATGTGAGCGGGGTATCAGGTACTTCGACGGTAAATGTTCTTGGTGAAAGCCGGACCCTTACCGCAAACAACGGCAGTTTTACCGACAACTTTGCGCCCTGGGACGCCCATATCTATCAGTTAAGTTCCGGAACCTCGGGCAGTGCGGCAAATCCTCTTGAGACCGTGAGGCATTTCCCGAACCCTGTCAATTTAACTTCCGGAAATAAAAAAGCAAGATTTGACACCATAGCGGTCCAGGATGTTAAAATATATATATATAATTCGGGGGGGGGTCTGGTCAGGACTATTTATGAAAAGGATTTTGGCAACGTGGGCACCGCGGAATGGGACCTTAAAGATGCCGGCGGGGAGACCGTGACCGCGGGCATGTATTATTTTGTAGTTGAGGATGCTTCGGGCAATAAGAAAAAAGGCAAGCTGGCTCTGATAAAATAACTGCTGTTAGAAGGGACAAAGTGATGAAAAAAGAAAAAAAATATGAGGTGCTGGTCATCGGCGGGGGCCTGGCGGGAATTGCCGCCGCTCTGGAAGCGTCCCGTTCGGGACTCAAGACCGCGCTTATAGAAAAAACTATCCTCTGGGGCGGGCTGGCGACCTCCGGATTGGTTCCCATATATATGCCGCTTTGCGACGGCAAGGGCCGGCAGGTCACTTTCGGGATCGCGGAAGAGCTGCTGAAGGTTTCCATAAAATACGGCCCCGATAATCTTCCCGCTGCCTGGGCCGGAAAGAACCGGGCAGGCGAGGATATAGAATATGAAGAATTATACCCGGCGAGCGGAATGGAAAAGCGGTATGCCACTTTCTTTAATCCTTTTTCTTTTGTCTTCGGGCTTGATGAACTTCTGGAGAAGGCCAGGATAGACCTCTGGCTTGATACCCTGGCCTGCGAAGCCGTAATGCAGGGAAATAAAATTACCGGCGTGGAAGTTGAGAATAAAAGCGGAAGAATTACCATTAGAGGCCGGATAATTATTGACGGCTCCGGGGACGCAGATATTGCCTATAGGGCAGGAGCAAAATGCGGAGTAAGAGGGAGCCTGCCGTCCATGCTCTATCAATACTCCTCCCTGGAACTTGCGAAAGAGGCCGTAAAGGAAAATTCCGCGGTAAGGCTGGTTACCTGGAAAGGCGGCGGCGCCGCCAATGAATTTGGCAAGGGCTACAGCGGAAAGCTGGGGGTAATTACCGGGGTGGACGGAAAAGGCGTGACTGCTTTTGCCCTGGAGAGCCGCCGTGTTGCCCGGGAAAACCTGATACTGGACCAGAAAAAAGCAGGAGGCCGGCAGAATCTTTATCCCGCGGCCCTGCCTACCATGAACCAGATAAGGATGACCAGAAAAATAGAAGGACAGGAGGCAGTCAGGGATTCTATGATGAATAAATACTGCGCTTCCTCCATCGGGATGGTCTCTGATTGCAGAAAAAAAGACGCGGTCTGGGAAGTCCCCTACGGCGCCCTGTTGCCCAAAAAGCTCAAGAACCTGCTTGTTATAGGCAGGTGCATAGACGCCGAAGACTACAGCTGGCAGGTGACCCGTCTTGTCGGTGCCTGTGCTTTATCCGGCCAGATAGCGGGTATCGCTGCGAAACTGGCAATTAAAGGTAACACTACTCCCGGCGAACTCGAGGTTAAGGACATCCAGAAGGCAGCGAAAAAAAGAGGAATAGTATTGCACTTGTAAGAGTTTCAGGGTCCATAAAGTTTGTAAGGTTTGTAAAGTCTAAAATCGTTGAGGGATATTTCTTGAAAGTTAACAGGATGGAAAAAACTGATTATCTCTGCTTTATTTATATATCTTTCAACGATGTTAGACTTTACGGACTTTATAAACCTTACAAACCTTATAAACTTATTTTCAGGAGGTAATTTATGAGCTCAGGTTTCTATGTTTTTCTTGGTTTCTGCGGCTTTATTTTTGTCCTGGTGGTGTTATTGATGAACAGCCTTATCTACAAGAAGAATATGGTAAATAACGCCTTTTCCACCATAGACGTACTGCTCAAAAAGAGATTTGACCTGATTCCGAACCTTGTGGCGGCCGTTAAGGGGTACATGGCCCACGAAGCAGGGGTTTTTACGAAGATCGCGGAACTCCGGTCCCGGGCTCTTTCCGGCCAGGGCACCCTGAATGAAACAATTGCACTGGACAGCGAATTGACCGGCGTGCTCAGGGGGCTTTTGGTCTCGGTAGAGAATTATCCCGCGCTGAAGGCCAGCGATAATTTTATGCAGCTGCAAAGGACCCTGAACGAAGTGGAAGAGCAGATCTCCGCAGCGCGCCGGGCTTTTAATGCCGCGGTAAATGAATATAACAACGCAGTGCAGATGGTGCCGACCAACGTGCTCGCGTCACTTATGAATTACCGGGAAAAGAAGTTCTTTACCATCCTTGAAGCAGAAAAGAAAAATATCAACACGGGAGAACTTTTAAAATAATGGCTGTCAAAACTTTAAGCGAACTCGCGGATTTTTACAGCGCTGTACTGCTGCCTGTTTTAAGGCCGCTGGAAGCAAAGAGAAAAAAACTGGCCGGAGGGTATCTCAAACTCACCCTTATTACCGCGGTTGTCCTCCTTCTGGTATTTATTGTGTTTGTGGCGGGGAACGGCAGGTTATGGTGGCTTTTCTTATTTCCCGGGGCGGCCGGGCTCTGGGTGGGCATAGACCTTTACGGCGTGGGAAGGTCTTACACCGCGGAGTTCAAGAACTCCGTTATCGCAGCGCTGGTAGGTTTCCTGGACAAAGGGCTGGTTTACAATTGGGAAAGCCATATAGGCCTGGAGGAGTATCAAAACAGCCGGATCTTCCTGCAGCGCGTGGACCGGTACAGCGGGGACGACCTTGTAAGCGGGAAGCTGGATAAGACCCGGATAAGATTTTCAGAATTACATACCGAGTACAAGACACAGACCACTGACAGCAAAGGCCACACCGAAACGCACTGGCATACCATCTTCAAAGGCCTCTTCTTTATAGCGGATTTTAACAAGGATTTCAACGGCTGCACGGTAGTTCTGCCGGATGTAGCCGAAAAAATGCTGGGCGGTTTTCTGGGCGGCCTGCTGCAAAATATGAACCTGTCGCGGGCCAAGCTTATAAAACTTGAAGACCCGGAATTTGAAAAGAACTTCGCGGTATACGGGGAGGACCAGGTTACCGCCAGGTATATCCTCTCCACCAGCCTTATGGAAAGGCTGCTGGCCTATAAAAAAGAGACCAATAAGACGGTCTATTTTTCTTTTGTTGATTCCCGGATCTATGTGGCCGTGGCTTACAATAAAAACCTTTTTGAACCGAAGATCTTCGGCACTATATTGAGTTTTGAAGCCATAAAAGAATACTTCCTGGACCTGAAACTGGCCGTGGACCTGGTTGACGAACTGAGTTTGAACACGAGGATATGGAGCAAAACCTGAGGGACGGAAGGGCAGAGGTCCTGAGGGTCAGCAAAAGTAAAGAAAGTGTTCCCTTACTCTTTTGTCCGTACGCTATTATCTGTGTCCTCCAAAGCGTAGCTTTGGAGAGACCTCGCCATAGGCGGGTCATTCCGCCACAAAGCGTTGGCGGATTTCGCTTTGCTCAACTTTCCACCCATCCATGTCCGCCTCAGGAGGAAGTGTCATCAGACGATAGTCGTATTTCGCATGACATAGCAAAAAAACTATGTTAAAATAGCTTAAACATAAATATTTTAGTTTAAGGAGCCCGGATTGTTTAGCCTTGATAAGATAATTTTTAAACTTTTGTTCTTGCCGGTAATACTGCTGGCGCTTACGGTGCATGAATTTGCCCACGGGTACGTGGCCTATTTAAGAGGAGACAGGACCGCGAAGGATATGGGGCGTTTGACCTTAAATCCCCTGCCGCATATTGACATTATTGGCCTGCTCTTCCTGATGTTCTTCAATTTTGGCTGGGCTAAACCCGTACCGATAAACCCGGCCAACTTTAAAACACCCAAAAAAGACGAGATAATGGTCGCTCTGGCCGGAGTTACGGCCAATCTTATCTGCGCTCTTTGCCTGGGCCTGCTCTTCCGGTTCGCCGATTTTAGTATTTTCGGCCAGACTGGGGAGATCGTGCAGAAATTTACAGCCTGGGGTATCCTGATAAACTGCGGCCTGGCGGTCTTTAATCTGATACCCGTGCCGCCGCTTGACGGCTCCCATGTCCTGCGGGAACTTCTTCCCTACAGGGCCGCGGTCAAATATATTGTTTTCTTTTCCAATCCGGCGGTCAGCTGGATACTGCTGGGGATATTTATTTTTCTTCCCGGACTTATAACACCGTTTATCATCGGCCCGGTCTTATTTCTGTCAAAAATATTCGCGGGAGGAGGGATGCTGGCTTGGCTCTATTGAAAAAAACCATACTTTCAGGGATGCGGCCCACTGGTAAGCTGCACATCGGGCACCTGCTGGGCGTCCTTAATAACTGGGCCTCTTTGCAGGACGAATATAACTGCTATTTTGAAGTGGCCGACTGGCACGCGCTTACCAGCGAGTTCGCCGGCGCCAGGCAGCTGTCCGCGAATATCAGGGAAATGGCGGTGGACTGGCTCTCGGCGGGGCTGGACCCGGAGAAGTCGGTCATGTTCGTGCAGTCCGGGGTGCCGGAACACGCGGAATTGCACCTCCTGCTTTCCATGATAACGCCCCTGCCCTGGCTGGAAAGGTGCCCTACCTACAAGGAACAGATAAACGAGATCAAGGATAAGGACCTTTCCAATTACGGTTTTCTCGGCTATCCCGTCCTGCAGGCCGCTGATATTCTTATTTACAAAGCCAGCGTAGTACCGATAGGCCAGGACCAGCTGCCCCACGTGGAACTTACAAGAGAGATCTGCCGCAGGTTCAATAATCTCTACGGAAATGTGTTTCCGGAACCGGTGCATCTTTTCACAAAAGTCCCGAAAGTACTCGGTACGGACGGGAGAAAGATGAGCAAATCCTATAATAATTCCATATTTATTTCCGATACCCAAGAGGATTGCGTCAAGAAAATAAAAACAGCGTTTACCGACCCCCAAAAGATGCGCAAGGGCGACAAAGGCCACCCGGACTGCTGTCCGGTATTTATGCTGCAGGAGGTCTATGCTCCCGGGCAGGTGCCGGAAATTAGAAAGGACTGCGAGTCAGGCGTGCTGAATTGCGTTGACTGTAAAAAGGCGCTTCTTGAAGAACTTTTAAAGGCAATGGACCCCATACGGGAGAAACGGGAAAAAATACTGGCCCAAAAGGGCCGCGCCGAAGAGATCCTCCGTGAGGGGACAAAAAAAGCGGAAATTACCGCGAAGAAAAATATGGCGGAGGTCAGAGAAGCCGTGTTCGGAAAGAACCATGTTTAATATCGTGTCCCGGACCTATGAGGGGCCGTTTGAAACCCTGCTCTTGCTGGTCAAGGACAACGAACTGGATGTCAACCGGATCTCTGTCCTGGATATTGTCAGAAGTTTTTCCTCGAGGAACATGAACGAGGGCAGTGATTTTATCGCGGGTGCGGCAAATCTTATCTATATGAAATCAGAAACCCTCCTCCCCCGGGAAGAAGAAGCCCTGACCGACCAGGATATTGATCTTGCAAAACTGCTGGAGCAATACAGAAGATTTAAAGCCGTCGCGGGAACCCTTGAAAAACGCGAGGAAAAACAGCGGGATATCTTTTTTAAGGATGTCAACTACAGCGGTGAATTCGCGGAAGAACAGGTCGTCGAAGCAACGCTGTATGACCTTTTGTCCTGCTTTAAGAGCGTGCTGGCTTACCTGCCCCAGGACGAGGTCATGTCCATTGCCCGGGAAGGCATCACGGTAGCGCAAAAAACAAATGAATTGCTTGAGGAACTCGAAAAGGGCGATAAAGTGGTCTTTATAGAATTCTTGAAAAAACAGGCCACCAAAGAACATATAATTGCCGCTTTCCTGGCCATGCTGGAACTTATCAGGCTGGGGATAATTTCCTGCAAGCAGAATGTGATAAATCAGGAAATATTCATCATGAAGAAAAAACAGGTTTTCTATGGCGACGAAATTAGAGCCGGGGAATTAAAAGACCTCGAAGCGTAAGAACTTCAAAAGACCGCTTTTCTTTGCGTCTTAAAGCGGAAAGAAGGGGGAGCCGGATGAAAAAGAGTATTTTTAATGTTTTTGTTCTTGTTCTTTTTTTTGGCGCAGTTATAGCCCAAGCCGATACTACCGTTGGGCCCAACCAGGAGATCTTAAAGGACGGCAAACCTTTTTTCCCGATCATGGTCTGGCTGCAGCCGGCAAAAAATATAGATATGCATAAAGCTCTGGGTATCAATACCTTCTCGGGTACCGGGGCCGGCCAAGAATCTGCCGCGGCTTTTCTTGATGCCTGCGAGAAAAAAGGTGTTTACGCGGCGGTTTCCGCGGATTCAATAGACGAAGCGGAAATTAAGGCGCTGAAAGACCACAAAGCGCTCCTTTTCTGGTGGATGCCGGATGAACCCGACCAGATGAGCAACGAAAAAAAAGGGGCGCTGTATTCCCCTGACGAAATTATCGCCATCTATAACAAGGTTAAGGCCATAGATGAAAACCACATTATCGGCTGTACCTTCACGACTTTTCAGGCCCAGGGTTCCCCCCAGATCAAAAGTTCGTTGTTCCCCAAATATATGCCCGGCATGGATATGATAGGTTTTGATATCTACCCGTGCAGCGACGGCCGGCCGGAACGGCTGGACCTGATGGCCAAAGGCATGGATATTTTAAACAAGTATGACAAAGGCAGCAAGCCGCACTTTGTCTGGCTGGAAGTCACGAAAATTGCCGCTGATAAGGGCAGGGCGCCCAATCCCGCCGAGCTTAAGGCCATGGTCTGGATGTGCGTCGTCCATGGCGCCCGTTCTATAGGCTATTTCCCGCACAGCTGGGATAATAAAAAGTACGCCCAGTCCCGGATCCCCGAAGAACTCAAAGCAGAAATGAAAATAGTGAATAAACAGCTGACGGACCTGGGCGCGGTCATTACCTCCGCCAATTCCAAAATAGAGGTCACCGCGGAATCAAAAGACGACTGCGTGGTAGATACCCTGGTAAAAGAAGGAAACGGAAAGATCTATATCTTCACTTCCAACCGGAAAAATAAACCCGGAGAAGCGGCTTTCACGGTAAAAGGCCTTTCCGGCGGCGAAATAGAAGTGTATGAAGAAGGCCGCAAGCTTCCCCTGACCGGCGGAAAGTTCCAGGATAAATTCAAAGAGTTCGAACCGCATATATACGTGATAACAAAATAGAAGCGGCCGGCGCCTGAGCTCGAAAATAAGTGTTGCTGCCGCAAATTACACGATAAGAGCCTCCGCTGCTTTATATTTAAAAAAGCAAAACAAATGGGTATGATAAAATGAAAAGCAGAAAAAAGATACACATACAGGCAAAATTAAGACCCCAGGTGTTTGATTTTGATCTTAGTGCCTGTTCCCTGCCGGAATTGTTTGACAAGCTCAAGACGACGGAAAAGGGCCTGTCCGGAAGGGACGCCCGGGCCCGGCTGGAGGCCTACGGCTACAACGAACCCTCCAAGAAGAAAAAACGCGCCATAGTCCTGGAAATACTTTCAAAATTCATTAACCCGCTCGTGCTGGTACTTCTGGTCATCGGGATATTTTCTTTCTTCTTCGGGGAGAAGATAAGCGCGAATATTGTTTTTATAATGATCCTGCTCAGCGTGGGGCTCACGTACTTTCAGGAGTTCCGCTCCAACAAAGCCGCAGAAAAACTTTCCGAACTGGTCCGGACCAATGTTACCGTCTTCCGGGACGGGAAATCAAAAGAGATACCTATCAAGGAAATAGTACCGGGCGATATAATAGACCTTTTCGCGGGGGATATGATCCCGGCCGACTTAAGAATAATCTCCGCGAAAGACCTTTTTGTAAACCAGGCCACCCTTACCGGCGAATCCATGCCGATAGAAAAAACACCCAATCCTTCCGTAAAAAGTAAAAGCCAGACGGATATTGAAAATATCGTATTTATGGGTTCTTCGGTCGTAAGCGGGACCGCTATCGGGGTCGTGGTCAAGACCGGGCAATTCACGCAATTCGGGACCCTGGCCGCCCGGCTTGCCGCCATAACGGTTGAAACCAGTTTTGAAAAAGGCGTCAATAAGTTTGTCATGATCATGATACGCATTATGGTGATACTTGTGATCTCTATTTTCGCAATAAATGCGTTTTTCAAAGGCAACGTGCTGGAAGCGTTCCTTTTTTCAATAGCGGTCGCCGTGGGGCTGGCCCCGGAGATGCTGCCGCTTATTGTGACTATAAATCTTTCCAAGGGCGCCCTGGCTATGTCGAAAAAACAGGTCATCGTTAAGCGCCTGAATTCCATTCAGAATTTTGGCGCGATGGATGTCCTTTGCACCGATAAAACAGGCACGCTTACCATGGATAAGATCATCCTGGAAAAATACTGCAACGTGGTTAAAGAAGAAAACGAAGAGGTTTTGAAATACGCCTTTATTAACAGCCAGTTCCAGACCGGCCTGAAAAATCTGCTCGATAAGGCGATCTTAAATAAAGCCGGAGAACTTAAAGAACTTATAAATAAAAATTATAAGAAGGTGGATGAGATCCCCTTCGATTTTCAAAGAAAAATAATGTCCGTGGTCGTTGAAACCGGGGGTAAATACACCATTATTTCAAAAGGCGCCCCGGAAGAGATCTTCAAACGCTGTTCAAAATATGAGCTTGAAGGGGAAACCCTGGATTTTGAGCCCCTTATAATCGCGGACCTGAAAGAAGAATATGATAACCTGTCCAAGGACGGGTTCCGGGTCATTGCCATTGCCTATAAGGATATTGATTATAATAATAATAAGTTTTCAAAAGAAGATGAAACCGGACTGGTACTCAAAGGTTACGTCGCGTTCCTGGATCCGCCGAAAGAATCCACCCGGGAAGCTATCATAGCTATAAAAAAACTCGGTATTGAACCGAAAGTCCTGACCGGAGATAATGAGCTGGTGACGAGAAAGATCTGCTCGGAGGTCGGCCTGGGTATTTTCGGCATGGCCACCGGGGATCAGGTGGAAAGCTTGACCGATAAAGAATTGCAGGAAGTGGTCAAGGTCACCAATGTTTTTGCCCGGCTTTCTCCGGCGCAAAAGGAAAGGATAATAAGGGCCCTGCACGCGAACGGCAAGATCGTGGGGTTCCTGGGCGACGGGATCAATGACGCGCTTGCTCTAAAAGCTTCCGATGTGGGGATCTCCGTGAACAATGCCGCCGATATAGCCAAAGAATCCGCGGATATAATACTCCTGAAAAAGAACCTGCTCGTGCTGGAGGACGGGGTGATAGAAGGCCGGCGCACCTTCGGGAATATAATAAAATACATAAAAATGGGCTCCAGCTCCAACTTCGGCAATATGTTCTCCATGACGGGGGCCAGTCTCTTCCTGCCTTTTTTACCCATGACCCCGATCCAGGTGATCCTGAATAATTTTCTTTATGACCTCTCGCAGACCGCGATCGCGACGGATGCCGTTGATGAAGAATATCTGATGAAGCCCCGGAAATGGGATGTAAAGGCCATACAGAAGTTCATGGTAAATATCGGCCCCATCTCCTCCATCTTTGATTTTATGACCTTCGGCGTTATGTGGTTCGTCTTTAACTGCAAGACAGCGGAAAAGCAGGAGCTTTTTCACACGGGCTGGTTCATTGAATCCCTGGCGACGCAGACTTTTATTGTTTATGTCATCAGGACGGGAAAAATACCTTTTATTGACAGCCGGCCGAGTAAATTTCTGGTATTTACGACCCTCGCGGTGGTGGGTACGGGAGTGTTCCTTATTCTTTCCCCCTGGGCGCAAAAACTTGGCTTTGTAACCCCGCCTGCGGGCTTCTTTTTAATACTTTCCGCGATGGTAGCCGCCTATATGGGTCTGGTGTTCGTTCTGCATAGAAGGTTCCTTAAAAAATACGGAGATAATTAAACAGGAGGGGCAATGAAGTTTAAGATAATTTTATTGAGCTGTATCCTTCTGGGCGCAGGTTTTTTAGCCGGGGAGGAGGCCAAAAAAGGCAGGTTCAATCTGGCCGGGGACCCGATAAAACCCAGATTTCCTGTTACGGAAAAAGTCTGGCCCGCGAAGGCCGGAGAGGCCTCACTTTGCCTCTGGGAAGACGACAAACTCGCGGCTTACAGTATTAATATAGATGATAATTGCTGCGGCGACGTCCCGTTCTGGCTGGAACAGACCAAGAGCAATAATTTTAAGGTTACCTGGTTCCTTATTGCCGAAACTGTCAATGATCCAAAAGCAGCCCTGGGCGGTACCTGGGAGCTCTGGAAAAAAGTGCTGGCGGAAGGCCATGAAGTGGAATCACATTCAGTTTCGCACTGGCATAATTTTGGCAAAGATGGCACGCCTCCTCCCGGTTGGAAGGGTTTTGAATGGGAATGTACCGAGTCCATAAAAATGCTTGAAGCCGGGCTTCCCGGGCACAAGATCCGGTTCCTGGCCTACCCGGGCGGGCCGGGGCAGAAATATAACGACCCGAAGATAGCAGGAAAATATTTTCTTTCTGCCCGGGGAGGCACGGGTATTAACTCCGCAAACCAGATAGACTATACCATGATAAAGTATATGTCAAAAGCAAATTTCGGCGATCCTAAGACACCCTGGATGGATCCCGAGACGACGCTGGACCCTAAGAACAAGTCCAACTACCGCGGCTGGTCTGTAGTGCTTTTTCATTATGTAGGCAAGCCGGAAGGGAAGGAAGCCGCCAAAATAGCCCTTGAATTTTATAAGAAAAATGAGAAAGACCTCTGGGGCGGGCTTTACGGGAATATTTCGCTCTATTGCGCCGAACGGGACACCGCGTCTTTAAAGACGGAAGAGAGCAGCGCGGACAGGATCGTCCTGAATTTAACCGACGGCATGGACGATAAGTTATATGCTTATCCGCTGACCCTGAAGGTGCGCCTGCCGGAAAACTGGAAAGCGGCAGAAGCGGAGCAGGACGGCAAACCGGTTGGGGTAAAGCTTATAGAAAATGAAAAAAATAATTTCGTGCTGGTGAAAGCGGTTCCGGACCGCGGAAAAATAATACTTACTCCGAAAAAATAGTTAAAGGCCCGGTTGAATTGTTTGTCAGTCCGGGAACTGCATCTCTATTGATAATTAAAAGAATCGGAGCAACAGATGAAAATAGCGGCGGTTTTTACGGCTTTATTCTTCATGTTTACCGGGACGGTAGGGCTTTTTGCGGAACCGGGTGCTCCCGGCAAAAAATTTAATCTCTGGGAAACTCCGGTAAAACCGAGATTTACTGTTACGGACCGGGCCTGGCCAAAAGCCGGTGAAGCCGCTATCTGCCTCTGGGAAGACGATAAACTGGCCGCCTTGAGCATTACCATTGATGATAACTGCGCGATGGATGTGCCGTTCTGGCTGGAACAGAGCAGGCTCTATAATTTAAAAGTTAACTGGTTCCTGATCGCCGGAAGTGTCGGCAAAGATAATCCGGGTATGTACGGCACCTGGGATATTTATAAAAAAGTCCTGGCGGAAGGGCAGGGAGTTGAATCCCATTCCTATTCACACTGGCACACTTTCAATAAGGACGGTACTCCGCCTCCCGGCTGGAGCTATGAATGGGAGTGTACCGAATCCATTAAAACGCTTGAAGCGAACCTGCCGGGGCATAAGATACGGTTTCTGGCTTATGCCGGCGGGGCAAAATATTCAAATAATAACGACCCTAAGGCAGCCGGAAAATATTTCCTCGCGGCCCGGGGCGTGCTGGGAGGAATAAATCCGCCCAATGCCATACCGTATTCCGCGACCAGGGTCGCCGGTATCCCCAAACCCGGGGTTACCGTTCCCGCTTTCGGCGATCCCGCCTCCATGTTCGATCAAAGGAGCAAGAATTATAGGGGCTGGCTGGTTGTTTTATTTCATTATGTCGGCAAACCGGAAGGAAAAGAAGCGGCCCTGGCGGCGCTGAATTTTTACAAAGACAATGAAAAACAACTCTGGGGCGGGCTTTTTGGACAGGTAGCCCTTTATGGACAGGAACGTGATACGGCCTCATTAAAAGTAGAAGAAGCCGGCCCCAACCGGATAGTCCTGGAGCTGACCGATGAAATGGACGACAGTTTATTTGATTACCCGCTAACCTTAAAAGTGCGCGTTCCGGAAAGCTGGCAGGCGGTAGAAGCGGTGCAAGGCGGAAAACCGGCCGAAGTGAAGCTGATTGAAAATGAAAAAAATAATTTCGCGCTGGTGAAAGCGGTACCTGACCGCGGGAAAATAATAATTACTCCAAAAAAATAGGCCTTGGGGCGTGTTAGTGCCCGGCTAAAAAAAAATATTCTACTGAAATACCGGAGGAAGTTATGAGAAAAGTCATGATCGGCGTGCTTTTATGCTGCCTGCTCGTACCGCTGGAGCTGAGCGCTTCAAAGGTTGAGATAGGTAAAAATAAAGAGGTGCTTTTGGACGGCAAACCCTTTTTCCCTATCATGTTGTGGCTGCAAAAGAAAACCAGCATGGCACAGCAAAAAGAAATGGGTTTTAATACCTATGCCGCGCAGGGGGATAAATCAAGCGCGAAGGAATATTGCGACGAAGCAAAGAAAAATGGCGTTTATACCATCCTGGGCTATAAAAAAGAAGAGGTCGACAGCGTGAAAGAACATTCTGCTCTGCTTGGATGGTTTTATAAGGACGAGCCGGATATGGCGGGAAAAGACAAGGCCGCTCCGAGAATTCCCATGAGTGAATCTATTGCCGTTTATGAAGAATGTAAAAAAGCGGACAGGGGCCATCTCATGTTCCTGACCCTGACCACGGGCTATGCAAAGACCTCGGATGCCAACTCCGCGGGGAACAAAGGAAAGGATCTTTCTTTCTATAAACAGTACGCGAAAGCGACCGACTTTATCGGCTATGATACCTATCCCATCTACGGCAATAACATGCCCGAATGCCTTTTCTGGGTCGCGGATGCGGCCACCGAACTTGATAAATTGATGGAAGGGAAAAAACCCCTGTATGCCTGGATAGAAGCGAACGGAGGCAGCAAGTGGATAACCCCGTCAAAACAGCGGCACCCGCTTCCTTTTGAAATTCGCTGTGAGGTCTGGATGGCTATCGTAAAAGGCTGCAAAGCCATAGGATATTTTACCCATTCCTGGGTAGCTATGGACCAGATCGGAAATCCGGCTTCCACGCTTAAAAGAGGTGAAAGTAAGTATTACACCCAGTTCGGGGTACCGGAGAATAATAAGCAGGAGATAGGGAAAATAAACAAACAAATAACAAAATTAACGGGGCCTCTCTGTTCCGCGGATGTAAAAGATAAGGTAAAAACTGATAATAAAAATATAGAGCTCCTGGTAAAAGAATACGACAATAAACTGTACATCTTCGCGGTGAATATGAAGCGGCAGGAAGAAAAGGCCGTGTTCGCGGTGAGCGGTCTGAAAGAAAAAACGAAGATCAACGTAGATGAAGAAAACCGGGATATTACGGCAAAAGACGGGGAATTTGAGGACAGTTTTAAAGAACATGAGGTGCACATCTATATTATGGAAAAATAACGGCCGGAGCCGGGCTCAAGGGAAAAAAATGCAAAAAAAAGTTTTTTCTGATCTTCGTTGGTGGCGGGAAAACTTCAGGTTTTACGTTTTTTTTACCGTATTGTTCCCGGTCTTTTTGTCCTTGACCCTTACGGCCGCGGAGGTCAAGGTTCTTGACAGCTATAGTTTCTGGCGGCTCTATAACGTGCTGAAAGCACCGGTAGTAGTTGCCGGAAGCGGGACAAAAGCACTTAATCTAAATATGAGTTGTCTGGACCGGGAAACCCCGCCGCCGTCTTCCGCCTGGCTCAATAATGACTTTGATGATCATACCTGGAACCGCGGCTCCATCTATGCCGCGAGCTATACTCCCTGGCTTTCCAGACTTTGCCTGCGGGGAAAATTCACGGTCAAAGACCCGTCCCGGGTCAAGGAACTAAAAATAAACGCGAGTTTTTACGGCGGGGCAGTCATATATATTAACGGCAAAGAGGCCGCGAGAGCCGGTATAAAGAAAGGCGCGGCCCTGGCCGAACCCTATCCGGTTGAAGCTTTTACGGCAAACGACGGTTCGCTGCTTCTGGCCGAAAAAGAGGGCAACTTGAAGCCGGAAGATCCGAAAAAGTCCCTGCGCAGGCGCCTGTTGAACGCTGTTCCCGTTCCGTCAGGACTCCTGGTCAAAGGGGTGAATATAATTGAATGCGAAATAATCAGGGCTCCTTACGATAAGTTAGTGGACGAGAAGAAAAATCCCAAAAACACCTTCTGGAATCTCGCCTGGAATACCTGCTTCCTGGAACGCCTGGAACTTGCCGCCGCAAGCGGGGAAGGGCTGGTGCAAAATGTGGCCCGTCCTGAGGGTTTTCAGGCCTGGAACAGCGATATTTTGGCCAATGATTATGATATGGATTACGGTGACCTTAATGAAAAACTCTATCCCATAAGTATAACAGGAACAAGGAACGGCAGCTTTTCAGGAAAGATCGTACTCGGTTCCACCAAACCGCTTTCCGGAATAAAAGTTTCCACGACCGGGCTTACCGGGCCGCAGGGAGTTATTCCCGCGGACTGTATAAGGATCCGCTATGGTTATGCCTGGGGCGGGGATATGCAGGTCATTTCCAATACCACGCCTTTTCTCTCCGCCTACCCGGCGGAAGCCCGCATGCTGGGTTCTATTTCTGAGGAAGTTCCGGCGGGTGTGACGGTAAACAAAAATAAGGCACTTAGAATTACCCCCGTAACCCCGGGCCCGCAGGTGGACGGAGCGGTGCTTCCGGTATTTTTCACGGTAAAAATACCCAAAGACGCGGTTCCCGGGAATTATTCCGGAACTGTGAACCTGCAGGCCGCCGGAGAAAAATCGGTTTCCGTCCCGCTGGAACTCAAAGTTGCCGGGTGGGCTCTCCCGGATACCGACAATTTCAGGACCTGTGGAAATCATCCAGTCTCCCGACACGCTGGCCCTGGAATATAAAGTTCCGCTCTGGTCGGAAAAACATTTTGAACTTATAGGGCAATCTCTGAAACTTATCGGGGAATCGGGCAGCAGGGTGCTCTATGTACCTTTAATTGCCGAGACCAATTACGGGCACGGTGAGACGATGGTCAGATGGATAAAAAAGAGCGGAAAAAAATACGAGTATGATCTCTCGGTCATGAATAAATATCTGGATACGGCCGAAAAAAATATGGGCAAGCCGAAAATGGTCATCTTTTTTGTCTGGGATGTTTATATGCTGGCGGCAGACCACGAATCGGGCGCGACCGCCGGGCACGAGGAAGAACGCATCCTTAAAAAGCGCAAGGAAGAAAATATTGCGGTCTCCGGTCCGGTGGTCACAATGTTGAACGCGGGGAATACCGAAAGGCTGGTCCTGCCCATGTATTCTGACCCGTTAAGCAGGGCACTCTGGCAGGATCTGGCCGAAGAGCTCAAGAAGAATATGAAGAAGCGCGGGCTGGAGAAGGCCATGGTCCTGGGTATGATGAATGACGCCTGGCCGACAAAACCTGAAGTAGCTTTTTGGGCGGGCCTCCTTCCGGGCGTGCCGTGGGCCGTTCACGCGCATTTTGGAGCGGGAACCACCGCCTATGGCCTGGCGCCTATCTGCTACCAGACCAGGGTCTGGTCTATTAAAGACGCGGGGGAAGAGAGCCTGATGGGCTGGAAGTCCGAGGCGGGGAATCTGCTGGGGCGTTATAACCGGGACGTGGAATTTGATAATTATCCCAATAGCACCTGGCGTGCTTACGCGGAGCGGGCTATCACGGGTGATCAACGCGGCATAGGCCGGATCGGCGGGGATTTCTGGAAGGTGGTCAGGGACAGGCGCGGCGAGCGCAGCGGCAGGGTCTATTCCCGTTATCCTCAAAGCAACTGGCGGAACCTGGACATCTATAATTCGATGCTTACCCCCGGGGAAAAGGGCCCGGGTATCTGTACTCATTACCTCCTGCTGCTTGAAGGCCTTCAGGAATGTGAGGCGAGAATAGTTATTGAACGCGTGCTCTCGGATGAGTCCAGGAAGTCCTTTCTGGGAAAAGACCTGAAAGACCGCTGTGAAAAAGCGCTTTTTGAAAGACTGCAGGCAGTAAGCGTGAATAATAGTTCCCTGTTCAACCGGTTCGGACAGACCCCCACTACCCCGCCGGGAATAGCCGCTAACAGCTGGTTTATAGGTTCGGGCTGGCAGGCCCGGTCCGAAACGCTCTTTTCTCTCGCGGCGGAAGTTGAGAAAAAATTTGCAAAAAAGTAAACAGTCTATTGCGGGTCTTTTCCGGGCAAGAGGAAAATGACAAGAAAAAGATGAGGCAATCTAAATTTAACAAAACACTTATAGATATAGAATAAAAACAAAATTTGTCAAAAGAAGTTTGACAATACCCTGTTGATGGAAAGGATAAAATATGAACGGTTCATATTTGTTTACGACTTTTTGTAGTAAACGGAGCTTTAGGCCGGTAAGGGTTTATGCCTCCGCGGCGCTTGTTCTCTTACTCGCAGTATTAATTCCCTGTGGTCTTACCTCTGCCGAAAAGTTCACGGTGCTGGACAGTTATAGTTTCTGGAGGATATATAATGTTTTTAAACCGCCTGTAATTCAAGACGGGACCCGGGTACAGCCGCTCTTTTTAAAACAAAGCTGGATGGACCGGGAAACCCCGCCGCCGGCGGCAGCTTGGACCGAGCCCGGCTTTGACGACCACAAATGGCTCCGGGGATCTATATATATGGCGGGTTACACCCCCTATCTCGCGCGTGCTTGTTTTCGCGGCAAATTTAACGTTACCGACCCTGCCAGGGTACGGGAGTTAAGAGTAAGCGCCGGCTTTCAGGGCGGCGCGGTAATATACGTGAACGGGCAGGAGGTAGCGAGGGCAAATATAAAGAAAGCTGAAGACCTGGCCGAGGCCTATCCTCTTGAAGCTTTTATCGCGGGGAATGGCGCGCTCCTGGTGAATGAAACTGACCGCTCTTTGAAACCGGAAGACCCTAAGAAGCTTATGCGCCGGCGCGTCCTGGACGGTGTTCTTATTCCGGCAAAACTCCTGGTAAAAGGAGTAAATGTTATTGAGTGCGAGCTTGTCCGCGCTCCTTACGATAAAGTTGTATATGAAAAAAAAGATCCGAAGACTAAATTCTGTAATTTAGCCTGGAATACCTGTTATCTTGAACGGCTGGAACTTACCGCGGAGAGCGTTGAAGGCCTGGTCCCAAATACTAACCGCCCCGAAGGCCTGCAGGTCTGGAATAATAACCTTTTAGCAAATGATTATGATATGGATTTCGGCGACCCGAATGAAAAGCTCTATCCTGTGGAAATAGCCGGAACAAAGAATGGCAGTTTTTCCGGGAAGGTCGTGCTCGGGTCAACAAAACCCCTTGCGGGCGTTAAAGTGACGGTTTCTGAGCTTGCGGGCCAGGCGGGAGTTATTCCGCCCGCTCAGGTAAGGATCCGCTATGGGTATCCCTGGGGACAGGATTATTTATATATACCTTATAGTACCTATCCCTTCCTCTCGCCGTATCCCGCTGAAGCCAATCTTTTGGGCTGTATTTCCGATGATGTTTTGGAGAAGGTGCCGGTAAGTAATAATAAAGCGCTTAAGTTCACTCCGGTAAAACCTGGCCCCCGGGCTCCGGGCGCGGTCTTACCCGTATTTATAACAATCAAGGTGCCCAAAGATGCCGCTCCGGGTACTTATTCAGGCGCCATAAACATACAGGTTAAAGGGGAGGCGCCGGTCACTGTGCCTTTGGAACTTAAAGTAGCGGGCTGGGCTTTGCCGGACCCCGACAATTTCAGGACCTTTGTGGAAATTATACAATCTCCTGATACTCTTGCGCTTGAATATAATGTACCGCTCTGGTCTGAAAAACACTGGGAGCTTGTGGCGCAGTCCCTGAAACTCATAGGCGATTCCGGCAGCCGCATACTTTATGTGCCGCTCATTGCCGAGACCAATTACGGCCACGGTGAGACCATGGTCAGGTGGATAAAAAAAGGGGAAAATAAATACGAATATGATTTCTCGGTCATGGAGAAGTACCTGGACCTGGCCGTGAAGAATATGGGCAAGCCCAAAATGGTGATATTCTTCGTGTGGGATGTTTACATGATACAGGAAGGGCATGATGCTGTCGCTGCCAATAAAAGCGAACAGGAAACACTGCTCAAAGTGATGATCCAGAATAAAGTGGTTTTAGGAAAAGGCCCGGTAGTCACCCTGCTGGATACGGAAAAAAGCAGAAATATTGAACTTCCAAAATATACGGAGGACGGCAGCAGAGCGCTTTGGAAACCCCTCGCGGAGGAGCTTATGGCCCGCATGAAGAAGCGGGGCCTGGAAAAGGCCGCAGCTTTGGGGATGATGAATGATGCCTGGCCGACAAAACCTGAAGTGGCTTTTTGGTCCGGGCTGCTTCCCTCGGTACCCTGGGTGGTGCATGCTCATTTTGGCGGCGGGCCGGCGGCCTATGATCTTACAAAAATTGCCTACCAGACCAAGGTCTGGGCGCTGAGCATGGCCAGAGATAACAAAGAAACGAGCCTTATGGGCTGGAGATCGGAAAATCCCGAGATCCTGGCCCGCTTTACCCGGCTTGGAGAATTTGACAAATTTCCTACAAGCGCCTGGCGCTCATATCCGGAGATGGCCATAACCGGAGATCAAAGAGGTGTCGGCCGGCTGGGCGGGGAATTTTGGAATGTCCTGAAAGACAGCAAGGGCGAGCGCAGGGGAAGAATATATAACCGCTATCCGCAAAGCAACTGGCGTAACCTGGATATTTACTGCTCCCTGCTCGCGCCCGGCCCCGGGGGCCCGGCAGCAAACCACCATTATCTTAATTTTTTGGAAGGCCTGCAGGAATGCGAGGCCCGTATCGCTATCGAACGCGTTCTTTCGGAGGAAGCAAAAAGGGCCCAGTTGGGTAAAGACCTTAAAGAACGCTGCGAGAAGGCGCTTGCCGAAAGATTACAGGATCTGGACCTTGTTTATAGCCAGCTGAACAACCATATGGGTTATGACCCGTCCAATCCGAGACAGGCAGGTATTGCTTCACACAACTGGTTTATCAGCTCCGGCTGGGAAGACCGCACCGAAACACTCTTTATGCTGGCCGGGGAAGTCGAGAAAAAACTCGGAAAGAAGTAAAAAACGGTTCTCAAAAGGAGCAGTCAGTATATGAAGATAGATTGTCATGTGCACGCAAAAGAGCGCTCAGCCTGCGCGGTGGACTGCGAAGAGGATATGGTACGGGCCGCCGCCGGTTACGGCCTGGATGGGCTGGTTTTTACCGACCACGATAAATATATTGCCCGCGAGCGGGTGGAAGAATTAAATAAAAAATTCGCCCCGTTCCGCGTTTTCCAGGGGATTGAGGTAAATACAGCAGAAAAAGAGGAGTTTGTAGTTATCGGTTTTCAGGAACCCTCCCTGGAAAAGAACCCCGGCTGGAAATACGCGGACCTGCATGCCCTGGTAAGAGCACGCGGCGGCTTTCTGGCACTGGCCCATCCTTTCCGTTACAGAAAGGAGCTGCTGGTGGATATTAAGGCTTACCCGCCGGATGCCATTGAGATCTCCTTCTCGGTCAGCAACCAGGATAAGATAAAGGAACTGCTCCGTTTGGCAAACGCTCATCCAATAAGCAACTCCGACGGGCACAGGGTGCTGAACGTCGGAATGTATTATAGTTATCTGCATTCTATTCCCAAAGATGAAGCAGAGCTGGCGGCCCTTCTCAAAAAGGGGGCTTATGACTGCTGCGGGATGCCGGAACGGCTTAAGAAAATAAATGAGGAGCCGGTAAAGCTGGAAAAACTTGTCCGCCAGATGATCGCAGAAGACCGGGACAGGGAGTACTATCATAAGGTCACCGGTAATATGCCTACCCTTTTTGACCGGATACAGCGGGGGGATTCCATTTTGAAACCTACTCTTCCGGAAGCTAAAGTACGGGGGAAAGCAAATTAAAGAAGTTTATATTTTGACAGAAGTTTATATTTTGCTTGTATAAATATTTATGTCATTGTAAACTTATATTACTATTTAAAAAGGAGAATGCATGAAAATAACAAGATTATTTCTCAAACGGTTCATCCCGGTCTATCTTCTTGCGGCAGTTATTTTAAGTTTTTCCGGCCCGGGGAGCTTTGCCGGAGAAAAGGCCTCCGGCACTGCCGTTCTGGATAACTACGGCACCTGGCGGATGTTCTCCGTCCTCAAATCTCCTGAGATTACCTTTTCCTCCGGAACAAAACCTATTGCCTATGAAAAATACTGGCTGAATAAAGAAAGCGCCGCGCCAGCGAAGGACTGGAACAGCCCGGATTTTGATGACTCGGCCTGGCTCCGGGGCCCGGTCACTATGAGCTGTAAGACGCCGTTTGTCTCCCGCTCTCTTTTCCGCGGCAAATTTAATGTTGCCGACCCGTTAAGGATAAAAAATATTATGCTCAATATTACCTACCGCGGCGGGGTAATCGTTTACCTGAACGGTGAAGAGGTTAAACGCGCGCAGCTGCCTGCCGGCGCCAATCCTCCTCTGGCTGAAGCTTATCCCGCGGAGGCCTTTCTTGACACCAAAGGTATCCTGCTTGCGGAAGAGGGAAGCTTTGTCATGTCCGGCGGTAAAATGATACGGGCGCCCAAACCAAGCGGGGAGAACCTTGCCCGGCTTAAGATGCAGGACCGCGCTCTTGCCGATCTGGAGCTACCGGGTAAACTTTTAAAAAAAGGCCTTAATGTCCTGGCCGTGGAGATAGTCCGCGCGCCCTATAATAAAATAGTTGACGAGAAAAAAACAAAGAGCGGGGGCGGCCCCGGCGGGGATGAATTTGTCTATGATCTGCAATGGAATACCTGTGAACTGCGCGAGATCCGCCTTGCGACAGCGCTCCAGGAAAGAATAGAAGCCGGCGGCTCCCGCCCGCAGGGTTTCCGGGTCTGGAACGGCAGTATTTTGCGCGGAGATTATACCACTGATTTCGGCGATCCCTGCGAAGTACTCCAGCCCCTGCTGCTTTCCGGGGCAAAAAACGGCATTTATTCGGGAAAGGTAGTGGCAGGCTCAAACAAACCTATCAGGGGACTTAAGGCCTCGATCACGGAATTAAAAGGCCCTGCAGGGGCCATTCCCGTTACGGCTCTGCGTGTCAGGTATGGCACGGAAGGGAACGCCGAATACGGCATAACCCAGGAAACTTTTGACGCGCAGGGAAACAAGGCGTTAAAGCCCGGCCTTTGTATACTTAGCGAAATTCCTCCAAAAGAAACGGAGCTAAAGAGCGGGGAGAAAGAAGGCGCGGTAGTCCCGGTCTGGGTCACGGTAAACATACCTTCCGGGGCCGCGGCCGGTTCTTATGAAGGAACACTCACAATAAAAGCTGATTCGGAAAAACCGGTCCCGGTGCAGGTCAAACTTGAAGTAGTGGACTGGAAATTACCCGACCCCGATGATTATAAGACCTGGATAGAACTTATCCAATCCCCTGACACCCTCCAGCTGGAATACGGGGTCGAACCCTGGTCGGATAAACATTTTGACCTGATAGCGCGTTCAATGCGCCTTATAAGGGAAACGGGCAGCGGGATGCTTTATATTCCCCTTATTGCAGAAACCAATTACGGTAACGCGGAGTCCATGGTCCGCTGGATCAAGAAAGGTGAAAATAAATATGATTTTGATTTTTCTGTCATGGACAGGTATCTGGACACCGCGGAGAAAAACCTGGGCAAACCCAAACTTGTCTGTTTTATTGCCTGGGAGGTCTACCTCCTGCCCAGGGAAAGTATTGAAAGGGTGACCAGTGAGATAAATAAAAAAGCCCCGGATCGGGTAGTCCAGCCGGCGGTTTCTTTGCTTAACCCGGTCACAAAAAAAGTAACAACCGCGTTTGTCCCGAACTATGATAACCCGGCGATGAAAACGATCTGGAAGGCGCTTTTTACGGAACTAAGGGCCCGGATGAAAAAACGCGGGCTGGAAAAAGAAATGACGATGGGCTGGATGTGCGACAGCAAACCCACCAAAGAAGAGATCGCGTTCTGGAAAGATGTTAACGGCGATCTTCCGTGGGTCACGCACGCGCACCAGGCGGCCTTTAACAAAAATTATTTCAGCAGGGTCTTAAATACCTTTAAGACGGGTTATATGAGCTCGGTCTATGACGTGGTCTTCGCCCAGGACCCGGAAAAAGGGCGTCTCTATGGCTGGAAAAATCCCGTGATACACGCGGAGAATATCCGTTCTCCGGAACTTGGTATGGTACCCGGGTCGCTAATACGCTGCGTGGGCGAGATAAATATCACCGGCGGGCAGAGGGGCTTTGGACGGCTGGGAGGCGATTACTGGGAAGCGCTTAAGGATAAAAGCGGTAAGAGAAGGGGCAAAGTTTACGAACGCTTTCCCCAGAGTTCCTGGAGCAACCTTCAGCTCCGCAATTCACTGCTGGCCCCGGGCCCGGAAGGAGCAGTGGTGACGGCACGTTTTGAGCAGCTCCGGGAAGGCGTCCAGGAATGTGAGGCCAGGATCTTTATCGAACAGGCCCTTTCTGACAGCCAGGTCCGCTGGAAACTGGGAAGCGAGCTGGCGGCACGGTGCGAAAAAATACTTGATGAACGGACTTTATGCATCCAGCGCGGTGTGGCGGACCTGGAAGTTAACTGCTATGGCTACAATACCCCGTGGAACTGGTGCTGGCAGACCGGAGTCGCGGGCCATTCCTGGTTCCAGAGCTCGGGCTGGCAGGAACGCGGCAGAAACCTTTTTGCCCTCGCGGGCGAAGTCGGCAAGAAACTTGAAGGAACCAAATCAAAAGGCACCGGGTTCTAGTTTTCAGTCCCGGGTTCTTAATGGTCAAAAAGAGGAGAAAATTACCGTGGAATACCTGCAAAGGAAGCTAAAATATATTTTGAATAAGTTTAAGTTCAGGTTTTTTGTTTCCGGGGCCTTCGCGCTGGTGCTTTTTTGCGGAACGGCCCGGGCGTTTATTAATCCCAATTTTACGCCCGTAGATATAGTGAAGCAATCCGACCTGGTCCTCCTGCTGGAATTTAAGAGCGTGGACAAAAACGGTAAGGCCGCGGCCGTAATTCAAAAAGTTTTTAAAGGCGAGACCAAAGATAAGGAAATAACCCTGAATCTGGGTTCCGCTTTAATAGAGGCACAGGGCAGGGATTTTATTGACAGGATAAACGAAGGCCAGAAGCAGGCCATATTTTTTATTGGTATCTTCCGGGTGGATAATATCGGTATGGAAGGGATCGGAGTAAGTTCCGTGGGTTTCCTGCATTTCGCGGATAAGAACGCCGACTGGCAGTGGGCCGGGTTCAGGCAGGCAGACGACAAAAGCTGGGACATGGAAAAAGTGGAAAGCTATCTGCTCGGGACCTGGGCCGGCGGAACGGATATGCTGGCGCGCGCCATAAACTATATCCAGGCCGACCCTGACGCTTCGGTGCCTTCGGTGATCGGCGCGGAATGGGATCAGAAAATAGAAATCGGCAAGATCCCGGGCCGGGTAAATTCTCTTGCCGCTGTTGATCTGCAGGATAACGGCCGGCCGGATATCTTCCTGGCCGGAGAAAAAGGCGACCGTCTTTATAGATTTAACGGGAAAACATTTGACGATATTACCGCGAAAAAAACTTTGAAGTCAGCTTCTCTGGTCTATGCCTGGGGTGATGTTAACGGAGACGGAAAACTCGACCTGGTGAGCTGGAATGGAAAAGAACTTTCAGTACTCATTCAGGCCGCCGGCGGTACCTTTGATAAAAAACTCCTTAAGACGGGGACGGCGCTGGATGCGGGCTGCGTTTCCCTGGCCTTTTTGGATTCCGGGGATAAAGCCCGTCCTGTGCTTTTGGCCGGTACCGGGGCCGCGCCGCTGCTTTTATTTCCGCAGGCCGACGGAAGTGCCGGAACTGAAACCCTGGCGGGCGGAAAATTCGCGGAAAATATTCCCGGCGAAGGCGGGCGCTGTCTGGCCGCGGACCTTGATAATGACGGCATTATTGATCTACTGCAGCTTTTTTCTTCGGGCAGTTATTTCTATAAAGGTAAAGGCCTTTTGAAATTTGACGCTCCCGTGCCGGCCCCGCTGGAAACGGGCAAGGGCTGCACCAGCGCCTGCCTCGGGGATTTTGACGCGGACGGCTTGCCGGATGTTTTTGTTACCGGGGAAGGAAAATGCCGGCTCTGGCAGAATCTGGGCGGGGGTAAATTCATAAATATGCTCAAACTGGGAGGAGAGATCTACTATATATCCAAAGCGGAAGCCACGGATGCCCGGGTGGGTGATTTTAATAATGACGGGCGGCAGGATATTCTGGTCTCCTATTTGCGCATCTCAAATCAATTATTCTTTAACAGGGGTTTTAGAAGTTTCGGGCACGGCAGGGAGATGAATATTGACCTGCTGCTGCCTCAATCCGCCGAAGGACAGCAAAAAAGCTGTGTCCTTGATCTGAACGGTGACGGGGCCCTGGACGCGGCTGTGGTCCTGGGTAACGGTGAGTTCTGGGCCTGCACCCGCAAGGTGGAAGGCCAGGCCCTGGCCGTGACCGCGCGCCTTTCGCCCGCCGGGCCTCTTACCGGCCCGCTCACTGTCACGGTCTGGAGGGATAAACGGTGCTTCGGGGCCTGGACGATAACCGCCGGAGATGCCGGGGCCTTTGTGGGGCTTCCTGACGCGGGGCCGGTTGCTATCAAGTGGTACACGCCTGACGGAAAACTTAATGAAAAAGAGGTTGTTGTAAAAGACGGTCCCGTTCAAGTTATCCTTAACAAATTGAAATAGGCCCGGAAGTACGGTTCCGGTGCCGGTAAGAAATTAAAAAGAAAGGGTGTAAAGTATGGAGTATTCCAAACCCCATATAGGCCGGCTGCTCGCGGCGTTGAACCATAAAAAAGGGGACCGGGTCCCGAACTGGGATGTGCTGGTGGATGACCGCTCCTTAAAATATTTATTGAAACGCCCTCCGGGCGGCGAGCGTGAGACCACCTGGTCGGTCCCTCCGGAGGAGGCCGTTATAGCGGCCCGGGCGGTCGGACAGGATTCTATTGTCTGCAGTATGACCTGGGGCCTGCAGGAGGCCTCTATTTTAACGGAGAAGGACCTGGATAAGGTTGTTCCGCCGGAACCCGTGCTGGCCCGCAAGAAACTTGAAAAATACCTGGCTGCCGTCAAAGGCACGGATATGGGGGTCTGCGCCAGGCTGAGCGGCCCCCTGACCCTTACCTATATGGCCCTGGGCCCGGTGCCGATAGAATCCTTCATGTACCTGCTTTATGACAACCCGGTACTGGTCAAACGCCTGATGGAAATTTTTACCGCTTACCATATCCGGCTGATCGAGGAAATAAAAGACCTGCCTTATCATTTCTATTATATAGGAGATGATATAGGGTCAACAGCCGGCCCGCTTATCAGCCCGGAGAGTTTGAAAGAATTTTGGGTCCCGAAAACAAAACAGCTGATTGACGCGGCGCGGGGAAGCGCGCGGCCCATTATATTCCATTGCTGCGGGGTGCAGGCTCCGATCCTGCCCTATATGGTCGAATGGGGGGTGAACGCGGTGCATCCGGTCCAGCCCGTGGCTAACGATATTTACGCGGTAAGAGAAAAATACGGCAGCCGGCTTACTCTGGTAGGCAACATAGATGTGGCGGGAGTTTTATCGTTCGGCACGCCGGCCCAGGTCCGTGAAAGCGTGCGGGAGCATATCGAACGTTTGGCGAAGGACGGGAGCTACGTTGTCTGCTCCAGCCATTCCATAATAGATTCCGTGCCTCCGGAAAATTACATTGCCATGACGAAAGCCGCGCAGGAATTCGGGATCTTTAAATAGAAGTTTATGTTGCCGGGAAATTTAGAAAATAGTAACTTTGAGAGGAGAGGTGTTTAAATAAATGAAAAAAATATTGCTGGTTACCACCGTGCTGGCGCTGAGCGTTTCCCTGCACGCGACAAAAGTGGAAATAGGGAGCAATCAGGAAATTTTTGTTGACGGCAAGCCTTTTTTTCCGATAATGCAATGGGCGCAAAGCAAAAATAAAATGGAAGAGCAAAAGCAGTATGGGATCAATACTTTTTTCGGCCAGGGCGATGAATCTACGGCGGAAGCGTACGCGGCCGAAGCCGCGAGACTCGGCCTTTTTGTCGTTACCGCTTTCAAAGAAGAGCAGGTGGATTCGGTAAGGAACAGCCCGGCCCTGCTGGGCTGGCTGTATAAAGACGAACCTGATATGCCGGGAAAGGATAAGAAAGCCCCGCGGATCCCGCTGGCCGAATCAATAGCGGTCTATGAAAAGGCCCGGGCCCTGGATAAAGATCACCCCATGTTTTTGACTTTAACCCCGAAATTTGACCCCAATATTGAAAAGGTAAATTATGATATCTCTTTTTACCGGGACTACAACAAGGCGACGGATATTATAGGGTACGATATTTATCCTGTTTACGGGACCATGAGCGTGGACAAGCTCTGGTGGGTCGCTTCCGGGGTCACCGAGCTGGAAAGGCTTTACAAAGGCAAACCGGTCTATGCTTTCATTGAGACCAGCGCGGGCAGTAAATGGATAAGCCCGGCCCGGATGAGGCATCCCTTTCCTTATGAAATAAGATGCGAGGTTTGGATGGCTATAATTAGAGGGGCAAAAGGCATTGCCTATTTTACTCATTCCTGGGTCGCTCCGGAAAACATCGGCAATCCGAATATGAAAAAAAGAATGGCCGATGACAAGTCAAATAAGTACTATACCCAGTTTGGCGTGCCCGAGGAGAACAAAAAAGAACTTACCCGGATCAACAGCCAGATCACGAAACTGACCCCCGTGCTCTTTACTCCCGATATTTCCGGAAAAGTAAGCAGGGAAACTTCGGGCGCCGGCGAGGTGGAAATTCTGGTCAAGGAAAAAGACGGAAAAACCTGGATTTTTGCCGTCAATATGAAAAGGAGCGGCTGCGCGGTAAAATTTAAGGTTCCCGGCCTGAAGGCCAAAACGAAGATCCTGGTGGATGAGGAAAACAGGACCTTAGAAGCCGGCGCTCAGGGCTTCTCGGATAATTTTACCGAACACGCGGTGCATATTTATACTCTGGAATAAAAAAGCAGCAAAGGAGGAAAAAATGTATAAAAAAATATTGATCCTGGTGGCAGCGGCAGGTATTTCGGCCTCGGTCTTCGCGGAAAAGATCACGCAGGGTTTCGAGGATAAGGCGGTGCTGAAAAAAATGGAAATTGAAGGGGACGCGGTACTGGCGGCGGACCAGAAGCACGGCGGAGAAAGCGCGCTCTATGTTCCGGCTAAAGCGACCGCGGTACTGAGATTTGGTTCCGAAAATAAATACGGCTCCGCGGTAATATGGGTCTATGACAGTTGTATCAACAATAAAACCAGCACTCCGAACAAGGCCTGGAAAGGCCCGTATTTCGGGCTTATAAACAGCGATGATGATAAGGTTGTTCTTTTTCCGTGCTGGAGTAAAAATATTAAACCCCTTGATTATGCTCTCTGTTTTACCGCGGAAAACCAGTGGTATGACAAGTGGCACTCGGCCATTAAACGCCCTGAGGCCGGCTGGAGAAAATTTACTTTCAGCTTTCCTGATGACAAGAACTTGAGCATCGTGGCGGATGAAGATAAGGCCTCCCTGGAAGTTGACATGAAAAAAGAGTTCTTCAAGAAAGGCGCTAACGGCGTATGTTTTGGCGGAGGGGAGGATCTAGGTGCAAAGAACGAAAAGTTCTATTTTGATGATCTTGAGATAGATCTTAAGGATGCGGCAAAGTAATAAAATTAAGTATTTTTGGGGACTATAAAGGCGCCGGTAAGTATTAATACGCTTACCGGCTGCTTTCATTAATAATAGCGCGGAGCGGCCCGCGTGGGAAAAAACGGATAAAATAATGTATTTTTAAGGAAAAAAAACCGTTTAGATTCGGTGCTTTTAATGTTAAAATAATACGGCATAAACAGCGGGCGCATATTCTCTGTATGGTAATTTAGAACTCAATACCTGTCCTTAACCGGCAGATATAGGGTTTTTTAGATTTTTAGGAGGTTCCTTATCATGGCGGGAATTGAAAACAAGATTTCAAGGTCCTTGTCCCTGTTTTTGGCTGTTTCCTTTGCCTGTTTTTTACTGCCTGCCGCGGCGGGGGCCGCTGGTACTCCAATTCTTGGCACCTATAGCAACTGGCGCATTTTCAGCATTATAAAACCTCCGGTCATACAGGACGGAACAGAAATTGAACCCGTTAAAGTAAAAATAAGGTGGCTGGATTCAGATTCAGCGCCCGCGCCTGCGGACTGGAACAAAGCAGAAATTGATGATTCCGGCTGGCTGCGCGGCCCGGTAACTGTTTCTCCCGAGACGGCCATGCTGGAACGGCTTTACCTGCGCGGAAAATTTACGGTAACCAGCCCGGGCAGTGTCGGAACACTGACACTCACCGCGGAATATCACGGCGGAATAATTGTTTATTTGAACGGTGAAGAGGTTGGCCGGGCCAATGTGGGCAAAGACGTGAAAGACGGGCAGAAGGAACCTGTTCTTGCCGAAAAATATCCCCCTGAGGCCTTTGTAACGGAAAAAGGGATGTATCTGGGCCCGGAAGGCGCCTATCTGGAAGGCAGGCCTAACGGTGCGCCGTTATCTCCGGAATCAAAAAAACGCATGGAACTCTGGGTCAGGCGCGCTAATATTAAAATACCCGCCAAAGCCCTGAAAAAAGGCATAAATGTCCTGGGAATAGAAGTTATACGCGCGGGCTTTGATAACACGTTCAACAAGGTCAAGATGACAAAACGCGTCAATAGTTTTCCCCATGAATTTATGTGGGCGACCTGTGAAATGCTTAAACTGGAACTGACGGCCGCGGGTTCTTCGGGGCTGATCCCAAATACCGCAAGGCCGCAGAGTTTCCAGGTTTGGAACGCGGATATAATGGCCGGCGACACCGACCTTGATTTTGGCAGCCAGGCTGAACCTTTAAGGCCGGTAAAGATAACCGGCCCCCGTAACGGTATTTTTTCAGGCAAGCTGAACACGGGTTCTACCAAACCGATACAGGGCCTTACCGTAAAGGCGGGAGGGCTTAAAGGGCCCGTTGATATTCCTGCTGCGGCGGTAAAAATACGTTACGGCGTGCCCTGGGGCAGCGAAAGTAACAGGGACGCTACGTATTACCAGCCGCGCCCGGTCTATACCGCGGCGGGAACGCTTCTGGCTTCTTTAAGCAATAATCCCCTGAAAGAATATCCTCTGGGAAAAGCGAATGCGGATTCCCCTGCCGGGGCGGTCGCGCCGATCTGGATCACAGTGTCTATTCCCAAAGACGCGCCGGCCGGTATTTATACCGGGGGCCTGACAATAAAAACCTCCGGGGACAAGGATGTGCCGGCGGCCGTTGAACTCAAAGTCCTTCCCTATACCCTCCCGGACCAGCAGAATTACAGGACCTGGGTGGACCTGATACAGTCTCCGGATACTCTGGCGCTGGAATATAAAGTACCGCTCTGGTCGGAAAAACATCTGGCTATGATCGCGGAATCTTTCAGGCTCATAGGCGCGGCGGGAGCCCGGATAGTCTATATTCCGGCGGTCGCGCATACCAATCTGGGCAATGAAGAGTCCATGATCCGCTGGATAAAGAAAGGAAAAAATAAGTTCGAATGGGATTTCTCTATAATGGATAAATATCTTGACCTGGCGCAAAAAAATATGGGGGAGCCGAAGATAGTGGTCCTGCAGGTCTGGGAAGTTTATATGCGCCAGGCGATGCAGAAAAGATTTGAAGATTTTGTAAGCCTGGGCATTCCGGAAGTGACTTTTTTTGATCCTGTTTCGAAGAGGGCCCAGTTTGGCAAACTGCCCCCTCTTTCCGACCCGGAAAGTAAGGCAGTTTGGAAGGAGCTTATCACCCAGGTTCAGGAACGCCTGAAAAAGCGCGGCCTGGAAAAAACGCTTATGCTAGGAATGTTCTGCGATGCCATACCTGAAAAAGAAGATGTAAAATTCTTTCTTGAAATTGCGCCGGAGCTGCCCTGGTTTCAACAGGGACACGGCCTATTTACAAAGATCCACGATATCGCAGAAGTAGGTTATAACGCTACGGTCTGGGGCGGTTTCCGTTTTGGCGATGGCTGTAAACAGACCAATCAAAAAGACGCGCCGGTCACGGAAAGCCTGCATGGCTGGAACAGGAAAAGGCTGGATGCTGTTTTTGAACGCAATGTGGGGCTGGACACATACCCTGCCAGCCGGTGGTATTTCTTTCCGGAGACGGGTATTACCAGCGAGCTTCGGGGTATCGGCAGGATAGGCGCAGATTACTGGAAGGCGGTTAAAGATAAGAACGACCGCCGTTCCGGCTATGTGCATGACCGGTATAAAGAGGGCTGCTGGGGCGGCACCTCTATATCGCTTAATCTCTGCAATCCGGTGCTGGCTCCCGGAAAAGACGGCCCTGAGGCAACCAACCGCCTGATAGCCCTTATGGAAGGTGTTGAAGCCTGTGAAGCCAGGGTAGTTATTGAAAAAGCACTGATGTTCGATAAAAATAAAATTGGGCCGGACCTGACAGCGCGTTGTGAAGCCGCTCTCGATGAACGCCTTTTGACGATGTGGCGCTCCTTAAGTAATTTGCAGCTTAACGGGCCCGGTTATGCCAATGCCGCCGGCTGGCGCTGGTCTCCAGGAGTTTCGGGGCACAGATATTTTCTGGGTTCGGGTTGGGAGGAACAGGCGGAAAAACTCTTTTTGCTGGCGGGCGAAGTGGAACAAAAACTTGGTGAAAAGTAGCAAAATATTTGAATGGAGGCAATTTTATGGGCGGTATTCTTCATAAAAAAAACCGGACGAACCCGGCGCGGCTGTCCCTGCCGGTCTTGTTCTGCCTTTTAACCTTCCCCGCGGCAGCCGACACTGTACTCCTGGATACCTATAGCAGCTGGCGGATGTTCAGCGTGATCAAGCCCCCGGCAATACAATCGGGCCCGGAAAATAAACCGGTTACGTTAAAAATAAAATGGGCTGATACTCCTTCGGCTAAGGTAGCGGCGGACTGGAACAAGCCTGAAATGGACGCTTCCGGCTGGCTCCGGGGGCCTGTAACGCTGGCTCCCAATGTTTCCATGCTGGACCGGCTTTATCTTCGCGGGGTTTTTACCGTGGCCGACCCTGAAACTGCGGGAGAACTTACGCTTGCCGCTCAATACCGCGGCGGCATTATTGTATATCTGAACGGGGAAGAGGTCGGCAGAAATAATATAGCCAAAGATAAGAGGAACGACCCCAAAGCACCGGTTTTCGCGGAGAATTATCCTGAAGAGGCCTTTGTCACCGATAACGGGGCCTGCCTGGGCCCGGCCGGCGCAAAAGTTAACGGAAAAGCGATCGGCAGTAATGCGGAATCAATAAGGCGCATGGCTCTTTGGGTGAGAGAAGCAACTGTCAAAATTCCCTCCCGGGTTTTAAAGAAAGGCGCCAATGTTCTTTGTATCGAGGTCATACGCGCTCCTTATGCAAAGACCTTTAGCAAGGCAGAACCCAATATGCCCGGTGGTTATACTTACGAGTTCCTCTGGGCTACCTGCCGCATGTTAAAATTGGAATTGACCGCCCCGGCAGAAACGGGAGTGATCCCAAATCCCGGCCGGCCAAAAGGGCTGCAGGTTTGGAACGCGGATATCCTGGCGGGAGATTATGACCGTGATTTCGGGAATCCCGCGGAACCGCTAAGGCCGGTAAAGATAACAGGCCCGCGTAATGGAATATTCTCCGGCAAGGTGCTTGCCGGCTCGACCGGCTCTCTCAAAGGCCTTTCTGCGGTTGCGTCCGAGCTTAAAGGGCCGGCGGTAATTCCGGCAACGGCTCTGACGGTCCGTTACGGCGTACCCTGGGGGCAGGAAATATTGGTCAATCAGACCTATCATGCCCAACCCCATCCCTATCTCAGCTCAACGGCCCTTATGGGGTGCCTGAGCAGTTCTCCTCTGAAAGAATATCCTCTGGGAAAAGCAGCGGGAAGGTCCCCCGCCGGAGCGGTCGCGCCGGTCTGGGTAACCGTTAAGATACCCAAAGAAGCCGCGCCCGGGCTCTACGCGGGCGGCCTGACCATAAGTATCGAAGGTGAAAAGGATATTATAGTACCTGTTGAACTCAAGGTCCTGGCTTTTACCCTTCCGGACCAGCAGGATTACCGGACCTGGGTGGATCTTATAGAATCTCCCGATACCCTGGCCGAGGAATACAAGATCCCGCTCTGGTCGGACCGGCATTTCGAAATGATAAGCAGTTCCTTTGAACTTATGAGCGGGACCGGCAGCCGCACCCTTTATATACCCGCTATTGCCCACACCAATCTCGGAAATTCTGAATCCATGATCCGCTGGATCAATAAAGGCAGGAACAAATATGAATGGGATTTTTCCATTATGGAAAAATACCTGGATCTGGCGCAAAAAAAGCTGGGCAAACCCAAACTGGTCGTACTGCAGGTCTGGGAAGTCTATATGCGCTCCACCATGCAAAAAAGATTTGAAGATTTTGCCAGCCTGGGGTATCCCCAGGTGACTTTTTTAGACACCGCTACCGGAAAAACGGAGCTGGGAAAATTACCCCCCTTGAGCGACGCGTACAGCAAAACTCTTTGGAGGGATCTAATTGAGCAGGTCCAGGCCCGGCTTAAGAAACGCGGCCTGGAAAAGACGCTGATGTTCGGAATGTTCTGCGACGCCCTGCCTCCCGCGGAGGATGTCAAGTTCTTCTTTGACATCGCGCCGAAAATACCCTGGGTACAGCAGGGGCACGGCCTTTTTACCAAACTTCAAAATATCGCGGAGGTAGGGTATAACGCGACGGTCTGGGGCGGTTACAGGTTCGCCGACGGCTGCAAGCAGACCAATCAGAAAGATGAACCTGTTGTGGAAAGCCTGCACGGCTGGAACAGAAAAAACCTGGATGCGGTGTTTGAGCGCAACACGGGGCTTGATAGTTACCCCGCGAGCCGGTGGTATTTTTTCCCGGAAACGGGAATAACCAGCGAGCTTAGAGGCATCGGCAGGATAGGCGCCGATTACTGGAAAGCGGTAAAAGACGGGAGCGGCCGCAGGGTTGATTTTATGCACGCGAAATACAAAGAAGGGAGCTGGGGCGGTACCTCTATTTCTCTTATCCTCTGTAACCCGGTACTGGCACCGGGAGCTTCCGGGCCTGAGGCCACCAACCGGCTTATGGCTCTTATTGAAGGTGTGGAAGCGTCCGAAGCCAGGATCTATCTTGAAAACGCGCTTATGGACGGCAGTTCAAAAGCCAGAATGGGCACTGACCTTGCAAAGCGCTGCCAGGCGGCACTGGATGAACGTTTGCTGAACATGTGGAAAGCCTTAAGTAATTTTGAGATCAACAGCGCCTTTGGGGCTTTTAATATGTGGCGCTGGGGCGCGGGTGTGGCAGGGCATAACTATTTTCTGGGTTCCGGCTGGCAGGAACAGGCGGAAAAACTCTTTACGCTTGCAGGCGAAGCGGAACAGAAGATAGGCAGGAAAAAATAAGTCCGGCTTTCATATCGCACTTGTTTTAGAAAGGCGGCTGTGAGATAATAAACATGTTATAACTTTTTTTGGCGTAAAACTGCGGTAAAAGGTCTTAAGGAACGGAAAGAAAAGGGTCGGGAGGAACTTCGTGGCAGCTATTAAAAAAGAGGTCTTATTCCTGGTTATATTCTTTATGCTTTGTCCTGCGGCTCGCGCTTTCATTAATCCTAATTTCACCCCTGTAGACATGGTCAGGCAATCCGAACAGGTATTTATCCTTGAGTTTAAGAGCGTAGATAATGACGGAAAAGCCGTAGCCGTCATTTCGAAGGCCCTGAAGGGAAAAACAGAACAAAAAGAACTGGTGCTTGATCTTATGGCCGGCGCGCTTGCTGAGGACGGCAAAGAATTCATCAGCAGGATCAAGGAAGGACAGAAAGAAGCGGTCATCTTTATAGGCACCTTTAAAGTGGAGAATGTCGGTGTGGAAGGGGCCGGAGACCAGGCCATGGGCTTCCTGCACTTTGGCAACCAGTACTCGCCGTGGCGCTGGGTTAATTTTATGAAAGGTAAAAAAGAGATCTGGGATATGGTTAAAGTTGAAAACTATCTGCTCGGGACCTGGTCCGGCAGTACGGAGATGCTTATCAGGGCAGTTGACTATATCCAGTCCGATCCGGACGCGGTTATGCCTTTTGCCGTCGGTGCGGAATGGGGGGATAAAGCCGGGCTTGGAAAAATTAAAGGCAGGGTCACGGCCCTGGCTCCCGTGGATCTTCTGGATAACGGCAGGGCCGATCTCTTTGCGGCTTCCCCGGACGGCGATCATATATATAGAAATAATGGTAAGGCCTTTACGGAGGTGACGGCCAAACTCGGCTTGTCCTCCTCTTCAACGGCGTTTGCCTGGGGCGACCTGAACTATGACGGGCGGCTGGACCTTGCGAGCTGGAACGGGAAGGAACTGAATATTTTTTTCCAGAAAAAAGACGGCACTTTTGAGAAAAAAAACTATCCTGCCGGGGAGGCCTTGAAGGACGGCTGCCTGGCTTTGTCCGTATTTGACAGGGGCGGGCAGGGAAAGTCCGTACTGCTTGCCGGCACCGGCGCGTCTCCCGTATTTCTTCTGCCGCAGGCTGACGGCAGTCTGAAAGCAGAGCCGCTGGCCGAAGGGGTTTTTCCCGGGAAAGATCTTGGCGAAGGGGGCAATTGCCTGGCCGCTGATTTTGACGGGGACGGCATTACTGATATCATTCAGTTGTTCTCAAAAAACAGCCTGTTTTATAAAGGGAAGACGGGAGGCGCTTTTGATGCCCCTCTAACGGTAAATATAGAAACAGGTAAAGGCCGGTTTGCCGCCTGTACCGGAGACTTTGATGCCGACGGGCTGCCGGATATTTTTATTGCCAGCGAAGATAAATGCCGGATCTGGCAGAATCTCGGAAGCGTCAAATTTGTTGAACTTATAAAGCTTTCAGGAGAGATCTCCTACATGTGGAGGCCGGGCGGGGTTGATGTTGCGGTCGGGGATATTAATAATGACGGCCGGCAGGATATCTTTATTTCCTACGCGACCCTTACCACACAATTATTTTTTAACCGCGGCTTTAGGAGTTTCGGGCACGCGCGCGAGTTGAACATAGACCAGGCCCTGCCGGCTTCGAATGAAGGCCAGCAGGCAGGCTGCCTCCTTGATTACAACGGGGATGGCGCGCTGGATATGGCTGTGGTCCTGAATAACGGCGAGTTCTGGCTTTTTCCGCGCAAGGTTGAAGAAACCGCGCTTTCCATTACAGCAGCGCTTTCGCTTTCCGGCGCCTATTTCGGCCCGCTTACCTTTACCGCCTGGAAGGACAAACGCTGCCTGGGCTCCTGGACGGTAAAAGCAGGCGAGCCCGGGGCCTTTATCGGAATGCCTGAAGCCGGCCCGGTCACCCTAAAATGGCTTACGCCGGACGGCAAGCCGGCCGAAAAAGAAGTCATCGTAAAAAACGGCCCGGTCCGCGTAATATTGAATAAAGACAAATAAATATACCTATAACCTGTTTTGAAGGAGAACAAATTTATGGAATTGTCTGCAGTTCTGAAAATTTCGGAAAGCTCGTTCTCGGTCGTTCCTATCCTGGTGGGCCCTTTGCAGGCGCTTATTGCACTGCTTCCGGCAATAATGATAGCCATCGGAAGCCTCCTGGTCTCGCTTTTTAAGCCTTCCACGCTGAAAAAGCTCCTGCATCTTCTCTGGGCCCAGAAGGTCGCGGTCATTATAATCGCGCTGGTGATCTGGGGCGGGGTGCATCTATTTTCCCTTATGGGCCGGGGAACAGTTTCAAAGGCTTCCGCCGGTACCGGAAAAACAGAATGGTCTTTGTTTCGCGGCAGTCTTGACCGCCGGGGTTCCGTACCCGGAGCTGAAGATCCCGCCAGCGGGAAGGTTAACTGGTCCTTTTCGCATGAAGGCATAAAAACTTTCTATTCTTCGCCGTGTGTGGTCGGTAACCGCCTGTACGCCACTTCTGCGCGCTATGAATTTTTCAAGAATATCGGAGCCATCTACAGCATTGATGCCGATACCGGTAAACTGGTCTGGGCCTATCAGGCGGGCTACAGGGCCACTTTCTCTTCTCCGTCTGTTTCCGGAAAATATCTGGTAGTAGGAGAGGGGCTGCACTTTACCGGCGACTCGCGTGTCTTTTGCATTGACATTGAGCAAAGCGAGAAGAAACGCGAAGGGGTAAAATTATGGTCTTTCAGGACGAAGAATCACGTGGAATCTTCCCCGTGTATCGCCGACGGCAGGGCCTATGTCGGGGCGGGCAGCGACGGCCTCTACTGTTTCGCGCTGGAACCGGACAAGAACGGGAATGCGCAGCTGCTCTGGCACGTTGAGACCAAGGATTATCCGGACTGCGAATCTTCCCCTGTTTGCTTTGAAGGTAAAGTTTACGAAGCACTGGGAATAGACGGGCAGGCTCTGGTTTGCTTTGACGGGGCGACCGGCAAAGAACTCTGGAAGGTAAAAACACCCTACCCGGTCTTCGGCAGCCCTTCAATTTCCAATAATAAGATCTATATCGGTATGGGGTACGGCGATTTTGTGAACAACGCTGATGCCTGGGCCGGTAATCTGCGTTTAAAACTTGAAAAAGAAGGGAAAAGCCCGGCCGAGATATTAAAGGCAGTAAAAGAGATAAAGCCCATCGGCGAGGTCTGGTGCATAGATCTTAAAACTCAGGCCATAGCGTGGAAATTTACGGTAGGAGATACCGTACTGGGTTCTGCCGCCATAGACGGGGATAAAATATATTTTGGCTCGCGGGATAAGAATATTTATTGCATCTCGACGGATGGAAAATTGCTGCATAAATGGAACGCGCACGCGCCGCTTGTTACCTCCCCCTCTATCGGGGATAAGACTGTCTATATAGTCAGTGATACGGGACAGATCTGGGGCCTGGATAAGAAAACTTTTGCCCCGGTCTGGGATATTTCGCTGAATTCCCCCACTATGAGTTCTCCCTGTGTTGCCCGGGGGCATGTATATATAGGAACGACCAGCAACGGCCTTGTCTGTGTCGGCCAGCCTGGCGGGGAAGCGGAAAAAACTTTCTGGGCCGGCAGTTTGGGCGGTTCCGGGAGATCCGGCTGGCTTGATGGAAGCCTGCTGCCGCTTCGCGGGGAATATGCCTGGGGTTATCCGGGCGCGCCAAAGGACGCGGAGGAGAAATTAGCTCTGATCCGGTCACCCGGAGCTTTTTTAAAGGGTGCTTTCTATATTGCCGCCAACCAGGGGAATGTTTTCGGCCTGGCAAAACTTAAGAGCGGGGAAAAAACGGGGACAGCCCCGGTAAAAGCCTGGTTTGCGCCGGCGAAAAACCCGGTTTACCTTTCTGCGGCGGCAAATGAAGATGCGGTGTTTTTTGTTGACGGGCGTGCCGCGGATAAGAACCGCGCTTTGCATTGCCTCGACCAGAAGAGCGGGAAAGAACTCTGGCAGTACGGGGTCGGGGACGGGAGCGGGGAGTTTATAATTACCAAAGAAAAACTTATTATTGCTGCCACGGCGAAAGAGCTTGCCTGCCTGGACATTAAGGTCCCGGCGGTAAAAAAAGAACTCTGGAGATCAGAGACCGGCAGCGTGGCGGGTGTACCCGCGTTCACGGCGGACATCGTTATCACGGCTGCGGTTAAAGCTAAGGTCCCGGAGCTTGCGGCTCTTGATCTTGAAACCGGAATTAAGCTCTGGGCAAAACCTCTTGCCTCAGCGCCCAAGGCCGGGCCGGTATTCACAAAAGGCCTGATCTGGGTCGGCGGGGCAGCGGGAATAGAAAGTTACGAATTACTTGACGGCAAGCAGGCATCTTCCATAAAATGCGGAGCGGTCGCGAGCCCGCTGGTCTGCAATCTTGAACGGCTGGCCTGTGTGACCTCCGGCGGGGAAGTTGTTGTCGTGGATACCGAAAAAGGAAAGGAAATAGCACGTATTACCGATCAAAAAGCCGTGGGCGGCTATCCGCCTTTACTCCTGGAGGACATGCTCCTTTACGGGGCGAAGGAAGCCATACTGGCCTATGATCTCAAAGCTCAAAAAAGTGTTCAGTGGGCGAAAATACGCGCCTCCTGGCCGGGAATTATGACCACACCTATGATCATGGTTGATTCGAGCGTCTATTTTGCCACAGATAAGGAGGGCTTTATATGCCTGAAACCAAAAACAAAATAACCGGCTTTAAAGGCAATATTTACTTTTTCGGCGAAGGAAGCTGCGAGGGGAATCCCGAGCATAAGCATGTCCTCGGAGGAAAAGGCTCCAGCCTGGCTTCCATGAGCAAGGCCGGGCTGCCCATTCCGCCGGGGTTTACCCTTTCTATCGCCTGCTGTAAGTATTATCACGAAAATAATGAAAAATGGCCCGAGGGTCTGGAAGAAGAGCTAAAAAAATATATGAGCCGCCTGGAAAAAGTTACCGGAAAAACCTTCGGCAAAAGCAAAAATCCCCTTTTGGTCTCTGTCCGGTCGGGAGCCGCGAAATCCATGCCCGGCATGATGGATACCATATTGAATTGCGGGTTGAGCCCCGCGCTGGAAGCCGAGGTGTCCGATAAGGCGCAGTTCTGGTCGGTCTATGCCCAGTTCATCCTGCAGTTCGCGGAGACCGTGGCAAAACTCCCGGGCGCGCCTTTTGAAGAACTCGCAAAAGCAAAAAAAGGCGGCAAGGAGCCGGAGAAGGCAACGGCTCTGGGCTATATTGAACTGTACGAGAAACAGACCGGTAATAAATTCCCGTTAGATCCCTGGGCTTCCCTGTTACAGTGTGTCAATGCGGTCTTCGAGTCCTGGAATAACGAACGGGCCAAGATCTACCGCAAGGCGCACGGCATGGAGAGCCTGGAAGGTACCGCGGTAAATATTCAGCAGATGTTCAATTCCCAGGTGTCGGGTATAACCTTTACCGCGAACCCGGTAAATCCCGCGGCCAATGAAATAATAATAGAAAGCACTTACGGCCTGGGGGAATCCATTGTTTCCGGCAATGTGACACCGGACCGGTTCGTTCTCGACCGTACCACCATGAAGATAAAAGAAACCACTCCCGGCAACAAGGCGTATGTAGTCGCCGGCCTGGGCCAGAGCCGGGAATTCCTGGACCCGCACGCGCTTTCTCTTACCACGGAGCAGGTGGCGGAACTCGCCTGTATCTCCCTGAAAGTTGAGGACTACTTCGGCGTGGCGGTAGATATTGAATGGGGCCTGGAAAACGGCAAATTTTCCCTCTTGCAATCGCGTTCCATAAAAGGTTTGGAAGCAAAAAAAGCAGTTGAAAAAAGCCGGCTGGAAGAGATCGCCCGCATTAAGGAACTTGCCAAAGCTAAAAGCAAGGTCTGGATAGTTCACAATCTTGCCGAAACTCTGACCACGCCTACCCCGATGACCTGGGATATTATAAAGCAGTTTATGACCGGGAACGGCGGTTTTGGCTCTATGTACAAGGATTTTGGTTACCGTCCCAGCCAGGTAGTCTGTGAAGAGGGCTTTCTGGACCTGCTTTGCGGCAGGATCTATGCCGACTCCGACCGGGTCGCCGACCTGTTCTGGAAGGGTTTCCCTTTTTATTATGACCATGAAGAAGTCTTAAATGACCCTCTCATCCTGCAGGCGGCGCCGAAAAAATTTGACGCCAAAAAAGCCGATCAGGCCTTTTTGTTGCGTTTACCCGGGACCGTTATCGCCATGCTGCGTTCCTCGCGGATAATGAAAAAAGCCCGGCTGCACGCGCAGGAGATCTTTGATAAGGAGATCCTCCCGGTGTATGTTGCTTACCTCAGGGAAAAAGAGGCGCAGGACCTGAAAAAACTTACTACCGCAGAGGTGGTAAAAGAATTACTGGACAGGAACGAACGTATCATGACCTGGTTCGGAAAAGAATCCCTGAAACCCGGTTTTTTTGGAGGGTCCGCACTGGCGCAGCTGGAAAATATACTAGTGCAGATAATGGGCACGGCGGAAGGGCAGAGATACTGCCAGGTGCTGACTTCGGGGCTGGAGAATGACTCGACTATGGAGCAGAATATAATGCTCTATAAGGTTTCCAAGGGCGAAGCTTCTCTTGAAGATTTCCTGAAAAAATTCGGCCACCGGGCGGTCGGGGAAATGGAACTTGCCGATCCCCGCTGGAGCGAGGATGCGGATTACCTGAAACAGATAATTGAAAGTCAAAAAGCGAACGAGGGCTATTCCCCCGAAAAAATGCATCAGCTGGGCAGGGAAAAACGGGAAGCTGCAATGAAAGGCCTCCAAGCCGCGCTTCTGCCTTTTGGCGCGGCTTCACTGCGGGAAGATATTGAGGAAATGGCAAAAGAAGCGCAGGTCCTACTGCCTTACCGCGAGATAGGAAAACATTATCTGATGCAGGGCTATCAACAGATCCGAAAAGTTTTACTCGAACTGGGAAGACGCTGGAAGATAGGGAATGACGTGTTCTACCTTGAGCTGAAGGAACTTGCCGGTTTTGAAAATAATACCGAAAAGCTTACGGAAGAAATAGAAAAGAGGAAAGTGCGCTGGGAAGCTTATCAACAAATGGATCTTCCCGATATAATCAATTCCTTAAAGCTGGACGATCTTGGCCTGCCGCGGGTCTTTGCCGCCGCCAGTGAAATGAACGGGGTTTCTCTTTCCGGGGGCGTGGTCGTCGGAACAGCCCGCATTATTTACCATCCCGGCGAGGCAAAAGACCTCGGGGACGACTGTATACTTGTCTGCCCCTCAACGGATCCAAGTTGGACCGCTCTTTTTATCACCATTAAAGGCCTTGTTGTAGACCGCGGGGGCATACTTTCTCACGGCGCTATTACCGCCCGGGATTTTGGAATTCCCGCCGTGGCCTGCTCGGATGCCACCTCTATAATAAAAAACGGTTCCCGACTTCAAATTAACGGGGACTCGGGACACATTACGATAATCAAGGAGGAAGGAAATGCTTAACGCCCTTACAACTCTCTGCATGTCTATTACCGATTTTCTTTTCGGCTGGATGCTTTATCTGCCCCGGGATCTGACCCTGTTCCTTGTGGGTACCGGTACCGCTTTGATCCTTACCGTGGTTCGGCTCTTTACCACGAACCAGGAACATTTAAAACGCTGCGACAGCGATAAGACCCGCCTGGCCGTGCTTATTAAAGAAGCCAAAAAGAAAAAAGACAAGGAAGCCCTGGCCCGGTACCGCGCGACCAAACAGCAGATAGAGATGAAGGTCTTTCAGGCCGAGGGAAAGCCGCTACTGGCCTCCCTTATTCCCATTTCACTGGTGGCGGTCTGGGCGTTTACCCGCATAGCGTATCTTCCTCTGGATCCCGTTAAACCGGTATCCGTAAAAGCTTATTTCCCGGTTGCCAGTATCGGTTCCTATGTCCACATGCTGCCCCGGGCCGGGATCAAACCGGAAACGGGCTGGATACAGAAAGTGAAGGAGGATGTTGATAAGGCGACCGGCAAGGTCTCTAACGGTATTGCCGAGTGGCAGCTGCGCTGTGAAAAATCAAGCAAGCCCTATCTGCTGGAACTGCGTTATAACGGTAAAACTTATCAAAAAGACCTGATCGTGGACGGCTTAAAGTATGCGGAACCTTATATGTTCTATTCGGACGGCGGGATAGACCTGGTTGAGAGCGTGTCCAGGGAATACAAATTATTCGGTATCGTGCCGGGTATCTGGATCATGCAGGCCTGGATCGTCGGCTATTTGATCCTGGTTATTCCTTTTTCCCTGCTAATGAAACAGGTGCTGAAAATAAGTTAAGAACAGAAGGATAAAAAATGAGTACCGGAACCTGCCGCGTTAAGAAAACTTGCAAAGTTTTTCTGTTTGTTTTATTATTTTCTTCCTTCTCTTTTTCCGCGATGCTCATGACCCCCTATCTGCAGGCGGTGCAAAAAGACAGTATCTATGTACTCGTGGAATGCGATACCCGGGAGCAGGTAACGGTCTATTTCGGGGCGGATCTTAAGTACGGTAATTCCCAGGCTGAAGAGAGTATTTCGGAAACTCTGTTGGCCCGGCCGACCTACGTGCATAAGATAAAGTTAAAAGGGCTCAAGCCCGGGGCGCTCTATCACTACAAGGCCTCGCAGGCCGGAGTTTATTCAGAGGACCATACTTTCAATACGGCCGTTGAGGAAGGCACAAGTTTTAGGTTTGCCTGGATGGCCGACTGCAGGACCGGAACTGATGTGCACGACGCCATCGCGGCAAATATAAAAAAAGCAAAACCGAGATTTTCGCTTTATGGCGGCGACTTGTGCCAGAACGGCACCTATAAGTTCTTCAAGGACGAGTTCTTTCTTAAGAACGAACTGGCCCTGATAGCAGAGGTGCCATTTTTCAATACCGTCGGAAATCATGAAGGCAATGTAAAAAATACTTATGCTTTTACGGAAGCGCCGCAATCCGCCTCGGGTAATCAAAAATACTATTCCTTTGATTACGGGGACCTGCACGTGCTGGCTTTAAATACCGAATTATCCGTGACTGCCGAAAACTCCCAGTATAAATTCGTGAAAGCCGACCTTGAGGCCTGCAAAAAAAAATGGAAGCTGGTGATCACTCATGTTCCCGCCTATGTGGATGCGAACTATGAAGAAGATAAAAAACTGATAAAAATGTCCAGGGACCTGTTCGAACCCAATAAAGTTGATATGATGATCTCCGGGCACTCCCATTTATACCAGCATAACTTGGTGAACGGCATTCATTATATGATAATCGGGTCGGCGGGCGCGCCTTTAGTTACGGCAAAAAATGATAAACCCTATGTAGTAAAATCAGTAGAAGACTACAACTATGCGATATTTGACCTGTCCGCGGAAAGACTGCTAATGACAGTGTATAATGAAAAAGAAGAAGTACTGGACACCCTGGAGCTGAAGAAAGACGGGGTTCAAAAGCTCAAAAAATGATCCTAACCGCAGGAAATTAAATTCAGCTGTAATTTGTGCCTGGATAGCTCCGGGTTTTCCATGAAAAAATAAGGAGGATGAGCGGATGAAAAATATTATTATACCTGTGCTGGCCTGTGTTCTTTTTCCTTGTTTTACCGGAACTTCTTATGGTGAACAGGCGAAAGCGGCGGACCGTACGGAGGTCAGCCAGTATGGTATTACGTGGACTTTTGAAAAGCCGGTCAGAAGCGGACAGTTCATTACGGGTGATTGGTGGGTACTGGGCCCGGTGAACGTAATAAAAATTACTCCGGCTCCGGGAAAATTATCAGTTTCTGAAAATAACAAGATCGCCAAGACCAGATACGGAGAAACTATCCTGGTGGAGAACCCTGATATGCGTAACGGGAGCATGGTCGCGGACAAATGCGGCTATTCCGAGGGTTATGATTCCAGGATCCTGTCTTATAACGCGGCGCTGAGCCTGAAAATACCTTACAACCTCCGGCCCAGCGAGTCTTTAATTTCAACTATAAGTAACACCGCCGTTCCCGTAGATAATTTCTGCAAAAACATAATGGTGAACACTGAAAAGAAATGCCAGAATGTCTTGAAGGCCGCCGCGGTCCTGACCTGCCTGGCAGTACAGCCGCCGGAAGATGCTTTCCGGCCCGCTTATACCGGAAGTGAAAAAAGTATCTACCGTGAAAAAGACCTTAAGTGGGACCTGCTGCCCAAATTAAAGACAGCCGGCACCGTCCCCTCCTGGGAGGAGTTTGAAAGATATTTTCAGCGGCCCTGGATAGAAAATATGCTGGAATGGACCCAGCAGGTGCTTAATGCCAATGAAAACCAGCCGAATTACGGCCGCGAGCACTCGCGCCTGGTCTCCCTGGCCGGTCTTATGCTCTGCCTGGATGTTCCGAAAGAAAAGAAAAGAAAATTAGCCCTGGGCCTTATTCAATACGGAATTGATATCTCGGGCTGCGCGAAGAACGGCGGCCAGTGGAACTGGGGCGGAGGGCATTCAAGCGGAAGAAAATGGCCGGTGCTTTTTGCAAGTCTGATGCTGGGCGAGCCGAAAATATACGAACTCCCGGCTTCTGCCGTTTTCCAGGAAGACGCGCAGACCTATTACGGCAAAGGCTGGTTCGGCCAGACCGTCCTCTGGCAGATGGTTTTTCATCATGTCGCGCTCACCGGCTATGAAGAAAGACGCCCGGATGAGATAACCGATAAATGGCTTAAACTTTCCGAAGGTTACCGCGTTTGCTGCACTTCCTCTGCCTGGGTCGGAACTGCTCTGGCAGCCAGGTGCATGAAAGCCATAAAACTCTGGGGACACGACGCGTATTTTGATTATGTAGATCGCTGGATGCAGCAGGACGATCCCTATAAGAGCGCGCGGGGCAAGTTCCCGCGGCCCAAACAGGAAACCAAAGCCGGTGACGATTTTGTGACCGCAATGTGGGAAGCCAACAGAAAAGACGCGCCCGCGCAGGAACTCTCCGGAAAAAATATGCTCTGGATAGCGAAAGGCGGCGCCTCAAAAGGCAATTGGGTCACAAATCCCAAACCCTGAAACGCTATGGAGTTATTATGGGCTATGCGCAAAAAATAAATGTAATGGCAAAAATGCGTGACGGAGTCAGCCTCTCTTTAGATATCAGGTTTCCGGATAAAGGCGGCCCGTTTCCCGCGGTACTTGTAAGAAATCCCTATAATAATAACATGTTCGTCACCCCGGAGAACGAAAGGCTCCTGAAATTATATCTTGACGCGGGTTACGCTTATGTCACCCAGGATGTGCGCGGAAAATATGATTCCGAAGGCGAGTTCTCTCCTTACGATGAAGCTGAAGACGGCTACGATACGATTGAGTGGCTTGCGGACCAGTCCTGGTGCAACGGCAGGATCGGCATGAGCGGGGCTTCCTACTGCGGGTTGACCCAGCTGGCCGCGGCAAAGCTGGGGCCCGGGGCGCTTGCGGCTATAACTCCTTCGGTCATGGGCGGTAACATTTTTAAATGCGGTTCCTTGAAAAGCGGCGTCCTGCAATTGGGCAGTTTTGCCTGGCAGGCGGGCAATACGGGCAGGACAGACAAACCGCTGCCTTTAATGGACTGGAATAAAGTGTTTGATACTCTTCCCCTTAGCGAACTTGATTCCGCCGCCGGCATTACCTGCCCCGCTTTTAAAGAAATGATAAAACATCCGCTCTGTGACAGCTACTGGAAAAAAAGAGGCCTGGACGGCTATTATGAGAATATTAATGCGCCGGCCTTTCTTCTGGGCGGCTGGTATGATAAATATTCCGCGGCGCTTATAGAGGTTTACTGCGAGCTGTTAAAAAGGGGAAAAAAAGCAAAATTGCTTGTGGGCCCCTGGACGCACGGTTTATCCGCCGGCCGGGTCGGGGGCCAGATAGATTACGGCGGCGCTTCTCTGGTGGATATAGAGGCGATAAAAAAAAGATGGCTGGACAGGTATCTGAAAGGCCTTAAGAACGGCATAGACACGGAAAAACCTGTCAGGATATTTGTAATGGGCCTCAATGAATGGCGGGACGAGGAAAGCTGGCCTTTAAAGAGGACAAAATATACGGCCTATTATCCGGGCTGTAAAAATGCCGCCAACAGCCTGAACGGGGACGGCTTTATTTCAGAAGTGCCGGGCGCGGGACAGGAAGAAGACAGTTATATTTATGATCCGCTGGAGCCGGTCCCCAGCCTGGGCGGCTGCTCGCTTATACCTTCACAGCCCGCGGGGGCCTTTGACCAGAGTTATATAGAACGCAGGTCGGACATGCTGATCTATACCTCGGAGGAACTTAAAAAACCGCTTGAAGTCACGGGATTCGTAAAACTGGAATTATATTTTTCAACGGATGTCTTAGATACGGATTTTATCGCCCGGCTTTGTGATGTCTACCCGGATGGAAAATCCATAAATATCTGTGACGGGATCGCGCGGGCCCGCTTCCGGGAAGGTTTTGACCGCGAGGTAATGCTTTTAAAGCATAAAGTGTACAAAATAGAGCTGGAAATGGATGTGACGTCAAATGTCTTTCTGCCGGAGCACAAACTCAGGCTGGAGCTCACGAGCAGTTGTTTCCCGAGATTTGCCAGGAACCTGAATACCGGCGGGGAAATTTATCATGAAAAGAAGCCCCGGACCGCCCGGCAGATTATCTATCATTCAAAGAAGTATCCTTCCAGATTGCTTTTACCGGTAATAGCTTAAAACAAGGGTATTTGCGTTATTACTGTTTTTTTGTTATAATCATAAGCAGTAAGAGCGTCTCTTTGCAGGAACCGGCACCCAAAGGATAGATATTAAATGGAAAGTAATTACGCGAAGTCTATAATAGAAGCTCTGCTTTTTGTGGCGGATGAACCTCTGCCTGTCTCGACCCTTAGAGGTGTTCTGGAAGAACTGAAAGAAGATGAGATCAGAAAGCATATTTCCGACCTGGCTTTAGAGTACGAGACCACAGGCAGGGCGTATGCCATTACGGAAATAGCGGAAGGTTTTCAGATAGTCACCCGGCCGCAATTCGCGCAATGGATAAAATTGTTATTTAAAAGCAAGCTTACGCACCGTCTTTCAAAGCCCGCGCTGGAAACACTTTCGATAATCGCTTACCGCCAGCCGATAACCAAGCTGGAAATAGAATCGATCAGGGGGGTCAGCGTGGAAGGCGTGCTGGATACCCTGCTGGCCAGGGATCTGGCGGCGATCAAAGGCCGCAAGGATGTGATCGGCCGGCCTCTTTTATACGGGACGACCAAAGAGTTCCTGCGCTATTTCGGCCTGAAGGACCTTACCGAGATGCCGAAGATCGAAGAACTGATAGGGAAAATGGGAGAAGAACCGAATGTCTGAAGACTTTTCTGAAAGAAAAAAACATAAGAGGGTGGAACTTGAGATACCGGTGACAGTGACTATCCGCGAGACCGGCCGGGCCTTCAAGTGCTCCACTGTTAATCTGAGTGCGGGCGGGATGACCGTGGTCATGGATGAGTTCATTCCGCTGGGCAAAAATATTATGATCTCCTTTGAGGTGAAAGAAGGCCTGGCTTTTGAAAATATCACGGCCAAGATCCTCCGGGCCACTGACCTGGAGGACCGGTTTCAATACGGCCTGGAGTTCCTTAATATGAGCCAGCAGGGCGCGATCAAGCTGAATGCCATAGCCGAAACCATCTACTTTATTAAAAAGATCAAGCTCTTTTCCGTGCTTACCGATGCCGAAGCGCTTGTATTAAAAAGCGTCGGCAGAGAGATAAATTATCCCGAGGGAAAGACGATCTTTAACGAGGGGGAAGACGGGGATGCTTTTTGCGCGGTGGTGAGCGGGAAGGTCCGGATCAGCAAGAAATCCAACATAGATTCCTCCAATGAAGAAGTTCTGGCTTTGATCCGCGAGGGCGAGTTCTTCGGGGAAATGGCCCTTTTTGACGAAGGCCTGCGCACGGCGAACGCGACAGCGCATACTGACTGCACGCTTTTTATCATCACCGCCGACCAGTTCAATGAACTTATTAAAAAGCACCACCTCGTGGCGGTCAAGATACTTGTGGGTTTTGTCAGCACGCTTTCAAAGCGTTTGAAGGCCATGAGCCAGGAGATGGTGGACCTGCTTTTCAGCGAGGCCGCTCTTAATGAAATAAAGTAACGGAGAAAATTCATGCAGGAAAGAAGAAAAGCGCAGAGAATAGAGATAAAAATGGCTGTCAGCGTTGTCGTCCGGGAGCTGGGTGACCGGTTCTTTGTGGGGACGATCACCAACTTTGGCGCCGGCGGGATAGGCCTGTCAATTAATACTTTTCTCCCCAAAGGCACGGAACTTCTGATAAATTTTGAACTCCAGGAAGGTAAAAAACTTGAAAATATACCCGGCGTGGTAGTTCGTTCCTTTGATTCCGGGGACAAGTTCTTTTCCGCCGTCAGTTTTCAAAACCTGCCGCAAGAATTGACCCGGGAGATCTCGGTCTATACCGGTTCGGTCATCTTCTTAAAGAACATAAAACCTTTCAGTACCTTATCCGATGAAGAGGCCTGGTATATAAGGAAGATAAGCAAAGAAGTATATTTCAGGGATGGGCAGAGTATTTTCGAGGAAGGTTCGGACGGTAACGCCCTGTACACGGTTATTAACGGCAAGGTGAATATTGTAAAAAAGAACCAGAAAGGCAAAGCGGAAGTTATCGCGACGCTCAAGGAAGGGGATTTTTTCGGGGAAATTGCCCTGCTTGATAAAGGCCCCAGGTCAGCCGGCGCGGTTTCCCTGGAACATGCCAGCCTGTTCATGATAACCCGCGAGGATTTTAAGAAGACCCTGGCGAATAATGATATGCTTTCTATTAAATTACTCTGGGTTTTTATCGGCATCCTGACCCAGCGGCTCCGGGCCGTGGACCAGGTCATGGCCGAGATGCTTTTTACCGGCCGGAACGGAAAGGCAAAAAATGGATAAAAAGAAACTTAAAAATATCAGGAAAAATATAGACGGTGTTGACCGGAAATTACTCGCTTTATTGAACAAAAGGGCGGACCTGGCCCTGCAGGTAAAAAAAGAAAAACGCGGCGAGAATAATAATGTTTATGTTCCGGAACGCGAGGCGGAAGTTTTTGGCAAGCTCATAACTGGCAATAAGGGGCCATTTCCGGATGACTCCGTAAAAGCGGTGTTCAGAGAGATCATCTCGGCGTCCCGGGCCCTGCAGGCGCCGTTAAAGATAGCTTACTGGGGCCCCGAGGCGACATTTACCCATCTGGCCGCGCTCGAGCATTTTGGCCAGGCAGTTTCTTATGTCGCCATAAAGAACCTTGCGGATATCTTCACGGAAGTGGAGAATGGCAGGGCGGATTACGGGGTTATACCGATAGAAAATTCTACCGAGGGCGTGGTCAATCACACGCTGGATATCTTTATTGATTCTGAGCTTAAAATTTGTGCCGAAACGCTTTCCCGGATCTCCTACCGCCTGTTAAGCAAATCAAAGAGTATCAAAGAAATTAAACGCCTCTATGTGTTTCAACAGCCCCTGGCGCAGTGCCGGAACTGGGTGGAGACGAATCTTCCGGATACGGAGATAATTGAAGCCAAAAATACCGCGGAATCAGCCCGGCTGGCCGCCAAAGATAAAGGCAGCGCGGCCGTTGCCAATACCCTGGCAGGTGAAATCTACGGCCTAAATACGCTGGCGAAAAATCTGGAGGATGTGCCTGACAATTTCACGCGTTTTCTGGTTATCGGCAATAAATACGTAGCCCGGACCGGTAACGATAAGACGTCTGTACTCGTTTCCCTGAAAGACAAGGTCGGCGCTCTCTATTCCATGCTGCTGCCTTTTAAACGGAGAAAGATCAATCTTACGAGTATTGAATCACGGCCTTCCAGAAAAAAAGCCTGGGAATATTTTTTCTTTGTGGATATGTCAGGCCATATGGAAGATGCCAAAGTGAAAGCGGCGCTGGCGGACCTTAAAAAAGCCGGGCATGCCGTTAAGATCCTGGGCTCCTATCCGGGAGCGTACTAGGAGAATTACCCCTGTACCATTCCCTAAAGGGTCAGGTGCAGGGCCATGAACCCGACGCCTTAGGGAGTGGTTCATGGTGATTGATGTGGGCGGAAAGATTTTCCGCCTGATAATATTAATACATACAATGATTTTAGACTTTATGGACTTTACAAACTTTACGAACCTTATAAACTTTTTTTATTTTATAGGAGACCTTTATGCGGAATATCCTTGTTATTCACGGGCCTAACCTGAATTTGCTGGGCAAGCGCGAGCCTGATGTCTATGGCAGGGTAACACTTGCTTCCATAAACAAGGAATTGCGGGAGCTGGCAAAGAAAAACAAGGCCGGGATAAAAATATTTCAGACCAATACGGAAGGTGAGATAGTCAATATTATTCAACAGGAAGCCGAAAGCTGGGCTGATGCCCTGGTCATTAATCCCGCGGCTTATACCCATACCAGTGTCGCGATCCGGGAAGCCATTTCCGCGGTCAAGATCCCGGCGGTGGAAGTCCATCTTTCCAATATTTTTAAGCGCGAGGAATTCAGGCATAAATCTTTTATCTCGCCGGTAGCGGCGGGCGGCATCTTTGGTTTTGGCAAGGAAAGTTATGTCCTGGGCTTTCTTGCCGCCTTAAGCTTAGTCAAGTCAAAAAGGTAGAGGGCGTGGAAAAAATCCTGCGGCTGAGCATTCTGGTCCTTATTTTCCTGGCCGCGTTACTGTCCCCCGAGAGAGTTCAGGCCCTGAATATAATTTTCCCGGCAGGGATATTGCTGCTCTTCCTTGCTTTTACCGTTTCCGGGTACGTTTCAAAAAAACCCGCGGTCTTAAGTTCCCGGACTGCGCTTGCAGTGCTCCTCCTTTCAGCGGCCGCCCTGCTCCCGGCCTTATTTTCCGGAACTTCCCTGCTCAACTTTTTAAATATTAAAATATTTTTTCTGGCTTTATTGCTCATAATTACGGGGTCTTCTTTTAAGGAGCCGCCTGACAGGCAAAAAGCCGCTCTGCTCATAATATGCTGTGCCCTGGTTACGGCGCTGTATGCCTTTTACCAGCGTATATTCGGCATGGAAGACCTGGCCAGGTATGTCTCCCTGCATAAAGAGGCGGCCAAAGATCCGAGAATTTACGCCGAATTTATGAAAAATATCGCCTCCGGCCGGGTTTTTTCCACCTTTGTTAATTCCAATCTGTTCGCGGGTTTTCTCGCGATGGCTCTTCCTGTAACGCTCGGGCTTTTTCTGCTTAATTACAAAAAGAAACTAATAAGGGCCATTATAGGCCTTTCCTTTACAGCCCTGCTGGCGGCGTTACTTCTTACAAGATCGGCGGGGGGCGCGGTTGCTTCCGCGGCGGCGCTCATTGTCTTCCTGTTTTTTACCGTAAAGGAAAAGAAAAAGCTGTTTCTGCTCTGTTTTGCCCTGGCGGCAGCCTCTGTTCTGGCTATTTTTCTTCTGCGGCCGGATCTTCTTAATTTCGCGAAAGAGGATAACTCCATAAGCAGCCGGCTCGCCTATTTTAAAGATGCCCTGGCGGTCTTTGCGCGGGAACCGCTGCTTGGCAGCGGGAGCAATTCCTACAGCCGGGCCGCGGGCGGCCTGATAAAATACCCGCATAACTGGTATTTGCAGGTTCTGGCCGAGAACGGACTGCTTGGCTTCGGGCTCCTTATGGTTTTTCTTTGGGTGATATTTAAGGAGGGGGCCGCGGCCCTGCAAAAATTAAAGGGCGCGGAAAAAAAAATTTTTGCGGGATTTTTTGCCGGTTTTTGCGGCTTTTTGTTCCATAGTTTATTTGATGTTGACAGTAATTACTGGCAGAACTCTCTTATTGCATTTTTTCTCGCCGGGCTGGCCGCTTCTTTTTACAGGCAGGACTTCAAAAAGTATTTTCTTTTGGCCGCCGGCCTGGCCCTGGGCAGTGCTATTATCTTCGCCCGGCAGGAAGCCGTCTCCCTGCTGCTGCTCGCGGTCTTTTGTTCTGCGCTTTTTCTTAAGGTTGTTTTTGAAAATAAAAAACTTGTGAGAACACCGCTGGACTTACCGCTGGCCCTTCTGCTTATCCTGGGCTTTGCTTCGATGTTCTTCTCGGTTAACTGTTTTGCGACCCTGCAAAGCGTCCTCCTGCTTGTTTTCTGCATTATGTTCTTTTACACTGCGGTTAACAGCCTGAAAAAAGCCGGGGATACCGGGCTTGTTGCCCGGTTTCTCGCCTGGCTCTGCCTGATACTTTCTCTTGCAGGAATAACCGGGTATTACTATTTAGGCGGGCAAAGGTCTTTTGGACTTTTTACCAATCCCAACCTGCTCGGAGGATTCTTAGCCGCCGGTTTGGGCTTTCTTTTATTTTATATCGTGAAGGAAAAAGGCCCAAAAAAGGTGCTTTTTATTCTGGCCTCAGCCGGCTCTGTATTCTGCCTGGTATTGACAAAATCGAGGGGCGGGCTGCTGGCGGCTGTTTGCAGTCTCGTTCTTTTCGGGCTATTCCTGCAGTTCCTCGCCCGCAGAAAAGCGGTGGAACAAAAAACAAAAAAGAGAGCCCTGCTCCTGCTGGCCGCAGGCCTTATTATTGCAGTTACGCCGTTAGACCCTATTGTAAAAAGGGCGCTGGAGATAGGCCGTTTTGACCCGGCCGCCTATTCAAGGACCGGTATCTGGCTTAGCGCGGTGAAGCTTTTTAGAGACCGGCCGCTTATGGGTTACGGGCTAAATACTTTTAAAGATATTGCGCCAAAATATTATTTTCCTGTCGGCGGTTCTATCGGTAATTTTACCCGGGTCCAGCACCAGGCCCATAATGAATATTTACAGCTTTTGGCTGAAACGGGTATTTTGGGCGGCCTGCTTGCCGCAGTTCTTCTTTTTCTTATAGGGCGGCAATTCTATTATAAGCTCCGTGGTACGGTTGACAAAGATAAACTTTTCCTTCTTTGTGCCGTTTTTACCGCGCTTGCGGCCCTTTTGGTCCACGCGCTGGTGGATTTTAACCTGCATTATCTGCCGACTCTGCTGCTGCTGGTCCTGCTGCTGGGCCTGCTTTTCTCCGGGTATCTGGCGGGAAACAATTATCTGGAGGTTGATAAGAAAAAAAGGTTATTTTTTAATGCCGCCCTGGTTCTTGCGGCCGGAATATTCCTGGCCCTGGCCGCGCTGAATTATTTTTCGATACTATTAGCGGAAAGGAACGGGCCGACCCCACAGGCCGTGGAAAAGGACCTGAAACTGTCCGCAGCCCTGGATCCTTTTAATTCCGGGAGTTATGAAAAACTCGGAAAATTTTACCGGTATTTTTATCTTGTGACCGGGGAACAGAAATATCTGGAGCAGGCTGAAAATAATTTTAAGCAGGCCCAGAAAAGGAGCCCCCTGAACGCTTTTCCTCACCGGAACCTTGGGTATCTTTATTATAAGGCCGGCCTGAAGAATGAAGCCCTGTCCGAATATGAGGCCGCGCTCAAGCTTAATCCCTATGATGTGTTCTTCAAATATGAGGCCGCCTATATCTACGCAGAAACCGGTAAATACGGGCCGGCGCTCGGGCAGGCTCTGGAAGCTGTCAGGCTGGAACCGAATTTTGCCGGGGCGCGGCTGCTCCTTGCGGGGCTCTACACTAAACTGCATAACCCCGGGGCCGCAGAGCGGGAAAGAAAAATGGCGCTGGAGATCAACACCCGGTATAAAGAGCTGGCGGTCATTGATTACGAAAAGATGCTTATTTCGCTCGGAGAAAAAAGATGAAAGTATCCGCGGTGATCGTGAATTATAACGGTGAGAAATTCCTGGCCGGCTGTGTGGCTTCCGTCTTTAAGCAGGCAAAGCGGCCTTTAGAATTAACGGTCATAGATCCCGGCTCGACCGACGGTTCCCGGGCCCTGCTTAAAACCCTGGGGGAAAGTTTTAAGGAACTGCAGGTAGTTCTGCTAAATGAAAATGTTGGGTTTGCGGCCGCGGCCAATATAGGCATAAGGCGGATGCAGGGGGAGGCGCTCCTGCTGTTGAATTCCGATACCTCTCTCCGGCCGGATTTTCTCGAAAAACTCTGCGCGGCGGCTGAAAAACTGGATACGCGGTTCGGCATGTTCTCGGGAAAACTCTTAAGGCAGCAGGATGAAAACCTGGTGGATTCCGCCGGCCAGTTCATCCGCAGGACTCTGCGGCCTGTCGAAAGAAATTACGGAAAACCTGATAAAAATTATCCCGCGGGCCGGATCTTCTCCGCTTGCGGCGCGGTAATGCTGGTTAAAAAAGGCCTTCTTGAAAGCCTTCGCTTTGAGAATGAATATTTTGATGAGGATCTTTTTATGTATTTTGAGGACTTTGACCTGGGCCTGCGGGCGGCCCGGGCCGGCTGGAAATGTTTTTATGAGCCCGCCGCAGTGGCTGCGCATTACCGGGGGGGGAGCGACCGCGGGCAGAAGCACAAAATCTTCCTTTTCAGGAACAAGCCTCTTGAATTAAAGCGGCACCTGCTGGCTAACCGCTACCTGGTACTTACCAAGAATGCTTCCGCGGGCCTGCTGCTGAAATACTTCCCGTTTCTTCTTGTTTATGAAGTTTTCTTTTGGCTTTATCTTCTGATATTTGATATAAAAGTAATATACGGCCTGAAAAAATACTTTAAACTGCGTAAGAGAATGAAACTCAAAGGCAAAATGCTTAAAGGACAAGGGGACAAAGAACTGACCGGATGGATAATTTAAAATATATCTATATATTTTTAAGCGCGTTCATTCTAGCCCTGGTGTTTGTTCCACTCTGCGGGGCTATAGCAAGAAAATACCGCATCCTGGATAAACCGGATAATAAGCTTAAAAAGCACGGCAAAGCTGTGCCCTACCTGGGCGGCGCAGCTATATTTTTCGCGTTCTTTTTTACGCTTACAATAAATCAGCTCTTTGAATATCACACCCTTAAAGGCATCGCGGGCCTGACCCTGGCCGGCACCATTATTTTTACGCTGGGCCTGGTGGATGATGTAAAAAAACTCCGGGTGCCGTTGAAATTCTGCGTGCAAACGCTTGCCGCGATAATACTTGTAGTGTGCGGTATCAAGATACAGTTCCTGGGCAACGAGCTCCTTAATATCGCGGTCACCTTATTATGGGTGGTCGGTATTACAAACGCTTTCAACCTTCTGGATATTATGGACGGGCTTTCCTCCGGCATCGCGGTCCTCGCCGCCCTTACCTATTTTGTGCTCGGAGTGGAGGCGAGCAAGATCTTCAGCCCGCTCGCTGCTTTATCTCTCGCAGGGGCCTGCCTCGGTTTTTTAATATATAATTTTAATCCCGCCCGCATTTTTATGGGAGATGCCGGGAGCCTTTTTCTCGGTTTTATGCTTGCGGCTCTTTCCCTTACCGAAAGTTATACTTTTAATAATGATCTTGCGGTGTTAACGCCCATCCTTATCCTAGGCGTCCCGATATTTGATACTCTATTTGTGATGTGGATGCGCGTCAGGCAGGGAAAGCCTGTCTATTTCGGCAGTCCCGACCATTTTCCTCTCCGTTTGCTCCGTTTTGGCCTGCCGGTAAAAAAAGTGGTTATCCTGGCCTACTCTGCCGGCCTGGTCCTCGCGCTCGCGGCTTATACCGCAGTCAAACTTCCGGCAGCACAGGCGGGCCTTCTGTACCTGCTGGTTTTTGCCGCGGCCCTGTTTGCAGCCGTTAAACTCAGTAAGTTAAAATAAGTAAACGAGAGAAATAAAGCAAATAAGGCCGGCTGTTGTCCCTTCATATTCTAAATCCTCTTTGTAATTAATATCCCTGACTATTACATGTTGACTGTGTTTTTTATAATGGTATAATTAACTTATGCTGAAAACAAAAGAGAAAGACATAGCGATCAAATTGGCAAAAAAATACCGTATAAAAAGGCTGTATTTGTTCGGCTCCGCCTTGAAAAAGAGCGGTAAAATAAATGATTATGATTTTGCGGTTGAGGGGTATCCCAGCGGAAAATTCTTTAATTTTTATGGTGAGCTTTATAAGGCAATGCCGAAAGAAGTGGATCTGATAGACCTTTCCATAAGAAACTCCCGGTTTAATTCTCTTATTAAAAAAAAGGCTAAACTCTTATATGAAAGCAAAAGAATTTAAAGAATACTTTTTAACAGAAGACGAGAATATAAAGCATACCCTGAAAGAAATCACCGGTTTACTGAAAATGGATCATAAGGCGTTTTCAGAGATTGAATTAGCAGCAAGCGGTGCTTTCCTGCAAAATTTCTATAATGGTATAGAAAACATACTTAAGAGGGCTTTAATTCTAAAAGATATCAATCTAAAACAAGAACCTGCCTGGCATAAAAAACTTCTCGAAGAATCGGTAAAACAAAGGATCATTAGTGAGGAAATTCACGAGAAATTATTAGCATTTTTATCTTCAGACATTTCTTTAACCACGGATATAGCTTCAGGTTAAAACAATCAGAGTTACTCGTATTAATGAAAAATGCATCATCGATCTATGCTGAATTATTAGAATTTATTAAAACACTGCTAAAAGAGCAATAATAAAGTATTTCTATTCAGCCCGTCGGTCAAGGGGTCGTGATGACAATTTGTGAAACGTCGGAAAGAATAAACTCATTTCAAATATCAAATTTCCCGGATTTTACTGGTTAGTACTCGTTAATTAACATAAAAAAATTGAGAAAAAGGAGACAATACTATGAAAAAATTCAACGGTCTGGGTATGCATATGGGGAATCTCTCGCGGCTTTCTGACGCAAAAACCAGGTCCCTCAGCCCGGAGAATTTTGACGGCGCCAAGGGGAAAGGAGGGATGTCTAAGAACGGTCCGGCCGCCACCTGCGCGAGAGGCCTGGGGCAGGGCTGGAAAATCTCTCCGTATATAAGAATAAAAGCGGGAGAGACCGTGACCCTGGCGGACCTTAAAGGGCCGGGGGCAATCCAGCATATTTGGCTCACGCCGGTTTTGAACCAGTGGAGATTCGCGCTTCTGCGTATTTACTGGGACGGCCAAAAAAACCCGTCAATTGAATGCCCTATCGGCGACTTTTTTTGCGACCCTATGGGAAAATACAAACAAATATCCTCGCTCGCGGTCTGTGTCAATCCTTTAAGCGGCTTGAATTCCTACTGGGAGATGCCTTTCAGGAAAAGCTGCAGGATCACCGTGGAAAATATTGATATTAACAGAAAGGAAATATATAAAGACCGCGGCAACGAAGGCGGAATGACCCTTTACTACCAGATAGATTATGCGCTTACCGAAGTGCCGGAAGACGCGGCCTATCTGCACGCCCAGTTCAGAAGGGCTAACCCTCTGCCTTATAAAGAAGTGTACACCCTGCTTGACGGAGTGAAAGGCAAAGGGCACTATGTCGGAACCTATATGTTCTGGGGCCTCAATAACAACGGCTGGTGGGGCGAAGGCGAGATCAAGTTCTATATGGACGGCGACAAGGAATTCCCTACCATCTGCGGTACCGGAACCGAGGATTATTTCTGCGGTTCGTATTGTTTTGTTGACGATGTTAAGAAAGAGTATACTGAATATTCCACTCCCTACACCGGGGTGGCTCTGCACAAGCCGGACGGGCTTAATCAGGCCGTGCAGAGATTCTCCATGTACCGCTGGCATATCGCGGACCCTGTCCGTTTTGAAAAAGAACTGAAAGTCACCATCCAGGCGCTGGGCTGGAGGAATGACGGCCGGTACCTGCCCCTGCAGGACGATATCTCTTCGGTAGCTTTCTGGTACCAGACCCTCCCGTCTGCGAAGCTTACCGCCTTACCGGCTAGAGATCAACTGGAAATAATATGATCAAGGAACGGTAGTATTAAACAGTGAATGAAGAAATGAAGAAAAAAGGCAGACTTGTACCGGTAGAAGTAGTTATCTGCATAGCTTTGTCATCCTGCCTGTCCGCCTGTGGAGGAAGCGCTTTTGACGAAGGATCTCTGTATTTTAGCTGAAAAGCAAGGATGTTTCGCCAAGAGAAAATGGCTCAACATGACAAGGAAAAGACGAGTTAGACAATCTAAATCAAAAGAAGTGCTTGTAACAATAGATGTAAGCAAAGATTTACTAATTGAAGTTTGACAATGCGAGAATATAAAAGGAGAGGAAAAATGACAATAAAGAAAAAAATAGCACTGGGAATAGGAGTGTTCATCCTCCTTCTTATTATTTTAGCCCTTCCTATGATCTTTACCATGAAGAGTTTCCGGCCGGCGGAGACCGGGGCGGTTACTGAAGAGTTTTTTGCGGTTAAAGATAAATTTGTGGATATATTCATTCTGAAATCAGGGGAAGACCTTATCTGTTTTGATGCTGCTAACAAGCCGGAGCCGGTGGAAGAAGGTTTTAAACAACTGGGCCTGGACGTGTTAAAAGTCAAAGCGGTCTTTCTTACGCATTCCGACGGGGATCATGTAAACGGCCTGCCGGCTTTCAAAAATGCGGTTGTTTATCTTCCTGAAAAGGAAGAGCCGCTGGTAACGGGTGCGGTCAAAAGGAAATTTATGTTTTTAAGCAAGGCCAACCCTCTCCCGGTCTCCTCTTATAAGCTGATAAAAGACGGGGAGGAGATAAAGATCGGAAAAGCTGCCGTCAGAGCTGTACTTACGCCGGGGCATACTATAGGTTCAACCTCCTACCTGGCGAACGGGAAATATCTCATAGTAGGAGACCTGGCGATAACTAAGAATGGCAAGCTTATCGGGATGCCCAAGCCGCCTTCGGAAGACCCGGAAACAATAAAAAAATCCCTTAAGCTTATTGAAAATATTAAAGGTGTTGAATACATCGCCACCGCCCACGGCGGGGTCCTGCAAATACCAAAAAAGTGATCCAGGCCTCTTAAAAAGAGTAAAAGAGTGACAGTCACTAGTGACTGTCACTCTTTTTATTAACCATCAAAACTGTTGATTTTTCCGGCTTCTATAATATATAATGAATATCAGTATTTTTGAATGCGGCGGGTGTAGCTCAGTTGGTTAGAGTGTCAGATTGTGGATCTGAATGCCGCGGGTTCAAA
>Ga0114951_10000348_pt1 | contig 66400 bp, 61 predicted proteins | sample AM7aDNAmetaG_FD_88677 | JGI IMG/M metagenome (GOLD analysis project Ga0114951, IMG submission 88677) | Freshwater microbial communities from Finland to study Microbial Dark Matter (Phase II) - AM7a DNA metaG | ecosystem: Environmental > Aquatic > Freshwater > Lake | place: Finland: Lake Alinen...
GAACTTTTTCGTCAGTCCCACCCGGTTTGCACAACGTAATGATTACCATGCCCGGGTACCAACCTTCAACAACCGCGGTTAAAGTAAGTGCCGGAACAACCCAGAACGTGAATGTTGACCTGGCCCGGGTTATTTCACCCGGGAGTATATCGCTCTTCACGACGCCTCGCGGGGTTGGTTTCTATATCGATGACATCTACCAGGGGAAAACAAACCAGATCGTGGGTAACCTTGCGGCAGGACCGCATAAAGTAGGGATCTATGAATCTGGTTATGAGACCTGGGAAAACACGGTGACCGTAAAAAGTGGTGAAACCACACCGGTCACCATGACCCTCGTCCCGGAAAAGAACCCGGGTACTGGTGACCTCCAGGTTTCGTCTGTACCATCCGGAGGTGCGGTCTACCTGAACGGAGACTTCAGAGGTGTAACACCCCAGGATGATTCCCTTGATATCGTCAACCTTGCACCGGGTAGTTATACCATCACCGTGGAAAAAGCAGGGTACCAGAACTATGCGACTCCGGTAACAATTCAGGCAGGGAAAATTGTACAAATAAATGCAGCCTTTTTACCATCAGGCCAGGTTCCCCCGATGGCAAGTGTCCAGATTATTTCATCTCCCGGCGAGGCTGATGTCTACGTAAACGGTGCATATGTGGGTATAACACCGCTCTCATTCCAGAAAGTTCAGGCAGGGACCTATACCGTTGAAATTCGGATGGAAGGGTATACTCCGTATACCACAACAGGACAGGTAATTGCCGGCCAGAACATCCAGCTCAGTGCGGCGTTATCACCGGTACCGGTTGCCACACCGACGAACAAAGCGGCATCAGATCCATTCGTTCTGGTCCTGGCTCTTGGAATACTCTGCCTCGCAGGGTATGTCGTCTCACGGCGCTGAAGAAACCGGGGCATCTGTCATTGATCTCACCAAAAACCTCCATTTTTTTAATCTCCTGGAAATTTACGGTCCAATGGTATCATTCGATCACCCTTGCGAATGATTTTCATGCCGGACCAACTATTTTTCCTACTGGCGAATCCGGCCGGACATACACGTTTCTTCCACCTGCGGTAGCATCCTTTGCACCGTGTATCACAGCTCAATTGCAAATAGTTACTTTTTACCGGGACAAAAAGGGCAGGAAAAGAGATTGTTGGTCATGTACGGGGAAATGACCTGGCCCGGACATTGGGCTGATGTGAGTTACGGGGTAAAAATTGGCATTTAATTTGCAATGTCCGGTAGCCCTCCACAGGGCTTCGCAGGTATCATCCCCAAATTGAGGTCTCCAAAACGAAAGACCTGGATGAGGGACCCGGGTCTGTGATTCCAAATTGATTTATCACTCACCAGCCAGATATGTATAATCCCTATGAGCTGGCTCAATTATATCCTGACAGGTGTCTCGGTCATCGCCATTCTTTATTGCTACTATATTGGCAGTACTTCCGGAGTCGTTATCTGGGCTGTTGTCCTCGGCTTAAATGTCGCTTTCGTTCTGTTGGAACGGACAAAATCAAAAAAATAATGGTTCCCGTATCTTATCCTCACACAATTGACCCCCGTTTTCCCATGGGGACCACTTGTTTTTGTCCGGTTTTTTATTCCTCCCTGCTGGTGACAAAACTCCTGTTAGTTACATATCATTTCCCATGCTGACGGAAATGACATGGGCCGCATCAAGTAAGGGGAAATGGTACGGCTGGACCCGATGAAAGATAGCCGAAAAAAAGTGTGCTCAGATCATTTCTGCACGAATGATCGTCACGTTCTGTAGCGGTCGGTCATTAGGACTGCCAGACGTCTGCAGATTTCCAATCGCATCCACGACATCCATTCCCTCGGTAACGCTCCCGAATACCGGGTAACTGGAATCAAATGAGGGGCGGACGCTGTTGTCCACGAGGTTGATGAAGAACTGGGACCCACCGGTATCGGGACCTGCATTTGCCATGGCAATGGAACCACGAACATTCTTGTTGTGGCTTGTGAACTCATCCGGTATCCGGTATCCGGGGCCACCTCTGCCGGTACCCGTCGGATCGCCGCCCTGGATCATAAATCCTTTAATCACGCGGTGGAAGATCACCCCATCATAGTAGCCCTTCTTTACGAGCGATTCAAAATTACCGGTTGTGATGGGCATATCCGGGTCAAGGGCAATCGTAATGTTCCCTATGGTCGTTTCAAGTTGTACTGTTTTCTGTCCTCCTGCCGCTTTGACTGCGGGCCCGGTGGCATTCAGGGATGCACTGGGAGTGGTCGGAGGGGCAGTTACCTGGGTCACTACCGGTGCTGCAGCGGCGGCCCCGGTTTGCGTGGCAGCCGGAGTCACGGCATTACCCGAACCAGGGGATTGCGTACAGCCTGCGGAGAAGACGACGGCTGCAATGATTAGTGCAATGATGATGCACATTTTTTGGGATGACATGTGTATTCAGGTAGGATGACCAAAAAAATAGATATTGCGGGAGGTCCCGGTAGGATCCTGGGATTTAAGATCTCCCATCACGACCCCGCAACATGCCGCGCAGGTCTGCTCTGTTATGCAGGGGATTCGGGGGGAATAAACCGGATCGACTTGTACATAAAGAAGCCCACTACGCCGAACGTGATGATCGGTGAGACCCAGTTCGGGATTTGGAACCCGAAACTGTCAAGCAGCATAATAATCCCGAGAAAAAAAACCGAGTACATGGCACCATTTTTAAGGAACTGGTACTTCCTGATGTTATCCACGTTCCGAATCGTCAGTTCCCTGACAATGAATGCACCGATACCGTTCCCAATCAGGATGAGTGGCACAGACATCGTGAATGCAAATGCCCCGATGACCCCGTCAATGGAGAAGGTGGCATCGATCATTTCCAGGTAAAATATCTTGCTCAAATCAGACATATCACCTTTGAGCAATTTTACCTCCGCCTGCTCGGCGTTCTGCCGGAACCCGTGGATGATGAAGAACGCGGATGATCCGACAACCGCCCCGAATGCCATCAGCGGGTTTCGTCCCAGGGCAAGCCAGACAATGGCGGCAAGGAGGATCGAAACAATTGCAAAGAACCAGACTCCTTTCGACGCGATATATCGCTCTCCCCGGAGCCCGAAGTTTTTCTTCTCCAGAAAGAGCCAGTGGAGGAACAAAAATATGAGGAACGTCCCTCCACCAATCAGGAGAACCGGGGCAGATTGCTCTATTGCAGCCAGGACCAGCGGGTCGCTTGAGAATGTGGCAAAGAATGCACCGACCGGACCGAGCTGCGGGGTGGATAACCAGACAATGAGCCATGGCAACAGGCCCCGGATTGCAAAAACTGCGAATACTAACCCCCATACCAAAAACCATCGCCTGGCCCTTTCACTCATGGTCGAGAGGACTTCAGCATTGATGATCGCATTATCAATGCTCGTTATCGTCTCAAACAGGATAAGGCCGGCAAGAATGAGGATTATTCCGGTGAAGTCCATGGATATGCATATAATCTGGTCTGATCACCCATATCAATATATTTAACACCCCCGGGTGACATCGGCCTTGTGGTGAGCACCAAGACCATGACAGGGATTACGAAACAGATGAGAGGCGCCTTCACATGCCGGGAACCGGAAGAACAACGGAGAAATTGTTCCCTGCACCCTTCAGGTCCCGGTTACACTGATGTCTGCGGTTACATCATATGCCCGCTGGCCGGCGAAAAAGAGAGAAACCTAAATGATGACACTCCCTGATTTACATCGATATCCGTGGCATTCCCGTACTGGAAACTTATAATTGAGGATCTGACATACTAACAGGCACTGAATACATGTCCATACCATACGAGCTAGTCCTTATTGCAGTACTGATCCTGATAAATGGCCTTCTGGTGATGGCAGAATTTGCAATTGTTGCCGCAAAGAAATCACGCCTTTTGTATCGAGCTGAGCAGGGAGACAAAAAAGCGGCCGATGCCATATTACTCGCAGAAGAGCCAACAAATTTCCTATCCACCATTCAGATCGGCATCACACTCATCAGTATTGTCATCGGGGTATTCGGCGGTGCCGCCACAGCCGAATCACTCAGTACCGTAATGAAGGGGATCCCACTCCTTGCTCCGTATAGTGATGCACTGGCCCTTGCATCCGTCGTCATCGTGATCACCTATTTTACCCTTCTATTCGGAGAAATTGTTCCGAAATGGATTGCAATGAATGACGCGGAGAGGATCGCCGCGAGAGTGGCAAGACCGGTGCGCCTGCTCTCCCTGGCGATGTACCCGGTTGTCGTATTCATGAGTTATTCGACAGAGGCAGTATTACGGGTGTTCCACTTAAAAAAAGGCACTGAACCACAGGTAACGGAAGAAGATATCAAAATCCTGATTGAACAGGGTGCTGAGGCCGGGGTATTCGAAGAAGCTGAAGCTGACATGGTGGAGGGAATTTTTAACCTTGCAGACCAGAAGGCAGGGCGCTTCATGGTCCTCCGTCCTGATATGGTCACGCTGGATATCAACGAAAGCCCGGAAGTGAACTGGAAAATTATGGTCGAGAGCAGGCGATCTTTTTTCCCGGTCTATCGGGACGAAATTGATAACTTTCTTGGGACCGTCGCGATCAGAGACCTATGGGTCCAGATAGTGGAGGGAAAAAAAATGGACATCGAAGCTGCAGTCACGACACCCTTGTTTATCCCGGAAAGCGTCCCCCTTCTCAAGTTACTGGACTATTTCAGAACAGAAGGGGTACACATCGCAATGGTCGTGGATGAACTCGGCAATATCCAGGGACTTATTACCCTCCACGATATCCTCGAGGCAATCGTAGGTCGTCTCCCAACCGAGGACGGGCCTGGTGAGGCCAAAATTATACAACGTGCTGACGGATCATGGCTCATGGATGGCTCGGTAACAGTCGAGGATTTCAGGGAGAGTATAGGGGTGGAAATTCAGCCGGCTGAACATGCAGACCGGTTCCACACGCTTGCCGGGTTCGTCATGCTATTGCTTCAGCGGATCCCAAAAACCGGCGACCGTTTTGAATGGAACGGATTTTCTTTCGAAGTTGTTGATATGGAGGGGATGAAGATCGACAAGGTCCTCGTATCCCGGCTGCACCCCGGAACTGAACAGGTCTGATGGACTAGGATCCCTGGGTGACCGTCCATCCAGGGAATCATTCCGCCACCGGGGATAGTTTCCCTTTCACCTTCTCCTCAATACGAAGGAACAACATTTCCACCACGTTATTCGCCATCCCCTTCACTTTCCGGGTAACGAGCGGGTCATTTAAAAAATAGTCCGTATCCGTGCCGGTGTCATACTGTGCCCCGTGGGTCCTGTATGAGATGCCAAACGGCGCCAGGATGTATCCCATCTGTTGAAAATACAGGTAGATATCCATCGCAGCTTTTGTTGCTCCGTCTTCATGGCCCGATACCGTGATCCCCACAATCTTTCCTTCAGTCAACCCGGGTTTCTTTAACTGGTAAAGGTTCTGGATGCAATTTAATCGGTCAAGGAAGTCCTTGAGTCGCGCCGACATATTATTCCAGTTGATCGGGGACCCTACAATGACAGCCTTTGAAGCAATCACCATTTCGTGAAACGCGGGCATGTCATCCAGCTGGTCCCTGCATGGATACCTGCAGGCATTGTCTCTCATGCTGTAGCAGCACCAGCAATGGTTGATATGAAATTCGTTCAGGTTATACCGCCGGTACCGTACCCCACGTTCCAGAAGGACCTCTTCAACAAGGTCCAGCATGTACCCGGTGTTATTCGACCCGTGACTGCTGCCATTAATCAGGAGTACATCGAACTTTTCACCGTCGTACCTGATTTTTTGCAGATCTGACACCATCGAGTACTCCTTCCCGGTACTCGCACATTGCGGACATTCAGCCGGGGGTTCATCACCGTTGAATATGAAACCGCACACATGGCATTTCCAGGTCTTACCTGGTTTAATGCTGCTCTTTTTCACTTCCCCGAACACAATAGTAGACATGCTGGAAACCCTCCCGGTCCTGTACCGGGCACCCCGGGCAGAGGCATCCTTTCTCTTTCGTTATACACCTGCTTTTACGGTTTTCTGCGATACAAAACGCGATCTCCTCTTTACAATCGATGTAACTCGGGCACATCACGCACACACATAACCGGACAACTTCTTTTATCTCCATCATCATTCATACCCAATAATTTACTATTGGCAATTGAATGTCCACTCCTTATAAGATTATGCAGGTCGCATTTCACAGGTCAGCCGGGTAGTATACCTTTTACACAACCTGCAGCGGGGAAGGTTGTATATATTTTCTCTCGATAAAAGAGGAATATCGTCGATAAAACCAGATCTTGACAAGTTCCACGATCACCAGGTACCCCGTCACGAGTCCAGCCAGTACCACAAAGAATGAGACAGGGGGAGGTACGAACCCGAAAATACTGCCGATGACGGTAAAAGGCAGAATACAGGCGATCACAACGACAAGGACGGTACTCACCAGAAGGGGCCGGCTTGGTCTGCTCCGATAAAACGGCACTACCCTCGTCCTTATGACGAAGATGACCAGCGTCTGCGTGCATATTGATTCGACGAACCACGCCGTCTGAAACATGGTGGCATCGGCGTTGAATATGAACAGCAGGATAAAAAACGTAACAAAATCGAAGATTGAACTGAGGGGCCCGAATAGTACGATAAATTTCTTAATAAACTCGATATCCCACTTTTTTGGAGTATCAAGATACGAGGGATCGACATTATCCGTGGGAATCGTGGACTCTGACAGGTCATACATGAGATTATTCAGGAGGATCTGGATCGGAAGCATTGGGAGGAACGGGAGAAACAGCGAGGCCCCGGCCACGCTGAACATATTGCCAAAATTGGAACTGGTCCCCATCAGAATGTATTTCATCGTGTTCCCGAAAGTCCTCCTCCCCTCGAGTACTCCGTCACGCAGGATCCTTAAGTCATTTTTCAGAAGGATGATATCTGCAGATTCTTTTGCGATATCCACGGCATTTTCCACCGATATACCGACATCTGCCTCCCGGATGGATGGGGCATCATTGATACCGTCACCCATGAACCCGACCACGTGACCATTCTTCTTCAGGGCGTTCATGACCCGGTTCTTTTGTTCCGGAGTGACGCGTGCAAAAATGGTCACATCCTCAACCACCCTTGAGAGCGTCTGCACGTCCATCACCTCTATCGCGGTGCCCTGGAGGACGCCTTTCACAGGCAGACTAATCAGTTCACAGGTCTTTTTGGTGACGAGCTCGTTGTCACCGGTGAGGATTTTTAATTCTATCCCGGACTTCGCCAGTTGTTGCACGGATTCACGGGCACTCTCTTTCGGCGGGTCGATGAATGTGATAAACCCGGTCAGGATCATATCGTGTTCATCCCGGGCCGAATAACGTGTATCTTCACTAAAAATCGGCCGATAACAGACCGCCAGTGCCCGGAAACCCTCCATACTCAGTTCCTGGTACAGGTTATTGATGTTCTTTCTGGACTCATCAGTCAGGGAACGTATCTCCCCGTTATTCTTCACCGTGGTGCATATCTTCAGGATCTCTTCCGGTGCTCCTTTCGAGATTAACATCCTTTCATTCCCAGATGAAACAACGATTGAAAGACGTTTACGCATGAAGTCGAACGGGATTTCATCAACTTTCCGATACGCAGAACTATCGATTGCCTTAAAGGCGACAACGGCATCATCAAGGGGAGATTTCAGCCCGGTATGAAAAGAGCTGTTAATGAAGGAGTACAACAGGACCTCTTCGTTGTCTTTGCCTTCGGTATCCAGGTGCCTGATCAGTGCGATCTTGTTATCCGTCAACGTACCAGTCTTATCGGTGCAGAGTACATCCATACTCCCGAAATTCTGGATCGATTCCGGGTGCTTGACAATCGCACCCTTTTCTGACATCGCAATCGCACCCTTTGAGAGATTGAGGGAGAGGATCATCGGGAGAAGTTCAGGTGTCATGCCCACCGCAAGTGCAACCGCAAAGAGAAGGGAATCGAGAACCCCGTGTTTAAAAAGGGCATTAATCATGAAGACGAAGATGACGAGGAAAAAAATAATTTTCGACATCAGGTAACTGAAATGTTTGAGACCACGTTCAAATTCTGTTTCCGGTGGTCTTTCAACGAGGGATCGAGCAATTTTTCCGAATTCTGTAGATGTCCCTGTCCTGGTGATCACCGCAGTGGCAGAACCACTTACAACTGACGTCCCAAGAAAAATATAGTTATCCGCCTCGGTGACTGGAGAACCCGGGGTTGCGGGTGTCTGGGTCTTTTCTATCGGAAACGGCTCTCCTGTCAGCGCCGACTGGTTGACGAAAAAATCCCGCGCTGACAGTACCCTGGCATCGGCCGGAACCAGATCTCCGGCAGCGATCGAAACAAGGTCACCGGGGACCAGGTCGTTGATCGAAATTTCCTGCTCTGTTCCATCCCTGAACACCAGCGCCCTGGTAATAATTTTCTTCCTAAGCATCTCGGCCGCGTTACCTGCCTTATATTCCTGGAAGAAATCAAGGGTGACACTCATGATGACGATGATGATGATGATGGCCGCATCAGTGACCTCACCAACAAACAAAGAGATAAACGCCGCTATCAGGAGGATAATTACCAGTAGATTTTTAAAATGGAGAAGGAACTGAATGATTACAGGTCGTTTTCTCACCTGAGCAATATCATTCGGACCGTATTTTTTCAGGTGTACCTTCGCTTCTTCTGATGAAAGGCCCTTTGAGGACGACCCGAGAGCGAGGAAGAGGTCCTCAACAGGCAGGGTGTGATAATCCCAGATTGCCTTGCTATCCTGCCCGATGGCAGGGGGAACGTGGTGGGCCTCCTGCAATTCATCCCTGGTCATGACAGTATCCTGCCTGCTGACCAATCGACATAAGGGTATAAAGACTTATTTTCCCTCTTTGCATGTTGCCGGTTCAGTACATGTGTTAACCGGTACAGTGAGAACCGTAAATCCAGACGCAAAACCGCAAAAGTGGTTAATCTATTCGTTGAACACCACAGAGGGCCATCCTACCTAATGTGCATTATGGTCAGTGACCGTCATGATATTTTAACAAAGGTTGCTATCCTCCGGACCTGTTACGCCAATTCTTTTATACTCTACGGGGGTAAGAAGAACAATCGGAGTGATGAAAAAAATGTCATGGAACCTGAAACGATGGCATTGTATAGTTCTGGTGGCGGTTGTGACCCTTTTTGTGGTAATAGCCGGATGTACCAGTTACAGCCCGCCATCAACGCCACCCCAGACGACACAACCCCAGGTCACGGGGACCCCGACTGTGACCATCCAGAACTTTGCTTTCAGTCCCGCAACTATCACAGTCCCCCGGGGGACAACAGTCACATGGGTGAACCAGGATTCAGCAAGCCACACCATCTTCAGTGATGCCCCGGGACCTGGTGGGCAGGGGTCATTATTTTCGAGTAATTCATTGGCGAACGGTGAAGGATATTCTTATAAATTTGATAATCCCGGCACCTACCTGTACCACTGCAGTGTCCATCCATCGATGAAGGCCACGGTAATCGTCACATCGTAACCTTAATGGCAGAAGATAAATTCCATCTTTATTTTGCCATCTCTTGTTTTTTAATTACTACAAAAATGTCAACCCTCAGGCCTGAATCTTATTCACGGTCGAAACACCGGGGGTTCTGAACAATAACATTTCGCCGTTTTGTGAGTATTCTTATATGTCAGGGATGTAAAGTAAACAATGGTAATCAATTGGTCCAGGATGGAGGACGCCGGAAAGAGAACGAGCGATTAATCCTTTATCTGGTCTGGATTGCATCGATATCTGGATTTGTGAAAGAATTCACAAAAAAATCCGGATAGTATTGGAGGAATGATACCATGCGGCTAAAGATTATCAGCGGTTTACTCGGAATACTACTGTGTAGCGCACCACTCATCAGTGTCTGTACAGGCGCAGATTGTGGATGCGGTAGTTTCGATACGACCCCCTCTGGTTATGGATGGGACAGCCCGGGAAATAGTGGAATAGATACGTATGACACTTCACAATGGAGTGCATCCCCGGGTAGTGGGAGTGCTGGACCGTCTGATTCCGGCAGCAGCTCTTCCGGAAGCTCTGCAACGGGATCCACCAGTCAGACCTCCGGATCATCGGTGAGCGGAGATTCTGGTTCCGGAAGTGCGGGTGCCGGAGGTGGTTCATCCGACGATGCGGTACTACTGGCCTCCACCGGGCTCAATTTATTCAGAAAGGGAGATTTCAATAATTCCCTTGTGGCCCTGAACGGTTCCCTCAGTCGTGACCCGTTCACCACAAAGACATGGATGTTAAAAGGCGACGTCCTCGCAGCGATGGGACGGTACGAAGAGGCTATTGCAGTGTATACGCAGGTGATCCGCCTGGATCCGGGCGATCCCGGGGCCTATGCAAAACGGGGAGATGCCCAGGTAAACATGGGAAAATTTAATGAGGCTGTCGTATCCTACGATCGTGCACTTGCGGCAAATCCTGGTCTTTCTGCCGTTCAGACCAACAGGACACGGGCAGTCGAACTCGCATCAGGCCTGATCAACACAAATCTGACCCCGACAGAACCAACGGTCGCGATAACCGCAACAATGCAACCCCCATCGAACATTACAACGACGTCACCACCAATGACGGCCACTTCACCAGTCAGCACGACAAAGGCACCACTCTCACTCCTTGTCCTGCTGATGGTCATCCCACTCACTGGTATTGTCTCCATCATTTTCAACAGAAGAAAATGACCTGATCACCCCTTTTTTTCGTTGTTCCAGATCCGATCCAGGCCGGCGTCCGATGTGGGAACCAAACGGTACTCCTGAGCGGTGAACGAACGTACTTTTTACGTGTACACAGAATCGTGGTGATATACCTGGTTGCCAATTTTTTTGCCATCCCGACAAACTGTCTCTATCCTGCTATAGGCCCCATAATTTTCTTACTTGTCATTCCAAAATGATGATGGTAGACTATGACACGATACGGGTTTATCGGTACCGGTTCGATGGGGAGCATGCTGGTCCGGAAATTTACCGGGAAGGGGTTGATTGTACCTTCTGATATTTCAGCCAGTTCAAAGAGTGGTATTTCATCACAGAAACTTGCACAGAAGACTGGCATTACTGCTGCACCGTCCAACACGGCCGTAGCCGCGGGTGCCGATGTCCTGTTCATCTGTGTCAAACCTGCCGAGGTTAAGGGCGTTCTTGGGGAACTCCAGGGTCTGCTGGTACAGGAGACCCTGATCATATCGATCGCAGGGAGCATCCCCTTTGAAAGTCTTGGGAAATGGGCCGGGCTGGATCACCGGTACGTCCGGGTGATACCGAGCGTAGCCGCGGAGCAGGAGTCCGGGATCTCGCTGGTTGCATGGGGCAGGGGTTGCAGGCCGGAAGATCGGGCCATTGTCCTCAAACTCTTCAATGCCATTGGGACTGTCGTAGAGACTGATGAGGGGGACTTCGACCTGTACGCGGATCTGACGAGTTGTGCCCCTGCGTATATTTCAGCGATGATGCGGGAGCTTACCAGTGCTGCCGTTCGTACCGGTACCATAAAACCCGCACTTGCAGAATACCTGCTCCGGCAGACATTGATCGGGACTGCCCGGCTCCTTGACGATGACAATGCCAGGTTCGATACGGTCATTGCACGGGTGGCGACGAAGGGGGGAAATACAGAGGAGGGCGTTAAAGTCCTTGAAGCCCGGCTCCCTGCAGTCTTTGACGAGGTCCTCTGTGCCACTAGGAAAAAACGTCAGGCGACTGCGGAACGGCTGGCAGGGAAACGGTGAGGACGGTTCCTGTCAGCGAAATTTACGTTTCCTTTTCCAATGAGCAGGGTCCTCGTGCGACCGGCTGTGGTTGCAGAGCCATCTCCACCCGCACCCCGTCTGATATGTGTCACGCCTGATTCACAGGGGAGAATTCGAAGGACCCTGGTGGAAAGTATGAGTTTCTCTATCAGTTTTTAATTTTTGATGGTAATCACCTTCAACAAGGTGATATTTTTTTTAAAAAAAGGAGAGCCCCGCAGCAATTACAGCCATCGTTCAGACCGTTAGAACCGGCAATGGATCGGGGCAGTATTGGGAGCAATGACTGGAATGGGATTTGCCAGATATTTTTCCCGCAGTGTTGCGTACCATTGAGAGACAGGCTTTTTATCCGACACGTGGATCGGCAAAAATTCTGTTGAGTTACTGGAAAACTTTGACCCTTTAAGTGGTACCTGATTAGAAATAAGACCCACCACTTCACCGGGCTGCAGCGTGAACAGGGTTACCTGTGCTGGCAGACCAGACGAGAGATCCGGATTAATGACCGGAAATACAGTATCCGGACCTGAATGAGACCAGGTCGTTTCATCCGCAGCCACCGGAAATCCGACGATGGCCATACATAATGTGATCAGGACAAGGAGCAGACCTCGTTTCGTTGAATTGAGCTTCATGGTAATACCTGAGTTGTCCTGCCAGGTGATTATCTGATAGCAAATGACCTGACCGGTAGATAACTCTCTGTACCGGCACCTACAAAAATACTAACTAACTGACAAATAGTAAGCGTAGCGTATCCGGTACCATGGAACTCTGTTGAAGGGTTGTCAACGGCGGTGTAAAAATCCCCTTTCATTCACATCATTACTACATCGTAGAGCGAATGGACAACACATACAGATCAGGTGAAAAACCCCTGATGAAAAACAAGACCAAGGCAGCGGGAATCCGCCAGGGAATATCCAGGGACTCCCGGGAAAGATACAGGGTCCGGATTATTCAGACCTTTGTTCTCTCCTGCTCTTCTCCTTCAATAGTACCTCAGCATACTCACGGATCGTCGGATAAAGGCTCTCTACCCGGTCTGAAAGGTTCTTTCCTCCCAGCTTCGCGGGTGAAGACCCGAGAAGTACCAGGGGATTCGTCCAGGTACCGTGATTACTCCCTGCCTGGAGTGATCCCGCGTCCCCGGCCATCGAAAAAAAACCTTGCGGATTTCCGGATTTTGGAACCTCAATTATTCTGTCCGGCGAAAGCTTTTTCGGAATGCTCTTTTTTGACTGTTCCGTACCCTCAATATCCCTTATTTGCCGGACCATCCTGACCAGATCATCTCTGTTTAACCCATGAAGCGTGAACAGGTGCCAGGGATGTTCATCAAGGATTTCCGCGAAGAGATACCAGGCAGCTGCGACATGGATACAGAAGTGCTCTGTATCCCCACAGCCACAGAAGGTATGGATCTCTCTGAAATTCTTTGGCAGCAGGAATATCTTCTGCTTCTGGAGCTCCTCCACCAAATATCCGGTGAAATCCCCGGAAAGAATTGAACCGGTCATGGCCGCATCGGCTGCAACGATCGATACCAGGCGTTCCCTTACATCATCTTTAAATTTTGGAAACAGTAGCGTCACATCACGGATCGTATATCCCGAACAGCAGATCCCGATGCGCATCTGTCCGCTCTCCACGCGGAGCCGTGAACCGCCGCCCTTTCTGGCACAGTTCTTTGCACGCGAGAGCCTCCCTTTCTCTCCGGCACCTTCTAACAGGTCAACCCATGCCTTCGCCCACGAGGTCTCACCGACTGTGCCACGCGTACTCTTCAACCGGATAATGCTGCTCTCGGGAAGATCATAGAAACTATTTATCCACCAGGGTTTTCTTCGCCTCATCATTGGTTAGTCCTCCTCGCCTGAAAATACCGAATCCCTCAGTGATACGATCTCCAGCAGTTGACGGGTAGAGAGGCCCGTGAGGAAATCATCTCCATGGGCCAGGACTTCGGCGGCTAGTGTGCGTTTCACCTGGTTCATCTGGTCGATCCGTTCTTCAAGGGTACCTGCAGCGATCATCAGGTGTACGTGGACATTCCGCTTCTGCCCGATGCGGTATGTCCGGTCTGTCGCCTGGTCCTCTACGGCCGGGTTCCACCACCGGTCGATATGAAAAACGTGTGTTGCTGCAGTCAGGTTCAGACCGGTCCCCCCTGCTTTAAGTGAGACGACGAAAATCGCCGGGCTGTCTCCAGACTGAAACTGCTGGATCAACTTCTCCCGTTCCTTTCGTGGCGTAGACCCGGTCAGAAGCAGGACCGGGCAGGAGAAGTGGTTTTTGCAGATCACTGCCATTTCCTGTGCAAACGTTGCATACTGACTAAAAATGATCGCCGAGTCTCCTTCCGCAGAGACCTCCTCGAGCATCTCGAGTACTCTCATCACTTTTCCTGACCGCTCTGGTCGCATCCCGGTATCTTTGGCAATGAGAGCCGGGTGATTGCAGACCTGCTTGAGCCGGGTAATCCCCGCAAGGATGGCTCCTTTCCGGGCGATACCTTCCCTTTTTTCCAGGCTCTCTGCCATATCGGTCACCACCGCCTGGTATAGCGTGGCCTGCTCATGGGTGAGTGAACAGTAGACCCGCGATTCCATTTTTTCAGGCAGGTCCGTGATGACGGAACGGTCCGTCTTCATCCTCCGCATGATAAACGGACGGATCAACTGCCTAAGTTCGCTGGTTGCCTGCTGGTCCTTATCCTGTTCTATCCGGGACACATACAGCGACTGGAAAGCATGCTGCGTACCGAGATACCCGGGGTTTAAAAAGTCCATGATCGACCAGAGTTCAAGCAGCCGGTTCTCCACCGGGGTCCCGGTCAGGGCGACTCTCCGGTCCGCATGGATCCTTCTCGCCGCTTTCGCCTGGTTTGTCTGCGGGTTCTTGATGTTCTGGGCTTCGTCAAGGATTACCGCTGACCAGTGCACCTGTCCAATGTGTTCAAGGTCCCGGCTGGCCAGGTGGTAGGTGGTGAGGACCAGGTCATAGCCGCTGACCATCCGGATGAACTCGTCACCTTTACACCGGGCAGCACCGTGATGGATGCAGACCTTCAGCGAGGGTGAAAACCGGTGTACTTCCCGCTCCCAGTTCCCCACGACCGACATCGGGCAGATGAGCAGGACCGGAGCCGGGGCGGCGCCACCAGCCTTGAGATTCAGGAGCCAGGCGATGGCCTGGGGGGTTTTACCCAGCCCCATATCATCAGCAAGGCAGGCACCGAATCCCCGTTCACTGCACTGTAAGAGGAATGCATACCCATCCACCTGGTATTTCCGGAGTGTCCCCCTGAATGTGGCAGGCACGGGCGGGGCCACTATGTCCTGCCCGGACTTCATCAGGGTGAGGAGGTCAAGAGACCATTCATCACGTGGCTCGACCGAGATCCCGAGTCCCGGCCCCACCTCATCAGAGAGTGAGAGCCGGAGCAGGTCTCCTGCAGTGGGACTGCCGTGGATATACCGCTTCTCAAAATTTTTCAGCACTCTGGAAAGTGAAGCAGAATCACAGGTGATCCACCGTCCTCCAACGCTGACAAAGGGCTTCTTTAAACGGACGGCCTGCCAGAACTCTTCAGGTGAGATGGTGGTATCACCGACGGCAATACGGTAATCGAAGGAGATCAGTTCTGATATGCCGAGCATGCTGCTTCCGGCATTCCCGCTTCTCCTCGATGCGGAAAGTTCAATCCTCGGTCTGAACTTCTGTTCTGACCACCAGGCAGGAAGGAGCAGGTCTATCCCCAGCTGTTGAACTGCCATGGCATCGGCGGACAGGAAGGTCGCCGCTTCGTCCATTGTACATTCCCCTGTGTCCGGTTTTGCACCGGTGAAGTATTTCCTGATGACCGGTGAAGCTGAAACCGCCTTTCCAAGGCCGGAGAGAAGTGCCTGCTGAAGATAGGCGACTGGTGGAAGCAGACCCCCGGGTTCATCGGTAAGTTCCCAGATCGTTGCCGCCGGGATGATCAGTGACGGGTCTGCTTCAGACCTCAGGTGCAGGCTGAGTGGCCAGGGCTCCTGGTTCCCTTCTGCCGGTTCCTGCATGATGATACAGGGGTGGAACGGGTTGATTTTCTGATCTTTTCCGCTGTAGGTAAGCCAGGTATGCATCTTCTGTACGAATTCTTTTTCCATCTGATGCCCGGGCACATACTGGTCTGTCCCAATCAAATCAGACATAAATGCAATTTCATCCCGCTGCGTCTCTATCATGCGTTTTCCCGGCCTGATGGAGGGGGGATTCTTTAGAAGGGCACTCGAAATTACCGTCTGCATCATCGCAGTCAACGCAGCAAAGACCCGGGATTTCTGGTCCGGGACCAATTCCCGTTTCAATCTCCGGTGTTGGGCATACCAGCAGACCGGTGGTAGCAGGGAGGTGAACTGCTGGAGCCAGGTTTTTTCGCCAGGAGTTAAGGCAGGGACCCACGATGCATGGTACCGGGTGCCGGTCTTTCGAACAGCCGGTTTGAACTGCCCGTTTAAAACGAGGCGGCCGGCGGCCTGCATGAGAAGAAAGAGATACTGAAGCGAATCCCCAATGATGAAATCTTCAGTCAGTAATTCCTGCCCGGTCCAGAGGTCAGGAAAAACCTCGTACGGGCATAGGAGGACCGGAACGTAAAATGGGGACAATGGCGCAGTTCCAGGCAGGTCAGCCGGGTTTCCATCCTCTGGGACAGATGAGTCCGGGGTATCCGAAACAACGGGAAGATGGAGTATCCACCGGGTGGTCCTGAACTTTTCGGCGGGATGCCCGGTGATCCTGCTGATGAGTTTTGCGAGTTCTCCAGGTGATGATGCAAAAGGGTACTGCGGAAGAACCTGGTCTCCGGGTTTTCTTCCCCGTTTCAATGGACCGGGACCGGTATGGTGCACCTCTGTAAAGAGGGCGATGGCATTGATGGCGGGATCGGTAACGGCATGAAGGACTGGAAGGTCCCGCGGGGAAATCCGCTCGTTCAGAGTCACTTCCTGCCCTTTTTTACGGGGAGACACGGCCTTGATCCTCACCATTAGTCATGTATATAATTTGATTCTGAAACGAGATACATCAATCGATATGACCCGTGTTGTTCATGCGATACAACGGTTCATTTTTACAATATATTGCGATTTAGACGGCAAATCTTGCCATCAGGGTCATTATCAACACGCCTCCGACAACCATTTACCAAAAAAGGACTACTGGGTCCGGGTTCCAGGATACATGGGTCATGTCCCGGTGATTGCAACCGTTGTGAAAATGGGACACAGCGAGAAACCGATAAAACTATTAATTCATGCACTGGCACCCTGGTGCAGTCGTGTGAAAGTATTTAAACAAGGAACGTGAGTCAGAGGTACCGAGAATCATCAGATCGTGATTGAGGTTACAGGGACTGCTTAAAAATAAAACTGTTGGCAAGGTTATGAACACCGGAGTGGGAAAGGACCCAGAAATACCAGTAAAACCTGTCCACGCACTCACAGTACCGGAAGTTTACCAGCATTATGCGACCGGTGACGGCGGACTCACCCAGGCAGAAGCCGGAGAACGGCTCCTACATTTTGGTAAAAATGTCATCCGTGAAGTCAAGGGAAAACCCTTAATTTTCAAATTTTTTTCAAATTTTACTCACCTGATGGCAATTATGCTGTGGGTTGGGGGTGTGGTGGGTTTCATTGCACAACTGCCTCAACTAGGTATTGCCATCTGGATGGTCAATATTATCAATGGTCTTTTTTCATTCTGGCAGGAGTACCGGGCCGAAAAGGCGACAGAAGCCCTAAAGAAACTCCTTCCCTCATATGCACGGGTGCTCCGCGATGGCGAAGAGCAGCGGATCCTTTCCGAAGACCTGGTACCGGGTGACCTGATGCTGTTAGCCGAAGGAGACCGCATCTCGGCCGACGGACGCCTGGTAGTGACCGCTGACCTCCGGGTCGATCAGTCGACTCTTACCGGTGAATCCCGTGCACTCAGAAAGACCAGCGATCCGGTACAGCAGACGGATCTTCCTTTTGCCGAACTCCCTGACATGGTCTATGCAGGGACAAATGTCGTCACCGGCAACGGCAGGGCACTGGTCATTGCCACTGCGATGGCCACCGAGTTTGGAAAGATCGCAGAGCTGACCCAGTCTGTGAGGGACGAACTCAGTCCTCTCCAGAAAGAGATGGCCTTTACGACAAAGATTGTGACCATTATCGCCTGCAGCGTCGGTGTGATCTTTTTCCTTCTCTCTACTTTTCTGGTCGGCCTGAACCTTGCCGAGAGCTTCATCTTTGCCCTTGGGATGGTGGTGGCCTTTGTCCCGGAGGGGATGCTCCCCCTTGTTACCCTCTCTCTTGCAATGGGGACGCAGCGGATGGCCAGCCGGAACGCCCTGATCAAGCGGCTTTCGGCGGTCGAAACCCTGGGGTGCACGACTGTGATCTGCACAGATAAGACCGGCACCGTCACCCAGAACGAGATGACGGTGCGTGACCTCTGGCTATTCAATCGCCCTCTGACCGTCACTGGTACGGGGTATGCCCCGGACGGCCAGGTCATGGATGGAGAAAAACCGGTATCAACGGATGATGACCTCCGCCAGCTGCTCGTTGGAGGGTGCCTCTGCAACAACGCCCGGGTGGTGCAGCCAGGCCCCGGTTCTACCCAGTGGACGGTCCTTGGTGACCCGACCGAGGCTGCAATGAAAGTCGTGGCGCAGAAAGCAGGGATAAACCCGGATGAAGAGGCACGGCGCACGCCGCGTCTCCGGGAGTTACCTTTTGACTCTGCCAGAAAACGGATGAGCACCATCCACCAGCTGCCTTCGTCCCAGGTCGCGTACGTGAAGGGGGCACCAAAAGAGATCCTTAGTTTGTGCTCCTGCATCCTGATGAACGGTGCAAGCCATCCAACAGATGGGGATATCACGGCAGGGGTCATGGCAATGAACGATGCATACGCCCGTAACGGGTTGCGTGTGCTTGCGGTGGCCCGGCGTGAACTTCCGGAGAGCACGGTTGACTACCGGCCGGAGCTCGTGGAACAGGACCTCTGTTTCATAGGCCTTGTGGCAATGATGGATCCTCCCCGGAATGAAGTCGCCCTTGCCGTGGAAAAATGCCACCGTGCCGGCATCCGCATCGTGATGATTACCGGGGATTATGGGCTGACTGCAGAGAGTATCGCGAGAAGAATCGGCATTATCAGGCAACAAAAACCCCGTATTGTCAGTGGTAACGATATCGATGCCATGGATGACGAAGGGCTGAGAGCAGTCCTTAACGACGAGGTGATCTTTGCACGTGCTGCACCCGAACACAAGCTCAAAGTGGTCACGGCCCTGCAGGAGATGGGTCATATCGTAGCGGTCACCGGGGACGGGGTGAACGACGCCCCGGCACTCAAAAAAGCAGACATAGGAGTCGCCATGGGTATTGCCGGAACGGACGTGGCGAAGGAGGCCGCCGTCATGATACTCGCCGACGACAATTTTGCATCCATTGTCAACGCGATCGAAGAAGGGAGGGGGGTGTATGCCAATATCAGGAAATTTATCAGTTATATCTTCAACAGTAACACGACAGAAGCGGTTCCATTTATCATCTGGGCACTCAGCGGCGGGCGGGTCCCGCTGGCCCTGAATGTAATGCAGGTACTTTCCATCGATCTTGGAACGGATATGGTACCGGCACTGGCCCTCGGTAATGAGCCCCCCGAACCGGGACTAATGGACTTACCCCCCCGGAACATGAAGGAGCACGTGATCAACCGTTCCCTGATCATCCGCGCCTACCTGTTTCTCGGGGCGCTCCAGAGTATTGCGGCAATGTCAGCGTTCTATTTCATGTACTGGACCAACGGCTACTGGGGACAATGGCTTGACCTTCCTTCCACCGGGGTCCTCTACTATTCTGCTACGGCAATGACACTCGGGGCAGTGGTCACGACACAGATCGGAAACCTTTTTACCCAGCGGACCGAGCGTACCTCGACGTTCCGCCTTGGATTGTTCAGGAACCGGATGATCTGGATTGGGATTGGATCAGAACTCCTGATCGTATCGATGATCATCTATGTCCCGGCACTCCAGCAGCTCTTCTGGACGGCGTCGTTCCCGCTTGTCTACTGGGTCTTCCTGTTTGCATGGACCCCGTTATTGTTGCTGGCCGATGAATCCCGTAAAGCGCTCCTGCGCCGGAGGGATATGGAGAGAAAGAAATTGTTGTCAGGAGGTAGTTCATTTTGAAAATCATGATTATTGGGTGTGGTAGGCAGGGTGCTGAACTGGCAAAAATCCTGGCCCTGAATGGATCTGATGTGACCGTTGTGGATAAAGACCCGGGAGCGTTTGAACGATTGGGACCTTCATTTAAAGGGCGGGTGATCCAGGGGAGTGGTATTGACCGCGATGTACTGGCAGAGGGGGAGATCGAACACGCTGATGGAATGGCTGCGGTAACTGCCAGCGATGATATCAATATCGTCGCAGCCCGGCTCGCCCGCCAGGTCTTTATGGTCCCCCGTGTTGTTGCCCGTGTACATGAACCACTCAAGGCAGAGATATACCAGAGGCTTGGCCTGATGACCGTCACCCCGGTGAAGCTGGCGACTGAACGGTTCCGGGAGCTGCTCACCTTCTCCCAGCTCCATCCCGTCAGGCAGCTCGGAAATGGCGGGGTAAGTATTATGGAGATTGAAGTGCCTCCCGGCCTGGTCGGCCGGACAGTGAATGAGCTGACGGTCCCTGGTGAGATCAGGGTAGTGGCCATTACCCGGGGCAACAAGACCGATATCCCGATGTCAGGCACGGTATTCCTGGATAATGATATCATCCATATCGCAGTTGAATCCGGCTCCATCAACCGCCTGAAGGCATTACTCGGGATGACGTAAAGGAGGAATGGAATGAAATACATTCTGGTAGTAGGCGGCGGCAAGGTAGGGTCATATCTGGCATCCCTTCTCCTTGCCGACGGGAACACTGTGAAGGTAATTGAGGGAAACCGCGAGGAATTTGACCGGCTCAGCAGGCAGCTCCCCGCAGATGTGCTGATCATGGGTGAGGGGACCGACCCGTCAGTGCTCGAGGCTGCCGGAGTGCGGAAGGCGGATGTTGTTGCAGCGGTCGGCAGGGCAGACGAAACAAACCTGGTGGTCACCAGTCTTGCCCGGTTTGAATTTCATGTCCCAAGGACTATTGCACGGGTCAATACTCCGAAAAATGTCTGGTTGTTTACCCCGGAAATGGGCGTTGACGTCGCCCTGAACCAGGCTGACCTGATGGCCCACCTGATTGCCGAAGAGATGTCACTGGGGGATATGATGACCCTGCTCAAGTTACGGCGGGGGCAGTACTCCATTGTCGAGCACCAGCTCCATCCCGGGGCCATTGCTGCGGGGAAACAGGTACACGAACTGGACCTTCCCCATGATTGTGTGCTGACGGCCATCCTCCGGGGTGGCGAACTCATTGTACCCCGCGGGGAGACGGTACTGGAACCTGACGACACCGTTCTCGCCCTCGTACATAGCTCACAACTCGACCGGCTGGTCTCTCTCCTTAAGAGTCCGGGATGAATTGGCAGTAAAAGCAGCCGGAACGCAGGGGTAGCGGGGCAGGGGACCCAGAATATTTCAGAACGACCTGGTACGGTTTCGGGTTAATTTTCCATTGTGGATGTTATCGCCGGTTTCCCGTCCTTGCATGGAACGCAGCCACCCCAAGACCAATCAGGGTGATCAGGGTACCCAATCCCGGCTGAATAGTCGGCCTGGTGGCAGGGTCCATAACAACCGGAGGTAGTACCGTTCCGGTGCTGTCGACCGGTGCAGTGGTTACCTCCGTGATCCGGGCAGTGGCAGGCCGTGAACCGATGAGGTGGGCAAGACGTGATGTCTTTGCACCGATAGTAATATTCCCTGAATCCTCTGAATTGTTCTCATCGCCCATCGTTGTGTCATCAGGGGTGATAGCAGTTATTGAAGTACCTGACTCATTTACCTTCTCCTCAGAGAGGGTCACTGGCCGGTGGGTTGCCGGGTTGAACAGGGCGACATTGATCAGGGTTGACGCCTGTGCATTGACCGTGATACCAGACACCCGGACGATGTACTCATCCGGAAGAAATGATGAGGTATTGATGGGAAATGACCACCTGTTAAGGTCATCGGCCCCTTTACAGACCGTTACAGTCCCGGATGTGCCACTAAACCTGCTGCTCTGCATCTTCGTTGTCGGACTGAAGGAGGAGGAGGTCACCTCAACAAGGACCGTATCACCGACTGCCATATTGGTGGTCCCTGCCAGGGTAATGTTGTCACCGACCTGCACCCCCTCTGCCGGATAAATGGTAATCGTTGGTGTTTCAACCAGGAACTGAAGTTTTGCATAGATGTCATCAACGCCGGGGTTGTTGAGTGCCTGGACCAGTGCATCTGCTCCATCGGGTCCCTGGAGGCTGCCTTCACCCTGTATCCTGAACAGGGTATTCCCGGGTACCGGATAGCTGCCCGCTACGATGTCCTGGTTGTTAAACCCTGCAACGGATGAGGTGGGCCAGACATCAAATATTTCGTTATACATCGGGTGCTGTGCAACGACGAAGTACTGTCCTGCCGCCATCGCCCGGGTCTGTCCCTTTGAAAGTTCCAGGTCGAAGGTACCATCAGGATTGACACCGGGGGCCTGGTAACTGATATAATTCCTGCCAAATATCCAGACACCCACTCCATTTTCAGGCTGGCCTGCCGCTATACCACGGATAGCCAGTTCATCCCCGGATGCAACAACAGACGGTGACGCCCGTACGCTGATGAATGGGTTATTCAGGATGATGGACAGGGTGGTATAGAGGGGGCCACTGTAACAATCGGGGTCGTCGGGATCGCAGCCGCCGTAATCTGCGAGGCGACTCTTGTTGACCGGGTCTGAAACCGCATAGACCGTATAGGCCCCGGGATCAATGTTCAGGCGGGCAGTCTCCCACACATATTCCCATTCTTCATCGATCACCTCCGCATAGGCAAAGGAATCCGGATCATCCCAGCTGACAGGCCTTTCAGGGTCGGTCATCGCTCCGCCTCCTGCCGGCAGGTTCGGGCCGGTGATGAACAGGTACGTGAATTCAGTCTGGGAGTTTGTACCGGTAAGCGTTACCTCTTCACCGAGGTAGAAGGTCCGGGACTCCCGCACAACAGGCATCTGAGGACTCACCTGCAGGCTGCCCTTTTCAATCCAGATATCGGCTGTGCCGGTTTTGAATGCCCTGTCCGGCCCGGTATTCGAAGCGGGAGGGTCGTATGGCTCCGGACGCTCTGCACGGATGGTGTATTTCTGGTCTTTTGTGCCAGGGGTGGTCAAAAATCCGACGGTACGGTTACCGGTGCTGGACAGGTTGACAGACGCATAGTATGCTACTCCATGGACATTGCCACGACCATCGTGCTGGGTGACATCCTGCTGTATGGTCTTTGATAAACCCCTGGGCACATACTGTCCAATCGGCCAGGGTCCTTTGGCAGGGTCCATGGTGACACCATCCTGCGAGAAGGTGAGAGTAGGAGGTTGATCCCCTTCATAACCACTCATGGAACTCGTGTCCCGGACCCAGAGGTAACAGGTGCTATCGGGGTTCCCAGTGATAGTCACGGTGAATGGTTTCCCCCGGATGACTGATTCATTGTTTACCACAACCGACAGACTACCTGATACAATATTGATGGTATGGACTACCGATGTGGTCCTGCCTGCAAAATCATTACCCGAACCATTCTTGTAATTATCCTTTATTCCATTCAGGTTGGATTCGGTCCAGAAAGAATAGAGACCTGCCCGGTATACAATGTTACCTTCCACACCTTTATAATTGGTTTTCCATCCTTCGCTGCTGTTTTTTTCAAGAGGGATCCAGTACCATGGCATTGCGTCCGGTGTGAGGTCTGCCAGGTTCACCAGGGTCTCATTATCCTGGTAGAGTTGTGTGTACATCGTCCCATCGGGAGACCTGACCCGGATAGTCATAAATCCCTCATCAAAAGTGCGCTGCGAACTGATCACGTCCATATTTGTTTCTATCCGGAATGTCAGGAAATCTCCTGACGGGACACTTTTATTGGTCATATCCCTCAATGTCCGCTGGTCGTACACCGCTATGCTCTGTGTGGGATCGTTAACGATAACCCCTACCTGCCGGCTATCCCCGATGTACCAGTTTCCCGTATGCCTGACGAAATCCGATGGTGCAACATAGAAATTTGCGTTGTTTTCAACCAGCACGGTAGCTGATGGAGCACTACGGCCCACGATATCGGATTCCGAATACCAGAAAAGAACTGTCCCTGACGGAATTCCCGTTAAATCCAGGCCCTGTTCACCGATGAATACCGTGCCACCGGGCGGGACGTCCTTTAGTGAACCCCCCGCTGCCTGTCCGGCCAGTATGACCAGTGCCAGGCAGATCCCCAGCATCATCCCGGATCGTTTCATCGTTGGTTATCCATCATGCTGACTCGATACAGACTCAGGTCCGCTCAATCCGGTGCATTCGGAACGGGAATATCCCAGGGTAGGGAGCCGGTCCCGACAGAACAATTCCTGATATACTGCGACCCGGTGATTTTTTGATGTATCCCTTGTGGATCCAGGACAACACAACCATGGGAGTCAGAATACCCCGGTATGAACAGATGTTCCGCCATGCTCACCCCGGGTATTCCATGCCGTAAAAAAAAGTGTGTGATCTGTCCCTGTATTGCCGGGCTGATGCGATCATAGTGGATTCATCGAGAAGCGGAGCAGTGACCAGGTAACAATCAACATGACATGGAGAAGTCTGTCATTTCAACAACCGACGAAAAAATCTGCCAAAAAAATGAGTGGTTATGCGGGTGCAGGAACAGGTGCGGGTGTTTCTTCACCGACACTGTCATACAACAGGCAGAGATACCGTCCCTCGAAGAGAAGAAATACCGGGCCGGCAATGAGTGAGAGGATTGGCCCGATATAAGGAATAAGTTCAAGGACTACCATGATTACGCCGACAATAATTGCCATGACGATCAGGGAAACGATGTAGGACCCTACACCGATTTTACCGATACGGGCGAAGATCTCTCCAAAATTAAATGCTTCCCCGATACTGTTCGTCCGTGCGAACCGGACAACGGCCGTTGCCTCAATCAACCAGATAATGAAGGCAACAATGGCAAGAATAAGGATACCAAAAATCACGGCACCGATCAGCCCCATCATGCTGCCTGGATTTGCCAGAGATTCTGATGCTGACAGGAATATTGTCCAAAGCGCGCTTCCCAGCACAACCAGGCCAATAATAATTACTGGGATTGCATAGATGAGTGAGATCACAAAGAGCTTTAACCCATCTGAGAACAGGCCACCCCAGTTATTAATTGCCGGTGCAGGTGTTTCCCCGCGATATAACCGGACCATGTACCCAAGGAGGGGCAACGCGAGTATGATCGTGAAGATGACCGCAATCACGATCGTCGGAATGAACATCTCCGGGGCTGCCATTGCGGATACGATACCGAATACTACACCCAGGAGGATTGGAATCATCGGCAATAACGTAAGAATAATCAGAACGATCCATTTTCCCCAGTGTCCGACGAGCCCTTCTTTTGCATACGTAAAAGAATTACAAACAGTTTTCCCAATTTCCAACTAATTCACCTTCTATACTAATGAAACCTATACCAGTCAATTATATATAGCTATCCTAAACCACGGTAATAAAAAACAGTGGGCACTCCCATTCGAAACCAAAAAATGATGTCGCGGAGACCAAATCATTGAAACCCGTGACAACACGGCAGCAGGTGAAAAGACGGACCAAACGGATCAGAGAATAACGCTTGTGAAGAAAGAGCAACAACCTCATCCGAAAAAAACCCTCCGCTCATCTACCTCACGGTGCAATACCATATGAATCCTTGTACAAGAGTTTGGTTTATCATGATTAACCCAGGTGCAGCACCCAGGATAGGGAGATACTTTTAGCTTATAACGGGTGTGTAGTGGACAGTCAATGAATTGTCTTCCCGATCAAAAAAAGAGATTATCTGTTACAAGGGCTGGAATCTTTAAAGTTTTTACGTGGATTTTAAGAAAATTCGTTTTTTCACATCTTCCACGGTCATCCCATTGTACAGCCCCAGCCCGTACATAATCTGAGCGGCTTTTACATCAACCAGTGAAAGGTCAGTCACATTATTTCCCTGGTAATAGAAGATACTATCCGGATATTTTAACGTTTCACCTTTAAATCCGAGTTCGAAGAGCAGGCCAAGCAGGATATAGTGTTTCCTTGTATCACCCTCGAGTGATGAATTAATATAAACCTGGTTATCCTTGACTTTTGCATAGGTGACGCCATCCTTTTTGAACTCCTTGTTCAACCAGGTGTCGGAAGATTTCATATCAATCGCCAAAAGCCCTTCCGGCGAGAGGAACTTGATCTGGATCTGGCCCGAGGTTCCCTCTTTTAAATTTTCGAACAACTTCACAGATTGGGACAGGCTGTTGAACTCTTTGAAAAAGGCTTCAATAGATGCCTTATCTGAATCAGTACCACCGGAAATAGAGGATATGACCGGATTCGCCGAAGTGGTGATCCGCTCAAGATAGATATTTCCGCCCCCGAATGCAAGGTCCATAAAATGGTTGTTCACATCATCACTCGTCAGCTGAGCTGGCAGGGGGGGTGCTGCAATCGGGGCCTGGGTGATCAGGGTTGTGGGAATTGTTGTCGGTACGGCGGTTGAAGGGATCGGGGTCGGCCCGGCTGTCCCTGTACTCCCGGGATTTGTATTCTGCACCATTGTGCAACCCCCAAGTAACATGGCGATGATGACAATGAAGATAATGATGACTGATGATCTCATGGACAGTCATATTTACTGTGTCCATAATACGCTATCGGAATTATCAACAATTTGAAACAATCAGCAATGTTTACAGTGGTCCTTCTCCAGGACTGTTGCGGCAAAGGCGCCGATGAAATACAAGATCAGTCCCCATCCGGCGGTGAACGGGTGACGAACAGGTAAATCCTGGGAAATTGCAGGGATTTGATGATATTGCCAGATAAATCAGGGTGTAACAATAAAAGAACCGGAGGGAGTCGTACAGGGATATCGATGAGGACAGATTCGTTACTTTTAAACACTCATTTGGTTAATAAAAAATTAAATGTTTGAAAATCAGGGGAATAATGTGGAATTTTCGTAAACCGGGGGAGGGGGAACCTGAACGATCACCTCACGAAGCTGAGTTTTTCAACGTGGGCGATCTCGACTGGTCAGCCGCTATAGTACGGGAATCGATACAGAATTCCCTGGATGCCAGATTGCCTTCGGGTAACAACGTGCTTGTCAGGTTTTCCCTGAAAAGTGGACCGCTTTCAAAATTTACGGACTATTACTCTGAACTGGTCCCCCATGTCAGAAGTTGCGGTTTTCCTTTCAATCCGGAGACGAAACCGGAGTTCAGATACCTCGCTATTGAGGATTTTGGAACGATTGGATTGGATGGCCCTATCACACGGACCGGACTGAAAAGCAAAGGCAGGAGCAATTATTACGATTTCTGGTGGAGAGAAGGGATCTCATTAAAAGAAGGACGGGATGCTGGCAGATGGGGTCTTGGAAAAACGGTCTTTTTCATCTGTTCTGAACTCCGGTCTTTCTGGGGATATACCATCCGCCATAACGATGAAAGAGAATTGCTATTGGGGAAGGCATTATTAAAATCCCACCAGTTAGAGGACGATCATTACGATTATTATGCATATTTCAGCGTCGGGGAAAACCATCCGATAGAATCAGGGGATTTCATCCAGGTGTTCAAATCGAGGTTCGGTATCACCCGGAAGAATGAACCAGGGCTTTCTATCATTATCCCATATCCTGTTGAAGATATTTCAACGAATGCGTTAATCCGTGCGGTTATCCAGCACTATTTTTACCCGGTCATTAAAGGAACGCTCATTGTGGAGATCGAAGATGATACACATTCATACACGATCGATAATAACTCAATTTTTGAACTGGCCGGAAAACAAAACTGGAAAGAGACCAGTTGGGACGACCATTCCGTCGAATCTATCCTGTTTTTTATTTACAATTCTGTAAAAACCACGCAGAACAATTTCCTGGTACTCAACCGGTGCGAAGGGACTCCGAAAATTAGTGAGTCACTATTCGGAGATACCCTTGAATACGCCCAAAAGCGTTTCAATGAAAATCACCTGGTCGCTCTTCATATCCCGGTAATAATAGAATTATCTGATGGTCTGGTACACGAATCATACTTCCAGGTATTCATTCAGAAAAATGAGGACCTGGTCCGGCCTGAAGAATTTTATATACGGTCGGGGATCCTCGTCTCTGAAATTAAGATGATCAAGGGAAATGTCCGGGCACTCCTCACCGCAGAAGACGAATCAGTAGCAAAATTTTTGGGAGATTCTGAATCCCCGGCACATACGGATTGGAAAGAAAGGACGGAACGTTTCAGGCAGAAATACAGGCTGGCAACATATACGTTACGTTTTATCCGTTCCAGTATGCGGGACTTAATAAAAATCTTAAACATTCCACCTCCCGGTGTTGACAAGGACTTCCTCAAGGAGATTTTCAATATTCCGGAAGGATCAGACGATACGCCGGGAAGTCTTCCACCCGATGAATTTACTTCCGGGGCACCGGCTAAAGAGGACTTGTTCAGGATCCGGAAAATATCCGGCGGCTTCAAAGTCAGTCTTAACAAAAGCGGGCAGTTTAGACCTGTCCGCTGTCACCTCGAGGTGGCATATAATACGAAACGGGGCAACCCAATCAGCAACTACGATATCTGGGATTTTGTCATATCTCCTGATCATACGGGTACAAATTATATCAACCCTGAAATTTCCGGGGGCAGAATTGTACGGGTTGTTGAAAATTTCATGGTCTTTACCGTTGAAAACCAGGATTTTTCCCTTCAAATGAAAGGATTTGATCCAAATCGTGAACTCGTGGTATCATTGAAACAGGACCGATAATGAAAAGAAGGATAAATTTTACAGGTAAGAAGAAAATTCCTTCAAAGAATGTCCAGATACAGGTAATCCGGGACAATGGAGCAATTAAAACTTTTAATGCCACGATTAACCTTGAGGGGATGGATTTACCAGCGGATGCTGGGGTGTTTGTCGAGGTCCATTACAGGCTAAACCGGAAGAGGTTTGATTTCGGAACAGCGGGGGCAATTGTTCAACCCCCGGACACGGATATTTCAGACCTGGGAAAATCCGAAAATTTATTGTTCCGGGTAAAAGTGGTCGATAAACTGGGGAGGTATGGATTAATTCTTGCTGAAGCGGATAAAATACGGTCGAAAGGAGAAGTAGAAGGAGATTCTTCAATCCAGTCAATTCTTCCATCCGAATTTGATCACGACCTCGGTCAGCAAATCTGGCGGTTACGGTATGACGGCCAGGAGCCGATTCTGGAGTTCAATAAAAATATCCCGGATATCAGGTCTCTTGCCAAATCAGACACGATGTTCTTCTTTTATGTCTATCCCCAGGTGATCCGCGAATTATTAACCTACATGTTATTAATCGAGTTTGTTGACCCCCTTGACCCGACCGAAGAATGGCAGAAAAACTGGCTCGATTTTGCCAGGAAGATATACCCTGAAGATTATCCGGATCAGTGCAAACGGGATATTCCTGAGTCAAAAGGGGAAATACTGGCGTGGATTGAGAACGTCGTCAACGATTTTTCCCTATCCCACACAGGAAAATGGGAACGATTTTTGAAATCCTTTAACGGCGGGCAGACCCGATGACCCGCATCCGGACCCTGACGGGACTGGGAATGAAGGAGTTCCTGGCAGACCTGATTAGGATCAAAGAGAATCCCCTGGAACAACTTTCATTTGCAAAATATCAGGAGGCACCATTCTCTACGATATTTGAACCAGTCCTTGACATGGAGATGCAGGTCTTTCCGTCGCGGGTTGAACTGGGAGCGTACCTTTATTCGGTATTTCTGGAGATTCCCTGGGATGAACTAATTGATACTGACGGGGTATGGAACTGGCTCACCATCCAGTTATTTGATCAGGTAGCACCATGCGATCCAACAGGGAAAAGAAAAATCGGGGAATTCTCACGATATGTGTATGACCCAGGTGATACCCGTTATTACCGCCATTTAGTTGCAGCTTCCTGGGATATATACAGGAAATACCAGGGAAAATCGGACATATTCTTATCAACCCCATTACATGTAACAAGCCGGATCACCCTTGAAATGGCATGTCGCCAGAACCTGATCTCTAACGAGAACCTGGTGGACGTAATCCTGGCATTATACTGGCAATCAGGAAGTGATGGCAATAAAGGACCAAAACGAGGTGCAGCCTCGAAAAAATCACCTGGGAATATTTACCGGTTTATCACCCTGATGAACCAGCTGGAACTGACCTATGACGTGTTTGATATGTCATCTGATGAAATTTTGAAATTGTTACCTGTGGAATTTAACAGATGGAAAGGCATCAGAAAAACACCTCCCAAAAAGAAGAGGCGTGGTTTTTCAATCTTCCGGATAACGGATGACTGAATGGAATTCCCGGATGTCCGGACCCACCTGATCATCCCCGGATTCAATTTGGAAGGACCCAAAATCGTCTGGCTGATGGAATCACCAGCCATAAAACACCAGGCACTATACCAATGGCAGCGGTATCAGGGTAGAATCCAGGCGGCCCTCTATTTCCAGGATTGTCGCCAGGTTCGCCTTCGTTGATGGGCCGGTCGGTACCGCCTTACACCCGGATGCATGTGAGATCGATTGTTCAAAGGTTCCGATCTCACGGGCAACCTCAATCGTCTCTTCCTTGTCAAACCCGATGAGGGGCCGGTAGATCGGGATCTCTGCTGCATTGGTCAGCACAGCAAGATTATCGAGCGTCTGGCTCGCTACCTGGCCGACGGATTCCCCCGTAACGATCCCTTTTGCACCGATCCTGTTTGCATACGCAGTCGCAACCCTGTACATCCTTCGTTTGCAAAAGATGCAGGTATATTTTTCAAGACTCTCCCTGACCAGTTCATCCCTGGCGGCCAGAAGATATGGGTCTGGTACTACGGTCAGTTCGATACCAGGCTGGTACATTGCCAGTATCCCAACGACTCGATTTGCCCGGGCCACTGAAGTCTCGTCAAGGAAGGCATCAAGCGCAACAAAGAGGGGGATGATCCGGCAACCCCGCTTCATCATCATCCATGCGGCAACCGGTGAGTCAATTCCCCCGGAAACGAGTGCAACGAGTGTCCCTTCAACCCCGAGCGGGAGACCACCGACCGCTTTTACTACATTATCATAGAGATAAACCTCGTTGTTGCGGATCTCAATATGGATCTCCTTATCCGGATGAGCAAGGTTTACCTTCAGGTGAGGAAATTCATTCCTGAGTAGGTTGCCATATTCGATTGCCTTGTCGTTTGAGGAAAATGGATGAGTACCCACACGTTTCATCCTAACAGCAAATGTCTTTGCCTTTTCAATACCGTGCTGACGACAATAATCAGGCAGAAACAATTCAAGTTCGTCAATCCTGATATGCTCTACTTCAGAAAATGACACAATACCAAAAATTTTTTCGAGTTTGTCCGGCTTTACATCGCCATCCAGCCAGATCCTTCCCCGCTCATTTCGCACGTGAATATCCGGCATTACTCGAAGGATATTCTGAATCAGGACCTTCTCCCACTGTCGTCGGACCGGATCTGATTTTAGGAATATTTCGGAGTACCGGACCAGCCACTGTTTCTTCATTGCGCCTTTTCACCTGACTTTGATTTTTTTCCTGCCGCCGTTGTTTTCCATGGGGCGTAGTACCACATCGGGGACGCATGGAAAGAGATGATTCTCATGAATTGCCCCTCCCAATGAGGATACTGATCGCATCACTGGTGATAAGCCCGATGAGGTGCTGGTCAGCATCGACAACCGGTAAGGCGGATATGGAATGTTCCTCCATTTTTTTTGCAGCAGATTCAACCAGTTCCTCTGGAACCGTCGTGATAACGTCCCTTGACATGATCTCATCGAGCCAGAGGAAGTTTCCCGCCACTGCTTTTGCGATATCCCACGAGGTGACGATCCCCACCAGCTGGCCACCGATAGAGAGTACCGGCAGGTGATTGACCTCCAGGTGGATCAACCGCCGGGCCGTTACCGCAGTTGTCGCCCCTTCTTCAATGGTCGGGACATCCCGGATCATAATATCCCCAACGACGGTCCTTGAAAGGAACCCGGAGATCTGGTAATTGATCTGGCCGTATTCCAGCAGGAACGCGTCATGACCAAAGTTAGAGCGAATCTCGCTGTAACGGACCTCGCGGTTATTTGCTGTCAGCGCCGATACGATCTCCTCCAACTGGTAGGGGGGATAGAGCCAGTCCGATGAGACTGATATGATCAGGAATGCGGCGTGGACTCCGGCAAGCCCTTTCGCAAGCGATCCATCTTTGGTCAGGTCAAAATAGTCGACTGCCTTGGTGATGTAGAGGTACGAATTGGCATCGAACCTCTGGGTGAATGTATCTCCCTGGTGGTGAAGATAACTCTCAACGGCGAAATCTGTGGAGAACGTATAACCTATCCGATCTTTATCCTGCAATGCCCTGCCAAACTTTTCATGCATGGACTCGTTCGAAAGGTAGGTGATGTGACCGATCATTCGTGCCAGTGCAAGGCCCCCGTGAGGACCGGTGGAATCAATGGATTTCTGCTGGTAATAGTCCCCATTCTCCCATAGCGGGTCGGAAGTGATGGCAATCCTACCTACTTCATTGAATGCGATCTGCTGGGGCGTCGAATAGGCGGTTGATGCAATGACGATCGCCTTGCTGGCAAGGTCCGGCCAGCTGACCGTCCACTGGAGTACCTGCATTCCCCCCATTGATCCACCTGCCACTGCATAGAGCTGCGAAATCCCCAGATAATCGATGAGCAGTTTCTGGGCATTTACCATGTCCTTTATCGTTATGACAGGAAATAAAGTCCCGAATGGCCTTCCGGTTGCCGGGTTTTCTACCGATGGCCCGGTCGATCCTTGACAACCGCCGATGACATTCGAACAGATGACGAAGTACTTGTCAGTATCAAACGCCTTCCCGGGGCCGATTACTGAATCCCACCATCCCGGTTTGGCATCACCCGCATGGAACCCGGCTGCATGCGCATCGCCGGTAAGGGCGTGGCAGATCAGGATGGCGTTGCTATTATTGCGATTCAGCTGACCATAGGTCTCATAGGCAACCGTCAGGATGGGAAGTGTCTCCCCACTCTCAAGTATAAGGGGGGAAGGATGGTGATAGTACTGTGTAGTGACAAGCCCTATGGATCCGTTGATCATCAATACGCACCTTCCAATCCGGGTCGTATTCCGGGATAGCCGACGTGTCTGTCCATGATGAAAATTTCCCTGATAGCCCCTTTGTTACGTGGTCACGAGCTGGCTTCAAGAGCCTGCTTAAGATCCCCGATGATATCCCCGATGTCTTCAGTTCCAATGGACAGGCGGACGAGGTCGGGGGTAACCCCGGTCTTCCGCTGCTCTTCCGGGGTGAGTTGCTGGTGAGTCGTGGAAGCGGGGTGGATGACAAGGCTCTTGGAGTCCCCGATGTTGGCGAGATTGCTGAAGAGACTGAGGCGGTCAATGAACTTCGTGCTGGCTTTCTCCCCACCCAGAACCCCGAAACTGACGATCGGTCCAAACCCACCGTCCAGGTACTTTTTTGCGAGCTGGTGGCTCGGGTGATCGGGGAGCCCGGTGTAGTTTACCCAGGCCACCTTCGGATGCGATTTAAGGAACAGGGCGACGGCGAGAGCATTCTCCGAGTGGCGGGGTACCCGGAGATGGAGCGTTTCCAGGCCGATGAGGAAGAGCCAGGCATTGAACGGGCTCAGCACCGCACCGGTATCTCTCATCAGGGAGACACGGATTTTGAAGGTAAACGCGACGTTACCGAAGGTCGCAAAGTTACCAAATGTATCCCAGTACTTCAGACCGTGGTAGCTCGGGTCGGGTTCGGTGAATTCGGGGAATTTCCCGTTATTCCATGAGAACCTGCCGGAATCTACGATAACGCCTCCGATTGAATTCCCGTGACCGCCGATGTACTTCGTTGCCGAGAGAACAGAGATATCCGCACCGTACTCGATAGGACGGACAAGTCCGACCCCTGTTGTATTGTCGACAACAAGCGGGATTCCGGCGTCATGGGCAATTTTTGCAAGTGCTTCGAAGTCCGGAACATCCAGTTTCGGATTTCCTATCGTTTCTGCATAAATTGCCCTGGTCCTGGGGGTAATTGCCTTTTTGAAGGCTTCCGGTTTTGTCGAATCGACAAAGATCACATGCCTTCCAAGTTTCGGGAAGGTGTAGTGGAATAGCTCATAGGTACCGCCGTAGAGGTTGTCCGCCGAGACGATTTCGTCACCGGTCCGGGTAATGTTCAGGAGCGCATAGGTAATCGCGGCCTGCCCTGATGCGGTGGCAATTGCACTGGTACCGCCTTCAATCGCTGCAACACGCTTCTCGAATACATCCGTGGTCGGGTTCATGAGACGGGTATAGATATTCCCGAGCTCGCGGAGACCGAAGAGGTTCGCCGCATGTTCCGCACTCTTAAATACGTAGGAGGATGTCTGGTAGATTGGTACTGCTCTTGACCCGGTTGTGGGGTCAGCCACCTGCCCGGCATGGAGGGCGAGGGTTCCTAAATTGAACTTCCTGTCTGTCATAATGGATTCCTCATCAATTCTTATCGTGGATATTTTTCTTCGTAATTCCCCGTTTCGGGATATTCGATCGGGGTTGATTTTGAATTTGGATACCGGGATTGCCTGGTATCAGGATCAGTCCTGATGATCCGAGGGTATTCGCCGGTAGATCTGCTTACCTGACTCACTTCACCACGGAAATCCCATACTTTTCCGCGATCCCGGTGAAAACGTCGGCGAGATAGTGGACCTGCTTTTCGTTCAGACCGTAGGTGTTCAGTTTCCAGGTCCGTGTTGCACCGGCGAACTCGCCGACAATACCACGTGACGAGAGTTCATCACTGAAGTAGAATCCGCGACGTTTGTGAGTCTGTGCAATGGTATCGAAGCTCCCTGTTGTATCAACCTTGGAAAGGGTGTGCTTTCGGGGATACTCCGAGAGCACGTTGCTTCCCTGGATCTTCAGGAGCCGGTCAATGAAATAATTGGACCGCTTTACTTCGTCGTCCCATTTCAGAGTCCGGGCTTTTACGGTCGGGAACGATGCCATCATCGATAACAGTGTCCCACCCATCAGCGTGCATCCGAGCAATTCCACCTCCTTTATGCCAAACTTTCGCTTCGTAAGGTCACCCGTCATCGCGGTGGTGCGGAGCGCTTTGGGGGCCCATTCATCGGTCATTGCCAGTACCCCGGACGGTGCGACCGATGCCATACTCTTATGTCCGGAGCCGACCACAAAGTCCGCCCCGATCTTCTTCCCATCGACCGGCAGTACACCCACCGTATATGCTCCGTTGTAAAGGAACGGTATGTCATACTGGTGTGCAACTTTTCCGATATTTTCAATTTCGTGTTCATTTGCGAACTGATAATCGAAGTGGTCAATCATCACCAGTACCGGAAGTTTTCCGGTCTCCTGCCTGACCTCCTCAATCTTCTCTGCCATTGCGTCACCGGTGACGATATTCTTTTTATTTAGGGGGACTTCCTTTACGACACCACCTGCACTTTCTACGGCGAGAAACTCAGTATAATGCGCAAGGGCAGAGACAATCACGCTGTCACCTCTGTTGACCAGTGTTCCCGTCACTGCCTGGAACCCGCGGCGTGCTCCCGGGACGACCCGGGCATGGTCCATGTTGACGAATTTTGCCAGTTCCCGGTGGAACTCTGCGATACCCGGCTTCGAGATCTTGTCCAGGCGGAACGGTTTCCGGCAGGCGTCACATGTTGAGTACCCGTCACCATAGGAGATGAGGGCCTTCCTCGCCTCTGTTGTCAGTCGCCCCGCTGCCTGGATCGGCTGGATGTTGATGTACTCCTCTTCCCGCGTCCGCAGGTCAATAGAGCCGGCGATCTTTGTCACCTTTGGTGTACCGGTCCCTGCCTCGAGGTCAGCGATGATCGCCTTGAGATCGGCTATCCTCTGCCTGAACACGGTTTCCTCTTCTGAATCGAGTCCGGTAGGTAGCGATTCCCGAAAGAGTCCCCTGACCTCTTCGAGCTGGAAGAGTGCTTCAAATGTTTTCTGGATTCTGGTACTCATGATTTTTTCCCACCTGGCATGGAAGAGGTGCTTTTCTTCGCTTTTCCTCTTTGGGTTTCTCAAGAAATCCCTGGAGAAAGCCAATGCCCGGATTCGAACCGGGTTGTAGCTGATCTGCAGTCAGCCGCGTAGCCACTCCGCCACATTGGCAACAGTTTAATTCACGATTGTGAATTTGACTATAATAGATAACAATTGTGAATATTTATAAGTTATCACATCGGCAGAATTTTCCTGTTCGTCATTGTTCTGTCCACCCCATGCAGATTTATGAGGGGGATGTGCCGGAAGGGTGAAAACCTGCACCGATGTTTGAATCCGTCCCGGGTTTCTCCGGGACGGTTACATCGTCTCATGTCGGTTTTCGGGCTGCACAACGGCCCTATAATTGCATGCGGTTGATGTGCAATTCTATTTTTAAAAAAATGTCGCACTTCACGTTAGGCCGGTCAGACCTGTACCGGAGTGGTGAAGTACTGCCATCGCATCGGAAAACAGTATACCCCGACGGGGCAACTGGATTGCCCGAACCTTGAATGAATGCGGGTATAGCTGCTATATCTGTTCCGATTGCGAACGAAACCAAAAACGGCAGACAGCAGGAGGAGGATCCCGGCATTAACGCCAGTGAATACGACAGCCTCTGCAGTCCCCCGGTTGTTTTGTTCCGGCAGGTGTGCCTCGTGCGCTTTCTCAGTAAAAATGGATACTGCCAGGATCAGGGTCAGAATTCCGATGATCAGGGTGAAAGCTGCGAGGTTTCTTCGTTGTGATGTCATATAATATTTCTTGTTCACAATTGTGAACACTTATCGTATGACATACGGTTATATCAAACCCATAATTCCGACAAAAATTGCCGCTTTCTGCCAAAACGGGTATTCTGCTGGTGAAATGCAATCGATTTTGCATGCCTGGACGGGGTTACACCCGGAAACAGGGTGGCGTGTGGGGGATGTTTCAGGGGTTAACACCACGGAAAGTCACTTCTGGCCCACCAAACCAGAGGAGTCCGGGGGAAAATCCCCAGGCACCGATGGGGAAGATCATACCGTGTGGCAAGGGCCTTCGTCACCCGGACCATGGTAGGTTACTTCAGAAACTGGGACTCTTCGACACCGCCAGCCAGGGAAATCGACTTGCTATTTCCTCGTCCGGATGCGTTGTTCACCATGAAGGATGATCCCAAAAATGGTTTTTTATCCGATCGTCGGCAACCGCAACCCGAAAATCCGGACAGTGGCTATCGATGAAAATACACGAATGAAAAGCCAATGCCCGGATTCGAACCGGGTTGTAGCTGATCTGCAGTCAGCCGCGTAGCCACTCCGCCACATTGGCACAGATGTTCACAATTGTGATATTACTTGTTATTATTGTCTTAAATATTATTTAAAAGTGGATTATCAGGCAGTATTTACCGGAATGAACCAGATGCGGGAACCAGAAAAGACCGGGCCTGGGTGACTCCGTCCGGACTGTTGTTTTGAAAAAAATCAACGGTACTACAGGTTTTTTGGATATTTACAGTACCAGCAAGGCTCATTAAATTTATCGGGACTGAATCCAGCAAATAGTACGATGGCCTTCTAACCCGGGCTGCTTCTTTCCAGACCTGGCTCATGTCCTGTGAGTAACACCTCGAGGTGAAACATTGCAGATAGCGCATCACGGGTCAGCCCGTGCCGGGTACACCTGCCTTCACGGGTAGCCACAACGATCCCATCCAGTTCAAACCGTTTCATATACCACCTGACTGTCGGACCCGTGATCCCGATTTTTTCTGATACGGCAGTCTGTGTACATCCGGGATTATTCCGAATGATTTCTAGAATTGGCCCTGCCACAGGACTCCGAATATATGGGATAATTTTTCTCTCTATTTCGGTATATGCACCATGATTTTCGTAATAACGGAAAATTCCCCAGTCCTTCATCACGATAATTTTTCCGCATGATGAAAGAATATCCAGGTGATACCGGAGAGTGTGGACATTCATACCCGAGTTCTGTGCGATACCTGTCAAGTCAATTCCCGGATTTCTGGTGATTAATTCATAAACCGCACGCCGTTCCGGGTGGTCAAGTGCATTGGTTGATGAAATTCTCCGGAACCCCTGCAACCTTAACCGTAAGGTATTCAGCAACGGATTCGTCAACAGCGACGGAGCTGCCGATGCACAGGCTGACCTCTCAGGGCAGCATGCCGGATACGATGCTGGTGCACGTACCGGAGCCTGATCCTGCATTGGTACATTTTCCTTGCAGCACCCATTACATTGCACCGGCGTAGTACATCCCGGTAATCCACCCCTCATCCCGGGTGATGCAAAAGGTACTCCTGATGCATTGATCGGCATGAAAACACTGATCGATGCGACTATAAGGAGTGCAATAACCAGGAATACCCCACGTGTCATATCTGATGATTTTTAAAGGCCACCTATATACCTTTTTTCGAAGAGGCAGCTTTCTTTTCCTACCCATTATTCAATTGCTAAACAATAATAGCGCACAACCCGGCGGGTCCAAATGAAAGAGGGATCTGCGAGAAATGGTTTATTACCCGGTACTAAATTACTGGTCTGCCGGGACAGCCCGGATTAGATCAAGGAGTGAAAAAAAACATGAAGAAATTCATTATTCTCATCGGTATACTCGTGCTTATTGCACTTCCAGCTAGCGCAACGGCGGCCTGCTCAGGAAGTTGTGTGAAGGCAGCACCATCCCAGTCATGTGAGAACACCTGCCCGATGGGAAACTCTGACTGTAATAGTCAGACCACCTGCGCAGATCAGACCCTTTGCCCTGCAAACGGGCAGGGTTGCGGTGTTGTGGCGTGTGCGGCAAGCCCGTCGTGCGTTGCAGCCGGATGTTCTGATGGAACATTTTGCAATCAGATGCAGGCCTCCTGCACACAAACCCCCCGGAACTTTGCATCATACTATATGCCTGCGGCCCCTTCGCGAAGCAGCATTTTTTCCCAGTTCGTCATGTACTGATAGAACAGGGCCATCGATTTTTATTCCACGCATACCAGTCCGGGTGACATCATCTCCGGATGTTGGTCCTATATCCTGGCCATTGGTAATTTAAAAATGGGCTTCTCACTTTCTGGTGCCACCCGATTCATGATGAAGGAGCCAGGCCCCGGGTCTGATATTCCATACATGAGCTCATCAGATCCACCGGCGCCCCTATACTTGAAATTGATACAGACAGGTATGGAACGATGCATGGTGCAGCCCTTTTTCCTACGGTTAGTATGAATATTCCGGCAAAAAAGTGATGCAAATCCAGGATTACCAGCATAATTACCAGTATATGGCTGAAACGGGCCTGGCAGATGTACCCGAAATACTTAACAATTGTGAAGTCACACATACGTATGGTGATCCACGATGAGGGATCGTTTTTGTTGTAAACACCGCCAGTAGTAAGAGAAAAAGCATCGCGCACCTGCCGCCATCGGCAAAGCTCGTGTACAGAGTACTGGATACAGATGGTCAACTGACACAGAAGGACTTAATCGAAAAGACCCTCCTGCCATCAAGGACTGTCAGATACGCCCTGAACAGGCTGAAAGCGGAGAATTTTCTCATTGAGCGTCATTATTTTATCGACGCCCGTCAAAGCCTGTATGGGTTAAACAAGGTAGAACAGGAGGTAGCTCTGACTTGATGTGGTTCTGGCAATGCAATCAGGACCAACGGCACGTGATGAATTTTGATGCCCCATTCAAACACGCTTTTTTTACCCTTCCTGGAAAAACCCATAAAAACTACGTTCACAGGCTGGGTATGACGAAAATCATGGCAATTTTAATGCCGGATTAAGGATAAAACCAACTTGTTGGCAGAAAACAGAAATCCATTCACAAGCGATTGGGTAATCGGTGTAGAATAGCAGGAGATATAAGTGAAATCAAAGATGACTGAACAGGAACCTGATAACCAGATCCTTGCACGGATAAATGACCTGATATCGGCAATCGATCAGCAGGGCAAAAAAATGGATGATTTATCGGCCAGACTTGAAAAACTTGAAAAAGTCAGGGCGATCAGGACCCGCAGCAGCAAACAGTGCGACGGAGATTGTTTCAGCATATCTGATGAATGTTTGGAAGCACTGGATAACCCGGATAAGTATAAACCCCAGCCTGGTGAGGAATACTTAAAAGAGGATAAATCGCAGGCTGATTATCGGAACTCTTTCTGGAAAAAGATACCGTAACCGGTCTCTGCCGCATCCAGGCGATGTGAACCGGAAAAAACGTACCATCAACATGCCGGAGTACGATCACAGGGGCAAATCAGTCACGGTGATCCCAGCGGCGATCATGCGTTTGCGGATCATGTCTGCAACGTCAAACTGTTTCTTTGCACGAAGTTCTGCCCGGATATCCTGGAGGACACTGAGGGTTGCGCTGGTCTCATGGAGGAAATTGATCCCAAGGACTTCTCCAAATTCTTTTAAAGCCGATAGATCCCCGCTCGCGGCAAGTGCCTGAATGGCCGCAAGAGCCATCGGCGTATTGAGGTCAGACTCCATAGCGTCTGTGAATGCTTTCCTCGCGTTCTGATTTTCTCCGGTATCTTTTTTTGCAACGGCACGGATATGGTCAAGCGCCCGCCCTGCATTTGCGATTCCCTCTTTTGTAGCCTCGAGCGGGGACCGGTAATGAGACAGCAGAATAAAATATCTCAGTACATCTTTATTCCAGGTCCGGAGTACGTCCCTGATAGTAATAAAGTTCCCGAGAGATTTCGACATTTTCTCTCCTTTCACCGTCAGGAACCCCGTATGCACCCAGTACCTGACCATCGGGTGCTTTCCTTCCAACGATTCCATCTGGGCTATCTCCGCCTCATGATGGGGAAAGATTAAATCCAGTCCACCGCCGTGAATATCATACTGCTGCCCGAAATACTTTTCAGATATCGCGGTATCCTCGATATGCCATCCCGGTCTCCCCCTGCCCCAGGGAGAGTCCCAGGTATATTCCCCAAATTCACCGAGCTTCCAGAGCGCAAAATCGAGGGGGTGATGTTTCGAGGTATCGGTTACACGGCTGACACGTTTTGTTGCATCCTGGCCGGAAAGTTCCCCGTTCCCCCCGAACATATCCACGTTGAAATAGACCCCGCTCCCGGTCACATACGCCACACCCCTGGCAACCAGCCGGTCCACCTGGTTGATAATCTCCGGAATATGGGTAGTAGCCCGGGCGTAATAGTTAACGGCGTCTATCCCCAGGGAGCGCATATCCCTTATATATTCAGCCTCAAACTTTCGTGCGAGCATACTCTGCGATACACCTTCTTCATGCGCACGGTTGATAATCTTGTCATCCACGTCGGTGATATTCTGAAGATAAAAGATCTCTTTTCCGGTCCACCGGATGTACTTTGCCAGCACATCAAACACAACATATGTCCTGGCATGACCCAGGTGTGGGTAATCGTACACCGTCGGTCCACAGACAAACAGTGATACCCTGTCCGGGTGACGTGTCACGAGTGGTTCGACAGTTCCTGATAACGTACTGTATAAGTCCAAGGTATTACTCCCTGCTTCTCACACGCCGGCGGGAGGAGTCGAACCCCCAGACATCCGCTTTGCAGGCGAAGGCATTTATCCGTTCTGCCACACCGGCTTTTTTTTTGTTTCTCTGTTCGTGACGTATTAATGGATCGGCACGCCATTTTGCAATGATGCAGGAAATGACAGGGATAACCACGAATCGCTTCATCCGTGATTCTTTCATGACGGAAACGTTCCAGATATAGATCCCCGGCCCCATGGTGATCTCTGGGGGACTTCCGATCAAACCGTCCTACGCTCTGTCATCGTTTGAATATTGACCATTCTGACAATTAATAATCTGGTTAACCGGCGGTTTTTGACGATACCTCACCATTTAATACCAGTCACGATTCACAAGTGAGAACCTGTAATCAGGGCCTTGAGCATGACCCCGGGATACACCAGGCCCGCAGGGAAAAAATACCACCCGGTTTAACAGGAGACCCGGATATTTTTTTTTGGTCTCTCCTTTTTCGTATCCGTGACCTGGCTGTCAACCACCAGAAATACTAAGACGATGTTGCCAGACAATTTATGAGCATTCGATTGAGATGTGATGTATTCACTTTTCACAATTGTGAATTACAGGAGAACACCACATGCAGATAGAATCAATGATTACCCCGACAATGGTGGAGCACGTTCATACGGCAATGACGACCGCCGCAACTGCGATGGACCCGATGATGCAGGTCACCCACTATATGCAATTGCTCATGACAAACCAGCCATGGAACCTTCTACTCTTTATGGCGATCCCGGTCATCCTCGCAGAAGCGCTGACCGCTACGGAATTTTTTGTTGCACTCAGGCGTGATTATTCAAGTACACTGCGGAACATCAACCGGATAATCGGAATTTCACTCGGAATTTATTTTACCCTGGTTGCGGGCTACCTTATCGTTAATGTCATACCGACAATTGTCTGGCGAGGGCCGGTTGATATCATCGCAGTGGGATTTTACGTGGCAGGCTTTCTACCGCTGCTGGCAATCGCCCTGCTGGAACTTGGGATTATTGAAAAGAATGCCCCTCCGGAACGTCACATGGTGTATCATATCAGCCTCCTCATTACGTTCCTTGTATTTGCCCACATCGCGATGATCTTTGGGATGCTGAACCCGGCACTGGCATAAGGGACAATCATTCTTTTTTTCTTTTCTATCGTTTGAAAGACCAGCTTACGGACAGTTGCAGGTTTAAAATCCATCAGGGCCCTCCATTTCCCTCACGCTTTGCATCAATCGTGAAATGCCAACGGGTCATTGCATGGCCCATCACGGTTCACGCTATGATCACCAGGATAATCGAGCAAAGGGATGATGCAACCCGGGATAAATAATGAAAAGACAATACCCGGACAAGATGGCCAGGTGCCCCCTTTTTTGCTACGATCTGACTTCCGTTAGGACACGTCTGCCGGTGCAGGAATATCGAGGCGTGATTTTTGTATTTTTCTACAAATCCTGGCAGTACCACACAGATCATCGCGGAGTAACAGATTTCGTGTGTCGATTATTCGACCGGATTAAAAAAATCAGATAATGGTCTGGGTCACCATTCTTACCATCTGCCATCAGCCCCCGGCAACAGGTGGGAATACGGCAATTTCATCACCGTCAGATGCAGTTACTAGAGAGGCCTTCCGATTATCCACACGTCTCCTGTTCCGCATCAGGATCACATACTCGCGGAAGTTTCCCTCCTCATCGAAGATCGCATCAACGCCCTCTTTGTTTCCCGATGCGACGTTCCTGATAAGATCGGTGAGGAACAAGCCATCACCATGTTCAACCAGGATATCGGTCCCAAGCATTTCCCGGAACCTCGCAAAAAAACGGATTGTAATACTCATATTTTCGTCCTCTCTTTAGTAGGCTTTATTCCGCAGCTTGGGCAGGCAGGGTCCTGCTCAAGCCTGATCTCTTCGACATGCGAAGTCAGTCCGTCCCAGATGAAGAGCCGGTTGGCGAGGAGGTCCCCGGTCCCTACCAGGTACTTCAGGGCTTCGGTCACTTGGACCATCCCGATGAAACCCGGGGTGACGCCTACAACCGGGAACACTTCCTTTGGTGGAGCTTTCGGAAATATACACCGCAGGCAGGCAGTCTTTCCAGGAATTACAGTTGTTGCCTGCCCATATAACCCCCGTATTGCACCGTGGAAAAACGGTATCTTCTTTTTGATCGCGGTATCGTTCAGCACGTACCTGGTGGGGTAGTTGTCCATCGCGTCAAGGATACCATCTGCTTTTCCTACCAGTTGTGCGGCATTGTTCTCATCAATCGTCTGATCGATGACCCGGATCGTGATATCAGGATTGAGAGCAGTCAGTTTTTCCTCTGCTGAGACGGTTTTCTTCTTTCCGATGTCCACATCATCATGCAGGATCTGACGGTTCAGGTTGGTCAACTCGACAATATCGTTGTCGGCAAGAGTAATCGTCCCCACGCCGGCAACCGCAAGGTAGATGGCGATCGGTGAACCGAGCCCTCCGGCACCGGCAATGAAGAGGTTTGCTTTCTTCAGGCGTTCCTGGCCCTCTTCTCCAAAGAGCAGTATCTGTCGTTTGTACCGATCGAGTTCACGGGGGGATAACATTCTTCACCTTTGACCTGCGTTCCAGCAGGAAATTTAACCTGCCTGGATTTTTATTCCCTGGTGGAACAAGTCACTTGTATCGTTGATGTGGGGATATTTATTGCATCATTTATCGGCAATTCTTTCCTGATTTCCAGGTTACCACCGAATAACTAATTCTGCAGGGCCGGACAATAACACGGAAAATATCCCGAGAATAGCACTTTTTCAAAAATAAAAAAATAGAAATCTACCGGTGCTGATACAGATGGAATTACTTCCGGCTCCGAAATATCCAGGGACAGATGTTGATACGATCATGGGACCGTGAGGAATACTCCGAATGTCCGGTAAAAGTATCATTGGTGATATCGGGGGTAACACCGGAGAGCACAAAGGGGCAATTGCTGCGATGCCCGTAAGATCAGGCAATACGGGCCGATCAATGAAAAGGAACGAAGGGTTTGCAGAAATCCTGCTAAAAAATATCCTGGTATACCCCGGGGTTTCCTCCGGTGATCCCGGATAGAGTGTGCTGTGGTGTTGTGATGATGACTCAACACAAATATTTGTGAGCTGACTGGTTATTTTTTGGTACGGATGTGAGGACGTGAAATCAGGTAATGGTCATCCCGGACACATACCATGGACGACGGATCGTCCGGGGTATTTGCGGACATTCGTTATTGGTGAGCCGATCCCTGGTAGTTCCTTTGGACAACAATATTGCCCGGAGCTTCGGATACCGCAGAACCGTTCAACAGACCATCCATGGTGAAACCCGGAGCCTGCAGGTTCTGAGATATTCGCGATGTGTGTGTTCATGACTGTTTCCTGTTCACTCGTGAACACATCATGTAGGGAGGGACGGATAATATATCCTGATTTTGCGTCATGTTTTGCCGCAACCGCCAGAATTTTCCTGCAGTCCTGAATAGTCCGCCACGAGCATCGGATCAAGTTCCTGGTTTTTGTAGAAAACCAACGTTTATATCAGGGTCAAACAATTAACAATTGTGAACTACCGGGATACCCACCGACAGATATGGGGTTTTTCCGGGTTCGTAGAGGAAAACTATGGCAAAAATCTATGAGAATATCACGGCAACAATCGGCAATACCCCACTCGTGCGGCTGAACCGTGTCACCCGTGGTACCAACGCAACAGTGCTCGCCAAACTTGAATCCTTCAATCCGACGAGCAGCGTAAAGGACAGGATCGCCGCGGGAATGATCGATGCAGCCGAGGCGGCAGGGCTTGTAAAACCGGATACCATTATACTCGAACCCACCAGCGGTAACACTGGAATAGGACTTGCCATGGTGGCCGCTGCCCGGGGTTACCGGTTAACCCTGGTCATGCCGGAAACGATGACCATAGAACGACGGAAGCTCCTCAAGGCCTTCGGCGCCGAGCTCATTCTCACACCCGGAAAAGAGGGAATGAAAGGAACGGTAGTACGAGCCGATGCGATGCTTGCAGAGGACCCCCGGTATTTCTATATCCCCCAGCAGTTCCGAAACCCGGCCAACCCGGACATCCACCGGAGGACCACCGCTGAGGAGATCTGGAAGGATACGGACGGGAAGGTGGATGCGATAGTGGCGGGTGTCGGAACCGGAGGAACTATCACCGGGGTCGCTTCAGTCATCAAGCCCCGGAGACCGGGCTTCAAGGCGATTGCCGTGGAACCGGATACGTCCCCCGTCCTCTCCGGAGGCCAGCCTGGCCCACACAAGATCCAGGGTATTGGCGCTGGATTCGTGCCTGATGTGCTCCAGAAGGATCTTCTCGACGAAGTGATCAGGGTGACATACGACGATGCGGTGGCAACCGCCCGGCGTCTGGCCAGGGAGGAGGGAATTCTCGTCGGCGTCTCGAGCGGCGCTGCGACGTGGGCTGCATTACAGGTTGCGGCACGGAAGGAATATAAAGGTAAGACCATTATCGTACTCCTGCCTGATACCGGGGAGCGGTACCTGAGTACTGACCTTTTTGAGGCTTTGTAGGAGTAGATAATGGTATTTGATCACCTTCGTGAGGATATCAGGGCAGTCTTTGCGAAAGACCCCGCCGCCAGGTCTACCATGGAAGTCCTGTTCTGTTACCCGGGTATCCATGCACTCTGGTTCCACCGCCGGTCACACTGGCTCTGGAGACGGAATTTCCGGTTTTCCGCCCGTTTTATCGCCCATATCAACCGGTTTCTGACCGGGATTGAGATACATCCGGGGGCAGAGATAGGCCGGCGGGTGGTCATCGACCATGGCATGGGAATCGTCATTGGCGAGACGGCCGTGGTTGGGGATGATGTCCTTATTTACATGGGGGTGGTGCTGGGTGGCACAGCACTCGAAAATGTCAAGCGCCACCCGACCGTGGAGGATGGCGTTGTTCTTGGGTCCGGTGCCATCATCCTTGGTCCCATCCTGATCGGAAAGGGTGCAAAAGTCGGTGCCGGATCAGTTGTCGTCCGATCGGTCCCGCCCGGAGCAACGGTGGTCGGAGTCCCCGGCCGGATAGCCGGGCCGGAACACAGTTCACATGATGAGCTGGTTGAAGGGGTCATGCCCGATCCGATGCTCCGGGTGATCAGCCGGTTGCTGGACCGGCAGAGCCATCTCGAGGACCGGCTCCGTATGATCGAATATACACAACCCAGCCCGTTTTCCCCCGCAATGCCGCAGGAACTGGTCTGCGAGAACCAGGTCCGGGATGCGTTACGGGAAGTGATAGATCCCGAAGTTGGTATTGATATTGTGGACCTTGGGCTGATCAAGGAGATCCGGGTGAAAGGTACATCCGTGGAGATTGACATGGTCCTCACCTGCAAGGCCTGCCCACTCTCTGATCACCTCACCCTCCAGGTGCAGCGCAAGGCATACGGCGTCTGTGGTATTGAGAGCGTTGTTGTGAACGTGCTGGACGAACCCTGGAACTGGGACAGGTTTGTGAAACAGCGGGGAAGTCTCAGGCAGATCTGAGCCATGGCCATACCAGACGACCGGACCTGTTTTTGATGATTAATACTTATACTCGTCGGTAGCAGTAATATTCACAATTGTGAATATATTTATCAGCTCACGTGTTCAACACCATGGGATACTACAGGGATCTGTTGAATGCCAGTTTGGTCATGGAACCCTCCCCCTACCCGGGGGTCCGGGATTAGTAACCAGGTGAAAATTATGGAATTATCAGAACTCAGGTATGGTACCGAACTTCTCAAGCGGGGATTCGCCGCCATGCAGAAAGGCGGCGTCATCATGGATGTCGTGAACGCCGACCAGGCACGGATTGCAGAAGAGGCGGGTGCCGTGGCAGTGATGTCTCTTGAACGTGTCCCTTCAGATATCAGGATGGCAGGCGGGGTGGCCCGCATGGCGGACCCGGAGAAGGTACTTTCGATCATCGATGCGGTCTCGATCCCCGTGATGGGCAAGGTGCGCATCGGCCACTTTGTCGAGGCCCAGGTGCTGGAAGTGCTTGGCGTGGATATGATCGACGAATCAGAGGTGCTTACCCCCGCCGATGAGGAATTTCACATCGAGAAGACAAAGTTCACGGTCCCGTTCGTCTGAGGTGCCCGGGACCTTGGCGAAGCACTCCGCCGCATCAACGAGGGAGCCGCCATGATTCGGACGAAAGGTGAGGCCGGCACAGGCAACGTGGTTGAAGCGGTCAGGCATATGCGGGCAATTATGGGCGGGATCCGTACTATACAGAAACTCGAACCACAGGAGATGGTCGCATATGCCCGGGAGATTGAAGCACCGGTAGAACTCTTGATCGAATGCGCGAATCGGGGCCGTCTCCCGGTGGTGAACTTCTCTGCAGGCGGCATCGCCACGCCGGCTGATGCGGCGCTGATGATGCAACTCGGTGCTGACGGGGTCTTTGTTGGCTCGGCAATATTCAAATCGGAAAATCCTAAGAAGCGGGCAAAGGCAATCGTGGAAGCCGTGAATAATTTCACAGATGCAGCAACAATCGCGCGCGTAAGCGGGAACCTGGGTGAAACGATGCTGGGATTAGACGTTCATACCCTCAAAGAGAGTGAGGAACTGCAGTACCGGGGTACATAGATAATAGAAACTATTCGTAGAACAGATGATGGGAAAAATTAAAAAATAAAACCGGGAACGATGCCCCTGGTATCAGTTATTTTGGGGATTCGTTTCAGAACCATGGGCATACTCGCCTGGTACCCACCTTCCACCTTCTTTTGTCAGTTCCTTCTTCCATATCGGGACACCCTTCTTGATCTCTTCAATGATGTAGCGGGAACCTGCATACGCCTCAGGCCGATGACCGGCCGAGACAATAATCAGCAGGATGTTCTCTCCAACTGACAACCGCCCTATCCGGTGCACGATATCAACATGAAGCAGCTTAAACTGGTGTATTGCGTCCCGGGCAATTTTTTCCAGCTCCTGTATGGCGACATCCCGGTATGCTTCCAGTTCCATCTCCGTGATCCCATCATCTCGGACCACCCCGTTGAAGATGACCAGTGCACCGGTACCGTCCTTTTTTGCAGCGGCAATAAGGGCACTGATATCGACGTCATCTTCCTGGATAGCGATCATATATCCTCCCTGGGTCCAATCCACGACTCCATCGCAACCTACTCTTGTGGTTCACACGTATGGTCTTCTCCATGCCCGTGTGAATGGGGATTTTTCTCTTCCCACAACGGGAGGCCCTGTTTTTTCCGGTAGTCATTGATAGCGGTGTGGATTCCTTCTTCGGCTAGTACCGAGCAGTGCATCTTAATGGGAGGAAGGCCTTCAAGCGCCTCGGCAACTGCCTTGTTAGAGACCTCCCACGCCTCCTCGAGAGTTTTTCCCCTGACGAGTTCGGTTGCCATGCTGCTCGACGCGATGGCCGCTCCGCAGCCGAATGTCTTGAACTTCGCATCAACGATGACATTATTCTCTATTTTGAGGAATATCTTCATGATATCCCCGCATACCGGGTTACCGACCTCTCCGACCCCATCCGGGGCCTCGATTTCCCCCACGTTTCGTGGGTTCCTGAAATGTTCCATTACCTTTTCACTATACATGATACTCCTCCTCCTTTGTGGCGTTCTGGAAAAGTGGGGACATATTACGGAGTTTTGCTACGACCTTCGGGAGCACGTCAAGTACCCGGTCAACGTCGTCCGCGGTGTTCTCGTCCCCAAGTGTAAGCCTGAGCGAACCGTGGGCCGATTCTGCCGGCATCCCACACGCAAGCAGTACGTGGGATGGCGAAAGCGATCCCGAGGTACAGGCACTCCCTGTTGAGCCGCAGATCCCCTCGTCATCAAGCCAGAGGAGCATTGACTCCCCCTCGATGAAATCAAAACTGACATTGAAATTGCCTGCCAGCCGCTTCTCCGGGTGACCATTCAGCTTTGCATGCGGAATGGTCCTCAACACACCGTCCAGCAAACGGTCCCTCATCGCCCGGACCTTCACGTTATGTCCCGGGATGTCAGCAACAGCGAGATCTATCGCTTTCCCCAGGCCAACAATACCTGCCAGGTTCTCGGTCCCGGCCCGTTTCCCATGCTCCTGCCCGCCGCCGTGGATCAGGTTCGCAAGCTTCACCCCTTTCCTGATATAGAGTGCCCCGACACCTTTCGGACCATAGAACTTGTGGGCTGAAAGGGAGAGCAGGTCGATATTCTGAGACCTGACATCGATCCCGACATTGCCAATTGCCTGAACCGCATCGGTGTGGAAATATACATGATGTTTCCGGGCGATGGCACCCAACTCCCCGATCGGTTCGATTGTCCCGATCTCGTTATTTGCATACATGATCGAGATAAGGATCGTCTCGCTGGTGATCGCTTTTTCGAGGTCGTCAGGGTTGACGAGCCCAAACTCATCAACCGGCAGGTACGTAACCTGGAATCCTTCTTTTTCGAGGAATTCGCAGGTGTTCAGGACGGCATGGTGCTCGATCGAGGACGTGATGATATGGAGGCCTTTTTTCCTGTTGGCAGTCGCAATACCTTTGATGGCCCAGTTATCAGATTCACTCCCGCCGGATGTGAAATAGATCTCTTCCGGAAGGGCTCCAAGTGCCTTTGCAACTTGTGCACGGGCAGATTCAACCGTTTTTTTTGCATCCCGTGCAATGCCATATATGGACGACGGGTTCCCGAAGTGGCCGGTATGGTATGGAATCATTGCTTCCAGGACTTCTGGACGGACATACGTGGTTGCGGCATGGTCCATGTAGATAATGTGTTGATCTCCCATGTGATCTCCCAGGTCAATTGTAACCGGTTGGAAATGATAGAACCGATTGTTATTTCTATTTACTCATCACATTCACAATTGTGAATACATTATTATTATCTCACAATTATGATAACATAAAGGTTGTGATGTGATGGAAGCTCCATGTCAGAAAGTAGTATGGGATATTTTACCTGCAATCCGGGCAGCTATTGCGGTTGAACTGGTGAAATGCGGAGTCTCCCAGGTTGAAGCGGCGCGTATGCTTGAGATTGCCCCCTCCGCGGTATCCCAGTACCTTTCAGGGAAACGTGGATACCGGATCGAATTTGAAAACGAGGTCAAACGATCGATCGAACAGCTGGCAGAAGATTTGAAAGAGAAAAAGCAGGTCAACCTTGTCAAACGGATCTGTACCATCTGCCACCAGCTCCGTGAGGACGACGAGAACCAGTGCGATGCCCCACTCGAAGAGCAGGGACCTGGCAATTCCTGAAGAAGATTAGGCGATAGGGACTGTTTCGTCCAGATCCAGACTTTTAAACGATTACCGGTGTCCAATGACCATTGCAGAAAAACGAAGTGACCTTGAAGAGATCATTGCAGGGTGCGGATCGATGCTTGTCTCTTTTTCAGGCGGAGTCGACAGTACGCTTCTTGCGGTACTTGCCCGCGATGTGCTCGGTGAACGGAGTCGCTCTGTCCTCCTCGACAGCCCGCTCGTGCCGAGGGCGGCCATCGCTGATGCAAAAGAGATCGCCCATGACCTCGGGATACGGCTCGATATTATCGAAGTCCCTCACATGGAGCACGAAAATTTCCGCAGCAATCCTCCTGAACGCTGCTACTACTGCAAAAAAATATCGGCTGTGTACCTGAAAGAGACAGCAGAGAAATACGGCCTTGCCTGGATCGCTGATGGGATCAACGTATCTGACATGGGTGAGCACCGGCCAGGCCTTGCTGCTGCCACGGAGGAGGGGATCATCCATCCGTTTATTATGGCTGGGATGACGAAGGATGAGATCCGGCAGGTTGCCAGGGATTACGGACTTGGTATCTGGCAGAAACCATCCGCCGCGTGCCTTTCATCCCGCATCCCGTACGGGGTTGAGATTACGGTTGATAACCTCCGGATGATTGAAGAAGCCGAGACATTCCTGGCAGAAAAGGGCTTCGCTCAGTTCAGGGTCCGGCTCCATGGAACGGTAGCACGGATCGAGGTACTTTCCCACGACTTTGGAAAACTGCTGGCCATCCGGGGTGAGGTGCTTTCCCGTTTCAGGACAATCGGGATCTCGTATGTCGCGCTGGACCTCGCCGGGTACCGGAGTGGCAGCATGGATGAAGTCCTGTTACCCGGAAAAAATTAACAATTGTGACTTGGTTAGGCCTTCCATCGCTTCAGTGCAGACGAAGCAATTTTAACCGATGAATCGTAGAAATTCGGCATTTCCAAAGATTTTAAATAATTTCCCTGACAAATTCACAATTGAGAATATTCCGGGTGATCTGTTGACTGATCCATGTATTTATATGAACAACGCGGCCACCACCTGGCCAAAACCACCAGAGGTGCTGAAGGTTGCATCATTTGTATTTTCATCACCATTTTATGAGCATGGTCGTACAACGGTCCATGATGCTCCGGATTACATTGGCCTCGCACGTGAATCTGTGGCAGATTTTCTGGGAGTTTCAAGACCTGAACATATCATTTTTACATCGGGTGCCACTGATTCACTTAACCTGCTGATCCATGGCTTTGCCAGCCACGTTAACCGGCCCTTCCATGCGATCACCACAGATCTTGAACATAACTCTGTGCTGCGGCCACTCAGGACACTTGAACAGGAGGGGAAGTGTTCACTCTCGATTATCCGGACATCAGGGCCATACGTGAAACCGGAAGAGATCCTGGACCTGGTCAGGGACGACACGGCACTGGTGGTGATCGGGCATGGTTCGAATGTACTCGGGTCTGTGCAGAACATTGAAGCGATCGGGACGGCGGTCCAACATTCGGGCGCATTTTTCCTGGTTGACGGGGCCCAGACGACCGGGCAGTACCCGGCCGAACCCGGTCGCCTGCCGGTTGATGCCTTTGTGTTCACCGGGCATAAGTCCCTCTTCGGCCTGCCTGGAACGGGAGGATTTTACATAAAATACCCGGAACTGGTTGATCCCATCCGACAGGGCGGTACTGGTGTTGACTCAGCAGGGAAGTTCCAACCCGATGAAATGCCAATCAAGTATGAGGCCGGGACACCGAACTACCCAGGGATCGCAGCCCTCGGTGCCGGTACAGAGTTTGTGCGCAGGAAAGGGGTGGATACCATCCTTTCACAGTCACGCATGATGACATCATACCTCGTAACAGCACTCGGGGATACAGAGGGAGTCCGGTTATACAACCCGTCACCGGACCTGCCGGTAATTACCTTCTCGGTGGATGGAATGGATAGCGAAGATATCGGGTTCATACTCTGGAAGGCGTACCGGATAGTGGTCCGGACGGGTCTGCACTGCTCCCCGCTGGTACACGAGCGGATCAATGCAGCAGGTGGAATCAGGATCAGCCTTTCCTGCATGAATACGATGGATGATTGTGAGAATGTAATGACCGCCATCAGAGAGATCGCAGCCTCCGTACGATAACACCGGGTGAGACACGATGCAAATCCTAAAAACCAACATGTTCAAGCGATGTGTAGACGGGACCGTCCTGAAAGAGTATCTGGTAGACACAGAAGTCACGAGGGAACTCGTCAGTTATTTTGGAGAATTCGGCACCGTAAAGATCCTCGGTAACCTGAAACAGCCCTTTTTCTCATTCTCCAAAAAGGACTACTTTAATGTCAAGGGCATGGTCGGGGACCAGGTACTCTATGTCAGGTACCACGAAGCGCACAGGGAAGAATCATTTGAACTGTTTACCACGATACTCGGACAATGGACCCCGGATACGGGGACAGGTCCCGTTTTGCTGCCGTAATGATTCTTGCCGGGTATCACGGAATGGATCCCCGCACCAGGTCCCGCCCTTTATTACGGGTTACAGTTGCTACAGATGGAACGGAACAGCGTGGTGCTGAGATAGCGGTCTCCACGGTCAGGAAAAATGGTTACAATCGTCCCGGAACCAATTGTCTCTGCGATATGGAGCGCCCCTGCCAATGCGGCACCGCTTGACATTCCGGTAAAAATTCCTTCACAGGTGGCGATATTCCGGGCCATGATATACGCTTCGTCATCTCCAATTCTGATCTTCTGATCGAGGAAATCTGACTGGTAGATCTTTGGTACAATTGCCTCGTCCATGTTTTTTAACCCCTGGATGGCATGTCCCGGCTCCGGTTCCACCCCGACGATGCATATCCCGGGATTCATCTCTTTTAAATATCTCCCCACCCCCATCAGGGTCCCGGTAGTCCCCATCCCGGCGACAAAACAGTCGATCTTCCCTCCGAGTTCGTGGTATATTTCCGGACCCGTAGTCTCGTAATGGGCCTGGATATTTGCGGGATTTGAAAACTGGTCCGGCATGTAATATTTTTGGGGTTCTTCTTTTAATAGTGCCCATGCCCGGCGGATCGCACCATCAGTCCCCTCTTCCGGCGGGGTGATGACCACTTCAGCACCAAAGGCCTCAATAATTCTTCTCCGTTCCACGCTTACGCAGCCTGGCATCACCAGCTTGACCTGGTAGCCTTTTGCGGCTCCAATCATCGCAAGTGCAATCCCGGTGTTCCCGGATGTTGGTTCCATAATGACTTTATTGTGGTCGAGTTCTCCGGATTGTTCCGCAGCAAGGATCATGTACAGTGCGATGCGGTCCTTGATCGATCCTCCCGGGTTGCACCCTTCGAACTTGGCGAAGATATGGACATCAGGATACGGGTTCAGGTTCTGAATCTCGATGAGCGGGGTATTCCCAATCGCATCGAGGACGGTTCGTGTCCGGTTCACAGGCACCATCCGGGACCTTACGCGTTCCCGGTCAGGTGCCGGACACTCTCAACCAGGACTTCAACTTCATCCTTCGTCGTGTAACAACCCACTGAGGCCCGGATGGTCCCGGCACAATGGTAACTGCTCGCAAGGGGTTCGGCGCAATGCATTCCACTTCTGACACAGACCTTCCGGTAATCGTCAAGTTTCCGGGCGAATTCATTCGGGTTCTCCCCCGCCACGTTGAATGATACCACACCGGTCCCCTGCGGGCTGTACACGTTGACCCCGGGAATCTTCACAAGGCCACGGTACATGTCCGAGCCGAGCTGTTTCTCATGTGCATGGATGTTCCCGACACCCAGCGAATTGACCAGCTCAATCGCGGGTCCCAAACCGATAACCCCGGGGATATTGGGGGTCCCGGGTTCGAATTTCGATGGTGGAGGAAGCAATTTTACGGCTTTATGTGAGACAGAAACGACCATTCCTCCCCCGAAAATCGAACAATTCAACGACTCCGGGTCTTTCATATAGAGTGCACCGGTCCCCTGCGGACCGAGCAGTCCTTTATGCCCGGGAATTGCGAGGTAATCGATGTTGGTGACATCAACAGGGAAATGCCCCACAGACTGCGCTCCGTCGACGACAAGTTGCACCCCGGCATCGTGGGCCACACACCCGATTTCCTCCACTGGCTGGGCAGTCCCGAGGATATTGGGCATATGGGTAACCGCGATCAGTCTTGTCTTTGATGTGATGGTCTCCTGGATCGTCAGGGGATTAAGATATCCATTCTCGTGAGGGACAATCGTTACGCGGACACCTTTTTTCCTGAGGTTCATCCAGGGAAGAAGATTCGAATGATGTTCCAGCCACGTGGTAATTATTTCGTCACCACGTTTCCACGTGATCCCATTCGCCACCATATTGACAGAATCCGTGGTATTCTTCGTGAAAATCAGGTGGTCAGGGGTGACCTTTAAAAATTTTCCGAGTAGTGACCTGGTCTCCTCATACTTTTCCGTTGTCTTCCGGGCCAGGTGGTGGGCACCTCTCCCGTGATTTGCCGCGTATTCGTAGAAATATTCACACATTGCCTCGACAGAGCAACGAGGAGTCTGGCTTGTAGAGGCGCTGTCCAGATAGACACATTTTGAGAGTATCGGGAATTCCTCGCGTAATTTTTGGATATCGTACATGTATCGTCACCCTTGGATAACAGGTATTCAAGTGCTATTGAAGTATAAACTCGAACTACATTAGATAAAAAAACTGACATGATGCCATTTGACAGTACAGCAGGCCATAACAAAATCCGAACCACAGATTTTTATAGGTTCCTGACATACAGTAATTCACAATTGTGAATGGCTTTTCCGGGCCAGCCTGCGTGGCGGAGCGGCCAGGCGGCTGACTGCAGATTAGCGATACTCCGGTCCTTGCCCGGACCCTGGCTATGTGAGACTTCTATGAATGAAAACGATCATACCGGACCCCTATTGATCCTCGGCTGCCCGGAGGTGCCGGTTCAGCAGGCACTTGCGCTGTATTGTGCGTACCGCTTCGGTGAACAGGGGAAAGAATTGCGTATTGCAGGAAACACCGCGGTCCTGCAATTACTCAGGGTTTCCGACCCTGGCAAAATGTATGCAAAGAAGATGATGGACCTTGACCGGTGTATCGAAGACCTCTCGGGTAAGAAACTCGAGCCGTCGGTATGTCTCGTATTTGCCCATAGCGACGCGGGGATCACCTATGCAACCACGATTCGCTACCTTACAGAAGGGAGACTGGTTTCAGTTATTTTTGGGAAGATGGCCGAAGATCTTGGCGCCCAGCTGGACATTCCCTGTGAAAAAATTGTTGAAAAAGCGGTGCACAATCCAGGGCAACTCCGCCGGAAACTGGACGAGGTGATGGGATGGGCTGCGTCGAAGACCTAGGGTACGAGGTGCTGAAATCCGGTGTCTCCTTCAAAGAGAGCAGGGCATTTATCGAAGAACAATGTGAGGAAGTGTTCTACGTGGACCCGGGATTCAGAATATTTGAAAAATGCCTGATCGGAGTGCCCCCGATCGCGATCGGCCTGAAAGGGCCGGTTGTGATGCTCCCGTATACAAAACCCTGTTATGGGACTTTTATTCTCCGGGTCGAAAGTACGGAAGAAGCGGATATGATCCGTGCGAAAGGAAGAAGAAAGCCATAATTCAGGCGTTTCTTACTTTTTTTTGATTCTTTGATTATTTCACCCGTCACCCCCGGATAGAAATTATCACGGTTACCGGGAGGAAACGAACACACGTAATGTGATGGCAAACGCCACGTCCCCGATACCGGGTCACCTGTATATCTGAAACAGCATACCTCTGGCAGGGGATGTATCAACGATACGGATCTCATGGCTTGTTTACCGATCAGACAGATTCAATATCCTTTTATACCCCTTTGCTTCCAGTGGAGCGCCTGGAAATATGGCAGTGATTTGCAGAATAAAAGGTATTAGCCCGGTTTTCACAAGGTCGGCCAGGACCACGGGGATCTTAAGAATCCGGGTGCGACCACGGAGTGAGTCGCCCCGGAATGTCAGACCTTTCGGCCCGGACCTGGAAGGAATTCTTTTTCCTTGAAATATAATGGAAACATCGATGTATGATCAGAGAACAGAAGCTTTCTCATACAACATGAAAACCCAGGTCGTATTGATATATATCCTGGTCCTGGCGTGCATGATCCTCACATGCGGCTGTACCACCATTTCCCGGAACGATTCCCCACCTCCTCGTGTAGCAGGAGTATCCTCCATCCCCGTCGGGGAGGGGCAATATATGTTTTTAGATTCACGTGGGAATGTTGATCGTCCGATAACCGTCTTTACCTACCGCCCTTCAACATGGAATACCAATGGCCAGGTACTGATTGTCATGCACGGGGCCGGACGGAGCGGAAGAGATACCCTGCTGACATGGGTGCCATATGGTGAGCAGTACTCCTGCCTTATTGTTGCCCCTGAATTTTCCGGAACCTATTACCCGGGGGACCAGTGGTACATGGGTGGAAACCTGTTTTCCAGCACGGGGTCGGTGAATCCTAAGTCAAACTGGACTTATTCCGCCATCGAGCACCTCTTTGACGATATACGAAACCGGACCGGTTCAGGACGGGATTCCTACCTGCTCTTTGGGCATAGTGCCGGTGCCCAGTTCGTTCACCGCCTGGTCACATTCCTTCCGGAAGCCCGGTATCGCCGTGCTGTCGCAGCAAACGCCGGGTTTTATGTATTCCCGTCATATTCAGTCCAGGCCCCGGCCGGACTCAAAAATTCACCATTACCTGCGAGTGACCTGCCCAAGGTGCTCAGTCGAAAACTGATCATTATGTCAGGTGAAGCAGATACCAATCCAAATGATAGCAGCCTCGCCACATTCCCAGAAGCGGAAGCCCAGGGTAAAAACCGGTTTGAGCGGGCATTGGCCTATTACACCACGGCAAAATCAGAAGCTGCCAGGCTTTCAGCCCCGTTAAACTGGGAATACCATACAGTCCCGGGAATAGGACACGACGAGGCAGGGATGGCAGGTCCGTCAGCGGCAAGACTGTTCAGTGAGTCATGATCACCACGCCCGGGGAGAAGGGATCCATTACTGACTGGTGGAAAAAGCGATCCCGGTACTCCCGGGACAGATGACTTCCTGACCTGCGCGAATAATGGGAGTCAGTATACCTCGATGAGTCCCTTGCTGTTCCCGGTGATCGATTGGCCGCCCTGCGGAGTCACTTCAAATGTATTCTCAATACCCACCAGCCCGACATCCCGGATGCCTTTCTTGGGTTCAAGGGCAAAGACCATGCCTTCCTGCAGGGGCTCATCGAATCCCTGCGCAATGACCGGCGTCTCATCGATCCAGAGCCCGATGCCGTGACCGAGGAATTTGACCCGGTGTTTCCCGAACCCCATGAAGTTGTTTTGAAATTCCGGCTCAAGGTCTGCCATGATAGTCGTATAGATCTCTGACGGGATGGCACCCGGCTTCAGGAGACCTGCCAGCTGGTCCTGGATCTCCACGCACCGGCAGTGCTCCTGTATCGCCTCGTCGTGGATGGGCTTTCCGAACATATACGTCATCGTCTTGTCAGTCTGGTAGCCCCGGTACCCGCATCCGATATCGACAACGACCAGGTCGCCCTTCTTCAGTTTCCTTTCCCGGCAACCTGTCAGCGGGACCGAAGGATGCATGCCGAAGATCCCACCCGGGGTATTGACACAGGTGGGGGAGATGGAGTTGGTACCGAACCCGATCTGGCCGAGCAGCATCTCGTTGAACATCCCAAACCTGATGATTCCCTGGTGACCTTCCTTCATCATGAGTGAGTAGAGGTCGCATGTGAGCCCGACTTCATCGATCCCGGTCGTCAGCATTTCGGGGATGCAGTCTTCGAGGACATGACGGTGGATCTTCCCGGCGTGTCTCATTAACGTGAGTTCATACCGGCTTTTCACGGCCCTGACCGCAGCCACCTGTTCATCCACCGCCTTTACACTGGTAAACGGGAGGTACTTCTGCAGTCGCTGGAGCTGGGAGATCGGCATCAGGTCGGTCTCAAGGTACACGGTTGACGGGAAACTGCCCATGGCGGATGCGATGTCCCGGTAACTCTTCATCTCCCGGATCTGTGGGAAGAGCGACTCGTTCTTCGCACGCTCAAAACTCTGCCGGACCCAGAAGACGGCCTCGCCGTCTACGGGAATGAGCAGGATCCCGTCCTGCATAGTACCTGTAAAATAATAGAGGGGGACCTTGCCGACAATGGCCGTCAGCTCCCAGCCCGGACAGGCATCGTCCATCCGTATCCTGAAACGTTTAAGGCGGTCTTCGAGTTCGGTGAGCGGGACTTTCATGTGAATAAAAACTTACGCCGGAATGTAAATAAGAATGATGTAATGGCTTTATTCCCATGGGGAAACTGCGGGAGGAATGGGTTACACCCGGGTGGACCGCCGGGATAATCCGCTGTCTGATCATCTCATAATGATACCGTGACGGTTTCGTCTTTCCCGCCCGGGGTCCCCTTTCCCGGCGATAGCATGTCGGAAACATTGACTCTGCTGGGAGTAAGTAACAGGGAACAGGGGAAGATTGACTGTTTTCACTCCACCGGATCAAGCCGTTCAATCGCCTGCCAGGGTAGCATCATGGTGACCCCGTTGAGGGAGAATACCGGGTCGTTTCTTCCCCTGACAGCACCCATACCGATAAATATCCCATTTGCATCAGTATATCGCGTAACTACACGATATTTTTTCTTCAATACCAGAATATCCCGATATTCCGCTTCGTTGACCATGCCACAATATCATATGCAAAGGGTATATCCGGAGCTGCCAGGTGCAGGGTGAAAGTAACACCGCCAAAAAGTATTCAAGGCCATACGACAACTCTGGACTGGGAGGGTCTTCTCACACGACTGAATATGCAGGCAACAGGGAAAAATGGCTGATTATTCTCCTGTTGGTCATCGTGGGGGCCGTTGTCGTCGTATCCATTGCGCTCTATGGACCACACTGGATGAAAGGAATTTCCGCCTTTATTTAATTTTTTAATTTTTCACAATCCAAAAGACAATGATCTTCATCTGTCTGATTCATACAGCACTTCCTGTCTGATTGAAAGGGTACTGGTTGACATGACAGTGGAAACGCAATAGGTAGCAATATTCGAAAAACCCTCACTTTTTTAAACCTTAAATTTGAAATCCGCATTATTCTTACAACAGAAGATCATCTGAAAACCATCCACACCAGATCATAAACACGTCAAAAAATCCACGCGGGAAACATTTCCCTGCAAACGAATGATCCGGAATGTTGATCATTGATCTTCTCATGGGTTGGCAGGGCCAGCACGGTCGTTGTTACATTCCGCGTTCTCCCGCTGCATCGTAGTTTGATTGCCAACCAGGATGAGGTAGGACCCAGGGTTCTCAAATGGCCGGAGTATTTCAGGATAGGATTTCATGGTATCGCGCATACAGGGGTCCTTTGTTCTCCCCGGACTTAAAATAAGACACGATGGATTTTCGTTACCCGGGGTGATAAAAAATGATAAATATGAATGTACATATAAGTGTGATAAGTATGAAAAGTATGAAGCCATGTGAAGCCGAAGAGATCGTTGACGAGCTGGTGGCCCCCAGGAGAGAAAAGACAAAACATCTTTTCGGCAGTGTGAAAGTCGGTGAGCGGGGACAGGTCGTGATCCCAAAGGAAGCCCGCGAGATCTTTGATATCAGGCCAGGAGATATCCTCCTGGTACTCGGTGATGTGGAACGGGGTATTGCACTTGTAAAAGCCGATGTCCTGCAGGAATTTGCAAAGACCATCCTTGAGTCTTCCAGGAATCCAGGGGAAGACGAACCCGGGTGAACCACATGAACATTATTGTCCTGAATGGCAGCCCGAAAGGCGATGTCAGTGTCACGATGCAGTACGTGACGTATATGCAGAAAAAATTCCCGGGACACGATTACCAGATCCACAATGTTGCAAAGGATATCCGGAGGATTGAAAAGGATTGTGCAGTTTTTGATGGGATCATGGGAGATATACAGTCCGCAGATCTCGTAATCTGGGCATTCCCCCTCTATTACCTGCTGGTGTGCTCGCAATACAAACGGTTTATCGAGCTCATCTTTGAACGCCATGCACAGGAGGCTTTTTTGGGAAAGTACACGGCATCCCTCTCTACCTCGATCCACTTCTTTGACCAGACTGCACACCACTATGTGCATGCCATCTGCGACGACCTCGGCATGCAGTACTGCGGGTTTTACTCTGCGGATATGAGGGATCTGCTCAAAAAGGAGGAGCGGCACAGGTTTGCAACGTTCGCCCAGCTGACCTTTCAATTGATCGGGGAAGCACTGCCTGTCCAGGCGGAGCATACACCACTGGTATGGCCATCATGGTCGTACACACCCGGCCGGGCACCCGTGCCTGTTGGAGACAGTGGGAAAAATGTGGTGATCCTCACCGACTCTGCTGACAGTGCGGAAAATTGTGCAAAGATGGCCGGACGACTCATGCAGGCCTTCTCAGGCAATGCGACCCTGATCAACCTGCACGACATTGATATCAGGGGCGGGTGCCTCGGGTGCTGCCAGTGCGGATATGACAATACATGCATCTATACGGATGGTTACCAGGATTTTTTCAAGAAAACACTCGGGGCCGCAGACATTATTATCATGGCCGGTACCGTCCACGACCGTTACCTCTCTTCCACGTGGAAGCAGTTTTTTGACCGCAGTTTCTTCAAAGGCCACACCCCAAGCCTCGGGGGTAAACAGATCGGGTTTGTCATCGCCGGGCCGCTCGGACAACTGCCTCACCTCAAAGAGGCACTTAACGGCTGGGCTGACAACGGGGGATGTCGTGCCCTGTTTGTAACAGATGAAGGGGAGGAGTCCGCACAACTCGATAAACTGCTGGATGCTATAGCAATCCGCCTTGTTCAGGGTGCGGAAACGGGATACATCCCTCCGCATACGTTCTACGCCATCGGGGGCCACAAAATTTTCCGTGACAGCATCTATGGGGGGATGCGTATTGCGTTCCAGGCGGATTACCGCTATTACCAGGAACACAAAATGTTTGATTTTCCCCAGAAAGACCTGCAGACCCGGATGTTCAATGCAGTGTTTGTCCCCCTGACAAAAATCCCGGCGTTCCGGAAAAAGGTGTTTTCAGACATAAAATTCCACATGATCAAGCCGTTTGAACGCGTGTTGCGGGATGCATGATACTTTTTTTGCAGGTGATGATGAAAAACGCAGGGCCTGCAACTGGGTTTTGTTCCCTCTTAATCGATGGCATTCCTGCCGGGCATACTGGTGTTTTCAGTCAACTGCATTCCTCGGACACGAACAGTACCACCTGGAAATTCATTCCCAGACCGAACAGAAATTTTTTGGAAATGGCCGATGAAGAGTTGGGATTCCTGCAGGAATTATTCAGGATTATCAGGAAGACAACGGATGAGTCATTACGGGACTCATCCAGATTTTTTCCATTATTTTATTGTGTACCAACGAAACATCAATGGTGATGACCATGAGAACAGGTCTGCAACCAAATGATCACGCCCACATCTGTCGCTACTCTCCGTTGAAGGGATGGTTACTGAATAATCGGATACGGGGACTGTTCCAGAATCCTAAGGACATCCTGGGGCCCTGCGTGAAGAACGGAATGACGGCGATCGATATCGGCTGCGGGCCGGGGATGTTTACCCTCGCCATGGCATCGATGGTCGGGGAGGATGGCCGGGTGATTGCGGTGGATATCCAGCAGGAGATGCTCGACCTGGTCCGGAGGAAAAGCGATCAGCAGCACCTTACCCCGCGGATCAAGTTTCACAAGAGTGAACCGGCCCGATTGAATGTTACCGAAAAAGCAGATTTCATCCTTTCATTCTACATGGTCCATGAAGTGCCTGACCAGAACGCATTCCTGGCGGAAGTCCATGACCTCCTGGAACCTGCGGGAACATACCTGGTCGTGGAGCCGGGATGGCATGTATCAGAAGCTGCCTTTGATGATACGGTGCAGCAGGCCCTGCGTGCAGGGTTTGAGCTCACTGGTCACCCTCACATCTCATTAAGCCGGGCAGCATTGTTTACCGTGGCATGATCCGGCCGGGGTGTATCTGGTGAACACGTTTTGGGAGGAGCGTTTCTGCGAGGAAGGGAAGATCTGTGGCGATACCCCCAGCAGAACGGCGACGTACGCGATTGATCTCTTCAACCCAACTTTGCCACTAAAAGAATAAGATGGTTCTTGGTCTAATTGATTTATGCCCAAAAAACCAAGAACCTATGAAATTGTTCCCAACCAGAATATATCCTTTCCTATCGGAACCATTGTTACAGTTGAAAAGCTGTATCAAGTTTTGAAATGCAATGAAATATTCGGCAAACACAAAAAGAATGGAATAGATGTCAATAAGCTGTTAAAGGCCCTCATCAGTTACAAAATGAGTGAGAATTTCAGCATAAAACAGGCTCACGAATGGATAAACCGTGAAGAAGTCCTTGAGATATTTGATCTCGAACCATTCGGTGAAAGGACCCTCTACCGTATTCTTGAAACGATCGGAGCAAATAAGGAAGAGATCATTTCAGACATCCAGGATGTCTTGTTTGAAAGGTATGATTTTGAGCATACTGACATCAATATGGACTGGACCAGTATAGTCCTGCATGGAAATAAAGCAAAACTCGGAAAGTACGGTTACAGCCGTGATCACCGGCCGGATAAAAAACAAATCACTCTGGGTATCTGCGAACTTGGCGATCCGATAAACATCCCGATTGGCCTCACTATTGAACCCGGAAATACAAACGATCAGAAACACTTTAAAAAAACCTATATCCAGGTCAAGGACCGGCTAAAACGAGACTCACTTGTAATTTTTGATAAAGGCGCAAACAGTATCGCAAATACAACAATGATAAGGGCAGACAATCTGCAGTACCTTACTTCAAAGAAACTCAACAAAAGTGACGACCGAATAATTTCGAGATTCGATAAATACAATCCTATTACGATTGACGCAGAAAATGGAATTAAAGGGATAAAAATCGAAAAACCAAACAGTATAAACTATCTTTTCTTCTCAAAAAAACTTCAAACAGAGCAGCTGGAATCCAGAGCTAGAAAAATATTGAAACAAATGCGCGAGGCAAAGGCCATACAGGCGAGCATCGATCATGGAAAAAAGCTTCCAACGCAATTCAGGATCAATAATCTGCTAATCGATGTCGAATACACTATCCAGACTAAACTTATGGAACTCTCCGAAGATGAAGCAGTTAAACTGCTTGAAGAAAACATCATAACCGGCAGAGAGGGGTTTTTTTGCATTAAATCAAGCAAGAATTTGACACTTGCTGAGGCCCTTCAGACTTACCGGAAAAAAGACTCTATCGAAAAGATTTTCCATTCTCTGAAGAACGAAATTGAAATCAAACCACTGCGAGTATGGAGTGATAACAGCATTTATGGGGCGATAATCATTGGTTATATTGCTCAGTTATTCGTCTCGCTAATGAGATATGAAATTTCAGATTTCAAGCACATATCCACGAAATTCATTAAAAAATCTCTTTCGAATTTGACAGTCACCGTTGATTCATGGGAACGGAAGGTCAAAACGTATGTCTACTCCAACTTTGATGCCATTAACACGTTGGTTTTAAGGCCGAACTGGGGTGTTTCATGAGGTGATATGCGATAAATTATTGAACTGTCAAATAGGTTTTCCTGACAAAAAAATTGGTTGCGATAGTTTACATCATCTTGAGGTTATGTGACCAAACTGGCAAACTTGGGTTATCCCGTTCATTTTAATACATCTGTTCGCCGTGAAAAACCAGCCACACTTTAGCACCCTTTCAGGTCAGGGCAAGGTTTGAACCCCTATCCAAGACGACCATTACAGTCGGGCATTCGCTTTTGCGGCATCCTAATCCCACTACGCATATAGTTTTACTTACGCAATTCCCACCCAGATTAACTGGGAGCGCATTGGGATTTCCAAGTTCAATTAGCCGGATAGTTATGGTACTTTAGGACTTGCCCATAGACCGGAATCAACTTCGTCCATTCGTATCAGCATAAACAAAAATACCGATACCGTGATTCTCCCGCAATGGGGACCCGTGGCAAATCTCTTTCCACGGGATTGCTTAACGATCCTGCAGCAATTCAGCGTCTGCTTGTCCATCGCACCTTTCTCTTGCAGCTTATTCCAATTAGACTTCGGACGTCGCCACGTTGTTCCCGAAGCTTCGCACCTACCTGTTACCAGGAGCGCACGTACGGGTAGAGACACCCAGAATGGATTAGGTGGCATTTACGGCTCTATTCCGCTTTAGCAATCCGATTTATCGCTTCTTGTCGCACTTGTTATTGGCAATTCTCTGAATCCGCTCATCCAAATCTCCGTAACCTGTTTTTGTCGCGAACAAGCAATCAAATTCCTGTTCAAGTCTACGAGCATCTTCAGGTGAGTTTTCCACATTGTCCTCGCTCTAATTGTTATTTTAGACAAGGATTCTGGATATATTTGAGTAAGTTCTGAAAAGGTTGGGAGGGTATGGGTGAAGTTACTTTTAATCCACTGACTATTCAGGTCATAACTGACACTTCAGATCCGTGAACTTGGGTGCCAATGTGGGAATTTATCCTGCCGTTTATACATATCCAAAAACCATTTAAAATAAACGATTTTCCGAGCCCTTTATTCGTCGAATACCCCTCGCATTTATTTGCCTTAAGGTGATTCATTGTCTGATCGTGCTACCCTCTATTTTATGGCTCTAGCTCGTTTTAGAATCTTTCCCACCTATCGATCATGAGATATTTCCATTTTATTGTCCAAATTACTTGTTTGCAGAAATCGGTCCATTCAATATAACCCAACTTTGCCACTTGGATTTTTTTTGCCTGAAATTGGGTAAGAATTTGACACTTGTTGAGGCTCTGCAAGGGTACCAAAAATACGACCTTATTTCGAATATTTTATGAATTATTCATCTCTCTAATGAGATAGAGAGTTTTCACTTCAAGCATATTTCCACGAAATTCATCAAATAATCATTATCGAATTTGACAGTTACCGTAGATTCGTGGAAACGTAAGGTTAAAAGTATGTCTACTCCCATTTCGATGACATTAACTCAACGATTCTAAAGTTAAATTGGGGTTTTTCATCCGGGAATACATGATAATTTACAGAACTGTCAA